>Ga0154808_144_pt4 | contig 12900 bp, 12 predicted proteins | sample Rifle2008BG16ft_FD_105816 | JGI IMG/M metagenome (GOLD analysis project Ga0154808, IMG submission 105816) | Chloroflexi bacterium RBG_16_56_11 | reverse complement strand
TAGCCAGTAGCGCCATTGGGCCGATTCCTGTCCGCCGTAAATGCCGCGGGTGGTGTCGGGGTCGTTGCCCCAGTGCACCACCATCTCGGTGTTTTTCAGGGCGTCTTCAAGGAGGTCATACTGTTCCGGCATGCCGAGCCGCCAGAAAAAGCCGTAGGCATGGGTCGCTCCCCAGTGCCACCCCTCCCAGCTATCCGGGTTATCCAGGATATCGGTGAACCCGAGGAGGCTGAAAAAACGGGCCCAGGCCGAGGTGCGGTAGCCGACGTTGCCCCAGTTGTGGTGCGACGAGGCGCGGGACATCACGGCTTCCGGGCCGTACTTTTCCCTGATTCTCTTCATCTCGCCGGCAATGATGTCCAGGGCCGCGTCCCAACTGATGCGCTTATACTCAGACCTGCCGCGGTTTTGCGGATTCCTGGCGCTGTCCGGATTGAAGTCGGAGCGTATCAGAGGGAACTTTATGCGGGCATCGGAGTAGACACGCGCTTTTTCCGCCAGAGTAAACGGGGCGACGCAGGCCTTGCGCAGCGGCTGGAACCGGGAGCCCCGGGCGGATATCGTCCAGGAGGCGGCATCGCTGTCATCCAGCTTCAAAGGATATATGCGGACAATTTTTCCATCCTTGACATGTACGTAAACCGGCCCGCCGACCGTCAGATTGGTGAATATTTTTTCCACAATCTTGCTCCATGTAGTATAAAAGCTGTATTAAAAGTATAATCAATACACACGACTTTTATCAAACAGGAGTATCCAGATGGGAGAGATACGGCTGCTATCCTGGAACGTCAACGGAATCAGGGCGCTGACGCGAAAGGGATTTTTCGAATGGCTGGCCAGAGACACGCCGGACGTGCTCTGTCTCCAGGAGACCAAGGTACATCCGGACCAGGTAAATACCGACCTGCGGGTGCCGCCGGGCTACCATACCTACTGGAACTCGCCAGAGAGGAAGGGTCACGGCGGCGTGGCGCTTTTTTCGAAGATGGAGCCGTTGAATCTCCGGTATGATTTCGATAGCAAATTCGATGTCGAGGGCCGCGTGATTATCGCCGAATACGCTGATTTTACCCTGTTCAACGTCTATTTCCCCAACGGTAAGCAGGGCCCGGAGCGTCTGAGGTATAAGATGAAGTTCTATGACGTTTTTCTGGACTATGCGGACGCTCTAAAATCGGCCGGTAAAAGACTGGTCATATGCGGTGACGTCAACACGGCCCATAAAGAAATCGACATCGCCCGGCCCAAGGAAAACAGCAAGGTATCCGGATTTTTGCCCGAGGAACGGGCCTGGATAGATATATTTATCACCCACGGCTACGTGGACACGTTCCGCCACTTCCACCAGGAACCGAACCAGTACACCTGGTGGGACATCAAAACCGGGGCGCGAGCGAGGAATGTGGGCTGGAGAATCGACTACTTTTTCGTGAGCGAGAACCTGCTGCCGTCCGTTACGGGGGGCTTTATCGAGTCCGACGTGATGGGCTCGGACCATTGCCCGATAGGGATTACATTGAGAACGGGATGACACGCTCGTAACCAGGCTAACGTTATCGGGGTGTTGCGCCTGGGAAACGCATTTCACCCTCATCCTGCCCTTCTCCCCTCAAGGGAGAAGGGACTAGCTTATCAACAGGGGCTCCAGGCCACGGATGACATCAAAGAAATCGCTAAAAGGCGCGCAGAATAACTTTTCCGTACGACAGAGTTCCAGAAGCGTACCCGTAGCGAAAATATGGGCAGCCTTCCGGCAGGAGTAGATATCCGAGGCGCCGTCCCCGATATAGATAACATCGTATCCCATATTTTTGAGCCAGACGGTATAGGCCTCTTTAAAGCCGGTGTCCATCTCGGCGCCGTCCGGACCGATATACCGGACCTTCATGCCTCCGGGATGGAAATCGTTCTCCGCGGCGTGGACCTCGACGCCGGATATGCCCAGTCCTGCCAGGATGGTATTAATATAAAACATTAGCCCGTGGCTGACGATAACGACCCTGACGCCTTTATTTTTACAATAGTCTAAAAAGTCTTTTAAACCTGGCTTGATTTTTATGTGGTCGCTGCGCCTGACGAAATCGGTCAACGTCTTTTCGTCGGACGTTATCATGCCGAAGACTATCCTGCTGAAGGCCCCGACGGACATCCGGCTGGCGGTATATTTTTCGAGGTAGTGCCGCCACCGGTCGCTGGCGTATTCATCGAGGAGGAGGTAACTCACATCTTCTATGGTCACAGTGCCGTCGAAGTCCATCTGCACGGCCTTTTTCATAATCCCGATGGCTCCTCGGGGAGTTTTTCCAGTCCCCGGACAACTTCGCCGAAGTCCTTAAAAGGCGTAAAGGCGATTTTCTCTCGCCGGCAATGCTCCCGGAGGGCGCCGGTGGCAAAGACGCGGTAGGCGCGGCGGGCGGTGAAAATATCCGAGATACTGTCCCCCAGGCAGACAACCCGGTAACCCTGTTTCTCCAGGTAACGGGTGTACTCCTCCTTAAAGTCGGAGTCCGTTTCTCGGCCGTCCGGGCCGGGGTATTGCAACAGCATACCCCGGGAACTGCTCCGACTGCGGGCAGCGATTATCTCGATATCGTCAACGCCAATGCTACCCAGGATAGCTTTAATATAAAAGGTGAGACCGTTGCTGACGATGACGAAGCGGAAGCCTTTTTTGAGGCAGTAATCGTACAGCCCGTTGAAACCGGGCCGGAATTTCCAACGGTCGCTGTTGAGGATAAAATTAGTGATGGTGCTCTCGTCGGCCTTTACCATGGCAAAAGCTCGCTTCATGCACGTAGCGACTGATATTTCACCACTTTCGAATAGTTTGACTTCCCTGCGCCAGTCACCCTCCGCGAACCTGTCCAGCAGCAGGTGACTCACCTCGCCTTCCGTAATCGTCCCATCGAAATCACATTGCACGGTGATCGGCACTCTGTAATAGTCTCCTTTACGTATCGTGGGTTCAAATCCAATATATCGGATTGCCCCGTAACGGTCAAGGGTGCGGGGTTGGCAGCGTAACGGACCGGTGTTAGAATTACCGGGGAGGTGCGCTGACCGGTGAAATATTACGTGGGTACTTCCGGCTGGCACTATGACGACTGGCGGGGGCGTTTCTACCCGGAGAAACTGCCCAGGTCGCAATGGCTGGAATATTACGCCCGTACCTTTATGACGCTGGAGCTGAACAGCACATTTTACCGCCTGCCAACTGAGTCAGCCTTAAAGAACTGGTACGCTTCTTCTCCGCCGGGATTTGTCTTCGCGATAAAGGTGAGCCGGTTCATTACCCATATCAAGCGGCTCAAGGACTGCGATGAAGCCATAGGTAACTTTATGTCAAGGGCAGCCCTACTACACGATAAGCAAGGCCCGCTTCTCTACCAGCTGCCGCCCGGCCTGCGCCGCGACGATGAGACGCTGGTAGCTTTCCTGAAAAAATTGCCACTCGCTTTGAAGCACGCTTTTGAGTTCCGGCACCCGTCATGGTTCGACGACCGGATTTTCGATATTCTGGCACAATACAAGGCAGGTTTCTGCGTTTTTGATATGCCGCGCCTGACTTCGCCGTTGAAGGCCACGGCCGATTTCGCCTACATACGCTTTCACGGGCACGACGGGCTTTATTCCGGGGACTACACGGATAGCGAGCTTACCGACTGGGCCGGGAAGATAAAAGCGCTAACAAAGGGACTGGAATCGGTATATATCTATTTTAATAACGACATCGGTGGTTTCGCGTTAAAAAACGCGTTGACTATACGGGATTATCTGGAGAAATGAAAATCACTTTTTCTGGATTCCCGCGAAAGCGGGAATGACGTTTAATGATAGCTTCGGATATGGCCGGCTACCTTTAAAGATACTCCTTGATTTTGCCGGCTTGTTCGCTGCTCATGCCGGTGGCAGCCATCAGCTCCTCGACTGAAGCATCCCGGATTTTCTGCACGGAGCCGAACTGGCGGAGCAGGGCGCTTTTCCGCCGGGGACCGATACCCGGGATGGTATCCAGGGCTGAAGTGAAGGCCTGGCGGCGGTGCAGGCTGGAAAAGTAGCTGATGGCGAAGCGGTGGGCCTCGTCACGGACGCGTTGTAAAAGTTGCAAGGCCGGGGAAGTCTTCGGCAGCACCAGCGGCTCTTTCCGACGGGGCAGGAAAATCTCCTCGTTTTCCTTGGCGAGGCCGACCGCGGGGACGTCGCTTTTCATTTCCCCGAGGACGGCTAGCGCCGCGTTGAGCTGTCCCTTGCCGCCGTCGATAAGAACCAGGTCGGGCACTATCGCCCAGGTATCAGCGCCTTCAGCCTCGACCTTCTGAGTGCGTTTGAAACGCCTCCGCAGGACTTCCTCCAGCATGGCGTAGTCGTTGGCCCCGGCCACGGTCTTGATTTTGAATCGGCGGTAATGGGCCGGTTTCGGTTTGCCTTTTTCGAAGACGACCAGGCTGCCCACGGCGGAGCTGCCCTGGATATTGGAGATATCGTAGGCTTCGATGCGCAGGGGCGGTCTCTTCAGACTGAGCTCCCGGGCGAGCTCGGCCAGGGCGCCGTCAGTTTCCTTCGGGGCCGCTAGCTCCCTTATCTTGAGCTGGTCCAGTCCCTGGCGGGCATTCTCGGCAGCGATTTCTATCAGCTTTTTTTTCACGCCCCGTCGCGGGACGCGGATATCGACACCGGCGCCACGCCGGCTTTTCAGCCAATCTTTGATGACAGGCTTGTCTTCCACCGGGTATTGCAGCAGCAGCAGTGGCGGGATCTGGGGACAGGAAGAGTAATACTGTTTGACGAAGCTGGTCATGATTTCGCGAGGCTCTTCCTCGCGGGTACCCTGGAGGAGGAAACTTTCGCGACCGGTCAGCTTGCTGCTGCGTATGAAAAGCACCTGCACGTAGGCCTGGTCGACGTCCTGGACGAAAGCGATGACGTCTTCCTCGCCGCGAATCACCGCCGCCACCTTTTCACCCTCGATAACGTCCTGGATGGACTGAATCTGATCACGTAGCAAGGCGGCCCTTTCGTAGTCCAGCTCCCCGGAGGCCCGATTCATCCTCATCCTGAGTTCGCGCAATACCCTTTCCTGCTTGCCTTCGAGAAAAAGGATGACCTCTTTAATGACCTGCGCGTATTCCTGGCGGTCCGTCCAGCCGGCGCAGGGGGCCAGGCAGTGACCCAGGTAGTGCTCAAGACAGGGCCGGGGAGCTTTTCCGTTGATATCTTTGGAGCAAACACGGAAAGGGAAAAGGCGCTGGATGACGCGCAGGGTCTGTTTCACCGAGCGGGCGCTGGCGAAGGGACCGAAATAGCGTCCGCCGTCCTGCTCGTAGCGGCGGGTGACAACGACCCGCGGCCAGTCTTCGTTAACAGCAACTTTCAAATAGGGGAAGGTCTTATCGTCCTTGAGATGGACGTTATAGCGTGGATGGTATTGCTTGATGAAGTTCAGCTCCATGATGAGGGCTTCCTGCTCGGAAGTGGCCACGTAAAAGTCGATATCGGCTATCTGCGAGACCATGCGCTGGACCTTGGGGGTGAGCTGTTGGGCCGACTGGAAGTAAGACCTGACGCGGTTGTGCAGGCTGGTGGCTTTCCCAACGTAAATGATCGTACCCCGGGCGTCACGCATAAGGTAAACGCCGGGGCTATGCGGTAATCTTTTTAGCTGGTCTTCGACCAGGTTACCGGCCATTCTGGTTCTCCTGCCCTTTCCACAACTATTCTAACATAGGCATAATACAGCGCAAAGAGTAAGAAAGCGGAAGTCGGGTCAGCGGCAGGTCATAAACTCCAGGAGGGCACGAGGTCTATCGGCCTGAAAGACAGTGAAAAAAAAACACGGTCACGTCATCCCCAACGCATAAGGATGACGTGACCTTAAAGAAGGTGGTGCCCCATCAGGTTATTTTTATCAGTCCCTGCCGGATGGCCACGACTACGGCCTCCGTGCGGGCGTTGGCGTTCAGTTTACGGAGGATGGACGTGACATGGTTCTTGATGGTCTGTTCGCTTATACCCAACTCGGCGGCGATTTGCTTGTTCAGGTATCCCTGGGCGATGTATTGCAGGATTTCTATTTCCCGAGGAGTCAATGGGGAGATATAGGCCTCGGACTCGCTGCGGGAGGAAAGCTCCTGGAACTGCTGTAAAACGTGCTCGGCCAGCTTGGGGCGGGTGATAAGGCTTTCGTTGATGGGGTGCTCGCCTTTAGCGACGCGCCGGACGGTCTCGACGAGCTGCTGCGCGGTGACCTCCTTGCTCAGGTAAGCGACGGCCTGGGCCTTGAGGGCCAGGAATAACTGGTTATCGTCCGGAGCTGAGGTGAGGACGATAACGCCGATGTTGGGTGAACGCTGCTTGATTTTGCGGGCGAGATCGAGTCCGTTTTCCACCTGGCCATCGACGTCCAGCAGGGTAACATCCGGCGGCAGGTTATCGATGGCCTTCAGAACCTCTTCGCTTACGCCGGTGGTCCCCAGCAGCACGATGTCCGGGGTGTCAGAAAAGGTTTGTTCCACGGCCTGAAGGAACAGGGACTGCTGACTGATGATGAATATCTGTATTTTACCCGAGTTGTTCATGGCTTTTTTCTCCGGTTGAATCGGCATGACCGGATTTACCTCCTCATTCTTCTTCGCGAACCCGCGATGTTCTTTTCACATATTGAAATAAACTGCCTTACCATGGCAGGATCAAATTGGGTACCGGCACACCGTTTGAGCTCTTCCACGGCGTGCTCGAGGGTCAGTGTATCAGAGTAAGACCGCTCGGAGGTCATCGTGGCAAAGGCGTCAGCGATGGCCAGGATACGCGATTCCAGGGGTATATCCTCGCCTTTCAGGCCGTCCGGGTAACCGGAGCCGTCAAATCGCTCGTGGTGGTGCAGGATTCCTCCCGCGCAATGGGTGAGCTGAGGAATGCGTTTGGCGATATCGGCACCCAGCTGCGGGTGGCTTTTTATCAGGAGCCACTCCTCGGGCGTCAGCTCGCCGGGTTTATTGAGGATGGCTTCGCTGATACAGATTTTACCGATATCATGCAACAGGGCGCAGGTCTCGAGACGGCCCATCGCGTCCTGTCCCAGCATCATTGAGTTGGCCAGGGCCAGCGAGTAATCGGTGACCCGCTTGGAATGGTTATGGGAGTGGTTACTCCTGGCATCAACCGTCTCGGAAAGGGCGTGCAGCACGCTGAGGGTCTTGCTATCCACGTTGTTACCGGAGTCGACGATAGACTCGGTGACCTGAAGGGGAGTCAGGGTGCCGGAGGCGCAGAAGCTCTTGTTCCCGCCGCTGCGCTTGGCGCGGTAAAGGGTGACGTCAGCGGCGGCGATGATATCGGTGTGACTGATACCGTCATCAGGCCAGCTCGCCAGGCCGATGCTCGCGGAAACGGGGATACCGCCGGAGTCCATTTCCTCGGCGATTTTTTGGCGGACCCGCTCGGTAACCTGTAGCGCTGCCTCTGACGTGGTCTGCGGCAGCAGGATAGCAAACTCATCGCCGCCGTAGCGGAACGCATGGTCGGAGGTCCTGACGGCTACCTTGATATTGTGCCCGACATACTTGAGGAGTCTATCGCCGGCGGGGTGACCGAAATTATCGTTATAGGCTTTAAAAGAGTCGAGGTCGAGAATAGCCAGAGAAAACGAACCGCCGTAACGCGAATGACGGCTTATCTCGCTATCAATCATTTCATCTAGGGAGCGGCGGTTCAGCAGGCCGGTGAGCTCGTCAATGCGAGCCTTTTTCTCCGCCTGGGCATAAAGCTGCGAGTTTTCCAGCGGCATGGCAATCTGCGAGGCCAGCTGTTCCAGCAGCTTGATGTGCCGCTGGGTGTAGGCGTTAGGACGGTGACTGGCCACGATGAAACTGCCGATGGCCTTACCCTTGGCGATAAGCGGTAAATAAACGACGGTACGCAGACCGAACTGGAAAAACTGCTCGCCGGTGCTGAAGCTCCTCTCCTCGGTAAGGTCGGACTCGACGAAGGATTTCTTATGGGTAATGACCCAGCCCGTGCCCGTGCCTTCCGTCGGCACCATGTCCCCTACCTGGTAAACCGAGCCTTCCGAAGATGACAGTGCCATACAGCACAGGCTGGTGTCTTTGATGAGTACGATGGAAGCCCAGTGGGCGTCGATAACTTTCTTCAGCTCTTCGATAAAAGTGCCGAATATCTCCTGGATATCAAGGCTTGAAGACAGGATGACACTGGAACTATTGATAACCGAAAGCTCCTCTTCACGTTCGCGTAGCTGCTCGCGCAGGAACTCTTTTTCCATGCTCACTGCAACCCGGGCGGTGACATCCTCGATAATGTTGAAGTCCTCGAGAGTATACCTGCCGGAGTGCTTTTTCCCGAGGACGAGAATGGCGATAAGGCGGTCGCGGCTGATCAGCGGCATGAACAGCTCTATCTCTTTAGAGTCAATATCCGCTTTTTCCTGCGCCCAGAGACCCAGAAACGAGGGGAGGATAGTGAGGTTTTCCCGGGTGAGGGGCTTTTGCTCCCTTTCCAGGTACTTGACGATGGGGTTACCGGCTTTTATTTTCAGGTCAGCCAGGTGGCTTTCCTTCTCCAGTGGCTCGATGAACTGGGCGGTGTAATCATCGCTATCGGCTTCGGGGAAGAGGAGGCAGGCCTGCTTGATATTATTGGCTTTTACCAGTAGAGAAAGCAGCTCGCCCCCCTGCTCCTTCAGGCTGAATACATTATGGATTTTCGCAGAAAAATCGTTAAGTTTCTGACGGTAGTCGTAGCTTGAACCCTGGAAGGCGCGGGTCATGAACTCGAAGAAATAGCCCCTCACGTGGTAGATAAATATGGCGACAATCATGGCGACCATGGCAGCCACGAACGACGCCACGAGATCGATTTCGAAGTTGAAAAGGCCGTGCAGGACAGATAATAACAGCCAGTAGCTGAGCAGCCCGATGATACCCAGGCTAATCCAGGCCGTCCCCTGGCGCAACACCAGCTTGATATCGACCAGCTGGTGCCGGATGACGGCATAGCTCAGAACCAGGGCGTTGAGGAGGTTGCCGTAGTGAGCGATGGGGAAATCTTTAAACCATGAGGGAAGGCTTAACACCGTGAATATTATCAGGATTAATATGCCCAGTATCAGGGCAAGGATTTGATTGTGCAGTATCGGGTTGTTAAGGTCGCGGAGCATTTTTCTGAAGACATAGAGGTTCCTCGCAGCGAAGATTAGCAGTGGCGCCGAAACGAAGACGACTCCTATTTTATAGGAGCTTCGGACGTACTCGCCTTCAATATACACTTCACCGGTGGCATACCCCATCACCACGAAAATAGTGATAGGAATTAAGGAGGCGTAAGCAAACGTGAGCCAGCGTTTCTGTCCCTTGGGATAAAAAGAAGACGCAAAACAGTGGAACTGTACCGCCATTACCGAGAAGAGGACGATGGAGAGTTTGAACAGGGCGGAACCCGCGTCCGGGAACAAATTACTGCGATACAGGTAGATGACAAGGCTCCAGGACATGGCCGCCAACAGGAACAAGAAGAACAGGATGTGCCTTTTTTGCCACGGCCGGCTGCTGGCGGTGGTGATGAGCAGGGGAATATACGCAATGGTGGCGACTAAAGGCGCCAAAGCATACACATTCATATATGGGAATTATCTGACCAAACGTGAAGACTGTCAATAGGTAACTAAAGTAAGAGAACCAAGGTAAGGAGACTAAAGTACTAGGAAATTTTGGCCTTTTCCGCACTCGACTTCCGGCTCGTCCGGGCGCCGGCCTTGGTGACAATGATAGTCTCTTCGGTCTCCGCCGTGAGAATCGAGAGGACCTTTTCCGAGGGATTAACGTGGGGCGGCTTAAGATGGGCCAAATCAGCGCCTTCAGCCTGCTTCCTGGCGATGTACCCGGCGAAAGTCCCTTTGGGCAAGAGGTCAACCTTTATCTTGAAATCCGCCATATCCGTCAAATCATTTTGCTCGGACGGGGCCGCGGAGATGTTGTTATCAGGGTTTAGCACCTTCTTATATATCAGGCTGGCGATGGCCTCGGTATCAGCCGGGTAGCCGTCTTTGAGCTCGAGGCCGATGTTCAACGTCAGGTTTTCGGCGTCCTTGTAAGCTATCCAGTCCACGTAAGGGACTCCGGTGCTTTCCAGCGCCTGCCAGATACTCTTTTCCGTAAGGGCGACGACATAGAAGTTGATGAAGTCATCGACGCGGCGTTCGAAAGCCATCTGCGGGATTTTTATACCCAGCTTCTCATTACGCAAAGCGGTGATTTTAACCATATCGCCGATCCGGTACCTGGTCATGGCACCGCCGTGGAAGTTGGTGATAACTATTTCATATTTCTCTCCCGCCTCGACCTCGTTGAGCAACAGGGTCTTTGGTTTGTAACTGCTGTCCATCTGCCACTTAAGCTGTTCGTCCTCCGGGATGAACTCCAGGAAATTCAGGTTGGGGAAAAAGGTCATGCCGTCATAGTCCCAGGTCTGCGTGGCGATGACGCCGCCCTCGGTACACGAATAGAGGTCCAGCGGATGTCTCCCCCAGAGCTCCTTGATTTTATCCTTGTATATCCAGCTATCCACGCCGCTGCCGATGATGCCCCGCAACGTCCAGATGTCCTTCGGCAATAACGCGCGCCTGGCGAGGCGGCTCCTGACCTTGCCCCGGGCCAGCCTCAACAAGGCCCTGGGGCTTTTCAGGAAGGGCCGAATATTGAGCCCGCCTGACGAGTCGCGTAGCTTCTCGCCGACGTTAACCAGGACGAGAGAAATACCGAAGAAGTAGTCGAGACCTTCCGACATTGCCTGCTGAAAACCGAGCTTCAACCTTTCTTCAAAAGACAGGCCTTCGGACTGCTCGATAGTGGGCATATAATGCAGCGGGGTCTGTAGCCGTAATACATCGGCAAAGGTACCGGAGATATATGGCCTGGGAGCCACGGAATACAGCAGCTTAATGTGGTCAGGGATGCGGGAAACGTCGCCCCAGCCGTTGCAGCAGGAGAGCATCCCGATTCCGTACAGTGATACGCTGAGCTCTCGGGCATAGTCCGCCGTCATCGGAATCCACTTGTGCGGGTATTCCCCGCTCCATCCCGAGGTGTGCACCCACAGCGCCGACTTCGACGGCAAGATGTCTTCTTCTTTTTCGAGGAGCTCCGGGCAATAGTCTTTGTAAGTGGTCAGCGGTGCCAGGCGCCGGAACTCATCCAGCGTCTTGGGCCGGGCGCCCCGCAGGATTTTCGCGCCGAGAGGGCTATGGTTGAGCAGGTCCAACTGCTTGAGAAGGAGCCGCTCCTGGATGTCCATGAACTCATTGATGTTAAGGCTGAGAAAGCCGCAGCACATTTGCCACAACTCTTCAGTCCGGCCCTGGCGCAGCAGCTCTACAGCCGTCGGCATAAGCACCTCTCAAGCTAATTCCTCAAACGGGAATACACAAAAAGACTATGATATATCGGCTAGCTTGGGAAGTGATTATGTTCTAGAACATAGTTCTATACACCTAAATGAAAGGAAAAAGAGGCAAAATGATTGGATGCCAGATATCGACGAGTTAAGGCTCGGTAGTTTCTTCGTTGCCCTTGTAAAAAGACTCCAGCTGCCGCTTCAGTTCATCGATGTCGAAGTCGGGCTGTCCCCGGCCCATGGCCAGGCCGTAGCTGACGAAGAACTGCAGGAAATTATGGAGCAAATCGGTGATTTTCTGGGAGAAGGCCTCAAACTCCTGCCGCGAGGTATACCGACTCTGGTTCTGGTGCTCATGGAGCTGGCACTGGATAAGGTAGTTAACGAACTCGGTGCGGGTCATCTCGCCCCGGTTCTCGTCGATCATTTTAACGACGTCTTCTTTGACCACCATAATCAGGTCGTCTTCATCCAGCAGCAGGGTTCTTCTCATCGTTTTCTTTCAAACCTCGGAAAAACAGCTTTAAAAGTCCAATATCTTTTAATTAATTGTTACACTCAGTCTATCACCGGGGCATAAATTTAAATATAAAAGTAATAAAGGAAATATAAAGTTTTGGTAAAGGTTTCGTTAAGCTGGCGGGAAGCTGCGGCAGGTTGGGAGGATTGATGAATAAAAAAACCCGGAGAGCTATCTCCGGGTAGTCGCCAGGTCGGGCTTGACCGCCTAGATGCCGGGTTCTTTTTCCGGGGCGAGCATCTGCATCAGGGAGTCAATGGCTTTGAGGAGGCGGAGGCCACTTTCGGTGACCTGGTAGGCTACCATCGTGTCGTCAAGTTTCACGCGGATGATGAAACCGTGTCCCACCAGGTAATCCAGGTATTTCTGAATCTGGCTGTAGCTCATGTTGGCCGTGTACATGATTTCCGTCTTGCCGGCGCCGCTCTCGCCGACCCGGAGCATGTCGGCGATGATCTCGATATTGGAGCGCCGCCGGCTGACCGCCAGACGCTGGGTGGGGTCGATTCCGGCGGGGTACTTACCAGAAAGTCCCATCTTCATACAGGACTATTGTACTGCTGGCCTGTACGACTGTCAAACTCGTAAAGGGCGTGCCAAGGATTACACGAGGCCCACGTACCAGTCGAAGATGGGCCGTCCCCAGAGGAGCGTCACGATGGGACCGATGGCGAGGAAAGTGCCATAAGGAATGGCGTCTTTCCGACCCTTGATTCTAAAGGCCAGCAATACCACGGCCACGATACCCCCGAGAAGAATTCCGATAAGCAGGGCAACCGCGACGAACGGAAAGCCGGTAACGAGCCCGATAAGGGTCGCCAGCTTGACATCGCCCATTCCCATGCCCTTCGGGGTGATAAGGACGACGATGAAAAAGAAGAGAAAGCCGGCAGCCCCGCCGATGGGGCCGCTTATAACACTCCTGTCCGGCAGGAACTCGAGGTTACTCAAAATACCAGCCCCGGGGAAGATGG
>Ga0154808_120_pt5 | contig 13329 bp, 14 predicted proteins | sample Rifle2008BG16ft_FD_105816 | JGI IMG/M metagenome (GOLD analysis project Ga0154808, IMG submission 105816) | Chloroflexi bacterium RBG_16_56_11 | reverse complement strand
ATCCGGCACGCCGGTGGTGGGCATTTGCGGCGGCTACCAGATGCTGGGACAGAAAATCCTCGACCCGCAGAAGGCGGAATCGGACCGGACGGAGGTCGCCGGGCTGGGCCTGCTCGAAGTCGAGACAGAATTCGTCCCGGAGAAGTCCACCCGGCAGGTACAGGCGCAGGTAGTCGGAGGCCGAGGTCTACTGGCCGGCATGCCGGGCCTTTCGGTCTCCGCTTACGAGATACACATGGGGCAGACCCGATGCGAAAAAGAGCCCGCATTTCAGGTCGTCGCGACGCCCCAGGGTTCGGCGGGCTACGCCGATGGAGCGCTCAATGCCACCGGGATGGTGCTGGGGACATACCTTCACGGCCTCTTCCACAACGACGAGTTCCGCCGGGCGTTGTTAACTAACCTGCGGCGCTACTGGGGAATGGCGGAAAATGCCGGGAGTTCCCGCCCGCTGAAAGACAGTGAATATGATAAACTGGCCTCTCTGGTGCGCCAGAGCCTGGACATACCGGAAATTTACCGGATTCTGGAGGCAGGGACTTGAAAAGCACGCTGATTATAGGCGGGGCGCGCAGCGGTAAAAGCACGCTGGCCCAGGAGATAGCCAGGAAAAACGGAGGGCCGGTCCTCTTCGTGGCTACCGCTGAGGCTCGCGACGACGAGATGAAGCGGCGCATCGAGGCGCACCGCCGGGCGAGGCCATCTGGCTGGACTACCATCGAGGTCACGACCGGCGTCGGTGGCCGGATTACACGTGAAATCGGACAGGCCGGGACCGTAATCATCGACTGCATCACGCTTCTGTTAAATAATGTTTTCGAATGTTTACCCGGAGCGACAGACGCCCTTCTCGAAAAAGAGGCCGTCGCCGAGATAGAAGGACTCATCGAATGCATGGGTCGGGTCGACGCCCATTTCATCATCGTCACCAACGAGGTTGGACTGGGCATCGTCCCCGCCGACAGGGTCAGCCGGCTCTACCGCGACCTGCTCGGTCGGGCTAACCGGATGCTGGCGGAAAAAGCGGATGAGGTCCTGCTGCTGGTGGCCGGAATACCGGTAACCATCAAAAAGTAGCCAGTCCCAATTTATGAAAAATGTAATGGGGCTACCGGGTTTTTCAGACTCAATTGTGTTTGACAGGTCACCGGCGATAGTGTAAGATATTTGGATTAACGACCTGTAATCTACGGGTTAAGGAAATATAAAGAGGTGATGAGATGCCTTACTACGTAATGATGACCAAGCTAACAGACGCGGGCAGGAAAACCATCATGAGGAACCCCGGCCGCATCTGGGAAGTGAATAAAGAGGTCGAGGACATGGGCGCCAAGATACTCTCGCAGTTCGCGCTGCTGGGCGAGTACGATTTCATCAACATACTTGAGGCGCCCAATAACACCGTCATCGCCAGGGTGGCCGCGTCGTTGGGTTCCCGCGGGACCATGCAACCCCTGACGCTATCAGCGATTACGGTCGAAGACCTCGTTAAAGAAATCCAGATGGCGAAAGCCCTGGAAACCTAGTCAAACCGGCACCAGACCGGCCGGAAAAAAGGGGAATGACCGGGTTCCGGTTTTGTGCCGGAGCCCGGTGCTATTATCGGGAGGAAAATATCCGGTCGGGGCACCTCCAATCCATATTTGCCTTACGCGCCCTCCGGTCTCCGTCATGGAACCGGCCTGAGGCGGGCTGATTAACTGTGAAAATCGGACTCCTGGAAATCGTCCTTATCATCGCTGTAGTTATCGCGCTGGCACTGGTGACCCGTGTCGTCAGAATGGGCAATAACTTAGCCCCCGCCAAGACAACCGCATCCGGTAATGGCTCTATTCAGAAACGGAATCCCCTGACGTGGACGGGCGTTATCTTGATAGTCGCCGGCATTATCGGCCTGGCGGCCGCGGCGAGCCTGTTCCGGCTGATATTGCAGAGCTATCTCTGGTCGCTTCTCATCATCGCTGCGGGTTTCATCATGCTGCGCCTCTCCCGCAGGAAAGGGTGACATATGTCCACCCCGTTGAAACCGCTGAAATGGTACCGGCAGCTGGCTGATAAAAAAGGCCGGCTGGAGGCCGGGGCGTTCCTCGTGGAGGGTGACCGGGCCGTCCGGCAGGTCACCGGAGCGAACCCGGCGGGCGTGATGGAAATAATCGCTACCACCGAATGGCCTTCCGTGTACGCGGGGCATCAAGTAAACCATGTAACCAGCCGCCAGTTCCAGTATATTTCTTCCACCCGGACTCCCCAGGGCATCGCCGCCGTAGTGCGCCTGCCCGGGGACATTTACTCCGACCGCCTCCCGGAGGATGCCGGGAACAGAATCCTGCTGCTGGAAGACATCCAGGACCCGGGAAACACGGGGACACTCATCCGCACTGCCGCCGCTTTCGGATTTTCCGGGGTTATTATGACCGAAAACGGGGCCGACCCCCTTTCTCCCAAGTGCGTGCAGTCTACCGCCGGGACGGTTCTTTCCGTCTGGCTTCGCCGCACCACCGGCCACTCGGAAATGGTGAAAGACCTGAAGACTAAAGGATTCATAGTAGTCGCCGCCGATGTCAGAGGCGACACCGGCCCGGAAGTTATACATTACCGGGAAAAACTGCTCATCGTGCTGGGCAACGAAGCCTCCGGTCTTTCGACGGCGCTACTCGACATGGCCGATTACCGGCTCAGGATTCCGACGGTGCAAGACAAAGCGGAGTCTCTTAACGTCGCTGCCTGCGGGGCGATACTCATGTACTTGAGTGCCCCTGAGATAACGGGATAATCTGCTTCAGCGAGATATCTATTGACCCGGAAAGGCAACGTCTGTTAATCTTGGTTCGAAAGTCACCAGCCGGAGTTGATTTTAAGGAGGTTTTAAATGGCAAAAAAAGAGTTCGCCCACCTGATGAAGACGATGGTGGTCCAGAGCCCGCCTAAGGGACTTTACCCCGAGCCGCGCGTCTGGATGGAGGGCAAAGACATGGAAGGATTCAATGCCCACTTTTCCTATGGATTCATCAAGAAACCGGTTACCTTGCACCCGCTGGAAGGGATGCTGGTACATCCCTATGACGAATGTCTCGTTTTTGAAGGCACCGATACGAAAAGCATTTTGAACCTGGGCGCCGAGGTTTCGGTTGAACTGGGCGAGGAGAGAGAAGAACACACCTTCAAAGACCCGTCGGTCATCCTGGTGCCCAAGGGACTGCCGCACGGTCCGGTCACCGTAAAAAAGCTGGACAGGACTATCGTCCACTACTCCATCGGCCTGGCGGCAGCTTACAAAGCTACCGCTATCGCTAAACCTTCCCGTGCGGCCAAGACAAAAGGCTCGAAGTACAGCCACCTGATAAAAAAGATGGTGACAGCGGTTGACCCCAGGGCCGATAGCAGCGGCATGGGATATAGCTCGGTCATCGGCCGGGACGGCGTCATGCGGCCGGCGGAGTTCGGGGTGGGGCCGGGCAACGGCGACCAGATAGTCTGGCTTTACGGGAAAGACCTCGAGGGTTTTGACGTCAACTTTACCTGGGGATTTTATAGCCGTTGTGGCAAGTGGCACCGCGGCGGCGAGGCACATACCCATCCCGAGGCGGAGATTTTATGCTTCCTCAGTCTCGACCCCGACCACCTGGAAGCGCTGGGCGCTGAACTCGAGCTGGGCATGGGCAAGGACTACGAAAGGCACATCTTCAACAAACCTACCGTCGCCATCTGTCCCGCCGGTTTCCCCCACCTTCCCCTCATCACCCGGTGGTGCGATAAGCCCTACGGTTTTATCGTCGTTTGCCTCAGTGGCGAGCACGCTTCTCCGTGGGTAGAAGCCTGACCGGTCGGCGGAATGATGTCATCTTACCGGAGGGTGTGAATCAAATATCGCAAGTTCGGCCGGCTGGACTGGGAGGTCTCGGCGCTGGGATTCGGCACGGGACGGCTGCCCCTGACAGAGAAATCCCGCGTGGGGATTGACGAAACGGCATCCATCGGAATGCTGCGTTACGCTATAGATAGCGGTGTCAACTACATAAACCTTGACTGTCCTGCACACCGCGCTCAGCGGAAGCGGCTGGCAGGTATCGTCGGCCGAGGGCTGCGGGAAGGCTACCGGAACAGGGTAAAGATAGCCGCCTGCCTGCCGTCTTCCCTGATGGACTCATCCCCGGACTTTGACCGCTACCTGGACGAAGTTACCGGATGGTTACGGGTAGACCGCCTTGATTTTTTCGCCTTCGGCGGATTGGACCGCGAGACCTGGCCGGTCTTACGGGGGCTCAACCTGTTTCCCCGGGCCGAAAAGGCCATGGCCGACGGCCGCATCGAAAAACTCGGTTTCGCTTTCCGCGATGACTACCAGACCCTCCGCGCGATACTGGACGGGTACGGCAATTGGTCGTTCGTTCAGTTCCCGTTCAGCTTCATGGACAGTGACCACCGGCCGGGAATCGGCGGGCTGAATCTGGCAGCTTCACGGGGGCTGGCGGTCGTCGTCACCGAACCTCTTAAGGGCGGCCGCCTTACCAGGAACATACCGGAATCCATCGCCAGGATATGGACAGAAGCAACACCACAGCGACCACCGGCGGAGTGGGGACTGCGCTGGGTGTGGGACAATCCGGAGGTCTCGACCGTCGTCAGCGACATGAGCTCAATAGCGCAGTTAGCGCAAAACCTGGCCCTCGCCGACGAAGCGACTGCGGAAACCCTGACGGTGCCGGAGCAGGTGCTCATCAGCCGGGTCAGGGAAGCCTATCGCAAGCTCAGGCCTATCCCCTGCACGGGCTGCCGCTCCTGTATTCCATGTCCCCGGGATATTGACGCGCCGCGTATCTTCGAGCTTTATAACGACGCCGTAATGTACGGCGATGTCGCCACTGCCCGCTCGCTGTACCAGCTGGAAAAACACAACATCGACAATTGTGATGAATGTAACGACTGCGCCAGGGCCTGCGGCCGGCACATTCCCATCCCGGATAAGCTCAAAATAGCACAAGGCCTGCTCGGCGGAAAATAGGAAAACGACCGCCGAGTTTATCCGGCTCTGCGGTTGTAGCTGACGGCGTTTTCTCCGGCGATGCGACCGGAGTTAACGGCGAAACCGAAGGCGCTGGCGCTGAGCTCGCTGCAGTATATCTCCGGCTCCCAGCCGCTGGTGACCACGCCGGCGGCGTACAACCCGGGTATGGGGATATTCCGGGGATCCAGCACTTCCATCCGCTCGTTTATTCTGATGCCGCCGATAGTGTCCAGGACAACGGTCAGGTCTTTAATGGCATAGTAAGGAGCGATATTCAGCGGCAGCAGGTACTTCCTCTCCTTGGCGAAAAGGGCGTCATAGCCCCGCCGGCAGGATGAGTTATAGCGGGCGACAGTATTTTTCAGGACGTTTTTTTCGGCGCCTATCCAGTCCGCGATGTCATCCCAGCTACCGGAAATCCTCACTTTGTCCGCCTTCATACCCTCGTGAAAAGCCTTTTCCAGCTCTGCCCTCACGCTGCCTGCCTCATCCCCACCCGATCTCCGCACGAGCTTCAGTCCTTCCCTCTCGAAATACCGCCTGACACGCGTATCCAGGAGGGTAAAGCACAGCTTTTCCGGTTGCCTCATCACGGCGTTAGCGCACTCGAAGATATGGTAACCGGTGCTCTCATCGGTAAACCGCTCCCCGTTTTTATTTACCCAGAGCGTGGCCGGGTCCCTCTCCAGCGCCATCAGTGGCCAGCGGTGAAGATCGTACCTCGGGCCTTCTTTCAGGAGCGTGGCCGAGTTTTCGATGGCGGCGCCGGTACCGGCCGCCAGGGCTATCCCATCACCGTGGAGCGGCAATCCGCTGTGGGCCAGGCCCCGATGATGCGGGAAATACCTGTCCATCAGCTCGCTGTTGCCCGCGAAACCGCCGGTGGTGACGAGAACGCTTCCGGCTTTGATTTCTATCTCTTGACCTTCTTTTACCGCCAGGACGCCGGCGACTTTCCCTTCCTTATCACGCTGTATTTTTATCGCCTCGGCCTGGAGAAATATCTGCACGCCGGATTGCCGGCATTGTCCGGCAAGAACCTGAATGAGGTGCGCCCCGTTGCCGCGGGGATTATGTTGCACCGGCGGCTGCTGGTTGGGATAAAAATGGATGAGGTCGAACTCCAGTCCCTTTTCTTCCAGCCACTTTATCGTGTCACCGGACTTATTGATGAAAGCACGGAGGAGCGCGGGACTGGTGCACCAGTGGGCCCAGTCCATGGCCTTTTTAAAAAGGTAATCCTTATCGGCCATTATCCGCTGGCGTATCTGAACGGGGCTTTCACAGGCGAAAAGTCCGCCGGCGAGGGCCGAGTTGCCACCCAGGGCGGCCCGCTTCTCGATGACGATGATATCACTGGCCCCTCTCTCCACAGCTTCCACAGCGGCGGCCAGGCCCGCCCCGCCCCCACCGATAATCACTATCTGAGCTTTTACCGCAGTCATACCGAACGACTCAGGCTACCAGGCCGGCCAGTTCGACCTTACTGAACCTCTCCGCCCCGGTCCCGGTGATTAAGTAGGTGTACCCCAGACCGCAGGCGTCGGCGCCAGGCCGCGTCATGATGCTGGGATGGACGGCCAGCGTCATGCCGGCCTGCAGGATGACAGGACTATTACCTGTAATCGACCAGAAATCGAGGGCATCCAAGCCTATGGCGTGGCCGGGACGCAGCGGCGATACATAACCGTGCTGCTGCACAATGCTCACGAGCGTTCGGTATAAATCGGACACTTTCGTCCCCGGGTGTAATATGTCCAGGGCCGCCCGGTTCGCCTCTTCCCAGACGAAGACCATTTTACGGATTTCCGGGGGATATTTACCGATTGGCAGCGTTACCGGCAGCTGGGCATAGTAACCTTCGAAGGCAGGGGTGATTTCAACGAATAGCGTGCTCTGAGCTTTTAGCCGCTCACCGGTCGGGAAGAAAGTCATGTTCATCCTGGCACCTTCAGCGTCGATGAGGTCAAACGAATAGTCGCAGCCCATCTCGTAGATAGTCTTTTTGACCGCCGCGTAGACGGAGTAGTCGCTGAGACCGGGGCGCAGCATATCCACGAGCACTTCGAACACTTTATCGGCCACACGGGCGGCTATCCGCATCTTCTCTATCTCTTCCTGGCTTTTTACAGCCCGCACCTGCTCGAAAATACCCGCGGCATCAGTGAGCTTATCTCCGAATTTCCCTTTCACGTTTAGGTACATGGGGACGGTAACCAGTCCCATGCCAACGATGCCGACTTTACCCCCGCGGTACATGCGGGAAAGCTCGGCGGCGGCCTGTTCCGCGGCGTCCGTGGTTTCACTCAAGCGGAGCAGGTCCAGGGCCTCGATGGTCTTACGGTTCTTCGGGGCCGCCGCCTGGCCGGGACCGGTCAGGAACACCGGCACACCTTCAACGGGGAAAAGGCAACACCCTCCCCTTCCCGAGCCGGTGATGTACCGGATATTACCCCGGTTGAAATCATCCGGAAGCCCGGCGACGAGGAGGCAGTCCAGCCCATCGCGCTGCATCAGGGCGCGAATAGCCCGGTAGCGCCGCTCGAACTCCTGCCTTGATATACCCATCAGATATGACCGCCTTTGACAAAGATATCTTAAACCAAAAGGCCATCCGGCGCAAGGTTGGTAATATTTCGCCGGCAGCGTATTCTATTTTTCGAGAAAGAGGTGCTAAAGCTGTTCTGCTTTCCCGTATGAAGGGAGGACATAATCGCCGTCTTTAGGCGAGTCGGGATACTCCGGCGGGATGTAGGCCGTCCAGTCAGCGACCGTGTTGGGGTCGAGCATTTTCTTGATTTTCCTGAGCCACATATCGTAGTTATCGTAGCGGGGTCCCCAGTTCTGGTGGACATGTGTCACCGGTTCAATCTGGAGGCATCCGCCGCGCGACGGTACGCCGTACCGGTTGAACTGCCCGCGTGGATCGAAAATCTCGTTGATGAATTTACGGGCGGCCTGGAGCGAGGCGGGGTCGTAGGGGTCATACTGGGCGGTGGAAATACCCTGCGCCCCGATAGAAAGGTGCTCTTCCGGACGCCAGGAGACCATGCGGGCGCCGCTGCCTAGCGTCAGGAAGGCCCCGGCCTGCTCGTAGCGCCGCTTGATTTCCGCCTCCTGGAGCGCCAGCCGCTTGAGCATCTCCGGGGAGCCGTCCGGGCTGGACGATGACGGCAGGAAATCGCCGGTGGCCCGCAGGTTCACGCCGCTCGACCACATAATATCGGCGAAAGCACGGGCCAGGGCGCGTGGTTCGTTCAGGTTATCGTAGAAGGTCCCTCCCCATTGCTCGGCAATTTTCCGAAGGCACTTTTCCTTATATTCCATTTCGCCCGGCGACTGATAGCCGATGACGCACACCACTGAATTGGCTATCGAAACTCCACCTCCGGCAGGATCGATATCCCGCGCCCTTGTCTCCGCCGTCTTTTGCATCATCGCCCAGTCCTCATCGTTACCTTCCGAATAAGGGTTCGTCCCGACGATAGCGATGCCGAAGGCACAGAGTATCTCCGCCCGGCATAAATCTTCCGAAGCGCTCAGCGTGTCGTCCAGGTTTTGGAAAGTGGGCACGAACACTTTATACCCATCAGGTACGCTCTCGAGCTGACCTTTCGAGAGCGCCTCGCCCGGCTGTTTTTTATGGTCCCATTGTTTCGGGCCGTACCAGGGATAAAGCTTGACGCTGGCTTTAGTGATGACGCCGTGGCCACCGTTGGCGCCGGTCCGGCCCCTTAAGACCCCCCGCAAGCTGAATCCCGGCCCATCCGCCGAAAAGAGGTCACTGCCGGCCTCGCCGGTGCCCACGTTAAGGATTTCACCGGTCGGCAGCACCCACTCGACCCCCAGGACGTTGCGGCCGTAGCCGCTGGTAAAGACCATGGTGTGCTGGCAACCGTGATGGCAGCACTCGGCGGCGATGACCCCGGCGCTGTAACCCACACCGATGCGGCCGGTAAATAGACCCTTTTTGGCCGCCTCCATCTGGAGCCGGTATACGGACACGTACGGTTCGACGACCGCCCGCATGTTCTTCTCATCGATTTCCACAATGCGGTTCATCCGGCGTAGGTCGAAGAGGATGCTTTTACTGTTCATCAGCGACAGGGACAGGTATTCGAAACCGGAGGAGAAGGCTTTGAACAGGATTCTATACCTGTTGCAGACCCTTACGGCTTCCGAAATCTCCTTAGGTCTGGCGGGCAGCAGCACAGCGGCGGGTCTGACCGAGTGTTTTTCGTCAAAGAAAAATTTGTTGCCCCAGACCTGGTTATAGGTGTCCATGATGACCGGTTCCTGGGAAATATATTCCGGCCCGACGGTCGCCTCCAGGGCTTTATATTCTTCGTTAGACAGCTTCATAGTCGTGCCTCCGGTATTTGCAGTATTTTCCTGCCCGCCCTTCAATGACATTGCCACGCCCCGATTCTATCGGGGCTCGCAATGACAACCCTAAATAGCCCTCTGGACCAGCTCGATGATGTCCAGAACCTCTATTTTATTTCCGGTCTCCCCGGCGGCGTCCAGAAAATTACGTTTGCACCAGGGGCAGGCGCTGACGATGGCCTCGGCCCCCACCGCTTCGGCCTCTTTCAGTCTCCCGGCGCCTGTCCAGGCGGCATAGTCCGGGTAGGCATCGATGACTCCGCCGCCGGCCCCACAGCACCAGGCGTACTCCTTGCTCCGGTACATCTCGACGAAGTCCAGGCCGGGGATGCTTTTAATAATGTTACGCGGTGTTTCGTAGACACCGCCGGCGCCGCGGCGGAACTTCTTGGGCGGGTCGTGGACAATCATCTGCCCCATCACCTTATACTCTTTCCCCTGCCAGTGCACCCAGGGCTCGCCGAGCCTGCCCAGGTGGCAGGGGTCGTGGTAGGTGACCTTGATGGGGACCTTTTTCTTGAGCCTGAGCTTGCCTTCTTTGATTAGCCGTTCGAGATAATGAGTAATATGCAACACCTCTATATCCGGCTTTTTCCCGATTTTATCGTAGAGCACTTTAAAACACGCGTAGCAGTCGGAGCAGGGCGTGACCAGCGTCCTGGCGCTGGTAGTGCGGAAGGTCTCTATCTGGTGCTCGGCGTACTTGGTCAGCTCGCCGGCATATCCCAGCTCGTAGGCGCGCCCGCCGCAGCAGGTCTCTTCTACCCCCATGACGCCGACATCCACCCCGGCGTCCAATAGTAGTTGTAGTCCGCCCCGCGCTACCGGCCAGAGATCCCGGTCGAAAGAGTAGCGGCAGCCGGCGTGGTAGATGACTTCGGCGGTGGTCGAGGTAAAGTCCTTAACACCGAGTCCCTCGACCCACCGCCCTCGGTCCTGCTTTTTCGATTGCATCATGTTGTCTTCTTTTCTCAGACCGTCAATGACTATCATGTGGGCCGGGACAAGCTGGCCGTCCTCGACGCACTTTATCCGGAGCTCCTGCATTAATTGAAGAGGCTCGATATCCTGTTGTACCTTGCAGGAAATATCACAGCTACCGTCCATCTGGCATTTATAGAGAACATCCAGGAAAATATCGTCGATTTCTATCCTTTTCTGCAAAAGAGAGTAGGCCATGTTGAACTTTCCGCTGGCGGAATAGGCGTGCCAGAGATACCTCGATACGGAAGGGCAGCCTTCCATGAACCCGGTGTCCCGCATGTAGCGATAAGGTATCCACTTGCAGTAGGAGCACCGGGTGCAGCGCTGCATATCATGAGTATAGTCTTGCCAGGCCATGAGACTGCCTCCTCGCTTTGGCGACAATTAAAAACATAGTTTGCCCGGATTGAGGATGCCTTCGGGGTCGAATATCTGCTTGAGTTTTTTCTGTATCGCCGCCGTGCTCGCAGCCCGGCGATAGGCGATCTTTTTCCAGGCAGGGTAGGGCCGTGAGAAAAATCCCCCGCTCGCGAGGATCTGTTCACAGGCGGCATCCATCAGCAGTCTGGTCGCGTCAGACTCCAGGGCTTTATCCGGGTGGTAATAAAGAGTAAACTCGCAGTGGCAGGCGGTGCCCTGGACGATGGGTTGCAGGTACACGCCGATATCTTCCGGGGCGTACCTGTTCCTTTCAGCCAGATTACTAATGATTGTACAGAACTCGGGCACGCGGTCGGACGTGGACAGGAAAAAAATATCCTGGAAACCGCCCCTGGCCCGGGACTTCCAATAAGGCTCGGGAGACGGGCCGGACAATAGCGGCAGAAGCTCCTCAGCGCTGGCGCCCGGTATGGCTATCTGGGGACTCAAGCCAACCTCGTTAGCCATCCTCAAAAAATCGGCTTCTTCGTAGGCTGCTTTTTCTACCGGCAGCGTACCGTAGCCTTCGAAACTGGCGAAGAGCACCCAGGGCGGGAGAACGGCCAGCCGCCGTTTTATGTCGGCGGCATCGATGTCGAGTAAACAGGCCAAATTGGTCGCATTCAGGATAAAAAGCTTACCTCCGAGGCGGAAACGCAACAGCCGGTAGGCCAAGTCAATCAAAGACCCAAGTCCTTCCGAAGGTACCAGCCACGCCCGGGTTAATCGCGATAGGTAACAGCATTTCAGGGTCGCCCAGGTAACGATGCCCATCGTGCCCTGCGCCCCGGATAAGAACCTCTGGAAGTCGATATGGCTGTGGCCGAAGGGATTCAATTGCACGCGGCCCATCTCCCACTGCTCCTCGACCGTATCCGGACCGGAGGCCTCGCCCGTTCTGAACCGGTCGCCGGTCCCGTAAACAACCTCAGCGCAGAGAAGTGGATCGGTACTGTCCCAGTGGTGGGAAGGCATGGTTACAGGCTCCCGTTCCAGAACGCTACCTATCACCGATTTGCCGGCCCGCGGGGCCAGGGGCATATACGCGCACAGGCCCTCTTTCGCCAGGGCTGGCTGGAGCTCGGCGAAGGTCACCCCGGGTTCGACCATGGCCACTTTGTTACAGGGGTCGATACGAATGATTTTCTTCATCCGGCTTAAATCAATAATGACGGCGCCGTCAACCCCGGGAACAGTATCTCCCCGGGCATGGGGCGGGCCCGAACTGACCGGCACTAAAGGCGTCTGAGCTTCGCCGGCCCACTTTACGATGGCCTGCACCTCGGTGGCGTTGCCCGGCCTGACCACGCACCGGGGCCTGGCTCCGGATAAAAAGCTGGCGTCTCGCGAATATCCATCGAGAACTCCTGTCTCAAGGAGGACATTACCGCCACCGACGATCCCGGCCAGTCCCTTTTCAGCCATCACCGGCCTCCTTTTTACGGATGGATAAAGTCGTAATACGACTATTGCTCAACAATTATGCCAGTCTCGCCGGTGCTATGTCAAGGTAAGAAGACCCGGATTTTTTCTTCAAAAGTTGACAGTCGGTCGTTAAGCGATTAATATCTGATAGCGATAGGGGAGCAATATGAAAGAACTACCATTCATGGACGAGCAATACCGGCTATGGCTACTGCTTTCCCAGACGAGGTCGGCGGTATTTAAGGCCAGGCATAAAAAGTTCGGACAATACCTTCACCCCAACCAGGCCGCTGCCCTGGTGAACATCTGGGCATACCACGGCCGGACTACGCCGGCTAGCCTGGCGCGGCAGCTCTTCCTCGAACCTCACTCAGCCTCCGAGCTCATCATCCGGATGGAAAAGAAAGGATAACAAACGAGGGAACATCGTCAGGATATCGATTACGCCTAAGGGCCGCGCTATCTGCTCCCGGGTGGTCCAGGCGGACTTTATCCGCGGTATCATGTCCTCGTTAACCGCGCGGCAACGCGAGCAGCTCTGGACCTGCCTTTCCGTTTTGTTTGCCGCGGCCACCAAGGAGCTTGGCGCGGAATGGGACATCCCGCCGCTTCTCGAACCCTAGCGTTTAATTTATTTGCTAGGGGTACTTACCGCCAAGTCCCACGGTAAAATGGAAGATAGGCCGGTCTACCCGGCGTACAATCAACGGGCAATGGAGCATCCCCGCCGGGACATAGGCCAGAAAACTCTTCGTCATGACGTGCTTCTCACCGTCCAGCCACAGTTCCACCTCCCCGCACAGGTCACGTGGGTTCTTAAAGTCCGTCCCGAAAAACGTGATTACCTCCGTAAAGGTATGTTTGTGCTCCCGGGCGGCCGGCTCTTCCGAGGCGCAATCCGGCCATATCCAGACGCTCTCCGAGTAGAAAGCCCCGGGAATAACTTCCCCGTCCAGCCACATCACGTGGGTCGGCGTGACGTGCCCGGAGTCGGGCTTCTTGCCCAGCCCGCTTTGCTCGCCGGGGAACAGTCTATCCGCTCTTACTTCGGTGACGATATATTTGTCAGTTTTTTGTGCGGCCATTACCGGCAGACCCCCTGTTTCAAG
>Ga0154808_153_pt4 | contig 13352 bp, 10 predicted proteins | sample Rifle2008BG16ft_FD_105816 | JGI IMG/M metagenome (GOLD analysis project Ga0154808, IMG submission 105816) | Chloroflexi bacterium RBG_16_56_11 | reverse complement strand
GCCGGCCAGCGCCATGAAGGATACCCCCAGATCTCTCGCCTCGCGGATGGTCTCCCGCATCTTCTCCGGGCACATCTCGTTTTCCGAAGTGGGGCGCAGCTCCCGGGCGAAACACCCCTTGCAGCGGAGATTACACCGGTCGGTGATGCTGTAAATGATGACCGGCGGGACCATGACCCCCCGCCTCGCCATCTCCGCCCGCCTCCGGGACGCCTGCCGCTGCCACCGCACCGTCCGGAAGAAGAAATAGGCTGTTTTCGGATTTTTTAAGGTTATCCGCCAGGCGCGACTGAAAAACCGCTCCAGCGACTTATTCAACGGGTTCGGGGTGACCTTGCTTGCTATCCCCGATGTCTTGTTCATGTTAGCCCTCCCGTTAGAATCATGACCGCCGGCAGTTACCGGTGCTTCAAACAGGATGCCCCGCTGACGGCCATGTTCCCGAGTGCGGGGTTGCCCGTATATTCGAGCCGGGAAGCGCCGCTCAGGCTGACCTCCATGCTGGCGTTTACCTTCAACTGGGCGTTGCTCGCACCGGACGCGTTGATTGACGCACTGTTGAGGGAAAAATTAGCTAGTCTGGCCTGGCTGGCGCCGCTGAGTTCTATCTTGGCGTTGTTGCCGGAACCCGCCAGTTCTATCCGGCTGGCCCCGGTGACGCGAAACTCGCCGTCTCCGCTTGTTTTGATGTCTCCGGACAGGTTGCTCGCCCCCGAGACATCGATTCTCAGGCTCCCTGACGCCATGGAGCTGACCTCGAGGTGGCTTGCCCCGCTCAGCTTCATGACAACGACGCCTTCCGACTGGAAGGCTTGTGCTTTTACGTAGCTGGCCCCCGAGAGGACCAGCTCGTCAAGTCGCGGCATGCCGATGAAAATGTGGGGCCTTGACCTCAGTAACGCTACCCAGGCCACCCCCCGCCGCCCTATCGTCAGGGTATCGCCGGCCTTTTCCAGCTTCACGTAACTCGAATATTCGGCCGGAATGCGCACCTCGAAGGACGCTGCTTTGACGATTTCGGCCGAGCAGGCGCCCTCAACCTTAACTTTTGAAAAATCTCTGATTTCGAATTGCTGGCCGTTCATTTCGAGCTCCCCGTCGGGGTGTTGGTTTTAAAGCATCTTACCCCTGGTTGGTCGGTACGTCCGGGCCGGCTTGTTAGCCCGACCCGGACTTTCCTTTCGGGTTATTTCGTATCCATGTCGGGAGTATCGTCGATGGTAACCGGCACGGAACCCTTGGCCATTTTCACCGTCCGGGCTATCCGCTCGGATTTTGCCGGTGCCGCGTCTCCCGCCGACCCGCCGTGTTGCTCCCCCAGGCTGATATTCGGTAGCCACTCCAGCCATTTCGGCAGGTACCAGTTGTGGCGCCCCAGCAGTTTCATTGTCGCCGGGACGAGGACGCAGCGCACCAGCGTCGCATCCAGGAACACCGCCACCGCCAGCCCGAATCCCATCTGCTGCATCATGACGAGGTCTCCCAGGGCGAATCCGCCGAAGACCGCCACCATTATCAGGGCCGCCCCGGTTATCAGCCGTCCGGTCGAGCGTAGCCCGAAAGACACCGCCTCCGCGTTGTCCCCGGTCTGCTTGAACCTTTCGCGGACCCGGCTCAGCAGGAACACGTGGTAGTCCATGGATAGCCCGAAGAGCAGGGCGAAGAGGAACAGCGGCAGCCACGTCTCGATGACATCCACCCGTTGGAACCCGAAGAAGCCCGCCCCGTACCCTTTCTGGAAGACCAGCACGATCAGCCCGTAGGACGCTCCCACGGACAGCATGTTCATGATTATCGCCGTGGTCGATATGACGAGGGAGCGGAACGCCAGGGTGAGTATCACGAAACTCAGCGTCAGGACGAAAGCGAAGATAATCGGCGTATACTGGTTCGTGGTGTCGTTGAAGTCCACCATGAAGGCCGTGTCCCCGTTGACCAGCACGCGGGCCGGGGCCCCGCTAAAGGCCTGCGGGATATAGTCCGACCGCAGCCTGGCCACGGCGTCCGTCGACTGCAAACTCATCGAGTCGCCCGTCAGCCGCGCGTAAAGTAACGCCATGTTCTTGTCGGAATGGGGCACGACGAATGTCGCCGCGAAGACGGGGTCTTTGGACAGGGTGTCCTGGAGGCCGGTGATGGCCGCCTGGGTCTTATCGGAATCAATGTCCCCGTCGATAACGATTACCACCGGTGTGTCCATCCCCATGTGGAAGTCGCTTTGCAGCACCAGGTATCCCTGCTTCGACCTCAGGAAGTCCGGGATGCCGCTGATGCCGGACATCCCGGTATTTTTATCGAAAAAGGGCACGATGGCCGAACCGAGCAGCACCACGATGAAGATGATGCTGACTACCGGCACCCGCGTTACCACCCGGGTTATCCACGCCCAGAAACCGGTCGGAGATTCATAGTTAGGTACCGCCCCCTTGCGCTGGATGAAGGGGATACGCAGTTTGTTTACCTTGTCGCCGAAGAGGCTCAGCATCGCCGGCAGGAGTGTCAGCGAGGCCACTATCGCCGCGAAGACGACCAGCAAAGAGCCGATTCCCATCGATATGAAGATGGAGAGCGGGAACATCACCAGCCCGCTCAGGGCCAGCAGTACCGTCAGGCCGCTGAAGAATACCGCCCGCCCGGCCGTGGCGCTGGCGGTGCCGATTGCCTCGATTTTTTCCAGGCCGCGGCTGCGCTCCTCGCGGAAGCGTGTCAGGATAAACAGCGAGTAGTCTATGCCCACGGCCAGCCCCAGCATGGTAATCATGTTGGTTATCATGAAGGTAAGGTCCATCGTCTGTCCCACCACCGCGGTCAAGCCCAGGGCGACGATGATGGCCACCACCGCCAGTGCGACGGGCAGGAGGGCCGCCACGATGGCTCCGAAAACGATGGCCAGTACCACCAGGGCCACCGGCATGCCGATGGTCTCACCGGTCTGGGCCTGTTTCTCTCCCAGCTCGGTGGAATCGGCCATGAACGAGGCGCTGCCCGTGTGATAGACCTCGAAAGACCCCGTCGCGTATTTGTCGCCCAGGGCGTAAATATCTTTTACTTTATGGTCGCCTTCCGGCGGCATGGTGAAGGATATGAACGTGCTGTGCCGGTCCGCCGAGACCATCGAAGGTTCCTGGGTCATATAGTAGGTTGCCCCGCCCAGGAAGGCTTCCGGTCCCATCGCGGCCAGCTCGTTGTAGAGCTGCTCTACCTGGCTGCGGAACTCGGCGTCATCCACCGTCAGCGTGCTTGACTTGACGATGATGAGCTCGTCGAGGTTCCTGGTCTCGGGTATACCCAGCCGCTCGTTCATCAGGGTCTGGGCCTGGAGCGATTCCGGATTATTGGTGGACTCGACTTCCGTTACCAGTGCGTCTCCCAGCAGGGCACTGACACTGAAAAAGGACAGGGCCATCGCCGCTATCCAGATACCCACCGTTACCCATGGCCGCCGGGCGCAGGCCCGGGCCAGCGATTCTATCCAGCTCCTTCGTTTCATCGGGGCAACCTCCTGTCGGCTAACATTCACTTACCACTATAGACCACCTGCCGCAACCATTGAATGCCCGCCGGGGGGGACTTGGTACTGTAGGAACAGGTAGTTTCGTACTGGCCGAAAGGATAGGTGGAGATTGGGAAAAACACCCAACTTGTAGGCACTGGAGATCGACATCGACCAATAACCAGATTCGATAAACGAAACTTCGTCCCGTTTGATCTTCAGGGATTGGAATTTATGTCCGGTTATTGGTTGTTCTTCAAAAGGTTGCGTTTCAGGGCCAGGGCCACCGCCTCGGTTCGGGTGGCGACACCCAGCTTGGATAGTATGTTGCTCACGTGGAACTTTACCGTGGACGCGCTGACATAGAGTCGGCCGGCGATGTCCTGGTTGGAAAGGCCTTCCACCACCAGCCCCAGTATCTCTACCTCGCGGCCGGTCAGCTCGTATGTCTCCGGCCTGGGTTTTTTCAGGCTTTGCACCAGGGCCTGCGCCGCTTCCGGGGAAAGGCTCGGTTTTCCGGCCATGGCGTCCCGTATCGCTGCCACCAGCTCCGCCGCTGACACCGTTTTTAAAAGGTAGCTCATCGCCCCCGCTTTCAACGCCCCCTCCACCAGCTCTTGCTCGTGGAAGCTCGTCAGGGCAATGATGCGCATGTCCGGGAAACGCTCGTGGATTATCCTGATGGCCGTTACTCCGTCCATCACCGGCATCATCAGGTCCATGAGTATTACGTCCGGGCGGAGTTGCTGGCTCAGCCTTACCGCCTCTTCGCCGTTGGCCGCCTCGCCGACCAGGCTCATGTCGTCGAACGACATCAGTACTGCGCCCAGTCCGCTGCGCACCACGGCGTGGTCGTCCACCAGCAAGATACGCGTGCTACCTGTTTCCGTCATTTTCGGCCTCCGGGGATAAACTCTTCCAGGATACTCGTACCGCCGTGCCCTCGCCCGCCTTGCTCCGCACCGTTATACCCGCGCCGATTTCCCTGGCGCGCTCCTTCATGATATTCAGACCGAGGCTGTTCGGCGGGACGCCCCTGGTATTGAAACCCTTGCCGTTGTCGTTTATCTGCAGGGTTATCCGCCCCGCCCGGCAGAGCAGCTTTACCCTGGCGTTCGTCGCCCCGGCGTGCTTGGCAACGTTATTGAGCGCTTCCTGGGCGATGCGGTACAGCGCCACTTTAACCTCCACGGGCACGGAGCACCGGCCGCTCACCGTCACTGCCACCGGCACGCGGGAGCGACCTGTTATCGACTCGCCGAGCTGGTTCAGCAAGTAGCTGATATCCGCTTCCGCCAGCGAGTCGGGGCGCAGCTCGAGGAGCAGCGTCCGCATCTCCGCCAGGGCGCCCCGGGTAAGCTGCCGCACCTCTTCCAGCCGCCGCCGACCTTCTTTCTCGTCGCGTTCCCAGAGCCGGGGCAGGACTTCGGAGATGAGGCTGGCGGAAAAGAGCGTCTGGCTGACGGCGTCGTGCAGGTCGCGGGCCAGCCGGTTGCGCACGGCGGCCGCGGCCTGCTCCCGCTCCTGCCGCGCCAGCTTTTGCTCGCTCTTTTTCTGCTCGGTCCGGTCGATTCCGACGCATAAAATATCCCGGAGCTTTCCCTGCTCGTCGAAATGCGGCTGGTTGGTCCACACTATCCAGACCCTCTCCCCGTTCCGTTTGATGTTTTCGTTCTCGTTGTGGCGGTAGCGCTCCGGGTTCTTGATGATATCGTCAATCATCGCCGCCAGGTTCCTGTCGGCGGAGTCCCGCGGCGGCACGATGGTCCCGATGACGCTCTTTCCCAGGATTTCCACTTCGCTGAACCCGAAAAACTTTTCAGCGAACCTGTTGAAAAATGTCACCCTGCCTTCGGTGTTCATCTCCAGGATAATGGTGTTGGCGCTCTGCACCAGGTGGCGATATTTCAGCTCGCTCTGACGCAGGGACTCCTCGGCCAGGACGCGCTGGCTGATTTCGTTCTGGAGAAGGCGGTTGGCCTCACTCAGCTCGCTGGTGCGCTGTCCCACGCGCGACTCAAGTTCATCGTGGGCTTTTTGGAGGTCTTCATCCGCCTTTTTATGTTCGGTAATGTCCAGCACCTGTCCCACCGTCCGCAGCTTGCCGGAGGCGGTCCTGAATATCGTGGAGCTTATTTCCACACGCCTCTTGCTGCCGTCCTTACGGAGGATGTTGAACTCGTAGCGCGGCGGTACGTCTTCGCCCATCTGGCGCCTCACGTAGCGCTCGGCCACCAACGCCCGGCTTTCCTCGTCGAGGAACTCGCGGAAATCGTGGCCGATGATTTCCTCGTTAGGCCGCAGCAGCAGCTGGCTCACCATGTCGTTGGCGTAGGTGATGTGAAAGACTTCGTCGACCGTGAAGATGCCGGCGTGGGAGTTCTCCACGATGGCCCGGAACATCTGCTCCGTTTCCAGGCGCGTTTCGTCCGCCTTTTTACGATCCGTGATATCATGGACAATCGCCAGCAGGGCGGGCTTGCCCTCGACCTCTATCCGGTTGAGTATCACTTCGGCGTCAAAGAGCGTGCCGTCGCCGCGGCGGTGCTGCCAGTCGAAAAGCTGGGAGTCTCCCGTCGTAGCCAGCCCGATTTTTTCCCTGGCCTCTTCCTCTGAGTCGACCCCGTCCGGCTGGTTCTCCGGGGAGAGGTGGTGGGGCATCTTGTGGAGGAGCTGCTCCCGCGTCATGCCGAACATCTCCTCCGCCCCGCGGTTGCACTCGATGAAGCCTGTCTCGTCCAGCACGAATATCGCGTCGTTATTCATATCGTCTACCGGTCAGTTCACCGCGTACGCCCTTTTTTCCTGTCCTGATTTAATATTACGCGGGCGGGAATGTCAATCCCCGCATCAGGGTGCCGTCCCGATCATGTTAATGGTCATGAAATTGCCGTTTTTCAGGGCCTTTTCGTAGATGATTTTCGTGACGGCGATATCCTCGATGGCCACGCCCGTGGAATCGAAAATGGTGATGGCCTTCGGGTCGGTCCGCCCCCGTTTCTTCCCGGCGATAATCTCCCCGAGATTGGCGTAGACCTCGTCAACAGAAAACAGTTTCTTCGCCACGGGGACGTTGATTTCCCCGGCGACGCTCGCCTGCCGGATGTCATCGACCACTACCATGGCCCTTTTCAGGAGGGCAGGTTCGAGCTCCTCTTTCCCCTCGGCGTCCGCCCCGATGGCGTTTATGTGCGTCCCTGGCGCGATCCACTCCTTTTTGAGGTAAGGCTCGCGTGAAGGCGTCAGCGTGCAGACGATGTCGGCGGCAGCCGTCTCTTCGAGCGTGCTTTCCCGGAGGGGATATTCAGGGAAGGCCTTTATCAGGCGGACTGTCGCCTCTTTATGCGTGTCGAACACCTTTACCTGCTTGATGTTGAACAGCGGCAGGTGCGCCTGAATCTGTGTATGGGCCTGTCTCCCCGCCCCGATAATGCCGAGGGTGCGGGCGTCCGGCCTGGCCAGGTATTTGGACGCGATGGCCGCCGCTGCGCCCGTACGGTAGGCGGTGATGTCCGTGCCGTCCATTATCGCCAGCGGGTACCCGTTTTGCGGGTCGTTATAGATAATGGTGCCCATGACGGTCGGCAGGCCGCGTCCCGGGTTCTGCGGGTGGACGGCCACCCATTTGACCCCGGCCGCCCCCGGCAAGGACGCCGGCATCGCCCGGAAGTCCCCCTTCTCCAGCAGGAGGTAGGCCTTGGGGGGCATCGTGCCCCGCCCCTCGGCCCAGTCTTTAAAGGCCGCCTCTACCACGCCGATTACCTCGGCCATGTCGAGCAGTTTCAGTATCGCTTTCTGGTTCAGGATGATGGTGGGCAACTTTTATTCCCCGCGCGTTTACTTTTTCGTGTCCAGTCCCCAGGACTTGAACATCCTCTGGTAGAGCTCCGGCTGGGGGAAGTCCGGCAGCATGAACATGTTGGCGTGGGCGTACCCGAAATCCCGCTCCTCGAATTGTCTCAGGCCGGCCAGGAGCCCATCGACTTTTTCCGCCGGCAGGGAGAGGATAATCTCGTCTTCTCCGGCCAGTGCCCGCTGGTAATCACCGGGGTCGGGGATGGTGACCATGTACTGCCCCGTCTCCATCACCGGCACGACCTGGTAGGCGCAGCCGGGGGGAAAGAAATAGTAGGTCAATTTGTCCCTGTCTTTATAGTTTATCGGCAGGAGCATGGTCCTCATCTGGGAGGTGTTGGCGTAGATGATGACCACGTCCGGTTTGAAGCTGGCCGACTTGAGGGGCGCGGTCAAAATTCCAATATACTTGCCTTTTTCGAAGTGGGGGAACGTGGTGAACTGCTCGAGGCGAGGGTCGTCCGGCTTGTCGACCACCCCGTAGGCTATCAGCGGCGCGAAGCACCAGTTGTCCTCCTTGAGCATGGCCACCGTCAGCTTCTGCCGGCGGGTCATGGCGAAGGCCTGGCACTGGGCGTAGTGGACGCCGCGGTCTTTCATGGGCCGTACCGCCCCCTCCGGGATGTCCTTTTCGCTCTCCAGCATCTTCACGGCTATTGGCGATGTCCTCAGTATCAATGTTCTTTCCAGCTCTTCTCCGTAGCGGTTGTATTCGGCGACGGTCGTCATCGGCGCTTACCTCCGGTAGAAAATCAATCCGCTCTAATTATGAATAATTTCCTTCAATTCCGCAAGGAAGTGATTTGTTACCTCACCCCCGTGTGTCCCCCTCTCCTTACGAGGCAGGGCGAAGGAGAGGGGGGAAAAAGAGAGAGGGGAGAGATCCCCTCTCCGCGGAGACTCACCGATAGAAAATATGGGGAAATTTGAAGGAGTGTCAGCCCCTTTAACAATATTAGTCCCCCTTCCCTTACACATTCCCCAAGGGGGTCAGGGGGAAAGGTTACTGAATTAAGGGTTAACTTTTAAAGGGAAACTTTGCCGGTTGCTGTGAAATGTTAAATTATAATAAATATTGACATAATCATGACATAAAGGGATTGACTATTGACATATTAATCGTTATAATGACAATTGTAGACCTGGTAGGCACGTCTTGGAGATGTCCATTGCTCCTACGGGTAGCAGTTATATGGATTATCGGTAATACAAGCGATTGCGTACCAGGTCATTCAATTTCCGGCTTCCAATACCAAACCTGATATTTGGGATGTTTTTGATTTTGATACCATTTTGGTAGAGTTTGCCAATAGTTTGGCAGTAAAGAAGGTATTTTTAACTGCCCTTTAACGTAATTACGGATTTTGTTTTTCCATCTGTTTTGTGTGGGCATCAGTTCATTTAAAATTACACCTTGTAAAATATCTCCTATTTGTCCTAAGTGATAGTCTTCCACGCTTGTATCAACTTCTTGGATATGTTTAAAAATGGGTTTGCTTTTTCCAACCGAATAATTTTCACCCGACGAACTAAATAATTCTTTCAGTAGCTGACAAAAAAGATCACCTTTGCATCTTGTAAGTCTATCTGTATAGAGTATTCCATTTGGTTGTATATCAGCGATATTATACCTGAGTAAAAATTCAGTAAACTTTTTATAGGCCCTTGCTTCTTTAATAGCTTTTCGTTCATGGACGTGACCAAAATGGTCAAGATTAAATCCAGATTCGGGGCGCTGGTCAATAACGATTGCCCTAAAAAAAGCGGAACTGCGAATGAAGCAATTAATGGCCTTTTTAGCTATTTCATATTTGGTGCTGTCTGTACAGAATGTATATTTTATTTCCCTAGCCTTGCCATTTGTTAGTGTATAACCAGCCTCTCTCTTGACGTTTAGAAAATCCCTGTGAATACTTTTGTGATTAGGGCAAAACAAAGCTCCGAGAATTAAATAACTATGATTACTGTCGTAACATTCATCAAATGTAGTTAACATAATATTTCTTAGCCAACTAGCACTTCGTGTACCCGCAGGCCGGGCAGTGGTAGCACCCTTCCTGGTAGACCAGCATGTTAGAGCACTCCGGGCACTGGCCGGCCATGTTCTTGGCCAGGCCGTAGTCCTCCAGCTTCGGTTTTTCCTCCTCGTTGCTGATGTGCTTTTCCAGCACGCTGGCGATGGCGTCGGCGCAGGAGAGCACGCTCTTGCCCCCCTCCCAGGAGATGGACGGGCAGCGGATGCCCCGTAGCTGTTTCACCACCGACGCCACGTCCACCCCCGACCGCAGCGCCAGGGTGATGAGGCGGCAGATGGCCTCGAGCTGGGCCGTGGCGCAGGCCCCGGACTTCCCCAGCGTGGCGAACACCTCGAATATCCCCCGGTCGTCGTAGGCCACGGTGATGTATATCGACCCGCAGCCGGTGTTGACCCGGGTCACCGTCCCCTTGGTCTCCGCCGGCCTCTTGCGCGGCGTCATTTTGCCGGACGCTTCTTCTGCCTTCTCCGGCTTCTTCCCGGTGGTCAGCACCTGCGCGTCCCGGGAGCGGTCGCGGTAGATGGTGATACCTTTGAGTCCCGCCTCGTAGGCCAGCATGTAGGCGCGGGCGACGTCTTCCCGCGTGGCCTCGTTCGGGAAGTTGATGGTCTTGGAGACGGCGTTGTCGGTGGACTTCTGGAAGGCGGCCTGCATTTTCACGTGCCATTCCGGGCTGATTTCGTGGGCAGTGACGAACACCCGCTTGACCTCCTCCGGCACGCCCTTGATATCGCTGAGATGGGCGCCCTCGGCCAGCTTCTTCATCAGCTCCGGGGAGTAGAAGCCGCCCTTCCTCGCCGCCTCTTCGAAATAGGGGTTGACCTCGACGAACGGCGTCCCGTCGAGGACGGTCTTGGTATAGCTTAAAGCGAAAAGCGGCTCGATGCCGCTGGAGCAGCCGGCTATCATGCTCAATGTGCCGGTCGGCGCGATAGTCGTGCGGGTGGCGTTCCTGACGCGCGGCCCGTCCTTGATATCATAAATGCTTCCTTTGAAAGCCGGGAAGACCCCGCGCTCTTTGGCAAGTTCTTCAGATGCATCGAGAGCCTTTTCTCCGATAAAGCTCATCAACTCGCTGGCAACCTTCAGAGCCTCTTCTGAGTTATAGGGCACGCCGAGCATCACCAGCATATCGGCGAAGCCCATGATTCCCAGGCCGATTTTCCGCGTCTTCTTGGTCATTTCCTCTATCTGCGGCAGCGGGAACCGGTTGACGTCGATGACGTCATCGAGGAACCTGACGGCGGTCTGCACAGTGCGTGCCAGCCTGGCGAAGTCAATCTCGGCCCGGCCCCCCTTTTCCATCACCATCTTGGCCAGGTTTATGGAGGCCAGGTTGCACGACTCGTAGGGGAGGAGGGGCTGCTCGCCGCAGGGATTGGTGCTCTCGATTCTGCCCAGGTGCGGGGTGGGATTGCCCTCGTTGATGCGGTCGATGAACACGATGCCCGGGTCCCCGGTCCGCCAGGCCATGTCCACTATTTTGTCGAAGACGTCTTTAGCGTTGAGCTTTTCGGTAACTTCTTTCGTGTGCGGGTTGACCAGCTCGTACTCCGCGCCCGCCTTGACCGCTTCCATGAACCCGGCGGTCAGCGCCACCGAGATGTTGAAGTTGGTCAGGGCCGTCATGTTCTCCTTGGCGGTAATGAATTTCAGTATGTCGGGGTGGTCGACATTCAGGATGCCCATGTTGGCCCCCCGCCGCGTCCCCCCCTGCTTGATGACCTCGGTAGCCGTGTCGAAGGCCTTGATGAACGACACGGGCCCGCTGGCCACGCCCCCCGTCGAGCCCACCCTGTCTTTTTCCGGTCTCAGCCGCGAGAACGAGAATCCCGTGCCGCCGCCGCTCTTGTGGATGAGCGCGGTGTACTTGACCGCGTCGAATATCGACTCCATGGAGTCTTCGACGGGCAGGACGAAGCAGGCGGAGAGCTGCCCCAGCTCCTTGCCGGCGTTCATCAACGTGGGTGAGTTGGGCAGGAACTCCAGCCCGTACATCAGGCGGAAGAACTCCTCCGTCGTCCCCTTGATGTTGGCCCTGGGGTTATAGATAAGCTCCGCCGCGGCGATGGCCTGGGCGACCCTACGGAACATCTGCTCCGGCGTCTCGACGATTTTTCCCTGCCGGTCCTTTTTAAGGTATCTTTTTTCCAGCACCTGCCGCGCCGTGTCGGTGAGGCCGGTGACTAAGGATTCTTTAGCTGGTCGGACCTCGGCGTTAGTTTCCATTTCGGGTTTGTCCTCCTCTTCAGGGACCGGTTTTTCGGCATTAAGAACTTCCATGACCATGGCCTCGATTTCCGCCTCGGTCGGCAGCCGCTGGTGGCGGCGGGCGCGTTTATCGACGAGGTCTTCCATCCCGGGCAGGGTCGGCAGGTACTCGGCCTGCGCCTTTTCGAGTCGCTCGATGACCTGGCTGGTCAGGCGCTCCACGAGCTTGCGGTCGCGGATGCCCATGGCGGCGGCATTATCGAAGACGATGCGGGCAACCTGGCTGCGGTTGACCGGCGACTGCCTCCTGCCGTGATTGGTTGTGCTCATCGCCGGGGCCTCCGCACCGGCTTGACCGCCGCGGCCAGCTCTTCCGGCGGGATGAGCGGCAGCTGGTCGGCGGTGTTCACGACGCCGTGGTTGGCCAGGTTGTCCACCTCTTCCTTGAGCGTCGTGATGTCGGTGAACTCCCGGTAGACGCTGGCGAACCGGATGTAGGCGATGTGGTCGAGCCTCTTGAGCCGGGCCATCACCATGTCCCCGACGGCGGCGCTGCGCACCTCGTTCTTGCCCGTCTGGAAAATCTCGGCCTCAATCTCGTCGACCGCTCTTTCCACCACCCCGCCCTCCAGCGGCCTCTTTTCGCAGGCCTTGCGGATGCCCGCCAGCAGCTTGTCCCGGTCGAACTCCTCCCGCCGCCCGTCCTTCTTGATGACGAACAGGCTCGCCGGCTGCCAGCGCTCATATGTCGTGAAACGCAGTTCGCATTTCAGGCACTGCCGCCGGCGCCGTATGCCGTCGTTGATGTCGCGTGAGTCGATTACCTTTGAGTCGTAGTAGCCGCAGTAGGGGCAGTTCACAGCCAGACCTCCACATCCTGTGGTGCCAAGGCTTAGAATTTACCACAAGATGTTGTGGTTTGTCAATGGGTCGGGAGAGCGAAATTAATAATATTTTAAAGATTCTTTCCGACCTTTACCGCATAATCCCGAAAAGGTAAGATATGGTTGGCGGGGAGCGACACATGGACTATAAAGAAGCCCTGGAATATCTGCTGAGGTTCGCCGACTACGAGCGGTTGCCGCGCTCGGGTATCGTCTGGGACCTGCGACGCATCGAGCGGCTGCTAGCCCGGCTGGGTTATCCGCAGCACGCCGCGCCGGCCGTCCATGTCGCCGGGACGAAGGGGAAGGGGAGCACGTCGGCCATGATATCTTCCATCCTGCATCAGGCCGGATACCGGGTCGGGCTGTATACTTCTCCCCACCTCCTCTTCTACACCGAGCGTATCCGTATCGACGGGAAGCCCATCGCCGAAGCCGACTGGGCAAGGCTAACGGAAGAAATCCGGCCCCATGTCGAGGCGGAGAATGCCCGCGACGACCTCGGTGAGCTGACGACCTTCGAGATATTCACGGCCATGGCCTTCCTGCACTTCCGCGCCGTCCGGGCGGACTACCAGGTGCTGGAGGTGGGGCTCGGCGGCCGGCTGGACGCCACCAACGTCGTGCGCCCGCGGGTCTGCGTCCTGACCTCTGTCAGCTTCGACCACACGGACGTGCTCGGGGACACGCTGGGGAAAATCGCCCGCGAGAAGGCCGGCATCATCAAGCCGGGATGCGCCGCGGTCAGCGCCCCGCAGTCGCCGGAGGCGATGGAGGTCATCGAGAAGGCGTGCCGGGATCTCAAGGTCAGACTCGTCAGGGTCGGCCGCGACGTGACCTGGCAGGCCGGTAATTTTGATGCGGCGGGGCAGT
>Ga0154808_141_pt6 | contig 13363 bp, 12 predicted proteins | sample Rifle2008BG16ft_FD_105816 | JGI IMG/M metagenome (GOLD analysis project Ga0154808, IMG submission 105816) | Chloroflexi bacterium RBG_16_56_11 | reverse complement strand
GATTAAGGTTATATGGTATTTTTGCCAGGTTTGTGTGGCTCGGGGCTTATTCGCTGCTTCTCACGGGATGGTATAATCGGGCGAGAATTGTCATAGACTGGAGTCTGGCGGTTATATTCGGCCGGGACACTTCCTATATCAAAACCAAGCTCGGCAAGCACACTCCCTGAAGCTTGTACCATTGTTCTATTTCGACGAGCGACTTTATTAGCCGGGCACGTCACCTGTCACGTGGGCAATGCCCCCGGAAATTTCAATGTCGGAATGGTTGCCACAAAGAAATCTTCATACAGGTATTGACCGCTCGCAGGGCACCGGGTAATCTCCACTCTTTACCGACCGCCTCGTATGACGACATCAGTGAGAAAGGCGGTGACGATATTTCCAGAATACGGCAATCCCGGCGCCGACCAGCGGCAACGCGCCGAATGCCAGAACAATGGGAAACCCGCCGGAGGTTTCGTGGTCAGGAGCTCGCCCACGCGATGCATCGGCGTTTTCCTACCTTCGATATGCTCCGGTTCCGATTGTTTTGTCCCCGTGAATAGTTTAAGATATTGTAGGTCATTTAAAATGAACATTCCGACCTCCCCGAATGGCTCACCGAACCACGGAACGCGCCGCTCCGGTGTGAGCCGCCGGACATTTCTAAAGTTTTCGGGGCTGGCCGGAGTGGCCCTCATCGCCGGTCGGTTTTTCCGCCGCCATACTTTGGGTGCAGTCATGTCTCCTCCCGATTCACCAGAGGGTGAAGGTGTCATCACGGAAAAGTGGGTGGCTACTTCCTGTTTGAATTGCGCTACCCGCTGCGCCACCAAAGTGAGAGTCGTCAACGGCCGGGCGGTGAAGGTCGAAGGAAACCCATTGTCACAGGTATCCGAGGGGGAAAACTGCGCCCGCGCCCATATCGGTCTGCAGGTGCTATATGACGGGGAGCGCATCGCCGGGCCCTTGAAGAGGACAAATCCGGTTAAGGGTCGGGGGATTGACCCCGGGTGGGTACGGATATCGTGGGAGCAGGCCCTGGAAGATGTTAGCGGACGTTTGAAAGCTCTCCGGGAGGCAGGGCGGCCCCATCAGCTGCTTATTCTCCACGGGTTGAACTCCGTCAGCGACGAGGACCTGTTACATCGCCTGGCTGAATCTTACGGCACACCGAACCTGATTTCCGGGGAGGGCCTCGGGAATGAAGCGGACAAAGCCGGAGAGTGGCTGGCGGACGGGCATTATAGTCAGAGCGCTTATGACCTGGGGCGCACGAATTATATTTTGTCTTTCGGGGCCAGCATCCTCGAGTCTTATAAACCCCTGGCCCGCGGATTGAGAATGTGGGGTAAGATACGGCGGGAAAGGCCAGACCGGGCGAAGATTGTGGTCATCGATCCGCGCCTCTCGGTGACTGCCCTCCGGGCTGACCAATGGCTGCCCATAAATCCGGGAACCGACGCCGCCCTGGCCATGGCCATCGCCAACGTTATCATTAGCGAAGGACTTTATGACGCCGGTTTTGTCGCCAGGTGGACCGTTGGATTCGAGGAGTACCGGCAGCTAGCTCTCAACAGCTACCAACCGGAGTGGGTGGCGGGCATCACGGGCATCGCCGCCGGTACGATTCGCCAGATTGCGACCGAGTTCGCTCTGACAAGGCCGGCGATAGCCTGGAGGGGAAGGGGCGCAACGAGCTGGCCCGGCGGCGCTTATGCCAGCTACGCCATATTCTGCCTCAACGCCCTCGTCGGCAGTATCGATATCCCCGGCGGGGTCACCTACCAGGAGGACGCCCGACTTCGTGTCATGCCGGCAATTTTGGAGGACGACGTTACCAGGCAGGGTAAGGGCCAACCAAGACTTGACCTGCGGAAAACTGTCCTCTTTCCGGCCGCGGAGGTTGTCACCAACCAGGTGGCCGATTCTATCCTGGAAGGCAAGCCCTATCCTGTAGAAATAGCCCTGGGTTTTAACACTGATTTCAATATGTCCGCCCCGGGGTCGCATCGCTGGGATGAAACACTGGCAAAGTTGCCCTATTACGTGCACGCCGCTCCTTTCGCCAGTGAGATGGCTGTGTACGCCGACATTCTTTTGCCGGTGAGTACTTTTATGGAGTCATGGGCTTATGATTACTCGCCCCCGGGTTCGGGATTCGCCGAGGTGAGGATAAAACAGCCGGCGGTAACGCCGTTACACGATACTAAAAGTGTGGCCGACATGGTTTTTGAATTAGCCCGGAGACTGGGTGGCGCGGTCGGACAGTCTTTCGCCGATATCGGGGATAGTGCCGAGGGCTTTATCAGGTACCGGACGGGGCCGCTCGCGCCGTGGGAAAACCTCCTTGATGAGGGAGTCTGGGTAGGACCGGATTACGAATATTTCAAATACGATAGTATATTCCATACCCCTTCGAAAAAATTCGAGTTCCGCTCGGGTAACCTTGATGCCGTGCTACGGCAAACGGGGCAGACTATTGAGCCACTGTCCTGTCTACCACATTACGAGCCTTCAAGGTTCCTCGGGGACGATAAAAACTATCCTCTGATTCTATCGAGCTATCAGCCATTGATGGATGTGGAAAACGGGAGCCAGAACTATCCCTGGGCGCAGGAAATGCTCTTGGTGGTGCACGGCGTGGCATGGAACAACCTGGCCGAGATGAACAGTCACACCGCCGCTGCTCTGAATATCAAAGACGGCGACATGGTATGGGTGGAATCGCCTTTCGGGAAATTTAAAGTCTCGGCCAGGGTCTTCGAAGGGATCCACCCCGGACTAGTCAGTATCGCCAGGGGCCAGGGCCACTATGCCTATGGCAAATGGGCCAAAAGAATCGGTGTAAACCCGCAAGAAATTACCGGCGTGGACTATGACCGCTTGAGTGGTCAGGCGGCTTTCTTCAACACCAGAGTAAAAGTCTACCGGGCATGAGGTTGAGAAACTAATGGTGAGATGGGGCATGGTCATCGACCTGGACAAGTGCACGGGCTGCCAGTCATGTTCTGTGGCCTGCAAGGCGGAGAATAACGTGCCGCATGGTTCTCCAGAAGAGCATCAGAGGAGGATGACGCCTTTTTGGCACAAGGTCATCGCTGTCAGTCGCGGTCAATATCCGGCCGTGAGCATTGACCTGATCCCCATGCCGTGTATGCATTGCGATGATGCCCCCTGTGTGACGGTATGCCCGGCGAGAGCGACTTACCGCCGCGAGGATGGCATAGTCGTCCAGGACTTTCGGCGTTGCATCGGCTGTAAGTATTGCATTATTGCCTGTCCTTACGGAGTACGGAGTTTCAACTACAAGGAGCAAGAAGAAAAAGAATACCACCGGCCGGACCTGCCTCCCGAACGTGCCGACAGGGGCGTCTGGCCATTCCCGCGCCGGGTACATGGCGTTGTTGAAAAGTGTACTTTTTGTTTCCATCGTATCGATGCGGCGGTGCGGCAAGGTAAAAAGGTCGGCGAGGAGGTCGTGCCTGCCTGCGCTGAAGCCTGCCCGGCACGCGCTATTTTTTTCGGCGATCTGGATGACCCGGAAAGCGGCGTATCACGTTCCCTGGCAAGCCGCCAGTCGTTTCGACTTCGGGAGGAAATGGGTACCAGCCCGAAGGTATTTTATCTGCCCAGGTAAAGGAGTCCGCTTGAATTTTGTGACGCTTGACGGGAGGTCGGGGGCTTACCGCTTGACCGTAGCCATTCTCGCTTTACTAACGCTCGGCGGCTTCGCGGGGTTTATCATCAGCTACCTGGCAGGCCATCAGGTGTTCGGCGCCAGCAATGCCGTCCCCTGGGGTATGCCTATCGTCATGGCAATCTATCTGATAGGACTCAGCGCCGGGCTGCATATCCTGGCATTCCTTATCTACGTCATGCACCAGGACAGGTACCGGGAGGTCATCAGGGCGGCGGTCTTCATGGCGATAGTGCTTATTTTCGGGGCCATGCTGTTCATCGCCCTGGACCTTGGGCGGCCGGAGAAATTCTGGCGACTTTTCATGCTGTTCTACCTGAATAACATGTCTTCGATGTTCGCTATAAATGCAATTTTTTATACCGCATATTTTATCAGCGCTACCATCTATTTGGTATCGCTGCTCAATAATATGAAGAGGTTTAGCTTGGTGATGGGAATGGTGGCCTTCGGGTGGGCCATGCTGACCCACGGAGGCACGGGAGCTATCTTCGGCTTCATCGCTGCCCGGGAGCCGTGGTATTCTCCGCTCAGCCCGTTCGAGTTTATTTTCGCTGCCCTGACATCATCGCTGGCGCTGCTTATCGTCGCCCTGGTTATCATTTACAAGTCTACAGGTCGCCTATTGCGTCAGGAATTGATCGTTTCACTGGGCGGCCTGGTGAAGGCCCTTCTCCTGGGAATGCTTCTTCTCATGGTGATAGGCGAACTGACGCACCTTTATGCCCCTTCCCGTGACGCTGTCGTATATACCCTGACGGGCCCGTCAAGCTGGCTCTTCTGGATTTTCCTCGTCGGTCTCGGAGCGGTCGTGCCGCTGGTAATACTCTTCCATCCCCGGGCTAAAAAGAGCCTCTCCGGTTTGGTCATCGCTTCGGTGTTGATCGTCATCGGTATCTTCGTGAAGAGGTTTTACCTGGTGATACCGGGGGCGGCTTATCCTCTCCAGTATTACCCCGGGAAGATAGAGGGAGTCTGGGGGGCATTGGGGACGTACCGCTTCGCCCCGGTAGAAATAGCCCTGGCGGTGGGGATGGTCGCTTTCCTGGCGTGCCTTTTTATCCTGGGGCTGAAGTACCTGGAGCTATTGCCGGCCAAACAACCGGGTGAAGACGCGGTTACGGAGACGCCGGCGATTAAACAGACAACTGGCGAATTGAACTCTGGTGCCGAGGGCCGGTAGGAAGATATGGACAAAGCCAGAGAAATTTCTGAAAGTAATCCCGAAGCGGTTCTCAGGAGAGAGTCCCTGGTAAGCCGGCGTGAACTTTTAGAACGCCTTTCTCCACTGGGTAAGGTAGAGCTGGACGCATCACGGTGCACCGGGTGCGGCCTCTGCGTTTCGGAGTGTTCCACGGGAGCGCTACGGATTTCAACCGGGTTGGAGACTGATGCCTACCAAATCCTTTTCAGGCATGCGGTTTGCATCGCCTGCGGCGCCTGCGTGGAAATATGCCCTGAACATTGTATACAGGTGAAACGGGTTTTTGAACCGGAGAAGATAGATGACTCAATCGTGCTTTTAGAAGATAAAGTATTAAGGTGCGTAAAGTGCGGCGGTACCCTTGGCCCGGGTTTGATGGTAGCTAAAATACGCGCGAGAGTCTCGGTAGCGTCTAAAGTTCAGCCTCCATCGTCCACACTTTGCCCCGGTTGCCGGGCCCTGGGCCTGTTCAATCGGGCGGATTAATAATCGATGGACATGATTGCCAGGATAATAGCAATAATCGTCGAGGTGATCATTCTGGCGGCGATTACCTATGCCGTATTAAACGGGGTCAGGCTGGCAATACTCGACATGGGGATTAAACCACGATATGACAGGTTTATCACTGTGACCATCGTCGCGCTGGGTTTTATTCTCGTGGTGTTCTTTATCGCCCATTTGACCGCTTTCTATCCATGACAACGCGAGGAATAAGTTGAGGAACAACCGCAATGCCCCTGAATGAACTCTTCTGGACCGGCCAGCTGGTTTACATAAATGATATTTTTCTGCCGATTGTCATCGGTGTATTAATCTTCGTGCCGGCTCTTGTTGTCGTTTTTATCTTTGGCTTCGCGCGTCACTACCGCATCTGGAAAATGGGGCAGCCGGATGACCGGTCAGGGGACTTATGGAAGCGGCTGGTGACCGCGCTTTCTGTGGCAGTGACCAATTGGCGGATTATACGGAGAAGGGAGCTGTATCCCGGTATAATGCATGGGCTTATCTTCGGGGGAGCGGCGGTTCTCGCGCTCGGGAAGCTAATCCGGCTGTTTTCGTATCTCACCGGCATTTCCAACCCGCCGCAGGTCGTCTTCCTGTATGCCTCCTGGGCTTCCGAGGTCGGCGGAGTACTTCTGATAATCGGCGGCCTGATGGCCGTGGTTCGACGGTATGTTGTCCGGCCGAAGCGACTGGACAACAAGCCTGAAGATAGTCTCGTGTATATCTGGCTATTTTTAATCGTGCTTACCGGCTTCATGATAAAGGGATACCGCATCGCTGCGAGCGATACACCTGCCACGGACTGGGCCAAGTGGTCGCCGGTAGGCTATCTCATCTCGCACCTTTTTCCCGTTTTTATTGACCAGGCTAAGAACGAGATTTTAGTCTGGCATCGCGCATTGTTTCACAGTCTGCCCGCGTTCGTATTGTTAGGCTATGTATGGCTCAACCGCTCGAGACTTCAACATATATTCCTCTCACCCCTGAATATATTCTTCCGTTCATTAGAGCCGAAAGGAATGCTAAAGCCCATAGATTTTGAGGCTACAGAGCGGTTCGGCGCCGCCAGGATAGAAGACTTTACCTGGAAACATCTCATGGACCTGGACGCCTGCACGAGATGCGGTCGGTGCCAGGACGCCTGCCCGGCGTTTTTCAGCGGCAAAGCCCTCAATCCTAAAAAAGTGGTACTGGATTTGAAAGAGCATCTTTACGATGTTTTTCCGGTGCCTCTCCGGATGAAGCCTGCCGGGCAACGCCAGGACATGATTTCCGAAGTGGTAACCGACGCGGTAATCTGGGACTGCACCACGTGCCGAGCCTGCATGGAGGCCTGCCCGGTCTTTATCGAGCATGTCGATAAGATAGTTGATATGCGCCGTAACCTGTCCATGGACAGTATACGGTTGCCGGAAGAGGTCCAGGGCACTCTCAAGAGCTTGGGTACCCGGGGTCACCCGTTCCGCGGAACCACGTCAACCAGGACTACCTGGTCGGAAGGCCTCGATGTACCGGTGCTGGCGGAGTCCGGTGGCACCGATGTGCTCTACTGGATAGGGTGCACCGCCGCCCTGGAAGACCGTAATATGAAAGTTCCCCGCGCTGTGGTCAGGATTTTACGCGAGGTCGGTATCAACTTCGCCGTGCTCGGAGCGGAAGAGGCCTGCTGCGGTGACCCGGCCCGCCGCCTGGGGGATGAGTATTTGTATAAAACGATCTGTGAAAGTAATATAGAAATTTTCAAAGCTCGCGACGTAAAAAAGATACTTACCAGTTGCCCTCACTGCTATAATACTTTCCGGCATGAATATCCGCAGTTCGGCGGCAAGTTCGAGGTTGTCCACCATGCGCAGCTTATCTCCGAATTAATCGCCGGGGGCAGGATAACGCCCGGTATATTAGACGGCGTTAAAATAACTTACCACGATTCGTGCTATCTCGGGCGCTATAATGATATCTACCGGGAGCCACGAACAATTTTGAAGGCCATAAGCAGGACAGGCTGTATCGAGCTAAGCCGCTCCAGGGAGAATAGCTTTTGCTGCGGCGGGGGCGGCGGCCACATGTGGATGGAGGAGGACCCGGGTAAGCGGATTAACATACGGAGAGTAGAGGAGATAAGCCGGGCGAAGGTAGACATTGTGGCCACGGCCTGCCCTTACTGTTTGACGATGTTTGAGGACGGTATTAAAGCGAAGGGGATAGAGGAGACCCTGCGAGTTAAAGACCTGAGCGAGTTAGTCGCAGAGTCGATGGATAAAAAACCACCGGAAACTGGTTGACTTTATCCGGTAGATATAATATACTAAGCGTAATTTTCGCAAGGCTTGGAGAATAATGTTTATCAAGAACCGGAATAGCAAAATACTCCGCCATGCTGCCATCGACAACAAAGGCAGGCAGGGGGCCTGGGCGACCTCCGGTTTGGAATTGATGTGAAATAATATCTGTCTGACGAAGAGGCGTACCGGGCCCGGGATCAAACTCCCGGGCTTTTTTGTTTTATGCGATAAGCATCAGGCGGTTGAAGTGGAGTAAATATTTTGAATACATACCGAAGAAATGAAGTGAGAAGGAGTCTGAAACTGAGCGTGCTGGACGGGTCCGCCTACGCCGCCATGTTCGGACTTACCCAGAACTACATAACCCCTCTGGCACTGGCACTCAAGGCTACCACTGCGCAGGTGGGTCTGCTTTTCAGTGTTCCCAGCCTGACCATGGCACTTTCCCAGATGGCCGCTCCTGACCTCTCCGAGAGGGCCGGCAGCCGCAAGGGGCTTATCTTGCCCGTGGTTTTTCTACATGCCATCATGTTCATACCCATCCTGCTGGTCCCTTTCATTTTTGATACCTCTCGGGTCTGGTGGCTGATAATTTTCGTGACCGTTAGTGCCGTTCTCGGTTCCATTTCCAACCCTGCCTGGGGCAGTATGATGGCGGATCTCGTGCCTGTGCGACTGAGGGGGAGGTATTTCGGCTCCAGGGGCAGGATAGCAGGTTTTATCACTCTCGTTTTTTCATTTATCGCGGGCGGTATCCTGCAAATCTTCACCGGTAATATATTTGTCGGTTTTGCCTTTTTATTCGGCGGGGCGACGATGTTCCGTTTGATATCGTTTTATTTTCTTTCCCGCATGTACGAGCCGGGGCAAGAGAACGGAGACGAAAAAGGGGTGGGGCTTTCGAGGATTATCAAGGAAGTCGGCTCTTCCAATCTTGGCAAGTTCACTTTATACTTCGCGCTAATTGACTTTTGCACGTGTATTTCCGCTCCCTTCTTTACCGTTTACATGCTGCGTGATTTGAACTTCAACTATGCCACTTTCGTTATCATATCATCGTCCAGCTCGATGTCCAGCCTGTTGTTCCAGACCTTCTGGGGCCGTCGGGCGGACATTGCCGGTAACATCATGGTCATCCGGCTGACTTCTATGATATTACCCCTCATCCCGTTGCTCTGGTTGGTAAGCAGTAATGTGGGTTATCTTGTCGCCGCCAATATCGTGAGCGGATTCGCCTGGTCCGGATTCACTCTAGCCAGCATCAATTTTTTATATGACGCCTCCGACGCCAGGAGCCGGACCCGGCAAATCGCTTTTTTCAACGCCACGGACGGAGTCGCGGTCTGCCTCGGCGCGTTGCTGGGTGGATATCTCGTACCTCATCTCCCGGTGATACTGGGTTATCAATTGCGTACCTTGTTCGCCGTATCAGGTATCCTGCGGGCGGTTGTCGTGTTGCTCCTGCTCCGGCGTATTATTGAAGTGCGTCGCGTACCGAAGATGACGCCCCTGCAATTGCTCCTGGGGAAGTCTGGTGCGGTATTCGCCGGTCAAAATGGAAGACGCTGCGGGAATTCAAAATCGAACGACACGCCTGAAAACGAACGGTAGGCAGCTTACGATTGGCCTGTCTCTCGGTTTGTTTTGTGCCCTCGCCCGAGACCCAGGTTTTGCCGCCAGCTCCTGACATCGAGTTCAGATTGGATGGCCGAAAACGCGGAGTCGATAGCCTCGCGGATGGTGTGATCAATCTCCGGACTTTTTATAATCTCCACGACAGAGTCGTATGTGCGCTCTTCGGCCTTTTCCAGGACATTATCCAGGCCGGAGACCCTGGCGACGCTGGCGATAATACCCTCTTGTGGGTGTTGCGCCCGGACCCGCTGCAGCACGGACTCCTTGTTGCGGGCGAGAACCTCGGCGAGGCCGGCAGACAGGCTTCCACGCCCTATGTCCGCCCGTATTCGCGCCATGATCCTGAGAAGCACCCGGTCGGTAATTTCTTCCTCGAAGCCTTCAATGATAGCCAGGATATTTCGGCGTACGAATCCATCCCCGAGTAGACGGTCGATTGCACGTATAATTCGACCGACCAATATGAGCCATATCCAGAATCCCGATAGTGGCAGTTGATAATAAATAATAACGATGGCTGGAGCGATGGCGATAAAGTCGAAGATATGGGTCACGACATATCCGGTCGGGTCCCAGCGAAAGCCGCTCCGGGTGAGAAATTCCAGAGCGAAGATGATAGCCATGCCAACATCGAGCCAGACCCAGAGGGCGGGAACGGTGGCGCGGGAGCCGGAGACCCAGACCAGCAGCAGGACCAGGGAAGCTAGTGAGAGGCCAAAGGCCGTCCAGTGCAACGCCGGATTGCGGTACCTCCTGGAGGCCAGCTCGCTGAGGCGTTCTGTATAGGAAAGGTGTGGTTGCCGCGGCCCGTCCCCCCCGGTAGAAGCGCCCGTTCCCGGGGTTACCGGATTGTATACAGGTACATCGTTATTGGTCATCATTCCCGCCGTTTACTAAAGAATATTTTGTTTTACCCTTGGGATATGTAATCAATGTCACAATATGGTTCCTGTCAGAGAATGAAACGCAGAACGGGAAATTTGATTCTGGATTATTAAGAAGGGATACCGTGGTGCCGGGAAGGTTTATTACACTCTCGCGGGCCTGATTGATTTACTTCCGGATTATTTTATTGGTAGCTCGGGCAGCGGACCGGGCAGAATTAGTTGTAATGGAGGCACTTAACCCAGTGTGTCCCGATTACCTTTATTTCGGGTATGACTTTGGAACATTCCTCCTGGGCTTCGGCGCAACGGGTATGGAACCGGCAGCCGGATGGCGGATTTAGTGGCGAGGGCATCTCCCCGGTTAAGATTATCTGTTGTTTCCCCTTTTCCTCGTCCTCGGGAAGTATCAGAAGAGATGCTGATATCAGCGCCCTGGTATAAGGGTGTAACGGCTGCTGGAACAGCTCTTCGGCTTGCCCGTATTCCACAATCTGGCCCAGATACATTATCGCAACGGTGTGGGCCATATACCGGACGGTGGCCAAATTATGGGCGATGACCAGGTAGCTCAGATTATTTTGTACCTGGAGGTCTTTCAGCAGGTTCATAATCTGCGCCCTGATAGAGACATCAAGGGCTGATACCGGCTCGTCCAGCACCACCAGACTCGGATTCAGGGCCAGGGCTCGCGCTACAGCTATTCTTTGTCGCTGTCCCCCGCTGAACTCGTGCGGGTAGGACTCTGCATGATCCGGCCGGAGACCCACCTGGGCGAGTAACTGCTCGACACGGTCCCGTATCTGTTTCTTAGTTTGTTTCGTGTTTACAGCCAACGGCTCGCCGACGATATCTCTTACCCGCATCCTCGGGTTCATGGAGCTCCATGGATTTTGCTGAACAGCCTGTACCCTCGGCCTGTAAAGGGCTTTTAGCTGCGAAGGTGAAAACTGGTAGATGTCCTTGCCTTCGAAAAAGAGTAGACCGGAGGTCAGTTTTTCCAGCAGCAGCACCGCCCTGGCTGTTGTTGTCTTCCCCGCACCCGATTCCCCGACAAGGCTAAGGGTCTTGCCCTGCTCGACACTGAATGAAACTCCGTCGATGGCCCTTACCCAACCGATGGTACGCTGGAGCAGTCCCTTGGTGACGGGGTAGTATTTCGTCAGGTCGCGGGCTTCTAATAACGCTTCTGTCATTGTCTATTTCACTTTCCAGCAGGATACAAGGTGTTCATCTCCGACTTTTACCTCGGGGGGTTCCTGTTCACGGCATACCGTTTCGGAGACGGAGCACCGGGGGAAAAAGCGGCAGCCAGGCGGCAGGTTCATAAGCGAGGGAGGCTGTCCCTCGATAGAGTACAGCCTTTCGTCCTTCCGGTCCAGGCGAGGCACGGAGTTTATCAAAGCGATGGTGTAAGGGTGTCTGGGTGCCTGGAACAAGACCCTGGTCGGGGCGGTCTCCACAATTTTGCCGGCATACATCACGCCCACGCGGTGACACATTTTACCTACCACCCCGAAATCGTGGGTGATAAATATTATAGCTACCTGGGTCTTTTTCTGGACTTCCTGGAACAGGGCTATGTACTGGGCCTGTATCGTCGCGTCAAGAGCTGTGGTGGGTTCGTCGGCAATGAGCAACCGCGGATGACAGGACATGGCAATGGCGCCGACAACGCGCTGTCTCATGCCGCCACTCAGCTGGAAGGGATAGTCCCGGAGACGCATCTCCGGCGCCGGAATTCTCAGTAATCGTAAGGCCGAGATGACCTCCGGTTGGACCATGTTATCTGGTAGGCCCTGGTGCAACCGCACTGATTCGGCAATCTGGTCGCCGATGGTGTAGACCGGGTTAAGCGAAGTCATCGGGTCCTGTAAAATCATTGATACCTTTTTGCCGCGGAAAGCTCTCATCGCTTTTTTACTGATATCCAGGAGGTTAATGCCTTCCAGAATCACTTTGCCGCCGATTATCCTGCCGGCTGGCTCGGGCAGCAGGCGGAGAATAGATAGGGCGGTGACTGATTTGCCGCAGGCTGATTCACCGACCAGCCCGAAGGTCTCGCTTTCCCGAACATAAAAACTCACCCCGTCGACGGCTTTGACCTCGCCCCGGCGGGTGAAAAAGGATGTTCGGAGGTTCTCGACACGAAGGACTATCTCGCTCATACCTGCCTCAATCGCGGGTCCAGCTTATCCCGGATCCAATCGCCGAGGAAGTTGCCGGAAAGGACCACCAGACCGATAGCAATGCCGGGAAACAGGGAAATCCACCACGCCCTGTCTATTTCGCTCCTTCCGTCGGCCACCATGGAACCCCACGACGGCTCTGGAGGCGGGACACCGATGCCGAGGTAGCTCATGGCCGCTTCCGCCAGAATTATGAAACCGACCGCCAGCGTCATGACCACTATCAAGGGATTGAGAACGTTGGGGAAAACGTGCTTTAACATTATTCTCATAGGTGAGGCGCCGTTGACGCGCGCCTGGGCAACGAAGTCCGACCCGCGTACCCGCAGGGCCTCTCCCCGGATAAGGCGGGCATAAGGGGCCCAGCCGAGTATTGACAAGGCCAGAATTACCGTCCAGAAACCCGGTCCGATGCTGACGGATAAAAGCATAGCCAGGAGCAGCCCCGGAAAGGCCATGCTGACATCGGTAACCCTCATTAAAAAGGCTTCGGTGCGTCCGCCCAGGTAGCCTGCCGATATTCCCAGCACCGTTCCGATACTGGCGGTAATGGCTATCACTATCAACGAGACACTGAGGGAAATCCTAGCGCCGAAAATCGCCCGGCTCAGGATGTCCCGGCCCAGTTTATCGGTTCCCAAGAGGTGTTTTGTCGTGCCGCCTTCCATGAAGAACGGCGGAAGGAGCTTTTCCCGCATCGACACCTTGATGGGGTCGTAAGGGGCCAGCAACGGTGCGAAGATGGCTGTCAACACGAGCAGGGTCAATACGATAGCCGGGATAAAAAACCAGATATTTTTGAAAAACCGCCCCTTTCGCGGTGGTCCCGAGGTTTTGGGACTTGGATTGGTTACTGTATCAGCCACGACACTAAGCATATACTCTAGCCCCTAAGACTTTTGGTATCTAATCTGCGGGTCGACGTAAGCGTAAGCGACATCTACCAGCAAGTTCATTCCGAGGACAATGAAGGCTACGAG
>Ga0154808_145_pt4 | contig 13651 bp, 11 predicted proteins | sample Rifle2008BG16ft_FD_105816 | JGI IMG/M metagenome (GOLD analysis project Ga0154808, IMG submission 105816) | Chloroflexi bacterium RBG_16_56_11 | reverse complement strand
CTGATGCGTACAATATAGCACGAAACAGGCGGTGGGCGGGCCGATGACTGACCCCGTCAGGCGGGACTCTCGGCCGGGACAATAGATATCTCCAGCCGCTTCGTCCAGTCCCGGAGCAGGACGACAGCCAGCTTCCGGCCGATGGATTCCCTGGTGAGCTTACGGTGAATCGCGTCGACGGTGGTGACCGGCTCCCCACCCAGGGCGATAATGACATCGCCTTCCTTGAGGCTGGCCCGCTGCGCCGGGCTGCCGAGTGTGACGTCCACCACCTGTACCCCGGACTCGTGGTCAAGCTGGAAGTATCTGATCACCCGCACGGGCAGGGGCACTGTCTGCCCGGCTATCCCCAGAAAACCCCGCACCACCTTACCCTCCCGGATGAGCTGCGTCACTACCCAGCGCATGGTGTTGACGGGTATGGCGAAACAAATCCCCTGCGCGTTCTGGATGATGGCGGTGTTGATGCCGACCACCTCGCCGCGGGAGCTCAGCAGCGGCCCCCCGCTGTTGCCCGGGTTGAGCGCGGCGTCCGTCTGGATGATGTTCTCGATAAGACGGCCGGTGCGGCTCCGCAGAGAACGTCCCAGGGCGCTGATAACTCCAGCGGTGACCGTACTCTGGAATCCGAGGGGATTACCCACGGCGATAGCGAGCTGCCCGACCCTTAATTTATCCGAGTCTCCAAGGCACGCCATGGGCAGCCCGGGGCCGGAGACCCGCAGCAGGGCGATGTCCGTCGCGGGGTCCTGCCCGGCCACCTCGGCAGTAAAAGAAGTGCCGTCGGCCAGGCTTACCTCGACGCCGTCGCTACCCTCGACGACATGGCAGTTGGTCGCTATGTATCCGTCCGGAGTAATGATGAATCCCGAGCCGGTACCTTCGGCGCCGGGGTTAGCCACCCGGCTGCGGGCGACCTTTTTCCTGACATGGATATGCACCACGGCCGGCCCCACGGCGGCGACCGCGCCGGTGACCGCCCGGGAATAGGCATCGAAAAGCCAGGCATCACCCTCCCCGTTACCGGCTATATCCGGCCCGGCGTCCGCGGCCGCCGGATTGTTCAAAAACTCAATGGAATAATCCGGTGAACCTTTAATTAACATTTTTCACACTCTCACTTTAATGGTAGCGCAATTATCCGCCACCTGCAAAAAGCCAGCCGTGCCATGTTTGCCTTATATTCATTCTTGTTTGGAGAAAACCATTCTCCGCGCGTACCATTCGACAGTCTCAGGGCGAGCGGAGAATATAAGCCGCTCATGGTGAGACCTCGGCGTGAGCTCGGTCGAACGCCTGTCGAACCAGAGCGGCAACCAAGATTGGGTAAAACCCATACTCGAGTTTATGTCATTGCGAGAGGAGCGAGGCAATCTGGAACCGTTAGAGGCGGATTGCTCCGGGTTTCGCCCTCGCGATGACAGCCAGATTAAATTCAGTATCATTGCCCGTATCCCCGTACTGTTATACAATATTAATAGGAGGGGTGAATATGTGGTTGCAAACGAGAATGTTCCTGCTGGTCGCGCTCATGTTCGCCATACTGTACGGTGTTATCACCGGCATCGGCATCTGGGCGGGCGGCGCCGGCTATTCTTACATATATATCATCATGGCTTTTGCTTTCCTGGGCATTCAATACCTCGTCGGCCCGGCGATGGTCGGCTGGACGATGGGCGTCAAATACGTCTCGGAAAGGGAGGAGCCGGAGCTACACCGCATGGTGGCGGAACTGGCCGCCGGGGCCGGAATCCCGAAACCCAGGGTGGGTATCTCCCGGTTGAATATTCCCAACGCCTTTGCCTTCGGGCGGACGCGGCATGACGGGCGCGTCTGCGTCACCCGCGGTATACTGAACCTGCTCAACCGGGATGAGCTCAGGGCGGTGCTCGGCCATGAAATTTCCCACATCAAGCACCGCGACATGGCAGTCATCACGTTACTCTCGGCGATACCGCTGGTATTATACTGGCTGGCTTTCAGCTTCATGTTCCGCGGGTACGGCGGCGACCGGCGGGATGGCAACTATGCGGCCCTCATCGGGTTTGGCGCTTTCGTGCTTTATTTCATCACCAATCTCCTGGTTCTCTATGGCTCCAGGATACGCGAGTATTACGCCGACCTGGGAAGCGTCAAGCTGGGCCAACGGCCTCATCACCTGGCGACGGCGCTGTACAAGCTGGCCTACGGCGACGCCCGATACAGGAATACACAAGAAATGAAAACCGTGGAAGGGGTCAAGGCCTTTTTTATCAACGACCCTTCTCGGGCCTGGTACGAAATCAACGAGCTCAGGCAGGTCGACCGGGACATGAGCGGCACCATAGACTACAACGAGCTTGCCGAGCTACGTCAGAAAAGAGTGCGCCTTGGCTTCGGGGACAAGCTCATGGAGCTGTTTACGACGCACCCGAACATGCTGAAGAGGATTAAGCATCTTTCGTCGCTGCCGGTATGACTCCCCGGTGGGTAGCGGTAGTCGAAAGTTCTATGTCATCGGTACAGTTTTTTCTTGACTTTTAAATCGGCATAATATAAACTAACTGCTGGGCGGCGACACCGAACACCATCACTGATTTTCCATGCTTCCCCCCGATAAAAAAGCACGATTATGCCGGAAGCAAGGCTTGCATGAAGATAGCGATAAGCGGAAAAGGCGGCGTCGGTAAGACTCTATTAGCGGCTTTCCTTTCACAGACATTCGCCGATTCCGGCTTTTCCGTCATCGCCATCGATGCCGACCCCGACGCCAACCTGGCCGCCACGCTGGGTTTCCCCGAACCTGACAAAATCACCCCGTTATCCGAGATGGAAGACCTTATTGAGGAGAGGGTCGGGGTACGCCCGGGCGCATCCGGCTCATTCTTCTCCCTTAACCCCAGGGTAGATGACCTGCCGGAGAGCTATTCCGTCAAGCGCGATGGTATCCGGCTGATGGTGATGGGAAGGATCAAGCGGGGAGGCACCGGCTGTTACTGCCCGGAGGGCGCCCTGCTCCAGGCGCTTCTCAAGCACCTGCTCCTCCAGAGGAACGAAGTGGTCATCATGGACATGGAGGCCGGCATCGAGCACCTCTCCCGGGGGACTACCCGGGCCGTCGATAAGCTAATTATTGTAGTTGAACCGGGCCGGAGGAGCATCGAGACCGCCCGGACAATCATAGAGCTGGCGCAGGACATCGGCCTGAAAAGCATCGCCGCGGTGGGTAACAAGATTCGCACCGAATCGGACAAACAGTTTATCGAATCATCCCTGCCCGGCCTGGAAATCCTCGGCTATATTTCCCATAACCCGGCCATCACTGAGGCCGACCTCGCCAACCACTCCCTCTTCAATTCCAGCCCCCAAACGGTCCAGGAAGTGCACAGTATCTTTAAAAAACTTTTATCTACCAGCCAGCAGAAAGTAAAAAGCTCGTAGCGGCTCTAGAAAGGCAGATAAATCATCGATACTGCCCGGTGATACACCACGAAGGTGGCTCCGGGCCGGTTTAATCCCACCTTTAGCATGATATGATGACGGCTAAACGGCGATTACGAGCGCCTATCAGATAAAAAATAAATGAGGAGGTTTTTCTGTGGCTTACGATGTCTCGAAAATGGCTGACTGGCAAATAGCCGACGCAGCTGAAGAAAAAATGCCTACCCCCGACGATTGGCGGGCAAAACTGGGGCTGAAAAAAGATGAGATACTCGCCTACGGGAAAGTAGCCAAGGTCGATTTCCTGAAAGTAATCGACCGGCTCAAGAACAAGCCCGACGGCAAGTACATCGAGGTCACGGCGGTCACACCAACGCCGCTGGGCGAAGGCAAGACGACGACGACGATGGGCCTCATGGAAGGCCTCGGTTATCAGAAGGAAAACGTCGGCGGCTGTATCCGTCAGCCTTCGGGCGGACCCACCATGAACGTCAAAGGCACGGCGGCCGGCGGCGGCAACGCCATATTAATCCCTCATACCGAGTTCTCCATGGGACTGACCGGCGACATCAACGACATCATGAACGCCCACAACCTGGCCATGGTCGCCCTCACCGCCCGCATGCAGCACGAGCGCAACTACGATGACGAGCAACTCGCCCGGCTCAGCAAGATGCGCCGCCTGGATATCGACCCCCTCCGTGTCGAGATGGGCTGGATTATCGATTACTGCGCCCAGGCCTTGAGGAACATCATCATCGGGATGGGCAGCCAGCGGACGGACGGCTACATGATGCAGTCGAAATTCGGCATCGCCGTCAGCTCCGAGCTCATGGCGATATTGTCCATCATCACCGACCTGGCGGACCTGCGCAAGCGGCTGTCTGAAATCACGGTGGCTTATGACAAAAAAAGCAAGCCGATTACCACCGCCGACCTCGAGGTCGCCGGCGCGATGACCGCCTGGATGCGCAACACCATTAATCCGACGCTCTGCAGCACCGCCGAGTACCAGCCGTGCTTCGTGCACGCCGGGCCTTTCGCCAATATCGCCGTCGGCCAATCGTCAATCATCGCCGACCGCATCGGCCTCAAGATGTTCGATTACCACGTCACGGAGAGCGGTTTCGCCGCTGATATCGGCTTCGAGAAGTTCTGGAACGTGAAGTGCCGCTACAGCGGCCTCAAGCCCAACGTATCCGTCCTCGTGGCCACGGTGCGTTCCCTCAAGATGCACGGCGGCGGCCCGAAGGTGACCCCTGGCGTGGCCCTGCCCGACGCCTACAAGAAGTCCGCCCCGGCGCTCGTTGAGAAGGGCTGCACTAACCTGGTTCACCACATCAATATCATCCGGGCGGCCGGTATCAACCCGGTAGTCTGCGTCAACAGCTTCCCCACCGATACCAAGGAAGAGGTGGCCATCGTCCGGAAGGCGGCCGAAGCCGCGGGGGCACGCTGCGCCGTATCCACCCATTACTCCAACGGCGGCGCCGGCGCCCTGGAGCTGGCCGATGCCGTCAAGGAAGCCTGCAAGCAGAAGAACGAGTTCCAATTCCTCTATCCCAACGAGACGAAGCTCCGGGAACGCGTCGAAAAGGTAGCCAAGGTGGTCTACGGCGCTGACGGGGTATCCTGGAGCGCCGCGGCAACCGAAAAGGCCAAAGCTTTTGAGGCAGACCCGAAGTATAACGAGTTCGCCACGATGATGGTGAAAACGCACCTCTCGCTCACCCATGACCCGACGCTGAAGGGCGTGCCCAAGGGGTGGACGCTACCCATCCGTGACATCCTGATTTACTCCGGCGCCAAGTTCCTCTGCCCGATGGCGGGGGATATCAGCCTGATGCCCGCCACCGGCTCTGACCCGGCCTTCCGGAAGGTCGATGTCGATGTGAAAACGGGGAAAGTAAAAGGTCTCCACGAGGTGGACTGAAAAAGTCGTCATTGCGAGCGAAGCGAAGCCGTCCGTCGTCCGGGTAGACAACATGATGGTTTCGCCTTCGCCGTGAGAATTTGAGATAATAAATATAGAGTCAGTAACAGGGAAAATATATTGACCATAAACATAGCTGTCGCGGGAAAAGGGGGCACCGGCAAGACATCGGTCACCAGCCTGGTCGTCCGTTATCTCCTCAAGAACGACCTTGGGCCGGTGCTGGCCGTTGACGCCGATCCTAACTCCAACCTGGCGGAGAACCTGGGACTATCCGTCACGCAGACGGTCGGCCGGATACTAAATGAGTTCCAGGGCGACAAGCTGAAAATCCCCGCCGGGACCACCAAGGAAGCCTACCTGCAATATCAATTGAATATAGCGATAACGGAGAGTAAAGGGCTGGACCTGATTACCATGGGGCGGGGAGAGGGGCCGGAATGCTATTGCTATCCCAACACGGTCATCCGGAAGATGATAGATGAGTTATCGGGGAACTATACCTTTGTCGTCATGGACAACGAGGCGGGAATGGAGCACCTGAGCCGCCGCACCACCCAGAACATCGACGAGCTGCTGCTGGTATCCGACCACTCGGTGAAAGGCCTGCGGGCAGTAGGCCGCATACGTGAGCTTATCGCCGAGCTGAAGCTGGTAATAAAACGGGAATCCGTGATACTGAATCTGGTCCCGGGGGAAATCGACCCGCTGCTCAAACGGGAAATGGACAGGATGGGCATCAAGCCGGCGGCCGTCATCCCCGTTGATGAAGAGCTAAGGCGGTTCGACCTGGAGCAAAAACGGCTGTTAGACATACCGGAGAACTCCAGTGCCGTCATGGCGGTAAACGAGCTGATGGACAAACTGCTCAGCCGGACCGGGGTAAAAACGTAGTTGGGGGAAGGGAGGGCAATATGTCAAAAGTAAAAAAGAACGCTCTACTGTTTTTTATAGTGGTAATGTCGCTGTTGCTTCTATTCATTGCTGGCTGTGGTCCGCAAGAAACGGCCCAACCCGCGGCGACAACGACTAACGAACCTCCACAGGAACTGACCCAGCAAGAACTGGAGCAAATCGTAGCAGAATCCGTGAAAGCCACCATGAACGCCAATACCTATAAAGTCGACATGTCCATGTCAGGAAAATTCACGGCTGACAGTACTCAATCCGGTGACATGTCAATGACGGCGAAGGCGACCTTCGATGTACTGCAGAAGAAAATGCTGATGTCTATGGAGATGTCTATTGATTCCGGAACCAGCGGGGGTAAGCAAGAAGTCAACGGGGATATTTACCTTTTTACTGATTACATGTATATCAAGGCTAATATGCCTGATTCTGGCGAACAATGGATTAAAGTCCCGGTGACGGACGAAATTCTTGAAACTTTTAGTGCCAATATAATGCAGGAAGAGCTGAAAGCCCTGGAATTACCTGATAAATTGAAGTTCCTCAGGTACGAAGATTTCGATGGTTCTGAATGTTACGTTATCGGATTTACTCCAAACAAGGACTATTTACGAGAATACGCGAGCCGCCAGCAGGCCTCAGATGTGGAAATCGATTGGGACAAACTGGCGGAAATTTCAGATATTTATAAAGAGCTTGAGTACACCGCCTGGATAGCCAGAGATACGAAATTCGTCAAGAAAATAGCCTTCAATGCTGTCCTGGAATTGTCCAGTGATTTTGCCCGTTCATCGAATGTGGATTTCGAAACTTTTACGATGGATGCGGCCGGCAACCTGGAACTATTCGAATACAACATGCCCGTCTCCATCGTCCTCCCCGAGGAGGCCGCCGGCGCCATGGAACTATCGCCGGACGCTTTCACGCAGTAAAGAATGATTGATAAAAAGGGGGTAATATGACAGCTACACTTATTAAAGGGGCCGAGGTCGCCGCACAAATCCGCGAAGAGCTGAAAAAGGAGATAGCCGACCTCAAGGCGAAGCACAACCTCGTGCCCGGGCTGGTCACCGTGCTGGTCGGGGCAGACCCGGCATCGCAGGTCTACGTCGGCCAGAAAGAAAAGACCTCCAAGGAGCTCGGTATCTACTCGGAGCGGCACGACCTGCCCGAGAAGACCACGCAGAAGGAGCTCATCGCCCTGGTCAACCAGCTCAACAAAGACCCGAAGATACACGGCATCCTGGTGCAGCTTCCCCTCCCCAAGCACCTCAACGAGGAGGAAGTCCTCTACACCATCAACCCCCGGAAGGACGTCGACGGCTTCCATCCGGTGAACGTGGGCAAGTTGATGATCGGCGAGCCGGACTATTTACCCTGCACCCCCGCCGGCATCCAGCAACTCCTCATCCGCTCCGGCACACCGATAGAGGGCGCCGAGGTGGTCGTCGTCGGGCGGAGCAATATTGTCGGCAAGCCCATCGCCAATATGCTGCTCCAGAAAGCACCGGGCGCTAACGCCACCGTTACCATCTGCCATACGAAGACCCGCGACATCGCTTTCCATACCCGGCGGGCTGATATCCTCATCGTAGCGGCGGGGAAACCCAAGTCCGTCACCGGCGATATGGTCAAGAACGGCGTGGTCGTCATCGACGTCGGCGTGAATGAAATCGGCAAGACGGCTGACGGCAAGAGAATCCTCGCCGGAGACGTCGACTTCGACACCGTCAAGGAAAAGGCCAAGGCCATCACCCCGGTCCCGGGAGGCGTCGGCCCGATGACGATAACCATGCTGATGATGAACACGGTCAGGGCCGCCAAGGTAGCGGCCGGCCTGATGAAAAAATAAGGAGGGAAACGATGGCATACAAGACCGTAAAAAAAGACGCACCCGGCCGGGGGAAAGTAGACATCCTGGCCGAGACCTACGAGTCCGGCCGACCAGAGGGTGAAGGGGCGGGCAAATGGCGCCAGAAGCTCGAAAGTCGGGACGAAAAAATGAAGTATCTTCAGACCGGCGAACGCTACTGGTACAGCGATGACTGGTTCGGGAGTGAAAAGAGGAAGAAACCGGCCTGAACGATCTGCACCTGCCGGCCTCACAGGGTTTGAGCAGGCAAGCCTGAGATAAGGAGGGAAAATGCCTTTCGAGATACCCAAGACAGCCTACAGCGGCAAGATAAAAGAGATAAAGCTGGGTAAAACCGCTAAAGCGGTAACCGTCGGCGGGGAGACGGCCTACCCCTTCTACCTTTTCGAAGGCCAGATGCCGGACCTGCCCCGCATCGCGATGGAAGTGTACGATATGCCCCCCGAGGAGTGGCCGGAGGCGGCCATGGAACCCTTCGCCGGGGTCACCGGCGACCCCGTGGCCTGGGCACAGAAGTGCATCAAGGACTACGGGGCGGAGATAATATGTCTCCAGCTGCTGAGCACCGATCCCAACGGGCAGAACCGGGGAGCGGCGGAGGCGGCCCAGGTGGTCAAAAAGGTAGCCGACGCCATCGACGTACCGCTGATTGTCTGGGGCACGGCCAACCACGACAAGGACACCGAGGTCCTCAGGACAGTCGCCGAACTCTGCCAGGACAAGAGCCTTATCCTGGGCCCATTGGAAGAGGCCGACCACAAGAAAATAGGCGCGGCGGCCATCGGCTACAAGCACACGGTCGTCGCCTCCACGCCGATCGACATCAACCTGGCCAAGCAGCTCAATATCCTCCTGGGTAACCTGGGCGTCCAGGACAGTATGCTGGTGATGGACCCAACGGTCAGCAGCATCGGGTACGGCATCGAGTACTGCTACTCGGTAATGGAAAGGATGAGGATGGCCGCCCTGACACAGCAGGACGCCAAGCTCCAGTTCCCCATCATCTGCAATATAGCCAAGGAGACCTGGAAGACCAAGGAAGCCAAGATACTGGAAAAAGACGACCCGAAGATGGGTGACGCAAAAAAGCGGGGTATCCTGCTCGAGGCCATGTCCGCCATGGTACTGCTCCTGGCGGGGGCCGACGTGCTGATTATGAGACATCCCGAAGCGATAAAACTGGTCAGGGAAATGATAACCGACCTGGCCGCAAAATAAGAGAGGTAAAAATATAAATGGCTGAAGAAAAACAGGCAAAAAGCATCGACCAGGCCACACTAGAGATGTTGGCCAAAGCATCAGAAGAAGGAATATCCACGGCCTTCGAGCGCGCCGAGAAGATGAAGCCCTGCCCTATCGGCGCCGATGGAAGCTGTTGCAAGAACTGCGCCATGGGGCCCTGCCGGATTCCCCTGGCCAAGGGCAAACAGGAGACGCCGGAGGAACACGCCAAAAGGGTGGGCGTGTGCGGTGCCACGGCCGAGACGGTCGCCGCCCGCAACTTCGTGCGCATGATTGCCGCCGGCTCGGCCTCCCACGGCGACCACGGCCGGCGCGTCGTCGAGGCCTTTAAGCTCATGGCGGAAGGCAAGACGAAAGACTTCGAAATCAAGGACGAACAGAAGCTGCTGAAACTGGCCCTGGACCTGGGCGTAGAAATCGGCAACCGGAGCAATAACGAGATTGCCCTGGACATCGCCAAAATCTGCGAGAAAGAGTTCGGCAAGCAGGAAGGCGAGCTTATCTTCATCAAGAACGCCCCGCTGAAGCGCCAGGAAATCTGGCGTAAACTGGGCGTCGTCCCCCGCGGCATCGACCGCGAAATCGTCGAGCTGATGCACCGCACCCACATGGGAGTCGACCAAGACTACAAGAACCTGATGCTCCAGGGGACAAAAGCCGCGCTGGCGGACGGCTGGGGCGGTAGCATGATTTCCACCGAGATACAGGACTGCATGTTCGGGACGCCCACCCCCACGTTGAGCGAGATAAACCTGGGCGTCCTCAAAGAGGACCACGTCAACATCATCGTACACGGGCATGAACCGGCCCTGGCCGAGATGCTGGCAGTGGAAACCCAGGACCCGGAACTCATCAACTATGCCAGGTCCAAAGGGGCCAAGGGCCTCCAGCTGGTGGGCATGTGCTGTACCGCGAACGAGGTCATGATGCGCCACGGCGTACCTATCGGCGGCAACTATCTCCAGCAGGAACTGGCCATCATCACCGGAGCCGTGGAAGCGATGGTCGTGGACGTGCAATGCATCATGCAGGGGTTACAGGAAGTAGCCCGGTGCTTCCACACCAAGCTTATCGCCACGGACAACCGGTCAAAAATAACCGGTGCCGAATACATGGCCTTTGACGAGCACCAACCCAGGGAATCGGCCAAGGCCATTATCCGGGCGGCGATCGATAACTACCCCAACCGCGCCGCCAGCAAAGTAAGGATACCCAAGGTCAAGACGCCGCTTATCGCCGGGTTCTCCCACGAGACCATCAACTACCTGCTCGGCGGGCTCTTCCGCGCTTCCTACCGGCCGCTCAACGACAATATCATCAACGGCCGTATCCGAGGTCTGGCCGGCGTGGTCGGCTGCAACAATGCCCGCACGACGCACGACAGCGCCCATGTACTGATGATCAAGGAACTGCTCAAGAATGACGTCCTGGTGCTTTCCACCGGGTGCGCCGCCATGGCCGCCGCCAAGGTGGGACTCATGGTCCCGGAGGCTGCCAAAGAGTTCTGCGGTCCCGGCCTGGCCGAGGTCTGCGAGACCGTGGGCATCCCGCCGGTGCTGCACATGGGCGCCTGCATCGATAACAGCCGCATCCTCATAGCCGCCACGGCGGTCGTCAAGGACGGCGGGCTGGGTGACGATATCAGCGACCTCCCCGCCGCCGGCGCCGCCCCGGAGTGGATGAGTGAAAAGGCTATCGCCATCGGCCAGTACTTCGTCGCCTCCGGTGTCTACACCGTCTTCGGCACCACCTGGCCCACCACGGGGAGCAAGGAGTTCACCGAATACCTTTTCGAGGGCATGGAAGAAATGTACGGCGGCAAATGGGCCTTCGAGCCCGACCCCGTCAAGGCTGCCCAGCTCATGATTGCCCATATCGATAAAAAGCGAAAAGCCCTGGGCATCGATAAGGCCAGGGAGAGGGTACTCTACGATATGGCCATGAGGCGTGAGCTGGAAGGCTAGGTGTATTGTTGAAATGAGGAGGGAAAGATAAATGTCCAAGATAATCGCGTCGGCAGCCATCCGGGGCGCCCACAAAATTGTTGACAAAGCGGAAAAGAAATGGAAAGAGGCGATGGACAAGTGGGGGACCGGCCAGGCGGTCGGGTTTCCCAACACCGCCTACTACCTGCCGATAATCTACGGCATTTCCGGCATGAAGGTAGAAAAGCTGGGGGACATGGAGGCGGTGCTGAAAAAATGCAAAGCACTGCTACCGCCGCTGGTGAAAGAGGAGCACCACCTGCCTTACCTCGGACCGGCGCTGGACGCCGGCATGATTACTTTCTGGGCCGAGGAAATTCTCGAAGCCATCAGATACCTGGAGAACCCCAACTTCTACCTTAGAGGCGAGGACGTTACCGAGGACAATATCTGGCTCGGCGCCGCCGACGACATCATCATGAGGAAAAGAGGTGTGGAGTTTGTCGACGGCACGGCCCCGGGCTTCGCCGCCATTCTGGGCGCCGCGCCTACCCCGGAGATAGCCAGGAACATCGCCGAGGAGCTCCAGAAAAAGAACCTCTACGTTTTCATGGCCAGCGAGCATAAAGGCGAAAGGTTCGCCGAGCAGCTCGTGAAGGCCGGAGTGCAAATCGGCTGGGGCACGCGCCTGGTCTCTTTCGGCCCGGACGTCAGTGCCACGGTGTACGCCATGGGCTTCGCCACCCGGGCGGCCATGTCCTTCGGCGGCATCGATGCCGGGGACTACCGTAAAATACTTATCTACAACAAAGACCGCGTCTTTGCCTTCGCCATGACCATGGGCGATGTCACCGACGAGTGGTATGCCAACGGCGCCGGCGCCATCAACTGGGGCTTCCCGGTTATCGCCGATACGCCTATACCCCAGATACTGCCCACCGGCGTCTGCACCTATGAGCATGTCGTTTCCAATGTCCCGCCCAATGAGATTGTCTCCAAGGCCATCGAGGTCAGGGGGCTAAAAGTAACCGTCCACGAAGTGCCCATACCGGTCGCCTTCGGGCCGGCCTTCGAGGGCGAAAGGGTCCGCGGCGATGACATCTACCTGGAGGCCGGCGGTGGCCGCACCCACATGGTAGAGTGGGTCACGAGCAAGCGCATGGAAGAGGTGGAAGACGGCAAGGTCGAGGTCGTCGGGCCGGAACTGGCCGATATCAAGGCGGGCTCACGCCTGCCGCTCGCCATCGCCGTCGAAGTGGCCGGCCGGCAAATGCAAGACGACTACGAGCCCATCCTGGAGCGGCAAATCCACCACCTCATCAACTACGCCCAGGGCATCATGCACATCGGCCAGAGGGACATTGCCTGGCTGCGCGTCAGCAAACAGGCCGTGGAAAAGGGCTTTAAGCTGGCACATATCGGCGTCATCCTGCACGCCAAGCTACACCAGGACTTCGGCCGGATCTTCGATAAGATACAGGTGAAACTCTACACCAAAGAGGAAGACGTCAGTAAGATACTGGAGAAGGCCAGGGCGGTCTATAAAATCCGCGATGCACGTATCGAAGGGATGAAGGACGAGACTACGGACATCTACTACTCCTGCACGCTCTGCCAGTCCTTCGCCCCCAGCCACGTGTGCGTCATCAGCCCGGAAAGAACCGGGCTCTGCGGCTCATACAACTGGATGGACTGCAAGGCCGCCTCCGAGATTAATCCCACCGGCCCCAACCAGCCGGTACCCAAAGGCGAAGTCATCGATGCCAAACTCGGTCAGTGGAAAGGTGTTAACGATTTTGTCACGGTGACCTCGCGAGGCAAGATTGACCACTACAACTTTTACAGCATCGTCCACGACCCGATGACGACCTGCGGGTGCTGCGAGGCCATCGCGGCGGTATTACCCATGTGCAACGGCGTCATGACCGTTAACCGCGACTATACCGGCGAGACCCCCTGCGGGATGAAATTCACCACGCTAGCCGGGACTATCGGCGGCGGGCTGAGCAGTCCGGGCTTCGTCGGACACGGTAAATACAATATAACCCAGAGGAAGTTCCTGGCCGCCGAGGGAGGTCTACTGCGCATGGTCTGGATGCCCAAAATCCTGAAGGAGGAGATTAAGGACGGATTCAACAAGAGGGCGGCCGAGCTGGGAGTGCCCGACCTTCTCGACAGGGTCGCTGACGAATCGGTCGGTATCACCGAGGACGCCATCATGGCTTTCCTCCAGCAGAAGGACCACCCCGCCCTGAAGATGGACCCGATACTGGAGTGATACACCTGTCATTCCAGCGAAAGCTGGAATCCAGAGAAGGGGACAACGAGACTGGATTCTGGCCTGCGCCA
>Ga0154808_108_pt6 | contig 13664 bp, 13 predicted proteins | sample Rifle2008BG16ft_FD_105816 | JGI IMG/M metagenome (GOLD analysis project Ga0154808, IMG submission 105816) | Chloroflexi bacterium RBG_16_56_11 | reverse complement strand
TCCGTCCCTCCCCCGCCCAGGGTAATCCGGGTCGGCGCCCGCGAGAGTATCATCGCACCCCTCCCCCTGCCAGCTCCTCGAACTCCCGCAGTCCTTGGGGGGAGCCGATTTCATAAAAGCGCTCCTCGACCCGGTAGGCCAGCAGCTCCCGCCGCGCGATGAGCTGCGGGAACAGGCCTTCCAGGGCTTGAGACCCGAATGGCGGTATCATGTCGAGTACCCTCTTCCGGAACAGGTTCACCCCGTAGTCGATGTAGACCAGGTCATCTGCCTTCTCAGCCTTGCTGTACCTCGTTACCAGGTCGCCTTCGACCCCGGTGTTGCTCCGGTCGTACCGGTCCCGGTTCCGGTAAACGGTCATCAGGGCTAGCCTGGTGCGGGACTTGAATCTATTCAGAACGTCGCGGAAATCGAGTTTGACGTAGGAATCTCCGTACATGGTAAAAAAGGGGTCTTCCAGTAGCTTCGCCGCGTTTTTAAGCGCCCCGGCCGTCCCCAGCGGCCTGTCCTCCAGGCTGTAAACCATGTTTACCCCGTGACCCCTGCCGTCTCCGAAATAGCTCTCGATCTGTCTACCCAGGTATCCGGTGCAAAGGACCACATCTTCAACCCCCGCCCGCTTGAGAAACTCAAGCTGGAACTCCAGGAACGGTCGCCCCCGCACCTTGACCATGGACTTCGGGCGGTCTTTTGCCAGGTCGCCCAGTCTCGTCGCTAGCCCGCCCGTCAATATCGCTACCTGCATCTTTTAGTTCGCGACTTTATTATTCCCGGGATGCGTTTCGACTTACGCTATTGTATATTTTACTTACTCATGCGTAAGGCAAACTTTTCTATCATAATGTAGCGAAATCCTCATGTCAACTATCTGGACATACCTTAACTTAACTTAAGTTACACATTTGTCACGATTTATAACGTTTTTAGTATTTTTTTAGAATTACTTATCGTTTCATCTCTTCTATTTGTCCTCGATATCCCCGTTCGCATATAATGTGGCAGGAAAAACCAGACGGGTCTTACCGCCCGACGTTCGCACGCATGATACCTGGACAGACTGTTTCCCTATCAGCGCGTACACGCTACGGCTGGGTTGTCGTCGTCACCACCGCCCTCATGCTGGCGGTGACTTACGGCCTGATGTACAGCTACAGCGTCTTTTTCAAGCCCCTCGCCGACTATTTTCAGTGGGACCGGGCTACGGTCTCGCTGGTGTATTCGGCCTCGCTGGTCATCCGCGGGGCGGTCTCCATCGGCACCGGCTACCTGGCCGACCGTTTCGGGGCGGCCAGGATAATGGTCGCCTGCGGCTTCTTTATCGGCCTGGGGCTGGCCCTTTCCAGCCAGGTTCAGACGCTGTGGCAGTTCTTTCTGACCTACGCCGTCATCGAGGCCATCGGGCTGAGCGGCACCTTCGGCATCGGCACGGCGATGATTTCGCGGTGGTTTACGAAAAACCGCGGTCTGGCGCTGGGTATCTTCGCTTCCGGTTCCGGCCTGGGGACCCTGTTCATCGTGCCTGGTGTCGAGCGCCTCATCGACTCTGTGGACTGGTCTCAGGCCTTCCTGATCTGCGGCCTGGCCTCAGGCGTTTTCATGATGGCCGCCGCCTTCCTCCTGCGCCCCCCTCCCGCCTCGATATTGAATATCTCCGGGAGCGCCGGAGGTGACGCGGGCCAGGATGCCGCCGCTCGGGCTGGTGATACCACCCCGGGACGGTCGCTACGCGACCCCCGCATGCTTCTGCTCATGGCGGCCTTCCTTACCTACTTTTTCGGCATCCAGATAGTCATGGTGCACCTGGTCAACCACGCCACCGATATCGGTATCAACCCGCTCGTGGCGGCCACTTTTATCAGCGTCATCGGCGCGGTGAGCATCGCCAGCCGTCTCTCCATCGGCGCCGGCGCCGACCGCATGGGGATACATAACAGCCTCATCCTTACGCGGGTCTTTTTGATTGTGTCGTTTGTCTTCCTCCTCTTCACCCGGTCCGTCTGGTCGTTTTACCTGTTCGCCGTGCTGTTCAGCATCCCTTACGGAGGAGAGATACCCCAGATACCCCTCTATATCGGAAAATATTTCGGGACGAAATCGATGGCGACGCTGATGGGGCTGAACCTCTTCGTGATAACCGTCGGCGGGGCGCTGGGGCCCTGGATAACCGGCAACATCTTCGATAATACCGGCAGCTATCGGGCGGCTTTTATCGCCGGGGCGTTCTCCGGCGCGCTCTCTTTAGCCCTGGTCCTGGTGCTGAAAAGGAAAAACCGGGATATTGGTTAAAATACTCGTGGTTTGGTGCGGGGAACCGCCAGAATAGTGTATCTAAAGCTTCAATATGGCTTGATAATCATACCGACGAAAGTCTGTATCAAGAACAACAAGGTGTGCCGACTGAGGATTCCGGCTTGCGCCGGGATGGAATGAAACCGGTGGACTAACGTTATTTAGGAATCACCACGCTAGTTGCCGATAGTTACTTCGACCTTTTTGAGGTCCCGCCGGCCCTGGCTTTCCTTGATAATCGACTTGAGGGTCCGTTTCATGTAGTCCGCCCAGCCGGTCGAGTTGTAGTAGAGGCCCGGTCGGAGCTTCCGCTCACCGGCTTTTACCTTCGTATCCGCCACGGCGCTCATCGTTTCCGCCGCCACCGCTGCGGCTACCGGCTGGAGTTCCCTGAGGGTCCTCTTTTTGGTCTCCATGACCGCCTTTTTCATCTCGCGCTCCCCGCCCGTTCTTATCGCCTTCATCGCTGCGATAGCGACGGCGGCGGATGGGGTGGGGGCGGTTTCCGTCGGATTATAAACGCGGCGCCTCGTCGACTTTATCCGGGCGTGTTCCAGGGCCGCTTGCCTGGTCGGCGCCGGCGCTGCTGCTGCGTGCCACTTCCTCCGCTGCGCTGGGCTGAGGTCCCGTGTCGCCGCCGCGAATTCCGTGACTGGTATGGGGATCAATCCCGGCGTCATCGAGGCCTTATGTCGCCGGTAAAACATCCCGCGTTTCGAGGCGATGGCCCTCCCCAGTGTCTCGAGGTCGGCCTTCGGGGGTTTCGGCGGCTGGCCGAACACCACCGCCAGGTCCACCAGCTTCGGCATCATGTGCAGCACCACCCCGGCGCGGAAAAGCCCCGACACCAGGAAAATGCTCAATATCTGGCTGCCGAATATCGGGAATATGCCCTTGACGATGTACGCCCCCAGCAGGCCACCCAGCGCTGACGAGAGCATTATCATGCTCCGGGTATAAACGATGTAGCGTAGCTTCTTCTGCGGCGGCGCCACCTTGTAAAGGTAGCTCTGCGTGCACAGGTCATAAGCCCCCCAGCAGACACCGGATAAGGACTGGATGAAAGCCAGGTAGGCGAAGTGCGAGCTGAATAGCCAGAATATCGGTATCAGCGGGATGATGCGGGATACTATCCCCAGGACCCGGATGTTCCCGGCTTTGTCCGCCAGCCGTCCCCACAGCGGGGCGCTCACGATTCTGGCGAAGTATTCCACCGCGATGATGACGGTGAAGTTCAAATAGGTGAAATGCAGCTCCCCGAGCATGTACACGGCGTAGAGCGGGCCACTCAGGCCGACGGTCAAATAGAAAAGCGTGGTGAAAGAAACGAAGGACTCCAGTTTCTTTTCCTTCAGCTCCCGGAAATATTCGAACAGCCGGAATTTCTCCTGCTTCGGTTCTTTCCTGGGAACGGTGACCGTCTTGGCCGTAGGTTCGTGCATATAGGTGAAGACAACGAAGTCCAGCAGCGTCGCCGTCGTCGCGATGGTGAAAATGAATCCGAAACCCATCAGTTTATTGTTGCCGAAAACGTCCAGCAGGTATCCCAGCAGGCAGAAAGCCCCGAGATAGAAGGCGCTCTTTATCGCCAGCCGCTGCCCGAGATACCTCCCCAGCGATTCCTTGGGTACGAGATTGGAGAGCCAGTTGTCGCGCTGTATGGAAAGCAGCAGCCCGGGCACGATACTGAGTATCCACAAGAAGGCGAACGTCCCCGGGGTAATCCCGATATCCCCTATTAAAAACGCTATCGCCAGCGGGACCCAGGAGCAGAGGTTCAAAAAAGACAGAGTGACCGCCCCTTTTTTACTGAGGCCCGCCTTTTCAATCAGCGTCGGCGCTTTGATTAATATCAGAGAAAGGCTCAGGTTAACCACGGTCGCCAGGAAAGAAACGCTTTGCGCGTCCGCCCCGGCGGCGATTATGGAAGGGGCCTGGTAGTTGACGGCCGCGTCTTCGACGGCGGAGCTTGCCGCGTCCCCGTGGAAACGCACCAGGTTATTATCGGCCTTGCGGGCTTCTATAGCGGCGTCATTATTATAGCGGACCGTATGCCCACGACCTTTCTTTTGCCATAATAAATGCCCACCCCTTTTAACGGGCAGGCACTTCCCGGTGAGGGCTGTGTTTTCTGGACCGGTGGTCGGCCCTCACCGGATAGCCGTCTGTTCATCCCGGGCCTCTTCCGGGGCCAGTATCTCCTTCGTCGGCTGGCTCTCTGGCCGGCCTGACTGTAGCGAGGGGGATACCGGACCCTGGACATCGGTCTCCGGTTCTGTGTTACGCCAGTTTAATGTCCTTGGCGATGAGACCCTTGGCTCCTAGTCCCACACGGTAGCTCACGCTCTGTCCCTCTTTCAGGATGCGGGAATTAACGCCTTCCAGCTGGCTGTAGTGGAAAAAAATGTCCCTTCCAGCACTGCTTGAGACGAAGCCGAAGCCCCGGTCATCAACCAGGCGACGAATCACACCTTTGGTCATGACAGTATCTCCCTCCGGGGGATACCCCCCGACCCTTACGGCCTATCTGCCCAGGGCAGATTCTTGTTTCTTCTTTATCGGCCGTCCCCCGTGCCCGTGCTTGACGTCTTTAAAAGCTTCTTTGTAGCTTCTCCGCTGGGCGGCTTTTTCGGCTTTTCTTCCCATCTCTTCCATTCCTTTCCTATCCTGATTATAATACTTCTCGCCGCCGGATTTCATGTTCCGGAAATTCACCGCCCGTCTTCAGGCACGTTAGCGGCCCGTTGCCCTTTGATTACTTACCTTATATATGTTCCAGTATCATTCGCCATTGGTGCCAGTCGAACCCGGCCATGCTCAGCAACACCTCTCTTATCGTTTCATCCCGGGTCAGATGGAAATAGCAGACCGTGTTCTCCGTCCGGGTGCAGAGAACGCCCTGTTTGACCAGCTGCGTGAGGGCGTTCTCGACCTCCGAGCTCCGGTTGTGTTCGTCCAGGCCGTGGACGATGGCCAGTTTGTTGAATCGACTGTTGGGATGCACCGTAAAAAACCTCAGGACGCTCAGACAACATCGGTTACTGACGATCTTTTTCAACAGTTCGCCGGTCGTCGGTTTTCTACTCGTCCGGACCACTTCGATAATTGTCATACAGTCCTCTCTTTCTGGTAAAAGGCCCCGTCCCCGCTACTTCCTCGGCGCGGCCGGACGGTACTGGTAGGCCTGGGGCCGCCGCGTGTAGGAAGGGATGTCCAGCTCATCGTCATGTATACCCTTCAGTAGCCGCGCCAGCTCCTTTTCGTCGGAAGCGTTGGCCATCTGTTCCTTGCTGGCGAAACCGGTCGCGATGAGGGTAAGCCGGATATCGTTCCCCATGTTCGGGTCCAGCACCACGCCGAAGATAACGTTGGCCTCCGGGTCTACCGCCTGGCGGATGACCTCGGCGGCGTTGTTGACCTCGTACAGGGTGAGGCCGCTGTTCCCGGCGATGTTGAAGAGCACGCCCTTGGCGCCCTGCATCGATACGTCCAGCAGCGGGCTGGCCAGGGCCTGCCGCGCCGCGTCGATCGCCCGGTTCTGCCCGGTCCCGTGCCCGATTGACATCCAGGCCGGGCCGGCGTCCTTCATTATCGTCCGGATATCGGCGAAGTCCAGGTTGATGAGCCCGGGTACCGTAATTACTTCCGCGATCGCCTGGACGCCATGGTGCAGCACCTCGTCAGCCAGGCTGAAAGCTCCCGTGACGCTGGTCTTCTGATCCACCAAGTCGAGAAGGCGGTCGTTGGGGATAATAATCAATGTATCCACGTGCGCCATCAGGTCCTTGATGCCCTCGTCGGCCTGCTTGAGGCGATGGGACCCCTCGAAACTGAACGGCTTGGTGACCACGGCGATGGTCAGGGCGGTCGTCGACTTGGCGATTTCCGCCACCACTGCTGCCGACCCCGTCCCGGTGCCGCCCCCCATCCCGGCGGTGATGAATATCATATCCGCGCCGGCCACCGCTTCCCTGATAAGGTCGCGGCTTTCATCAGCGGCCCTGCGGCCGATGGCGGGATCCCCTCCCGCTCCCAGCCCTCGGGTCGATTTCTCGCCCAGCTGGATGCGCTGCATCGCCTCGGTTATTTCCAGGTGTTGGGCGTCGGTGTTCATCGCGATGAACTCCACGCCGTGAAGTTGCTCGCGGACCATCCTGGTCACGGCATTACAGCCTGACCCGCCCAGCCCGATGACCTTTATCCTCGCCCCGCTTTGTAAAGAGCTTGCTTTTGCCATCTTAATCCTCCGCTAGATTTTTCCCTTGTCGCTTACCTGAAGAGCCTGAGCATCTTGGTCAGCAGGCGCTGCAGGCCGTTTTCCGTGGTCTTGGTCGTTTCTGTGTCCCCGTTGTTGAGTTTCCACAATAGCAGGCCTACGCCCGTGGCGTAAGCGGGGTCATCCAGCGAGTCCGAGACGCCGGCCAGCCTGGAAGGCCTGCCCAGCCTTACCGGCATCCTGGTCACCTTCTCCCCGAGTTCGATGATTCCGGGCAGGTTGGCGCCGCCGCCTGTCAGGACCAGCCCGGCGGGGATCAGCTTGTGATAGTCGGCCTGCGGCAGCTCCAGCATTACCAGCCGCAGCATCTCTTCGACGCGGACACGGATAATATCAGACAGGTCGCTGTAAGAAATGCTGTGCCCGTCCCCGGTAATCGATATTTCCTTATTCACAATTTCGTCGGTCGGCGTCACGTCGCCGTACCGCTTTTTCATTTCCTCGGCCATCTCGTAGGTTATCCCCAGCCCCACCGATATGTCCCGGGTGACCTGGTAGCCGGCCACCGGCAGCACCGAGGTATGATAAATGGTGTTGTCCTTGAAAAGGGCCAGGTCGGTCGTGCCACCCCCGATGTCCGCCAGGAGCACGCCGTCCAGCTTTTCCTCCGGAGATAGCACGGCCTCGGCGCTGGCCAGGGGCTCCATGACGAGGTCGTCCACCTCGACCCCGCAGGCCCGGATGCACTTGGTTAAATTCTGGATGGATGTGATGGCTGCCGTGATGATGTGCGTCTCCACGTCCAGCCGGAAGCCGTGCATCCCGATGGGGTTCTTCACCCCGCCCTGTCCGTCGACCACGTACTCCCGTGGGATAACATGCAGCAGCCGCTGCTCGGACGGCACCTTGACGCTGCGGGCCACGTCCAGGACCCGCTTGAGGTCCTCCGTCCGTACCACCTGGTTATTGCGGGTAATAGCTACGGAGCCCCGGTTGTTCACCGAAGAAATGTGCCGGCCGGTGACGCCCACGTAGGCCGATTCCAGCCTCCGCCCCGCGCTCTGCTCGGCCATCCTGACCGATTGCTTGATGGATTCCTTGGCTTCGTTGAGGTTCACCACCAGGCCTTTGTGTAGACCTCGTGACGGTGTAATCCCTACCCCGAGCACGCGCAGACCCTCATCGCCGAACGTGTCGGCCATGATGGTGCATACCTTCGTCGTCCCCACATCGATAGCCGCCACCCTGTCTTTTTTCATTTTCTCCTCCTTGTCCGCCTCAGGCGGATTGTTTGGACAGGTTCTTACCTATTATTAATATTGTTATTTGCCCTTGCCATTCGTTTCCCGGTAGCGGACGTTCCACTTGTTGCACAGCGCCAGCAGGTGCTCCTGGAATTCCGGGGTGGCGATGCGGTGCAACTCGGCCAGAAAACCGTGCAGCAGCTCCCCTCCCGTCATGTTCGGGCTGGCCTCGGTTGGCCCCGGCAGGTTGATGTACACAATCTCCGTCATCATTTTCTGGTACTCGATCGGTGTACCCATTAGAAGTTTGACCTCCCTTATTTTTTTCGTGCCGCTAATAATGATTTATTACGGCATGCGTAAACAATCCTATAATGTTTCGGGAGTAACCACAATTATTGTCCTTACTGTTTCTCTCATGTCCTGCGACAGTTCCAGGTGCCCGCAACCTCATACCAGAGGTTTTTGAAAATAGTCCGCGACGTGGATGAAAACCCCTTGTATCTTAGAATTTTTTAGAATATAATTAACAACGACCAGCGGAGGGTCGCATTACCGTGACCAACGAAAAGGGACGAAAACACCTGCCTCCCTACGTTTCCTATCGTACATTTCATAATTTCCTCGAGCAGTTGCAGCAGCGCTTGCCATCGCGCATCGACCGCAGCTTCTGGGGAGAAAGGTTTTCCGGCAGCACCGGTACCCAGCTCGTGGCGGCCCTGCGCTTCCTTGACCTTATCGATGCCAACGGTAAGCCCACCGAAAAGCTCCGGCCACTCGTCGTCTCCCGCGGCGAGCAGCGGTCCCAGCTCCTCCATAATGTCACCAACGAAGCCTTCAGCTTCGTCACCAAGAGCTCGCTGGACCTTCAAAACGCCACCTACGCCCAGCTGGAAGAGGTATTTCACCATACCTTCCAGGTGGCCGATAACGTCAGCCGTAAATGCGTGAAGTTTTTTATCGCCATGGCCGGGGAAGCCGGTATACCTATCTCTCCCTTTATCACAAGGCGCACCAGGACGGCTCATTCCACAACCGGAACCAAGATATCGTCGAAAAGAACGGCAAAAGGGACAAATCGGAATTCGTTAGTGCCACAAGTACCGGACGAAATTCCAAATAATAGTTCCTGGCACAGCCTGCTCCTCGCGAAATTTCCCAATTTCGACCCTTCTTGGAGCGATGAAATCAAGACGAAATGGTTCGCCGCTTTCGATGAGCTGCTTAAGAAGGGACTGATCCGGGGATGAAATCCTGAACAGGCACCGGGTTAATCGCCACGCCTCGGTAATAGCCGGGCAGCTTGAGGAAATACCGACAAATCCGCTATTGAATGTTGAACTGGCTCAGGATATCCGGCGGTACGGTCATACCTCCGGAGACTATCATTTTCACGGCATTTTCGACGGACATTGAGGTCCGTATAATATCTTTTTCTTTCAGTATCTGGAAGAACCCCGACCACGGCGTGGGAGACGTGGGAATCAGGACACTTATCAGTTTTTCCCCGTTATCGAGGACTATCTCATTGGTAACAAAACCCACCGTCCACATCCCCAGCCTGGGGAATTCCACCAGTACTACCTGCATAAATCCGGCCTTGTCCGGAGCGGCGAAGGTTTCTACGATTTGCCTGATGCCCCCATAAAGACTGCGGAATATCGGCACCCTCGTCATGAGTGAATGACTGTATCTTACCAGCCTTTTCCCTATGAAGTTCTTGGCGATGACGCCGACCAGATATATCAATATTATGGTCGCCCCGAAGCCCACCCCGGGGATGTTGCGCCCGAATATATACCTTACCACCGGCGCTAAAATATTATCCACGGAGTTGAAAACCCAGATTAATATAAGGATGCTGGCGGCCACCGGGATAACCAGCAGCAGACCGGCCATGAACGGCGCCCTGAGTTTCTTTCCCCACCCGTCTTTGGTTACTTTTTTCTCAACCATTTTCGCTCCTCCCGGTTCCTTCCTCTGCCGCGCTCTTTTTCGGCCAGAGTAGCGAGACGATAGCGGCAATAACCAGGATCCCTCCTACGACTCCCAATGAGATTCCTACGGGTACCTCGACGAACTCTGAACCCAGCATCTTCAACCCCAGGAAGACCAGTATCGCGGATAGTCCGTAGTTGAGATAGCACAGGCGCTGTATCACCCCCGCCAGGGCGAAAAAGATGGAGCGCAGCCCCATGATGGCGAAGATGTTCGAAGTATAGACGATGAATGGATCGCGCGAGATGGCCAGCACCGCCGGCACCGAGTCCACCGCGAAAACGATGTCCGTCGTCTCGATGACCACCAGGACCAGCAGCAACGGCGTCGCCACTCGCTTCCCTATCTTCTTAATCGTGAAGCAATTTGCGTGGTATTTCTTTGTCATCGGCACGAACCGGCGGAAAAGCCTCAGCACCGGGTTTTTTTCCGGCTGCACCTCGCCGTCCTTCTTTAGAGAAATCCTCACGCCGGTATAAACGAGGAAAGCCCCGAAAACGTAGATTATCCAGTGCAGTTTCTCCAGCAGCGTTAGCCCGGTCACGATGAATATACCCCGCATCACCACCGCCCCCAGTATGCCCCAGAAAAGGACGCGGTGCTGGTATTTATCCGGCACGCAAAAGTACGAAAATATCAGCAGGAAGACGAACAGGTTATCAACACTCAGGGACTCTTCCACCAGGTACGCCGCGACGAACTCCAGTGCCTTGTCCCGGCCCACCATGAAGAGGATGGCCACGGCGAAAAGTAGCGCGATGGAAATCCACAGCGCGCTCCATAGTAGCGCCTCTTTCACCTTGATTTTATGGGACTTGCGGTGAAAAACGCCCAGGTCCAGGACCAGTATCAAAGGTACAAGGATTCCAAAGACGATCCACAGTATCGATTCTCCGGACATAGTCGTATACTACTCTCCCATCATTTTGTCTTGTCTGTGTCGCGTTTTTTCCCCCGCCGGTATGCGGCGGCGTAGCTGCCCGCAACCAGCGTCGATGTCCTGTCCCCGCGCCTGGCGGACGGTAGCGTTGATACCCAGCCTCTTCAGTTCCAGTGCGAAGGCGACGATACTCTCCCGCGGCGGCGGCCGGAAAGAAGCATCGCCGGTAGCGTTAGCCGGGATAAGATTGACGTGGCAGGTCATTCCCCGGAGCAGCTCCGCCAGCGAGCGCGCTTGCGCCAGTGAATCGTTGATGCCCCTGAAAAGGACATACTCGAAGCTCGGCCGCCGGCCGGAGACCCGGCTGTATTCCCGGCAGGCCGGGATGAGCTCTTCGAGCGGGTATTTCCTGTTTATCGGCACTAGCCTGTTCCTCAACCTGTTTTCGCTGGCGTGCAGGGACACGGCCAGCCCCACCTGCAATTTTTCCCCGGCGAGCCGTTTTATCTGCGGTACCAGGCCTGCCGTTGAAATGGTCAGGTTCCGGGCGCCCAGCCCGAATCCCCCGGGCGAGTTCAGTATCTCGATTGCCTTCCAGACAGCATCGTAGTTGGCCAGTGGCTCGCCCATACCCATGAAAACGATGTTACTGAGACTTCTGCCTGTGGGACTTCTTTCGTTTTCCCCGGTAACCTTTCGAAGACATCGGGCGAAGTGCAGGACCTGGTCGACTATCTCTCCAGTGGTCAGGTTCCTCTCGAATCCCTGCTGGCCGGTGGCGCAAAACGGGCACCCGATGGCGCACCCCACCTGGGTCGATATGCAAGCGGTATAGCGCGGGGCTCCGGAGTCCCGCCGGTAAGACATCAGGGACGCCTCGACGACATTTCCGCCCGCCAGCCGGAAAGCTGTCTTTACGGTGCTGTCCTTCCCGGTGACCTCCCGCATGTTGGTAAGACTATGCAGTCGGGCTTCCTTCGCCAACCGCTCGCGCAAGGCCAGCGGCAGGTCGGACATCTCATTAAAGGATTCCGCCAGCCCATGGTAAATCCACTGGCGCACCTGCCTCGCCCGGTAACCGGGCTCTCCCATCACTCGGAGTAGTCCCTCCAGCTCGTCCTCGGAAAAGCCGGTCAAGCTTTCGGGTATCGCGGATATTGACTTCACTATCGGCATCAGGCTCCCCTATCAGTATAACATCGGAGGTTGGTTCTGTCAGCCGGGTGCGGTGAGATTACGCTGTTGGTCGCCTGTTTCGGATATTAGAACCGGGTTGATTCTCTGTGTTGGCCCCATGTAAAAAATATTTGAAAATTCACTCTCATCCCTATTTACACGCTCTGACAATGGTGTTATTATTCATCATAGATTATTTCATGCATTGGGGAAAATGCATAATCTTTATAACACAGTCTGTGGTTTTTTCGCAAGCTCGAATAAAATTCTTTAAAATCTTCTGGATTTTTTTTGACCGAAAGAGTATACTCTCATGTTGAAGCCTTACGTCTTAGAATTATCGCTTATCAATATTGATGTAGGCATGAAGGAGACCATAGATGGTTAGTAAGAATGTCAGTGAATCCGAAAAGCGGAGACCTGGCGATTCCCCTAAAATAATGAGCAAACCGCTGCCCCAGATCCTCGACGAAATGGACGAGAACATCCGGGCTGCGGCGGAAGCAGCCAGGAAAGCTGAGGAGGCCGCCCGGGCTGCCAAGCAGGCCGCCGGCGATGCTCACAAGGCGTCCCTCGATGCCGAGAAACGCGCCGAAGAGGCGCGCCAGGCCGGCCAGCTCGCCGCTGAGAAGGCCACCCGCGCCGCGGCTGAGGCCGCCTCCAAGGCCGAGGAAACGGCCAGGGCCGCCCGCCTGGCCGCCGAGGCCGCCGCCAAGAAAGCGGAGCAGGCCGATGCCAGCGCCAAGGCCGCCGTTGAAGCATTCCGTAAGGCCGCTGAAGAAGCGGCCAAGAAAGCCGAGGCCGCTGCCGCCGCCGCCAAGGCTGCTGCTGAAGCTGCCGCCAAAGCCGCGCAAAAAGCCGCTGCCGATGCCACTAAAAAAGCTGAGGAGGCTTCCCGGATGGCCCAGGCCGCCGGCGAAGCCGCTACCAAGGCCGCCGAAGAGGCCGCCCGTCGGGCCGAGCAGGCCAGCGCCGCCGCCAGGGCTGCCGTTGACGAGGCCATGAAGGCCTCCAAAGAGGCTGCCGCTGAGGCCACCCGGGCCGCCAAAGATGCCGCCCGGCTCGCCCAGGAAGCCGGTGAGGCGGCCACCCGCGCTGCTAAGGATGCTGCCAAGAAGGCTGAGCAGGCCAGTGCCGCCGCCAGGGCCGCCGCCGAGCAGGCCGGCGCCGCCGCCAGGGCTGCTGCCGACGAGGCGATGAAGGCCGCTGAAGAGGCCGGCCGGCGCGCCGAGGAAGCTGCCGCTGCCGCCAGGGAAGCCGCCGAGGAGGCCACGCGCAAAGCCGAGGAAATTGACCTCGCCGCCAAGGCCGCCGCCGAAGAAGCCAGGCGCGCTGCCGAAGAGGCCGCCGCCAGGGCTCAGGAAATCGCTATCCTCGCCACTCAGGCCGTCCAGGAAGCCATCGAGACCGCCAACGGCGCCGGAAAACTGGCCGATGACACCACCAAGGAAGCCAGGGCCACCCGCGCCGACCTCGCTAAACTCGTCAACGCTGATAACGCTATCAAAGCCGAGCAGGCCGGCCGTAAGGCCAAGCGGGCCGCCGCTGCCGCCTACCAGGCCTGCGACTCGGTGGAAATAAAAGCCCAGGCCGCGGATACCGCCGGTGATGTTGCCATTGAAGCCGCCACGAAGGTGACCGGCATGCTTGCTGAAAGAGTCGATGAAGCCGGCAAAGAAGCTAAAGACGCCGCTGCCAAGGGCTTGCAGACCGCCGATAAAATCCGTAAGAAGGCCACCCAGGCTGACGTCGCCGGAGATGAAGCCATCGAAGCCGCGTCTCAGGCGTTGCACCAGTTCGTGAAACACGCCGAGGAGCTTTCCAAGGCTGCCGAAGCTGCCGCCGAGGCCGCCCGCAAGGC
>Ga0154808_130_pt1 | contig 13950 bp, 16 predicted proteins | sample Rifle2008BG16ft_FD_105816 | JGI IMG/M metagenome (GOLD analysis project Ga0154808, IMG submission 105816) | Chloroflexi bacterium RBG_16_56_11 | reverse complement strand
AAAATGGAGAGGAGAGGTAGAAAGAATATGCATGTACAAATCATAGGAATGGGAGTAGTTGGCAGGGCGCAGGCAAAGGTGATCCAGAAGCTCGGGCATAAGGTAACCGGTTGTGATGTCAGGCCGCAGGACTACGATGGCATCCCGGTATCCGATAAGCCGGTGAAAAACGCCGATTTAACCTTTATCTGCCCGCCCGAGAAAGTAGTCCCCGGTGTCGTCGAGAATCTCGTGACAGGGGGCGTGCATAATCCTTACGTTATTAAGAGCACCGTCCCTCCGGGTACCACCCAGGCTGCCATGCTCAAGCACGGCGTCCACATCTGCCATAACCCCGAGTTTCTCCGCGAAGAAACATCGGTCGAAGATGCGTTGAACCAGAGGTTCGTGGTCATCGGCGAGTGCTGCTCCGAGCACGGGGACATGCTGGCCGAGATGTACCGCCCGCTGGGCGCGAAAATCGTCCGCACCCGGCCGAACACCTCCGAGATGGCCAAGATCGTCCTCAACAACTACCTGTCTACCCTGATTACTTTCTGGAACGAGGTAGATAAAATCTGCGCGACTCTCAACCTTGACACCAGGGAAGTCGCGGAAATTGTGAGAAACGATGAACGGGTCAGTGGTTACGGGACGGCCTTCTTCGGGAGGCCTTTCGGCGGCAAATGTCTGCCCAAGGACCTCGACCAGCTCCTGACGCTATGCCACTCCAAGGGCGTGACGCCGAAATTATTCGATACCATCAAAGAGCTTAACACGGAGCTCGAAGTACTCACGAACTTTCGTCCGTAATCACGCTTACAATTCAGAGGAGGCTTTTAAAACAGGGAGGGAACGTGTGAATTTCAACCGGAATACAGGTGCCCCAGGGGGGAAACAGGGAGGAGAAAAAAGTGACTGCCAAGGAGGACTTCAATGACACCTTATGAAATTTTATGGCTAATCGTTCTGCCGATTGCGCTGGCGAGCTGGTTCTTCTTTTTCCGTAGCCGGAAAGGATATATCCCGGAATACGATGGGTTACCCCCGGGTCCGCTTCCCAAGATAGTTTTCCTGATAGCGACCAGGAAACCTTCATCGATAGTCCAGGAGACGATTAATTCCATCAACAACGCCTGCCGGGGGGCCGGATTCACCAACTATGATATCGATGTCGTGGCTGATGATGAGGGCGTGAGTTTAACCGGCGCGCAACTGATACTGGTACCCGAAGATTATGTGTGCAAATCACAGTTTAAAGCGAGAGCGCTCAACTATTCCCTGAAGTTTTTAGACAACTCCAAGGACGTCTGGATTTTACATAAAGACGAGGACTCGAAAATAATACCTCAGACCGTGATAAGCATACTCCACTATATAAAGAACGGTGGGAAACCAATCGCCAACGGCCCCATGATGTTCCCCTGGGACAAGAACATATTCACCTTCTATCTTGAAGCCCAAAGATACTGGACGTTTTTCTGGGTCAAAGACCAGATGAGGACTGGCCTCGTTCACTGGATGAACGGCTCCAACATGTTAATGAGGAGCGATATCGAGCACCTTATCGGCTGGGATTTCCCGAATTGTCCCTACAGCGAGGATTCGAGGTTCGCCTGGGAGGCCGGGAGAAAATTGGGCAGGGTCTTCGGTTGGCACGGCGGCTTGACTATCGAGAAACCGGCTAAAACATTTATGTCGGCCATGCGTCAGCGGCGGAGATGGTATGCGGGTTGGTTCTTCCTGCTGAGGTATATGTACTGGAGAGTCTGGTTTTACCGCTCTTATTCCAACGTTGTCTGGGCCAGCAGCTTCTTCTTGCTCGTGATGGCGCCGTTAGCCTGGTTTGGCGTGTATCGTAACGACCTGTTTTTACTCACCGGACTCACCGGCGGCTTTATCACCGCCATGCACTGGGCGCGACCGCAGGTCGGACTATACTATAACCTGAAGTTTACCAAGTTCAGTACTACTAAAAAGATACTGTTCCACATCGGCTACGTTCCATTTACGTGGATAATAGACTTCATGAATACCTTCCCCACGATATGGGCCTTGGTGAACCCGCCGAAGACCTTTGAAATAACTGAAAAGAATATGAGCGAGATACCGGTCGAGGTTGAGGAGAAAAAATTAACTGGAGTGGGAGTATGATTGTTGTTGCGGTTAGTGGTGGTTTCGACCCGCTTCATGTGGGCCATCTCAGGAGTATCAAGGAGGCGGCAAAGCTCGGCGATAAGTTCATGGTAATATTGACCCGGGACGACCAGCTGATACAGAAAAAGGGCTACTGTTTCATGCCCTACGAAGAGCGAAAAGAAATACTCGAAAGCATCGAAGGCGTGGACATCGTCGTTCCGAATGTCGATGCCGGTATTACCAGTAACGAATCCCTGAAGTACTATCGTCCGGATATCTTCGCCAAGGGCGGCGACAGGACCGAGGATAACATGCCGGAAATCGAAAAGACGACCTGTAAAAAAATCGGATGCAAAATAGTCTACGGCGTCGGCGGGGAGAAGATTCAGTCCAGCTCCTGGCTGGTTAAAAAATCAACCGAGCAGAGGAACAAAGTACTGGTGACGGCAAAATAGCCAAAAAACGAGTGAATGGATTTCTCGAGGCAGTACCTCCTTGATCATTTCCCCCCTTTCCTTCGCGGGATGGGGGGAAATGATTTTCAAGGGGTATTAATATCGCTAACCTGTTCCCGCTCCGTCCCTACATCCTGGTCCCGTTCAATTCCAGGTAATAAGTAGTCAGCTCAATTGCCCCGGAGCCGCTCCAGACCTCGTTGCCCAGCTCAACTTCGGAGATGTACCATTTTATGTCCGGTTGAACGATGTCTATCAGGGCCTTCAGGTTTACCGGGCCCGGGACCTTTCCTGGCGGAAGCTCCAGTAAAAATGAGTGGTAATCGAAGCTATTTGCTCTTGTCCAGGAATAGTGTTTGTAGGTATTTACACCGTCGGAGCAGGTGCCTTTGAAAGTTTTGGCCGACTGCTCCAGCGTCCAGTCAAACCAGACCATTATCTCGGCCTTCCGGTTGTCTTTGGCCGGACCCTTCTCTCTCAGGAAAACGTCGTAAGCCAGGTTATAAGAACCCTCCGGTTGCCTGGTGTAGTTATATTCGGCGAACAGTTGGAAAGCCTCGATATCATTCACCGTCACCGGCGGGCTCAAAGTTATCCTGGCGTTCGGGTAAATCGGCTGGATATAGTTGACTCCCGGCCGTTGCAGCGGCCACTCTCTGGTCCAGCTCCAGCCTACCACCTTGTCCGACTGGGTGAGCGTCAGCCCGACGCTTTCGTTTTTAGGCGCTCCCCAGAGATTCCGCACCGGGACTGCCAGTGGGGAAAGGCGTGCCGTCTCGTTGGCCTCGACACTGATGACCCGGGCCGGCCACAACGTGAGAGCCAGCGCCACTATGAGGGGCAGTATGAGTCTTTTCTTTTTGTTTCCCATTTTTGCCGGTGGTAAAACCTTTTTCTCCAGACTTGCCGTGCCGCAATATGAAAATATCTTCGCGCCGGTAAAAGAATCATAAATATATGCGCGCCGAAGATAAACAAACGGTAAATTCGTTCGATACGTATACCATTTTTATACCGGATTCTTACCTGTTTCTAACCTTAACTCCTACAAATTTATAACCTTGTTCTAACTTAATTCTAACCGGGTGTTTTCACTGTGGTCAATAAATCTGATGAATTTCACATGAAACTTTAGAATTTTGTAACTAATTTTTATCGGCTTTTCGCGGTGGTGGCGTAAAACTCCAACTTTTCTTCGACTGTATTTTAACCTCTTCTTAACCTTGCAAGCCCTATACTGATAATGCTGCGGTAAAGGACCGCAGGGCCCGTAGCGTGAATTGAGCGGGTGTAACTCAGTGGTAGAGTACCTGCTTTCCAAGCAGGTCGTCATGGGTTCGAGTCCCGTCACCCGCTCCAAACCCCTCCACTCATCATCCCTTTTTTGATTGAGCTGCTTTTTCTCGCCATCATTCAATCAGCACCGCTCCTTTCAGGATAAGCCTTGTCTTTTACATCACGCCTGAAATTTTCAATAAGGACCTGCGGTCGGGCCATTTCCCGGATTTCTGGCTGGTTTCCACCAGGGTATCCGGTTCCCACTTGCGCGGCCGGGGTATTTAACTTTAATATTGTAAACGGGAATTTGTTTCGCTGAGTCGAACACCGGGAGGGGGCCCGTGCTATATGGGAGCGCTTAATGGCTTGAAGGTCCTGGAATTCGGCGAGTTTGTTTCCGGGCCTTACTGCGGCAAGTTGCTGGCCGACCTCGGTGCGGAGGTCATTAAAGTAGAAAAACCCGGTCTCGGGGACCGGGGCAGGAGCTGGGGCCCGTTCCCCGGTGATATTCCCCACGCCGAGAAGAGCGGCCTCTTCCTTTTCTTAAATACCAACAAGTCCGGAATAACTTTAAATCTGGAAAGTGCGCTCGGCTTGAAGATATTCCACCGGCTAGCGGCCTGGGCGGATGTCCTTATTGAAGACCGCCTGCCACGTGAATCGGTCAGGCTGGGAATCGACTACCGCCGACTAAAAAAGCTGAACCCCGCATTAATCGTTACATCGATTACCCCTTTCGGGCAGACCGGGCCTTACAAAAACTATAAAGGGAATGACCTGGTCAGCTCGCATACCAGCAGCGAGGCCTTTGGCAATCCTGCCGAAGGGGTCGACGATATAGAACGGTACAGCCCCTTGAAAGGCCCGATGCATGCCGCCGATTTTATGACCGGTCTATCGGCGGCGGTAAGCACGATGTCAGCGGTAGTTTCCCGCGGCGGGAATGGCTCCGGCAGGCACATCGATATTTCCGCCCAGGAGTCCCTGGCTTCGGTCGTCCGCCAGGAACTGGCTTTCTGCCTGTGCGAAGGCCTCTGTCCAACCCGGCAGAAAGGCCGGAAGCGGCGCGGCGGCATACTCTACCCCTGCCGTGACGGCTACGTCTGCATCTGGGCGGGACCCCACTGGCAAAAACTCGTCGCCATGATGGGTAATCCCGATTGGGCGAAGGCGGAGATATTCCAGAATCCGGCCACACGGGCAGAGCACATGGATGATTTCAATATGCTGGTCGAGCTCTGGACACGTGAACATACCACGGCGGAGATAGACAGGGCAGGCATCTCCTTCGATGTTCCTCTCTCCCCGGTACGTACCGTCAAAGAGCTCGTAGCCGATGCGCAGCTGGAATACCGCGACTTCTTCGTGGAAATCGACCACCCGGTAGCCGGCAAACTCAAGTACCCCGGGGCACCATACAAGCTCTCAGCCACTCCCTGGGAAATACAAATCCCCGCGCCTCTGCTGGGCGAACACAACGAGAAAATTTACTGCGGGATGCTGGGCTATTCGCGGCCGGACCTGGTGAGGATGAGGCAGGCGGGCATAGTCTAAAAGGACGGGACGGAGACAAACGATGCGGAATCTACCTCTCCACGGGATCAGGATTACCGATTTCGGGCAGATGTGGGCGGGTCCGCACCTTTCGCAGTGGCTGGCGGTGATGGGAGCGGAGGTAATCAAGGTGGAGACCCACCTGAGGATAGATTTCATGAGAATGGTGGGGACTCCGCCCGGGTTCGAAAGGAGCGATTTTAACGCCGGGACCGCCTTTGCCTCGCTCAACTTCGGGAAGAAAAGCGTCACTTTGAATATGAACGCGCCCCGGGCGCTGGAGCTGGCCCGCGACCTTATAAAAATCAGCGATATCGTCACGGAAAATTTCGGCGGGCCGATACTGGAGCGGTGGGGCTTGGGCTATGAGGACCTGAAAAAAATCAGGCCTGACCTTATCATGTACGCGGGTTCCGGGTACGGGCGTAGCGGCCCGCATAAAGCCCGCCCGGCCTACGCTGAAATCGTCGAGGCTTATGACGGCTCTACCTACCTTAACGGCTATCCTGGCGGAGAGCCGGCCACGGTCGGAGTTTCCCCCTGGACGGACGCCACCCAGGCGATGCACGGGGCCTTCGCCATTATGGCCGCGCTGTATCACCGTAATAAGACCGGGGAAGGACAATATATCGATGCCGCGATGATTGAGGGCAGCAGCAACTTCCTCGGGGAAATGGTGATGGGGTATACCATCAACGGTGACCTCGGGGAGAGGATGGGGAACCGCGATAAAACCATGGCCCCGCACGGTTGCTACCGCTGCCGGGGAGAGGACGAGTGGGTGGCCATTGCCGTCTCCGGCCAGGCGGAATGGAAGGCCCTGGTCAAGGCCATGGGCAGCCCGGCGTGGACGAAAAAGGAAGAATTTTCTGATGAGCTCAGCCGGTGGCACCACCAGGATGAACTTGACCGTCTGGTGGAAGCGTGGACTCGCGGCTATACGCAGTATGAGGTGATGGAGAGGCTACAAAAGGCGGGGGTCGCGGCCGGGGCCTCTCTGAATGTCAAAGACCTCGTAACTGACCCCCAGTTGAAAGAGCGCAGGTTTTTCGTGGAAATGGACCACCCCGTCATCGGTAAGCTGACGCTGGCGGGATTGCCCTGGCGGCCGGCCGGCCGGAAGAGGGCCGGTTATCGCTACCCGCCATTGCTGGGCGAGGACAACGACTACGTTTTTGGTAAATTGCTGGGCATCCCCGCCGCGGAGATAGCCCGACTTAAAGATGATAAGGTAATTTATTGATAAGTAGACATAAAGCGTAGATAATTGGTAGAAACGGTCTTTTCAGCCGGATTACTCTTGGCTGGCCACTCAGGACACATATCGAACTTTTTACGTCCTGATTTGATTCCAAGACTGCGTGAATTACTTAAAAAACGAGGGAATAGTCATACCAGCCAATGATAATCGACCATTTCAATGATGAATCACTCGTTAAGCTACCGGCTCTTTGACTGCTATGGTTAAGGATTCTATCCCGGTTTCTTGTGGTATCGATTCGCCGTGAGCTTTGCAGGATTCGAGATATAACTCGATGGCTTCCTTTGCCATAGCTATTGCTTCTTCTTTGGTCTCCCCCTGGGTAAAACAACCGGGAAGGGCGGGCACCTCGACCGAATACCCCCCTTCCTCTTCAGGCACTAAAATTATCGTGTACTTTAACATCCCTCCACCTCATAAAGAAGTCCCTTGATTTCTTCTATTGTTAATCCCGCGGTTTTTAAAATGTTACCCAAAATTCCTGGCTTAATCGATTTACTATGCACGGGTATCACAATCTTAATACCCGGTTTTTTACTGTTTCTCATAATTACATGGCTGCCGTGAGTCCGGTCGATAAACCAATTCTCTTTCTGCAGAGCTCTTATAAGTCATCACCTTTGATTTGAGGCAGTCTCGTCATAAATCATTCCGACTTAACGCGGAGTATGTTTTAATCTTATCAAGTTATGTGTGATTCGGTCAAAGTATTACCGGGATTTAAATTCAGAGCATTTGGGACTAAAAAAGACCGGAGGCTAAAAACGTGTAGTGTTGTTACCTTATTTAAACATGGCTGGGGAGGAAGGATTCGAACCTTCACATACGGATCCAGAGTCCGCTGTCCTACCACTAGACGACTCCCCAGTGACAGGTAAAATTATAGCACCTTCCACGCTCAGGGACAATCGCGCGTGTTTGACACCGCCTGAATAACAGGCTATTGTTATTTTGACATGTCTGACGCGGCTGCCCTGCAGAAAGTCCTCGGGGTCACGTTCCGAGACCCCGCCCTGCTGGAGCAAGCCCTGGTGCACAGCTCCTATGTCAACGAGAATCCCACGGCTGTTTCCGGCCACAATGAGCGACTCGAGTTCCTCGGTGACGCCGTCCTCGACCTGATTGTCGCCGGGAAGCTCTACCGGGAGTTCCCCGACCTGTCCGAAGGGGCGATGACAAAACTCCGGGCCGCCCTGGTCACCCGCGATACCCTCGCGCGGGTAGCGCTGGGGATTGGACTTGGAGGGTTCCTGTATCTGGGCAAGGGCGAGGAAGCCAGCGGCGGCAGGAATAAACCGCCGAACCTGGCAGCGGCACTCGAGGCAGTCATCGCCGCGATCTACCTCGACCTGGGCGAGGCTGCCGCCACCGATGTCGTGTCGAGGTTGCTCGCTGAGGAATGGTTGAGGGTAACCCGGCAGGGCACCGCCGTCGACTTTAAATCGAGGTTGCAGGAAGTTACGCAGTCGCGGCTCCAGGTGACGCCTGTTTATCGTTTGGTGGCCGAGACCGGCCCGGACCACGATAAGAGGTTTACCGTCAAGGTAATGGCCGCGGAAAAAGTCCTGGCCACGGGTACCGGTAAAAATAAGAAAACAGCGGAGATGGAGGCGGCCCGGCAGGCGCTCGAAGGTCTAGAGGCAGACTTTACGGATTAGCCCCTATTTGCTAAACTACATTAAAGTACCTCAGTATTGAGAGGTGTGATTATGGGTAGTCGCGATTACCGGCACCGTGAACAGAAAAAATCCAAAAAGGACTTAAAAAAACTGCCCCAGGTGATATTGACGACAACGCCGACGGAGGTCGAGGTCATTAAAAAGGGGAAGCAGCGGGAGGGTCGGGTCGAGGAGGAGGAGACCTAAACAGTCGGTCCGGCGGTGTTGAGGATTGGTAGTCGATGGCTGACCTGGCAGCGCTTCAAGCTAAGGTTAGGGGCCGCGTACAGGGCGTTTTTTTCCGCGACTTCGTGAGAAGGCAGGCCGAATCACTCAAGCTCAGCGGCTACGTGAGTAACGCCCCCGATGGTTCGGTCGAGGTCAGGGCGGAGGGCGGCCGAGAGCAGCTGGAGAAGCTTGTCGGATATCTGCGGGCGGGACCACCCGCTGCCAGGGTGGAAGAGGTGACCGTGGACTGGCCGCCACCTGCCGGGAATTTCCCCGGGTTCACCGTAATGTACTAGACGCTCGATTCTATAGCTGGCGCCGCTTACCCCGGGCCTGTCGAAGGGTGAGCCCGTCGAAGGATATTTGCTAGGCCCCGAGCTCGACCTTGGCGGACTTTATCAGGTCGAGATACCCCACCTTCAGACCCAGCGCGTCGGCCGCCTCGCGGTCGACCTCGTACGGCTCGCCGACGAACACCTTGTCGTATTCCTCCACCTCCCCCGTGCTGGGGGCCTCCCGGACCGAAAACTTCTGCCTCGCTTCGACTATTCCCAGGTCGAACGGGAGGGTAAAATAGAGGTCGGCCAGGACTTTATCTATTCCCAGGCTGTACAGGCTTTCCCAGCCGCCGCTCGATGACTCGCCGTGGTACTTGCTGCTGGGCAGCAGGGAGAGTAGGTTCATGATGGTGAAGCTTCCCGTCCCGTTATAGGTCTTCAGCGGTGCCACGGTTATCAGATAATCGCTGGACAGAATGACGTTGGGTACCCAGAAGGTGGGCATGGCGAAGGGTTTGGGAAGCGGATTATCCACCTCCACGAAAATACAGTCCTTGACGTCCAGGGTCAGCACCCGCGGGAAATTATAGCCCAGCGCATCGTAGATGGCGCGGGTGGGCATACCCCCGGGCGTGCCCTCCAGGAGGATGATGTCGGCGTCGCTGACCCGGCGGATGCTGGCGATAATGGTGGCCAGCATATCGGCGCTGGTCGTCACCGGGTACGGCAGCGGGTAGGAAGCGCTCGGCTTAATCAGCACGCGCCGCGCCCGGGATACTACCGACGGAACTTTGAATTCGAAATCTTCGGATTCGAAAATCAAGCGTTCCTCCTCAGGGAAATGTGCAGGCTTTTGACTACGCCGTCGCCCCCGGGGTAAGGAATCATGGCCGCCAGCGTCCTGGACAGCAGGTCCCTTAACGCCGGGTCGAGGGGAATATATTCTCCATTGACGACCAGGTCGATGTCCGTTTCTCTTCGCCGTTCGACTATCGTTTTTTCCAGGAGGTCGGCGATTCCGCCCACGTCTTCGTGGGAGTACTGGGGGACGCCGATGTCGAGCGGCTGGTCGGTGACCACCGCGACCAGTTTTTCAGGGTCGGTGAGCAGCTCTTTACCCTGCTCACCCCGGTGCACTTCTATCTTGGGATAATCGCTGCCCTTGAAACCCTCTGTCAGGATGAGGTCATAGTCCCACAGGATGAAGTTCGATATCTCCTGGGGGTCGAAATAATGGTCGATGCGCCGGTAGATGGCCAGGTGGTCGAGGGAGTTGATGGCCGAAAGCGCGCTACCGGCCTGCGTGAAACGCCAGGTATCCTTGGACGTCTTGTCGAGGTCGTCGGCATGGTGCGAATGTTTGACGATAGCCACCCTGTAGCCGCGCTTTTTGAGCTCGGCGATGAGGCTTTCCAGGAGGGTGGTCTTCCCCGAGCTCGATTTACCCACAAACGAAATTATCGAACGCATATTTCCCCCGGTAATTACCGCTGCAGGTTGACTTCCTCATTCCAGTCCAGCATCAGCGCCTGGACGGTCTCGCCTTTCTTTATCTCTTTCCGCTCTTCGGGGATGAGCACCAGCCCGTTGGCCTGGCTCATCGAGGTAAGAATACCGGAGCCCTGCGGCCCGGTCAGCCGGGCGTAGTAGTGGCCATTACGCTTTTCCACGATTGCGCGGTCATAGAGACGCCTTCCGGCGTTATTTTTAACGCCTTCTTCCATGATGGCTTCGACCACCGGTTTGGCGATGTTGGTTTTTCCCATCATCTTGAGCAGGGCCGGCCTGACGAAGAGCTCGAAGCTGACCATGCAGGAGACGGCGTTGCCGGGCAGTCCCAGGTGTGGTATGGTCCTGGACCGCCCGTTCCGGTTGCCCTTTATCTTCCCGAAGGCCAGTGGTTTCCCGGGCTTGACCCTCACCTGCCAGAACACCATCTGCCCGTCCCGGGCCAGGATGTCTTTCACCATGTCATAATCGCCCATGGAGACGCCGCCGGTGGTTAACAACATATCGGTATCGCGGGCCTGCTTCAGTTTGCTTACCAGCTCGGCCTCGTCGTCGCGGGATATCCCGAGGATTCTCGGGACGCACCCGTAGCGCTTCACGAGGCTGGCGATGCTGTAGGCGTTGCTGTCGTAGATCTTGCCCGCGGGCAGCGGCTCGCCGACCTCCACCAGCTCGTCCCCGGTAGAGAGGACGGCTACCAGCGGACGGCGGATTGCCTTGACCTGTCGATAGCCCAGCGAGGCACATACGCCGACCTCCGCCGGGCGGATGACGGTGCCTTTCCTGAGGACGACGGTGCCCCTGGCGACGTCTTCGCCCGCCCGCCGGATATTTAAGCCCGGGCCGGCCTCGCTTAAAATCCCTACCTGCCCGGCCGCCCGGTTCTTGTTCCCGGATTCATCGGTGTTTTCGAACTGCACCACGCTATCGGCCCCACGGGGCACGGGGGCGCCGGTCATGATGCGGATGGCCGTCCCGGGTAATACCTCCCGACCGGATATCGAGCCGGCCATCACTGTGTCGATGACGCGCAGCTGCCGCGGCGACGCTACGCTGGCCCCCCGGGTATCCTCCCAGCGCACCGCGTAGCCGTCCATCGCCGAGTTGTCCAGCGGCGGGACGTTTATCTCCGACCTGATGTCTTCGGCCAGGACCTGCCCCAGCGACTCCGTTATCGGGACGGACTCTGCTTCGAGGGTGTCCACCTCGTTTAATATCTTTTGCAGGGCTTCTTCGACGCTCAGCATGGGTTACTGGCTCCTCCAGCTATCTGTCTCGCCCGCTCCAGGTCGTCCCTGGTATTGATGTTGAAAAAGCTCAAACGCTGCGGGTCGAACCGGTCCATTTCTTCGGGCTCAATATACCTGACATTAACGTAATGTATTAAATCGATGATTACTCTTCTCCCCTGGTTAATGATAGATTCGATGGGGCCGATACAGTTCCGGGAGTAGATGGCGTGCAACGGCTCGAACCAGTCTTTGAACTTTGGTACCACAAAATCGTAACCGTCCGAAACATCGATCATATAACTTAACAGAGGCCTGCTTAAAAACGGCATATCTGCCGCTACGACGAGATTGTAAAATGAGTTCGACTCGACCAATCCGGTATAAATGCCACCCAGCGAGCCCTGGCCGGGGAAAATATCGGGTACGATTTTGACTTTCGGGTGGAGCACCAACTCTGTGAAGATTCTCTCTTTCGCCGTAACGATGATAATCTCTTTGCTCAGTGTGTCGATGCGGGATATAACCTGCTCGAGCAGGCTCGTGTTTCCCACTTTTTCCAGGACTTTATCATGGCCCAGACGCAGACTTTTTCCGCCGGCGAGGATGATGCTGTTTATTTCCAACGTGAACGGGCCTTTATTGCGAGACTTTACCCCCTATACATAATTCTATCACAGGAGGTCAACTCGCGCTAGAGGGTTGGAGAAAAATATATGAAAGACCAGCGCGGGATGATTCGCCGGATATCATGGATTTACATAATATGGGGGCGATGATAATCGGTGTTATCGATGACTATATCGGCGGTCTTTCGGGGAGGGTATTCTTCCAGGTATTTACGCTGGGCAGGCAGGTATTTATTATCGTATTTCTTAATAACCGCTTCCGCGTCCCTTTCTTTCGCCCGCTTTTTACTTTCTTCGAAGGTAATACTCAGAAAGACTTTATAATCGATATGTGGCGCCAGCTCGTTCCGGAACAGGAAAACCCCTTCGAAAATGACTATAGTGTCCCGACTGAAAGAAAATTCTCTCTCGATTTCGTACCTGTCTGTACGCCAGTCTAGGAGAGTCATTCTGACAGAAAAAGCCTTTTTCCCCCGCAGAGGTTTCAGCAGCTTTTCTTTGATTAGATTGATATTGAAGCTGCGATTGTAATAGTTGTCCGCCTGGTCTTTCCCGGCACAACGGATTTCCTTCGGGTTATGAAAATCATCCAGGCTGATGAGCTGTGTTTGATGGCCTTTCGCTTGAAGGAACTTTTCGAATGCCCCCGCGAATAACGATTTCCCGGAGCAGTCGATGCCGCTTATCCCGACGACGTATGGCCTTCCGGCGGCCTTTTTCCGTCCTATTTCACCCAGTATATTTTCAAATATTGGCAACCTTCTATCGAAGATGGTGAGCAGCTTATCGAATTGTTTTATGGTAATATCAGCTTGCTGCGGCTCGTTCCCACCATAGCCGTATAACGCGCCAATGGATAGAGAATCGGTTCCCCGGGCCGCCTCGATATCCTGGAGGCTATCACCGACGATGGCTGCCGCAACCGTGCCTGTCTTCACCTTGAATTTCCGGGCCAGTTCCGTCTTTGTTAGATTATTTTCCTGAGCGCATTCTATCGGTTCGAAAAAGTCCGTGATTTCAAGGGCGTCAATCGCCGCGTTGAAAGATTGCCTCGAGCTGGTACTGTACAGGGCAAGACGAAAGCCTCTTTCTTTCAGGGTTTTCAGGGTCTCTGTTACTCCGGGAAAGGTCTGCCCGTACTCCCGGAAGACATTAATATTTTGTTCGCGTACCCTGGTCCTGAGTTCCTTCCATTGCGAGCGTTTTTCGGCGGGGGTCATCTGCTGGTAAAACGCGTCGGAAGTCTCGCCGAGGTGTTTTTCCATCTCCTGCTGGCTGAAAAACATGTCCCAGCCGAGCTCGCGGTAGGCACTTTTCAGAGCTTCATAGACCGCCCTGGTGGACGATGAGACCGTCCCGTGCAGGTCGAAAATAATCAGGCCCACCTGATGGGGATTTATCATTAATCTCGACGCGCCCTACAGCGACGGTTTCAATACCATGATCTGAGGGCCGGCGGCTATCTCCCCCGCCCGGAACTCGACCTCGCTGCCGTTTACCCGGACGACGTTGTCCTTGCCTTTGATAAACTCTTCCACTCCGGCGATGGGGAAACTGAGTTTATCAGTCTTGTAGTGCATGGGGATGATGACCCGCGTCCTTACCTGGTCGGCGACCTCCTGGGCGGTCCGGGCGTCAATGGTGAAGAAACCGCCAACAGGCAGGAGCAGGACATGTACCTTGCCCACTTCGACGACCTGGTTATCGGTGAGCAGGTGCCCGAGGTCACCCATGTGGCATATCCTGACGCCGT
>Ga0154808_155_pt24 | contig 13962 bp, 12 predicted proteins | sample Rifle2008BG16ft_FD_105816 | JGI IMG/M metagenome (GOLD analysis project Ga0154808, IMG submission 105816) | Chloroflexi bacterium RBG_16_56_11 | reverse complement strand
ACACACTCGGCGGCCTGACCAAGGGCGACCCCGGCGAGACAGTCGCCATCTGGAAAACTTTAAGGGACGAGGTGGAATGGCGTGTGCAGAACAACATCGCCGCCGTGGGCAACGAGAGGTATCGCTGGATGGAGGCGCATCCGCCGCCCTGGCATTTCCTGAAATACTACCGCTACATGGAGAAATACGGCGCGGTCTGCATCGGCTCGCAGTACAGCCACATGATGGCCGGTCCCTTCGAGCTTAAAGAGGACGGCACCTGGGGGCCAAGGATGGGGAATGCAGGTTTCGTCCAGGCCTTTGATAAGCCGATTAAAACGCGAGAAGACGCCATCCGCGCGATGATAGGAACCGAAGCGCGGGGCCACCGCTTCAAGGATGACGAGGTGATCCGCCCTTACGCTCTCAACGACTTCGCTAAAGCCTATAAAGTGGACGGCGCCATCCTGCCGTTGTGGCGCTGCGGCGTCGGCTGTACGGTGACCCGGAAAGAGCAGGGCTTACGCTTAAGCGAGATGGGCGTACGCGTCCTGCACTATGAAGGCTCCCAGCCGGGCGACCGCACTGACCTCGATGAAAACCGTTTCATGGACCAGCTCGATGTCTGGATGGAGAGCCAGGGATTGAGGAAACTCGAGGACTAGGAGGCTGAAATGATAACGGCCGGAATAGACGTGGGTATAGAAAACATAAAGGCGGTTATTCTAAAGGATGGGGAAGTCATTGCCCGGGGGACGGTACGATCGGGAGGGGCCAAGCGGGCAATGTCCGCGGAAAAGGTATGGAAGGACACGCTGGCAGCCGCCAGGCTTTCACCCTCGGACGTCGAAAAAGTCGTCGCTACCGGGCAGGGAAAAGGTGACGTTAGCTTTGCCGGTGACCGTGTCGTCGAGCCTGTAGCGGACGCCCGGGCGGCTCGCTTTCTTTATCCCGCATCTACATCGGTGGTGGATGTCGGGGCAGACCAGGTTCGCGTCGTGACATTGGGCAAAGGGGACGGCATCGCCGAGGTCGTGATGAACCAGAAATGCGCCGCCGGTCTCGGTATATCCCTCAAGTCCATGTCCCGGACGCTCGGGATGACGCTGGATGAGATGAGCCGCCAGGCGGGGAACTCGCGTAGCGATATCGCGGTCAATGACGGGTGCGGCGTTTTTGCCGAGATGGACGCCCTGGGTCTACTGAGCCGCAATGTTCCGCGGGAAGAGGTCGCGCTGGCCGTAATGGAAGCGGTCGCGGTAAGGATTAACTCGATTCTGAACGATAAGGTTAAGCCGGCTAAAGACACGACCGTCCTGGTGGGGGGAGTAAGCAAAAATAAGGCAATCGTTGATGCCCTGAAAAGAAGGTCGGGTGTTAATTTTATCATTCCCGAGTACGCGGAATACGCCGGGGCGCTCGGCGCCGCCCTGATGGCAGCGGGTTAGCGCCAGGTATGGTCTGTCATTCCGGCCCTTCGATTGCACTCAGGATAAACTCCGGCCGGAATCCTGAGGGGATAAAGGCAATAAGCTCAAGAATTTCATCGGTGGAGGCAAATAAAATGACACAGGATTATTGGAGATGGCCGGAGTCCACCTGGACTTCAAAAGATATCGACTGGAAAAACTCTAGCACTATTACCGCGGGGGTTGACATCGGCAGCAATAGCACCCAGGCAGTAGTGATGTGCGATAATTCGCTGTTCGGTTACGCGAACCTACGCACCGGGCCGGACTACCGCGAAAGCGCCGGACAAGCCATGAAGCAGGCGCTGGGAAAGTCCGGTATGACGATCAGAGATATCAAGTATACCGTAGCCACCGGCTGGGGTAGCCGGAATGTTGCTTTCGCGCAAAAAATTGTTGATGAAGTCAACTGCCATGCCAGGGGCGCCCGCTTTATTTACGGGTCTTCCGTGAAAACCGTGGTAGACCTGGGAGCTCAAACCTGCAAGGCCATCAGGCTTTACGACTGGGGCAGAGTCAGCGACTTCATGATGAACGATAAGTGCGCCACCGGCATGGGACGGGGCATCGAGGTAATGGCGGACCTCTTACAGGTCCCTATTCAAGAAATGGGCGAAAGGTCACTCACGGTCGGTAAAGACCCGGAGCCGGTCAGTACCACCTGCTATGACTTCGCCAATACGGAAGCTATCGGCCTGTTCCGTGAAGGCTATAAGGAGAACGAAGTCCTGGCGGCCTACCTTTTCGCCATCGCCTGGCGGATTCACGGCACGGTCGGCAAGGTCAATCCCGAAAAAGAACTCGCTTTTACCGGTGGCCTGGCCAAGAACGCGGGCATCGTCAAAAGATTGGAAAGAGACATGAAGATGACGGCACTTACCAGCGAATACGACCCCCAGCTAGCCGGGGCTATCGGCGCCGCTCTGATTGCCAGAGACACAGTCGAGAAGGACTGACGAGTCAATAAATTACTTTTGCTTTTTTCGACGAAGCTATTTCTTCTCCCTCCAATTCTTTCTTGACAATAACCGCCGGATAGTCTTATAAATACCTTATATGTTTTGACAAGTAAGGCGGGCAGAATGAAATTCACGGTTGACATCGATAACGGGGGGACATTTACCGACGGCTTTTTTACCGGCGATGGGCGCATCGAATGGGTCAAGGTGGACACGACGCCTCATGACCTGACGGTATGCTTTGTCAAGTGCATTGAGGAAGGGGCTGCCAGGTTCGGGCTTTCGCTCTCGCAGTTCCTCCGCCAGACGGAGGTAATCAGGTTTTCATCAACTCATGCCACCAACACCCTTCTCCAGCGGTCGGGGCCGCGGCTGGGGCTTATCGTGACCAAAGGTTTTGAAGCAAGTCTTTATTCCCCGGCCGCCCGGAGCCCGGCGCTCGATTTTATTATCCCATCCGGGATGGTCGTGGGCATTGAAGAGAAGGCGGGAAAGACCGCGGTAGATAGAGAACAGGTCAGGACGGTGATACGCAGCCTTTTGGGACGCGGGGCCAGGATAATCGTGGTAGCTCTTTGCGGCACCCACCTTGACCCCGGGAACGAGCTAAGCGTTAGAGAGATAGCTGATGACGACTACCCCAAGCATTACCTCGGCGCCGTGCCTCTGTTGCTTTCCTGCGAGATCGGCCCCACCGCAGACGACGCGCCCCGCACCAACGCGGCGCTGCTGAATGCCTATTTCCACCCGGACATGGTGCGCTTTCTTTACAAAGCCGAAGATGAGGTAAGAAAGCTGGGCTACCACCAACCTCTATTAATCATGCACGCGGATGGCGGCGTGGCCCGGGTAGCCAAGACGACAGCCATCATGACCCACAACTCCGGGCCTTCCGCCGGGGTGCTCGGAACGGCGTTCATGAGCAAAATGTACGACCTGCCTTATGTGGTCGGTATGGATATCGGCGGGACCAGCGCTGATATCAGCCTGGTGGTCAACGGCCGGCACGGCTACAGGCGCGAGGCGTTGCTCGAAGGTCTGGCGGTGAAGCTGCCGGTAATCGAGGTCTACCCCGCGGCGGCGGGCGGCGGCTCGATAGCCCGGCCGGTCAATAAACAACAGGTAAAGGTGGGGCCGGATAGCGCCGGGGCCATGCCCGGGCCGGCGTGTTACGGTCTGGGCGGCGATAACGCCACTTCCACCGATGCCTGCGTCCTCCTGGGCTATATCAATCCCGACTATTTTCTGGGCGGCAAACGGAAGCTGGACGCCGACCTCGCCCGGGAAGCCATCACCGAAAACCTGGCCAAACCTCTGGGTATCTCTTCGGAAGCCTGCGGCCGGTTCGTCACCGAGGCGATGGAAGATATCTGCGCCAAGGACATCGGCAATCTTATTAAGGCCGGCGGCTTCAACCCGCGCGACTTCGTCCTGTTTTCTTTCGGCGGGGCGGGGGGCATCTATTGCTCCGGTATCGCCGATAAGGTAGGCATACCTAAAATTTACTGCTTCCGCTTCAGCTCCGTTTTCAGCGCCTTCGGCTCCTCCTGCGCCAACGTCCTCCACGCCTATGAGTCTCTGGTGAAGCTGTCACTCAGGCGCCAGGCCAGCCGGTCGCAGATACAGGGATTTAACCGTGTTGTTAAAATGCTGATGGAAACGCTGCTGGCGGATATGAGGGGAGAAGGCTTCCCGCCGGATAAAGTCATTTTTTCTCTGGAGATGGAAGCGTCCTCGGATGGCGCCAACCGGGTAGTCGATTCCCCGGTGACTCTGATTAAGGGACCGCCGGATGCCGGCAGGATTCTGGATGCTTTTGCCGCGCAAAACGGCCTCGGCCACGTTGACGAGCTGTCGTTGCGCCTTTTCCGGCTGCGGGCGACCAGCCCCGCCGTCCACCCGGAGTTGGGCACGCACGAGTTTGCCGGCGTAAGCCCGGAAAAGGCGTTGAAAGGCCGCCGGCCGGTCTACTGGAAAGATAGCTTCATCGATACGACTATTTACAGCCAGGTCAGCCTCGGCTGCGGGAATGTCGTCACGGGGCCGGCTATCATTGAAAGCGACGATACCACCATATTGATACCCCCGGGTAAAAAATACACCGTGGACAATCTGCTGAACGGCATCATCGAAGCGGCGTAAAAAGGAGTGCCTCATGGGAACAAAAAGGCAGATAACCGAATACCTGGACATCGACCTGGAGAAGGAGCTCTGGTGCTGCAACCGCTGTGGCCGCGAGCTTATCTCCGCCCGGGAAAACTACAAAAAAGGCTGCCGGGTATATGTCCGCAAAGACCTGACGACTATCTACGGCTCGGCTTTGAAAGGGCCATTTACCTTTGCCCCGGACCCGGAATGGGCGATGCTGGTGGAGTTTTACTGCCCGGGCTGCGGCGTAATGGTGGAAAACGAAATGCTGCCCCCCGGCCACCCCGTTACCTATGACATCGAGCTGGATATTGATGAATTGAAAAAAAAGTATTTGAAGGCGGAAAAGAAATAAAAGGAGTTTTTAACGGGAACAGGCTCGCCTGTCGTGGCGAGCGAAGCATGGTAATACCGTTGACAGATTCAGGCTGATAATGGAGGTCACCACGAGCTCTCGCAAGCTAGAAATTCACCTCAGCACGCAGATCGTCCTCGCGGTGATAGACACGGAAATATCTTCTAAGGCAGGTTTAATATGAAAGTCTCCCTTGACGTCGACATCGGCGGAACGTTCACCGACCTTTTCCTGAGCTATGACGGTAAGACTATTTTCACCAAGACGCCCACCACCGGCTACAATCTTTCCGTGGGCTTTATGCGGGCGGTGAAAGACGCCGCCGGCATGCTCGGAATTACCGTCAAAGAGCTTCTCACCAGCACCGAGGTTGTCCGCTATTCCACGACCATCGCTATGAACACGCTGCTCCAGCGCACCGGTCCCAGACTGGCGTTAATCACCACGGAGGGCTTTGAAGACATCGTGCCCATCGGAAAGGGAGCTTCGTGGTCGGACCAGCTGACCTTCCGTGAAATCCGGAACCTGGCCCGCATCCAAAAACCGGAGCCGATTATCTCCCGGGAAATGACCATCGGCGTTAAAGAAAGGGTCAACTCCCGCGGCGAAATCATCCGCCCCCTGGACGAAGAGGATTTTCTCAAAAAGCTGCAATACCTGGTCGATAGGGGCGCCCGGGGCTTTGTGGTCAGCCTGCTCTTCTCCTATGCCAACCCCGCCCATGAAAAGCGTATTGCCGAAATCATCCGCCGGGAATACCCCGATGTTTACCTGGGAGCCATGCCGGTGGTGCTGTCATCGGCGGTGACACCCAAGCAGAATGAATACACCCGCACCGTGACCACCATTCTGAACGCCTATCTGCATTACTCCATGTGGGAGCAGATATCCGGCACGGGGGACGAGCTGCGCAACGCCGGCTACGAGAAGACTATCATGATGGTTCATAACTCCGGCGGCATGGCCGAGGTCTTCCGCACCGCCGCCATCCAGACTTTTAACGGCGGGCCGGTGGCCGGTCTCATCGGCGGGGCGAACGTCGGCAAAATATTAGGATACGACAACATCGTCGTGAGCGACATGGGTGGCACCAGCTTCGACCTCGGGCTGGTGGTGGCCGGCAGCAGCCGCTTCTATCAATACCACCCGCTTATCGACCGGTGGTGGGTGGACATGACCGTCCTGGAAACGCGCTCCATCGGCGCCGGGGGCGGCTCCATCGCCTGGCTGAATCCGGTCATGGGCAACCGGCTGGAAGTCGGCCCGCAGGGCGCCGGCTCGATGCCCGGGCCTGCCTCCTATAATTTAGGAGGGACCGACCCGACGGTCACCGATGCCGACATCGTCCTGGGCTATATCAACCCGGACTATTATCACGGCGGTAAAATGAAGCTGGAGCGGGGCAAGGCGGTCTCGTCCATCAGGGATAAAATCGCCAGACCGCTTGGCGTTACCGTGGAAGAGGCGGCGCTGCTGATAAAGAAAATCGTCGACGCCAACATGGGCGATACCATCGCCAAGGAGACCTTCCTGCGCGGCTTCAAGCCCGCCGATTTCATCCTGTTTGCCTTCGGCGGGGCGGGGCCGACCCACTGCTGCGCTTACGGGCCTTACGCCGGGATAAACAAAATTGCGGTCTTTCCCTTTTCCCCCGTGTTTTGCGCCTTCGGCTCCTGCACCATGGATATTTTGCATCTTTACGAGCAGTCGCTCCGCCTGCCTCTGCTGGCCCCGGTGTCCCTGAAAACGTTCGAAGATTACGACGTTTTTAACAACACGGTGAAAAGCCTTCAGGAAAGGGCGATTAAAGACATCACTAACGAAGGATTCGCCCTGGAGTCGATTAAATTCGGTTTGGAAATTGAGGCCAAGTACGGCGGCCAGCTCAATATCCTGCGCTTTATGTCGCCCGTCCTGTTTATCAATAGCCCGGAAGATGTACAGGCCGTTTACCGGGCGTTCGAAGAAGAGTACTGCCGTGTCTACAGCCGCATCTCGGCTTATCCCCAGGGCGGCGTGGACATGCTGAACATGATACTGCGCGCTACCGTGTATCATCCAAAACCCCGGCTTCCGGAATACCCGCGGGCAGGCGATACACCGGACGCAGAAGCGATGAAAGGAAAAAGGGACGCCTACTGGGTGGAATACGGTGAGTTCCGCCAGACCGAAGTTTATGACGCCAGGGCATTGAAGCACGGCAACGGTATAGAGGGACCCGCGGTCATTGAAGCGGAAGATACCACCATCGTCCTGCCGCCGCCGATGAAACTTACGGTTGACAAATACCACAATTTTATCCTGGAGAAGATTTAGCTGAGACCTCGCCCTCGCCCCCTTTCTTTAGACGGGCTTTATATCAAATGTCATTCTGAGGAGCGAAGTGACGAAGAATCTCGGAGTGGGGACAGACATTACATGCCTAGACACCACCACTCCGAGACCCTTCGCTCCGCTCAGGGTGACATTGGAAGCACTTTTGATACAAGCCCCTTTAGACGGAAAAGGGGGGAATAAAAGGCGGTGAGGTCAGAGGGAGAATTGAGATGAGGCCGGACCCGCAAAAGCTGCTGCAGTGGATTAAACCCAACAAGCCGACTGAAAAAGAGCTGGAATGCCTGAAATTACTCCAGCCCGGCGACTACGAAATCTATACCGAAAAGCTTAACAACTTCCTGCTGGAGTCCAAGGAGGTCTTCCTCAAGCTGGGCGTCAGTTCCATGCTCCGCTCCGGTGACCTGGTCACGGGGATATATGCCCCTTCCGGAGAAATGGTGGCCGCCTGGTGCGGTACTTATCTCCATGCCGTCATCGGACAGCTGCCCATTAAATACGTGGCCGAGACCTGGCTGAAAGACCCTACGGTGGGCTGCAAAGACGGCGATATCTTTTACTGCTCCGACCCTCTTTACGGCGGCATCCATAACTGCGACCAGATCGTCGTCATGCCGGTCTTTAACGAGGGCGAGCTTATCGCCTGGACGAACGCCGCTGTCCACCAGCCGGAAACAGGAGCCTGCGAACCCGGCGGGATGCCCCTCACCGCCAAGACCCGTCATGATGAAGGGATGCTCCTGTCACCCATAAAAATAGGGGAGAATTTCCGCCTCCGTGAAGACCTGGTGGAGATGTGCGTCAACCTCATGTCCCGCGCCCCGCGGATGCAGGCCATCGATATGCGGGCGCGGTTGAGCGCCGCTGACCGCCTGCGCAGCCGCCTGGTCGCGCTGGCTAAAGAAAAGGGCAACGATTTCGTTAAAGGTCTTTTCCGACGCATCATCATCGAGGCGGAGGAAGGCACCCGCCGCCGCATCCGCGAGTGGAACGACGGCACCTACCGCGCCGTGACCTTCATGGACATCGTCGGTGAAAAACACCGGCTGGTGCGCAACTTCCTCACCCTGAAAAAAGAAGGCGATACACTTACCTGGGACTTTACCGGCACCTCCCCGGAGACCGATAGCCCGCAGCACTGCATGCCGCACGGGTTGGCGGCCAACGTGGCCATCCACCTGATGTCCTATTCCTTTGCCGATTTGCCGGTCTCGGCGGGCATCTTCGGTCCGATGGACTGGAAGGTGCCCGAGGGCTGCATGTTTAACCCGCACTTTGAAGCCGCCCAGAGCAACAGCGCTCCCTCCTGCCACGGCGCCATGACCCTGGGCACTATCTGCATGAGCAAGCTGATGTTCGATAGCCCTCAACGCGAACTTGTCGCGGCGGCCATCGGCAACACCGGCGTGGGCGTGCTGATTTCCGGCGTCAACCAATGGGGCGTGCCCGTCGCCGACTTCCTGGCGTTCGGTCTCAATACCGAGGGACACGGCGCCAGGTCGGACATGGACGGGGTGGACGCCTTCGGCTTTTCCCATTGCCCCTCCGGCCGGGCGCCGGATGTCGAAGATATCGAGAACGAGTTCCAATTCCTCAATCTGGTGGCCAAGCTCAGCCGGGACAGCGGCGGTTTCGGCAAGTTCCGCGGCGGCTCCGGGACGGAAACCATCTACGCCGTGAACTATGTCGATTACGCTCTCTATAACAGCCACGTCAAGGGCAGTAAAATCCGCAACTGCCTGGGACTTTTCGGGGGTTATCCACCACCCACTCTGCCCGGCATCGAGGTCAAGCATACCAACCTCTGGGAAAAAATGAAGCGGGGTGATAAAGACATCCCCACCGGCGCGGTACAGCTCATCACCGAGCGGGCCATCAAAGGCGACTACGAGATAAGCAGCATTTTTAAGAAAGTACACGTCATGGAAAACGGCGACATGTGGGTGGTATTCAGCGGCGGCGGCGGCGGCTACGGTGACGCGCTGGAGAGGGACCCGCGCGCGGTCATTGAAGATTTGAAGAAGCAAGCTATTTCTCCCTGGACGGCGGAAAACGTTTACCGGGTAGTCTATGACCCGAAAACACTCGACCTGGACGAGGAAGAAACAATAGCGTTCCGCCGGAAAGAGAGAGAGGACCGGATTTCCCGCAGCCTGACCTGGGACGAGTTCCAGAAAGAATGGTCTAAGCTCCGCCCGCCAGAGGAGGTGCTGGAATATTACGGCTCCTGGCCGGACGGAAAGAAAACCCGCGAAATAATAAGGATGTAAGCGCCTTGCGGAAATGTTAACGCCCAAGCAATCAGTCAGAAAAGCCTTTGAAGCGGTGGAGAAGAGGCGGCCGCCCTTTATACCCTGGGTCTTTGCCCACGCCGCCCGGCTGGAGCACATGCCGCTGCGCCGGATGTACTCTGACCCCACCCAATATACCAGGTGCCTCCAGAACGCCCAAAAACTGTACGGCTATGACGCCGTCATCAGCGGCTTTGACCCATCGCTGGAACTGGAAGTCTGCGGCAGCCCCGTGGTGTGGCGCGGCGAATATGAAACGCCCGTTACCGCACCGGCTAAAACTTTTGACCTGGACCGGCTAAAAAACATTAACGTTGAAGCCGCCGCTAAGACCGGCCGGTCCGGCACGGTTATCGAGTCCCTGCGGCGTATCAAGCGCGTTTCGGGACAAAGCCTGGCAACGGTCGCCGTACTAACCGGCCCGCTGACCCTGGCGGCGGGCCTGACCGGACGGGACCCTATCAAAGACCTGACGGAACGACCGGAAGAATCCTTACGAGTGCTTGAAGCGGCCGCCGGGTTTCTCCTCAAACTGGTGCAGGTCTATTGCCAGGTGGAGCCGGATATTATTGCCTTCACCGATAGGTCGATAGCGTCCGGTCCGGCCGCTCAAATATCTATGTTAAAGCCGGTTCTCTCGCCGGTACTAAACGTCATACGGTTTTATAACGCTTTTTCTGTCCTGTTGCCGGGGGACGTTGTACCAGAAAATACGGGCAATCTAATTGACCTCGGTTTTGACGGTATCGTCGCCGCGGGAGTAGACATAAATATTTGGAATAATGTCAGAAGCGGGCGACGCTGCGTCCTGGGAAAGGCTATCCCCGCCCGTATTCTTAATTCAACACCGCCTGAGATTCAGGCGTATCTGGATTCCTTCATAAAAGACCAGGACGGCCCCGGCGTGTTTATTACCACCGATTGGGAAGTGCCGCCGGAAATGCCGCCGGACAATATGCACCTCGTCATGAAGGTTTTAGGAAAACAACAGGGTGGAGGTAACGAGCATGGAGCTGACATTACCGGCCAGGCCGGAAGCTATCAAGCTGGACACTAACCGGACGGCGTTAATCATCGTCGATATGCAAAACGCCTTCTGCAAGAAGGGCGGCCTTTTTGATTACCTGGGGCATCTTGATGAAAAGAAAGCCGAGCGCGTTATCGCCGAAAACAAGAAGGTCATTGAAGCCTGCCGGCGCGGGGGGATAAAGATAGTTTATCTCAGGATGGGCTACCGGCCCGATCTTTCCAACGCGGGTGGGGTGGAATCTCCTAACTATTTTAAGGAGTTGGGCGTGGCGGCCATGCGCGGGCATCCGGAGCTAAAAGGAAAGTTCCTGGTCAGCGGCAGCCAGGACTGGCAGATAATCGACGAGCTTCAACCGCGTGGCGGGGATATCATCGTCGATAAGCACCGCTACAGCGGCTTCGCCAACACCGAGCTCGACACTATCTTGAGGACGTATAACATAAAATACCTGCTGTTTATCGGGCTGGCTACCAACGTTTGCGTCGAGTCCACGCTGAGGGAGGCCTATTTTCACGAGTATTTCCCCGTCCTGGTCAGCGATGGCTGCGGTAACATCGGCCCGGATTTTATCCAGGATGCCACCATCTGGAACGTCACCAACGTTTTCGGCTGGGTGACCGAAACCGCGACCTTGGTGGAAGCCTTAGGCTAGCCAGCAAGCGCCCCATCCTGATACCGGCCGTATTCTCTGATGGAATTCAGCATCGCCTCGTAGACCCCGGAAATGGCGGCCATCGTCGGCCCGGTCCGGGACGTCATCGGTCGGGCGCTCAAGCGCCAGCAAACGGCCGGGGCGACAGAAATCGAGAGGAACCGTGCCCTGGTGGTTTCGCCGGAAAAGCTCAAGGAATTGATATAAATCTATCGGTAAAAGTCGTCTACGCCAAAAGCGCTATCAGTTCCCGCTCTCTGGTACGGGGCTTTTCTGCTCCTAGAGCCATTCTTCGGAAAGGATGTCGCCCTGGAGACCGACTACAACGGCCTTGATGGGGACCTTTCTCTGGGCCTGCTGCGCCGCCTGCTGGGCCAGGTTTAGAAGCCCACGACAGCACGGGACCTGCATAATCAGCACCGTCAACGTGTTTATCTTAGCGTCATCCAGCCAGGACTTTATCTTCTCGATGTAGACTTCCTGGCCTTCGTCCAGCTTGGGACAGGCGATGCCGATGGCCTTGCCTTTAAGGTAATCGGGGTGGAACCCGCCGAGGGCGAACGCCACGCAGTCGGCCGCGAGCAGGACGTCCGCTCCCTGGTAATAAGGCGCTACCGGTGAGATGAGATGCATCTGTATCGGCCACTGCTGCAGCTGGGACTTCACTTTCCCCTGGTTCTCCTCCACGGCCGTTACGGCGGCCCGGAAGTCCTGGGTCCTGGAACCGGGGCAACCACTTGACTCGTTCATTTCGATACCTCCATGATCTTATATTTCTTTTCTAAATGGATGATAAAATCTTCGTAGTTTTTCGGCGCGCCGCCGAACTCTCCGTCTTTCTCACTAAAAGCGGCGAACAGCTTGCCGACCTGGCTCGTCGATAAGTTCCTGTCCATCCAGCGGTACAATACCTCGTCCTCTTTTTTGATGTGCTCGGTGAGCAGGTCGCGGTAGGCCTTCAGATGCGTGGCGATTGTCTCCCTGTCCTGTCTCTCCAGGGCCGCCAGCATTTCCCTCACCCGCGCCCGGGCATTCTCGTGGTCGGCGCACATGATTTTGATAATATCCAGGCTCTCGTCAAAGTATTTGAACAGGATGGCTTCTTCCTTGGCATGGTGGTACTTGTCCGCAAACGACCGGATGAAATCGATTCCCTGCCGGATTTCCTGCCGGCCTGCCTCCGTGGCGATGTCAAGGTTCTCGATGAATTCGGGTATGATGGCCACCCACCTTTTTATCAGGCCGTGCTCGTCTACTAACTTCTGCAACGGCGGCGAGTAGCGCGTCCCAACTGTTTTCGGCCTGTCTTGCCTGGCGGTGGCGGGTATGACCACATCGCGACCCGGGTAGAGAATACCGGCGATTCCGGCCATCAGGGCGGCCTCTTCCTCCGCGGAAAGGTCATGTATCGCTACGACATCCTTGAAAAGGCAGGTACCGAGCCCGCAGGACACGCAGCCGATATCGTACCGGCCCAGGATGTCCGCCACCGCGGGGAACTCGGTGATGATGGCCTTGATGTCCCTGTTCAGGTATTCCGCCACGGGTAAGTCAAGCTGCGGTGTCATTTTTTTCGCCTCCCCTTCCCGGTTTTCTAAAAAGTCTCGGGCTAGTGCCCGTATTATCGGGCGGGCAATAGCGGGCCGTACATCCCGGCTTTCAGTATGGTGTAGCGCAGCGCCAGGTTGCTCGCCAGGATGCATACCGCGTTGATTATCACCGTTACGTGAGAGCCGGATTGGGCAACGGCGATAAGGATTGACGGGATGACGAGTCCAACAAAGACGACCACCGGCCAGAAAATCCCGGCCAGGCTGCCCGCGACTATCTGCTTGACCGAGTTCCGGGCGGTCGCGCTGTTATAGGTCGATATCCACAGGTGCAGGCCGATAATGGCGGTGTAGGCCGTCAGGAAGGAGATGGTGGCCAGCCTGATGGGCCCGAACTGGTCCGTGCCGGCGAAACAGCTGATTACCAGCAGGATCGCCGAGCCGCCGGCGAATCCGCTGATGATGAAAAGGACCGGCATGATAGTCGAGTTCCAGAATTTTATCCCGCTTACGTAACTCAGCACGAAGCCGCTGTAGGTCACCACCCCGAAGGCCGCAATCCCTGATATCACCTTGAAGACAGTCTCCAGGCCGGTCCCGGGATACCAGTAGTTCAGGGCCATCTGCACGGCCGCCGAGCCTATGAAGAGCAATACGAGCAGGAAACCGCGCGATATCCAGGACGAGTTGGGGCGCATCATTATCCTCCACACAATCGCCTTGTTTCCCAGGTGGGCGATATCGAAGATGCCCATGCTCAGGGCAAAGAGCCAGCCGAGAAACATCCCCCAGAGGTTGTTGAAATAAAGTGAAGTCAGGTACAGACCGCCGGCGATGCCTCCGCAGAAAAAGGCGAAGACGATAAATGCGCCTTTCCCTTCAGCCCAGTCCCGCGATGGCGTGTCTTTTACCATAAAATCCCATGGTTTTACCTGCATTTTTAGCTCCCGTTTCCAGATTTTGAGCTAATAATAACAAAACCTCGTTCGCTTGTATGCGACTTTTGTCGAAGAAAATGTGAAAAAGGCTGTTTTCGCCCGTATTCTGCAGGGGCTATCGGCGGGGGTTTAGCCCCTCATGAAGGCGACGGTGATTATCAGGGCGGCCAGCAGCCAGCGGTAATAAACGAAAATATCAGTGGAGTTTTTCTGCAAGAAACGCAGCAGGAATTTGATGCACAGGTAGCCGCTGACGG
>Ga0154808_101_pt1 | contig 14022 bp, 14 predicted proteins | sample Rifle2008BG16ft_FD_105816 | JGI IMG/M metagenome (GOLD analysis project Ga0154808, IMG submission 105816) | Chloroflexi bacterium RBG_16_56_11 | reverse complement strand
ACCTGACAGCGCACGCTTAGCTTCAATATTTAGTGAATTATTTGGTGAATTGTCGAGCAGAAAGTAGCAGAATTTTGGGTGCAACAGGATTCTACTCATTCTGTTATATGTATTTGACGCCTAGTCGGAGGTGTAGTATCTTTCTGATATAAGCGACCAAAAGCGAGCTGTGTCATGAATCACCGAGATTTGGTGGAATGGCTTTTTACGAATAGCGGTCCCACTATCCGCTACCGAACCGCGACTGAACTGATGGCACCATCCAAGAACGTTGATGTCGTTCAGTTGAGGCATGAATTGCTCCAAAGTGAACCTGTAAAAACATGGCTCATACGGTTCGTCCCTTTTTCACGTCTCAATGACATCCATGGCAGTAAAGCAACAACTTTTGAGAGTGTTATGGGCAAACTAACCGATCTAGGTTTGAGACGAGGTGTTGCCCCATTCGACCAACAGACAATGCCATACCGTGAGTGGTTGAAGGATAATGTTGACCGACCACCAAAACATATATTTGATATTTTTACTCGAACTCTCATCGCGGCGTTTTTAGCACGTGCGGGATACGTTGACGAGCCAGCAGTAGGCAAAGTGTTGAGGATGCGTCTAGAAACAGTGTATGATTTCGCCCGTCAAGGAAGATGCGACGTTTACGTGAATCCGGATAGCTACCCAAAGATGCCAAAGTCGTTTAAAGGAAAGCGGCTGATAGATCCAAGACTGAGTTTGGATGGAAATCTGCAATTACCCTGGATTTATGATATCGTCGGATTTTCAGCCTATTTACCTGAATATGGGAATGAAACTGACCAAGAGAGGGCAAATACTGTTATCTGCTACATACTGAACGAGCAATACCAGAGATTTCCTGAAGGGTATGGAATTCTTCTAGCAAAGAACCGAACGTACTACGCTATGGGTTGGAGTGTAAGCCTGCCAGGCTTTGTCAACAAGCTTTCCGAAGATGTGAGTACTCAAGAGGTGCCACCATGGATTCTAGGTGCTTTCGTTCAAAGATTGGCTATCATGGGGCAGTTCTCAATAGTCAGAAAGCACCCATGGTTCATCAACAGTCTGAATCACCTCGAAGGATTTGAAACCGAAAAGGGCACTTACCTTTTTCCCAGATCTTATCTACCCGAGAAGGCCAACGGTTACTGGATAACCGGTGCTCGAATGGGTCTTGAAGATAACAGGAATACTAAGCTCGCAATCGAGTTGGAGTCCACCTTCTGGATGGCGAAGCTTAAAACTGGCTGTCCGTTTGACTACGCCACGATCAGTTGCTACGCTTGAGTCTCTTTTGCGGTAAGTGGAGATAGGGGGACTCGAACCCCCGACCTCCGCGATGCGAACGCGGCGCTCTCCCGGCTGAGCTATATCCCCGTGACAAGCCTATTATAGCATAACCTTATCAGCGCTCAATCATTATTATACGGTAACTGAGTTTACCCGCCGGCGCCTTGATTTCCACCAGGTCCCCGCCAATCCGGCCCAGCAAAGCTTTACCAAGGGGCGAGGCGATGGAAATTTTACCCCTGGCGGGGTCGACCTCCCGCGGGTCGACAATCTTGTAGCGGAGCTCTTCACCGGAAGCGAGGTCATGGAGGACGATGCAATCGCCCACGACCGACTTGTGGGCGGGCTTTTTCTTCTCTTCGATAATAGTGGCGACCTTCAGCGCTTCCTCCAGCTCTTTGATGCGACCTTCGACGTGGCCGCGCTCTTCCCGGGCGGCCTGGAGGGGCGCGTTCTCGCGGAAATCTTTATCGGCGGCGGCGCGCTGCATCTCCGCCACGAGCTCCCGACTCCTCTCTTTAAGGTTTTGTAGGTCGGCGGTCAACTCTTCGTACCTTTGCCTGGTCAGCGAAACTTCTTCCGGCAGGGCACGGGCGCTCGGCACGGCCGGACCGGGCCTCGACTTCTTCGTTTTCAGGTGCGCCGCCAGATTAGTAAGGCTCCAGCCTGCCTTTTTGGCGTAGGCGAGAAAAGCGCGCACCAAGTCCAGCTTTTTCAGATAGTCCATGTCCGAGACCGAAAGCTGCTCCACATAGGCAGCTACCGACGGGGCGGCCAGCCTGGAAAAGGGGATTTCCCAACCGTACCACCGGGCGAATTTGTAGACCTCCGGCTGGCTGGCCTCCCTTTTCCCCGCGGGTAACGTGGCGAGATATTTTGCGGCCGCTTCTCCCAGTCCGGGAGACTTCTCGTTACTGATTGTCATCCATCTCCTCTTATGCTGCTATTCCATTCTATCGGAGAGACGGTTCATCGTCAATTCAGGCCTGTCCTGAAAGGTAATTTAATAATATTCAAAGTTTTCGTAACCATCTGATATTTTAACAGCCTCATTATCGTCCGGCTGTGCCAGTCGAAAGAAAGGTCTCTTGCCCTGAGCATGGCCTCATCGATACCGCCGGCCCTGACGATTTCAAACAAGCGGTCGATTTTTTTCTCACCGAGGCGCTCGAACAATTTCCTGGCCCAATACCCGGTCCTGAGCTCGCGTCCCAGCTTCCGACGCCAGACGCGCTCGTACTTCGACAGCCCCCGCGACGAGAGGTCGTCATCAGCCAGCGCCTGTTCCAGCACCGCCGCCGCTATTTCCGCGCCGAGCAGTCCGTAGTAGATACCGCCGCCGCTGGTCGGCTTGACATGTCCGGCGGCATCGCCGACCACGATGAGGCGCTCCCCGAAAGTGCGGGATAGGGGCCTGAGCGGTATAGACTTACAACGTATCTCTACGTCCGGAGAGGTAATTTTTCCTCGCCCGGCCAACTCATCCAGCCATTTTCTCAGGAGCAGCCCGGGGTTACGCCGCGATAGCAGGCCTACTCTGGCCGACGGAGGCTTGGTGGGCACCAGCCAGGCGAAAAAACCGGGGGCAACCCCTCCAAAATATACCTCCACCTCGTCCGTCAGGTCGGACTCTATAATCGCCTGCGCGCCAATAGTGTAGTCCCGATACCTGCCCAAACCGAGCCGGCTTACCAGTCCCGGCGAAAAACCGGCGGCGACGACCACCACCCTGGCCTCGACCGTTTCTTCTTTACCGCCTCGGACAACCGAAACAATTGCCCGATCACCTTCAACGGCGACGTTGGCTACCCGGCTACCGAACCGGAAATCCGCCCCGGCCTTTTTTGCCCGAGCGGCCATCTCGCTATCGAACGCGACCCTGTCCAGGATGCAGGCCTGCGGCTCTTCCCGGCGCAGGTGGAGCAGATTTCCCGAAGGGGAGAACAGTCGGGCGCTGGATACTTTCCTGAGGATTACCCCGTCAGGGATGGCGAAATGTTCGGCGCACTCCTGGCCGACAATGCCGGTGCAGACCGCCCCGCCAAGACGCAGCTTCTTTTCGAGCACCAGCACACGGCGCCCGGCAGCGGCGAGCCGCCCGGCGACGTAGCTGCCTGTCGGCCCCGCTCCGGCGACCACAGCGTCATACATCTAATCGCCGCCGGCAGTACCCGCCCGGCGATTCCGAAGCCTCCGGAACAGGTAAATCCCGGCGGGAATAAGCGTAATCACGATGATGGTCAGCAGGGCGTTGGCCCCGTTGATTTTAAGGTCGAAAACCAGGTTCAGCCCGATGATAACGAGGGTAACCAGGGCTATGGAGAGACCGAACGAGAGGGCAACCCGCTCCAGGACGTGGAGATCCTTGAAAAATACCAGGGTCCAGGCGAACCCGGGCAGGAAAAATACCAGCAAAAAGCCCAGGACCGCCCGGAAGACCGGGACGCTTTCGATGAAGGGCATGAAGCTATCGAAAAAGTGACTGAAATCCATGCCACTATCCTACTCCGTCCGCCAGGGAACTTCAAGCAATCGGGCACCCGTACGATGAGTGGTGGTGCCACTTTTTAAACGCTTCTATTTTATTTTGACTGCCGTTGTTTATAACAGAATATATTGATAACGTGTTGAATATCTTTATCCTATCGATTAAAATCCAGAAGTAATACTCCGAAGTAGCTATAAAGTGGGGATACAATGATATGAAATATGTGCTAGGATGGTAAATGTGCGGGGATAACATCATGAACCTGATTAAAAAGATTGCCCTGTTCTTAATCTTGGGGATTTTCGTTGTTTTAAGGGCGGTTTCCTGTGGCAGTGAAACAGTAACCACGAAGATTCCGGAAGACTATGACAGTTTAAAAGGCGAGCTGGCCGAGGAAAAAACCCGACTGGAGTCGCTCCAGAAGGATTTAACTGAAGCCGGGTTGATAAAGTCCCGATACGATGAACTGCTTTCGAAGTTCGAGGAATTGGAGACGCAATATAACACCAGGGTCAGTGATCTCGACTCTTTAAAAGCCCGGTATGAAGAGCTGAGCAAACAATCCGGGACTTCCAATGTGGATTACGAAGTATTGCGTCAGGAGAACGCGGCGAACCTGCAAAAAATAGCCAGTCTGGAAATCCTGTACCAGGAACTCAAAAGAGAGCATGATTTGATGGCACAGCAAGCTGCGGAGGTAAATGAAGAGAATATAGAGAAGGCCATCTTAGATGTAATCAACTCGGAGAGGGCTAAAAAAGGTCTGTTATCGCTGGCAACGGGCACCAATATCATCCCCGTAGCAAAAATAATAAGCCGGGATATGGCGTACTCGAAACAATATGTGCAAAATAACTTCTATTGCGTGCCTTATCAAGAAGTATTCTTGGCTATCGGCTACAGGTCGCTGAACGACATCACCTCCGCCGCCATGACCATCTGGAAGAGCGATACGCTCCGGTTTGAAACGAATATCTTAAACGCGAACGCAATTTACGGGACGGTCGCTGCATATCTGGCGGATGGGATATATTACATCACTTTCATGGCCTCCAATTTCCCCTAGCTCCGGGTGAACGGAAAACAGCCTGTGCGACGGATGGCAGGCACGGAGGCCGGTATCACCGGGGGTTGTCTTTTTCAGGCCACCCTCCGCGCCGTGATGGGTCACAGATTATTCGAAGACGCCTTGTTGCCGCAAGCGCTCGATTTCTTCCCCGGGCATACCGAGTATCTCTTTGCAGATATAGTCGGTGTGCTCGCCGACCATCACGGGACGCTGCACGGCGGCGTCCACGGCGGAGAGCTTTATAGGGGCGGGATGGTAATAGCGCAGCTTGCCCATGTACGGGTGGTCCATTTCCCGGTAGAAATTATAGTAGTTAAGCTGCGGGTCTTCGTCGATGTCCCGGGCATTGGCGACGACTCCCGCGCCGACGCCCGCCTCCTGGAGAATCTCCTGGACCGCCTCCGGCGGAAAGTTTACCGTCCAGGCCTCAACCAGGCGGTCAAGCTCGTCCCCGTACCTGACGCGGCTGGTGGCAGTGGCGTACTTGCGCGACCTCGTCCACGGGGGACTGCCGATGGCCTTGACGAAGCTCCGCCATTCACCGTCCGACATCACGGCGATGGCCACCCACCTGTCCTCACCCTTGCAGCGGTAGATACCATGGGGCGCGGCGTGGTCGCTCCGGTTGCCCTTCAGGACAAGCTCGCGGTGGTTGACCTGGTAATCCAGGATGAGAGGCGTCATGTAGTTCAGTCCCGCCTCAATCTGGGCGTGGTCGATATATTGTCCCTGGCCGGTGCGGCGCCGGTAATCGAGGGCGGCCATGATGGCCAGCGAAGCGTACATCGGCGAAAGCTGGTCGGTGTAGTACGTGGAAGGGGGCACCGGTGGCCGGTCCGGCCAGCCGACGATGGTGTCCATCATCGTCACGGCGGTCAGGATGCTGCCGAAGCCCGGCTGGTCGGCCATGGGCCCGGTGTGCCCGTAGCCGCAGGTGCGCATCATGATAATCTGCGGGTTGACCTTCTTTAGTCCCTCATAATCAAGCCCGAGCTTATCCATGACGCCGGTGGGGAAGCCCTCGCCGACCACGTCCGCCCAGGCGACGAGCCTCTTAAAGATGTCCAGCGCCCCGGGGTGCTTGAAGTTGAGGCTGACGCCGTATTCCGGGGCGGTGTGGGTGATGGAGAAGAAGGCGCTGCGCTCTAGTCCCACCGGCTCGCCTTCTCTACTGGTGGGGGCGAACGGGGCGAAAAGCCTGACGGGGTCCGGCCGCGTCGCGGTTTCCACCCGTATCGTCGTCGCCCCGAAGTGGCTGAGGTAGTTTAAAGTGTAGACACCAACCCCCGCCCAGCAGAGCTGTATTATTTTTACGCCTTCAAAGGGTTTACCGTTCATGTTTTGCTCCTGTCACTCCCGTCATTGCGAGACCATCCCCGACCGCAGTCGGGAGGCTTCAGCCCGAGTTCACTTCGTGGTGACTCAGTGGAACCAGCCCGAGGGCGAAGCAATCTCCTGGAGCGATGAAAAATGGCGAGCGGGATTGCCACGTCGCTGCGCTCCTCGCAATGACGTCCCCACCATTAAATAACCTTTTGTTTTCTTAGAGTCGCTATTTCTTCGCCGGTCAGTCCTATTCCTGTAAAGATTTCCCCGTTGTGCTCACCGATGAGCGGCGCCCGGCGTTTCACGCCCACGTAACCCTGGGTGGTCACCACGGCGCCGCCGGGGTACTTGAGGGTCGCGCCAAGCTCCGGGTGTTCGATTTCTTTCCAGAAGCCCCTGGCTTCGAGCTGGGGATATTTTAAAATGTCTTCGGCATTGTTGCATGGGCCGAGCTGGAAACGGTTCTCCGTGGCCAGTTTCAGCAGCTCGTCTTTGCGGTGATTTTTAAAGAACTTTCCCAGGACCAGCATAAGCTCCTCGGCCTGCGGCCGGCTCATGTTCTCCCAGCCTTTGGACTCCCACGGCCAGGTCTCGAAAGTGCCGATGTCGATGCCGTCTTTTTTTATGAAGGCCATCATACTCAGGTTGTTCCGGGCGGCAGTGGGATTGAGGAGTAGGTTCAGGGCGACGTAGCCGTCCCGGCACTCCCAGAGCAGCGGATTGTAAAAGGTCGAGCCATCCGCGAGGGTAACGGTTGCCCGCGCCCGGCCATGGCGCGTGGGGACCTGGCCGAAAAGGGCGTAAGGTCCCTCGATTTCCGCCGAGCAGACGATGTCGAGCGCCTGTTGCGTGGCGCAATCGACGTGCTGGCCCAGGCCGGTGAGGGCGCGGTGGCTCAGGGCAATCATCGTGCCGACGGCCCCGTTCATCGCCCCCAGGGCGTGGGTGTGCCGGTAAGTAACGGTCAGCGGGGGACGGTCGTCGTAACCGGCGGTATAGACCAGGCCGCCCAGCGCCCGCACCACGATATCCGGGTCCTTGTAGTTCCGGTACGGCCCCTGCTGCCCGAAGCCGGTGATGGAGGTCATGATGATGCCCGGATTGATTTTGCTCAGGTCGCTGTAGCCCAGGCCGAGGCCGTCCAGGTAGCCGGGCAGAAAAGATTCGAGCACCACATCAGCCTTCCCGACCAGCTTTTTGAATATCTCCTTCCCCTTGTCCGACTCGATGTCCAGCGTGATACTTTTTTTGTTGGCGTTGAAGGCGAACCAGGTCAGATTTCTCTCAGGGTCGGGGACGTCTTTATAAAAAGGGCCGCGGAAGCGGGCAGGGTCGCCCCCGGGCTTTTCTATCTTGATGACCTCAGCCCCGAAATCACTGAGGGCCCGGCCGCAGATAAAGGCCTTTTCACCGGTCAGGTCGAGGATGCGGTAGCAGCTCAGCATAAGGGCCTCCGCTAAAATGATAAAAGTTTACGATTGTCCCCCTTTGACAAAGGGGGCATAAAGGGGGATTTTATATCCAGATAATTATAGTATGAACGAGGAAAGGGAGGCAAGGTGGATTCACGTATACATCCCCAAACTCTCCTTTTTCTCTTTATTTTGAATCCCTAATACCCCAGCCATCCCTTGCCTTTTAAGAAGCCGCGCAGGTAGGCTGCCTCTCCGGAATGCTGGAGGCAGTCGGCCATGATACTGACGATACGCACGCCAACCGTCGGCCTGGGCTGGTAGGCCTCATCGAGCTCCCGGTCCAAATCTTTTAGCGATAAACCGGAGAGGTATCGCTTCGTCTGCTCCAGGGTCGCGCGGTAATAGTCCATGAGCACACCGGTGTCCGGTGATTTGAACGCCGCCACGTCCTCCGGGCCGTGGCCGAAGCCGGTATCGCCGGGGTCAGCGGCGCGCTTGAATTTGACATACCATTTTTCTTTGACCCAGACCTGCTCCCCGCCCATGAGGTCGGCAATCTGGGCGTCCTGGCCCCGCGTCAGGTGCCAGACTATCCAGCCGATGCTATTGCAGTCGGGATTCGGCTGGCGGTCGAGCTCGGCCCGGCTCAGGCCGTCCAGCGCCGGCTCGACCAGCTCCAGCACCCTCCCGAAACCATCGATTATCAGGTCCTGCCACTTCATAATTCCCTCCTGTTTGACGATTCGTTTTTCAGGTATTTCCGTTTTTTTATCCGTTTCTCTCGCCGGGAGAAAAAGCCAGTGACTTCTCGATATTCCCTAAAAACCGGTCGAGTAGTATGGCTATGACGGCCGCCGGTAGCGCTCCCTCGATGACATAAGCGGTGTTGAACTGCACCAGGCCGGCGATTATCGGCGAGCCGAGCCCGCCGGCCCCGATGACGGCCCCTATCATGGCCGTGCCGACATTGATGATAACAGAGATACGCACCCCGGCCAGGATTACCCGCACCGCCAGGGGCAGCTCTACCAGCATCAGCGCCTGGAGACGGCCCATGCCCATCCCGTAGGCGACCTCGAGCGTCTCCCGGGAGACGGACGCCAGGCCGGCCACGGTGTTGCGGACCACGGGAAGCAGACCGTAGAGGAACAGGGCGATGACCGTCGGGACCAGGCCGAACCCGAAGAGCGGCACGGCCAGCGCCAGGACGGCCACGGGAGGAAAGGTCTGGCCCAGCGAGGTAAGGTCAGTGACGATGGGCAGAAAGCTCTGCCCGCTCCGGCGTGTCACCCATATCCCCAGTGGCACGCCGATAAGAACCGTCAGGCCGCTGGATAGCGCTACCAGTTTCATATGCTCACCGACGAGCGCGATGAGACTGGCCGTCGGGTAAAGCACGTCATCCCGGGAGAAGATAGTCCGGAGCGCCGCTTCCCACCAGCCCATCTGAAAAAGCAATATCACGAAGACCGCCGTGAGCACTGCCAGGACTATCCAGCGTCTCCCCTGCCGTTTAAACATGGTCCATGTTCTCTCCCCGGGCGGTCGCTTTCTCGATATCGCCGAGGGTAATCTCGCCGATGAGGCGTCCGTTATCGTCGACCGCCGGGAGGCTCTTGAACCCAAGACCGAGCATCCGGGAAAGGGCCCCATGAAGGGTATCGCTGCCGGTCACGTACATTTCCGCGGGATCGGCCCGTACCGTGATGTCATTCAATTGACCCGGGTCCCTTAAACTGGCCCTGTCTATCCAGCCGATGGGGCGGCCATCACCATCGACCACCCAGACCGAGCGGTGGCCGCCGATGGCCGCTGATAATTCTTCGCGGGTTGCTGACGTCGTTACAGAAGGGGTCGGCCTGATGAACTCCTCGACGCTGATACGCGAAAGGCGTTTTAACGCCCGGTCGACGCCCACGAAGTCATGGACGAACTTATTGGCCGGACTGGCCAGTATCCGCTCGGGTGAGTCGTGCTGCACCAGTCTTCCCGACTGCATCACGGCAATCCGGTCGGCGAGCCGGATAGCCTCATCCAGGTCGTGAGTCACCAGGATTATGGTCTTCTTCAGTTTCCTCTGGATGCGCAGGAACTGTACCTGCAACCGCTGCCGCGTCAGCGGATCGACGGCGCCGAAGGGCTCGTCCATGAGGAGGATGGGCGGGTCGGCCGCCAGTGCCCGCGCCACGCCGACGCGCTGGGCTTCCCCGCCGGAGAGCTGGCTAACATATTTCGGGGCGTACTGCCGCGGTTCGAGCCCGACGAGTTCCAGGAGCTCATTGACACGGGCCGAAATGCGTTCCTTCCCCCACCCCAGCAGTCCGGGCACCACCCCGATATTCGCCCCTACCGTCATGTGGGGGAACAGTCCCACGCTCTGGATAGCGTAGCCTATTGACCGGCGCAAGACCTCCGCCTTCGTCCGGCTGACGTCCCGGCCGTTGACCAGGATTGTCCCGGAGGTCGGCTCGACGAGGCGGTTAATCAGTCGCAGGGTAGTGGTCTTGCCGCAGCCGGACGGTCCGATGAGAACGCAGACCTCGCCCTGGTCGACCTCCAGCGAAAAACCATCAACAGCGGCAACGTTATCAAAGAGCCTGGTGACGTTCTCCAGGCGTATCATCTCGCGCCGAGTCCTTTGGGCGTGGCGACTTTCACCGCCCCGCGCATCGCCGAGTCGACGATAAGGGACAGGGCCATGATGGGGACCGCCCCGAGTATAACGACATCATTGGCCGCCTGGCTGATTCCCTGGAAGATGAACCATCCCAGCCCGCCGGCGCCGATGAGGGCCGCCACGGCCGTATTCCCTACCGCCTGGACCGATGCGGTGCGCACCCCCTCCAAGACAAGCGGCGCTGACAGGGGGAGTTCTATTTTCCGGAACAGCTGCCCGCGGCTCATGCCCATGCCCCGACCGGCGTCGATTATAGCGGGATCAAGCTGGCTGAGCCCGACATAGGTGTTCCTCGCCACGGGTAGCAATGAGTAGAGAACCAGGGCAATAATGGCCGGCGCCGCGCCGATGCCGCTGATGCCCCATTCCCGGAGGACGGGAAAGGCCAGGGACAAAGCCGAGAGCGGCGCGATAAGCAGTCCGAAGAGCGCCAGGCTCGGGACTGTCTGCACGATATTGGTTACGAAAAATATCGGCCCCTCCGCCCGCCGGCGGCGCGCCGCCCAGATGCCGAGCGGCACGCCGATTAACGTCCCGGCAAAGACGCTCCCGGCGAACAAAACGACGTGGTTTACCAGCTGCCGGACAAACTGCGCCTGCTGGTTTTTGAACTCGACGATTACCGAGAGGTTATCAAGCCAGCCTGTCCCCAGCAGTATGAATATGCTGAGGAGTCCCAACCACGAGACCAGGTTTTGCCATAATGGGAAGCCTTTGAGCCTCTGCCGGCAGGAAAATATGGCGATATACGCCCCCAGGCAGGTCAGCCATATCCCGACGCCCGGTGATACCCTGGCCACGGTCGGAGCGTCCCCTATGAGCCTGGCCGCCGCCGGGCCGGTGAAGAAAATGGTGGCGATGACCACCAGGTTCAAGGCAATCCCGAGGGCCGTCACCTGCCACCGCCGCCTCCCGAATAAGCTCAGCGCCAGGCACGTTATCCATAACACGACGATGATAACCGTCGCGCCCCCGCCGAGACCGTCCGTCAAGCTCAGTCCCGTGCCGCCGGCCAGGCGGTTCGGCTTCAGCGTGAGCCAGCCGAACGGCAGGGAGACCAGCCCGGTAATGACGCCGGTAATGGCTACAGTGTCCGGTGAAAGCAGCCTTCGAATCATAACTATCCGGCTATTTCAAGAAATTCTTAGAAACGAGATAGTTACGGGCAACTTCGGCCGGGTTCTGGCCGTTGATGGCGATGGAAGCATTCAGTCCCTGCAGCGCGGACAGGCTAAGCGAATCGAACACGGGGTCGAGGATACCAGCCAGCTCGGGATATTTATCAAACACCGCCCCTCTGACAATCGGGGCAGGCTGGTAGACCGGCTGCACGCCTCTCGGATCAGTCAGGACTACGAGATCCAGGGCGCTCAGGGAACCGTCGGTGCCGTAAGCCATGGCGGCGTTCACGCCGTCGGTACCCTCGGCCGCTGCCTTTTCGGTCTGGGCGGTGTTACCGCCCGCCAGGGCGACCAGCTGGTCTTTGGAGAGAGAGAAGCCGTAAGCCGCCTCGAAGGCGGGCAAGGCTACCTGGCTGGTAATGAACTCCTCGGAACCGGCCAGCTTGATAAAACCACCTCTATTTACGTACGACGCGAAATCATCCAGGGAGCGGATGCCCTCCATGTCGGAGAGAGATTTGGGAATGGCAATCGCCCAGGTATTGTTGGCCGGGGCCGGCTGTAGCCAGACGACGCTATTCCGGCTTTTGTCCAGCTCTTTCACCCGCTGGTAGCCCTGCCGGGCGTCCTTCCAGGTGCCGGGGTCGATATCGGGGAAGAAAACGGCGCCATTCCCGGTATACTCCGGGTAAATGTCGATGTTCCCCGATAACAGGGCCTCACGTATCAGGGATGTTCCGGCGATGGCCGGCTTATCGATAACGCGGAAACCGTTGTTGACCAACATGATGGTGATGACCTGCCCCAGCAGCGAGCCCTCGGTATCGGCTTTGGAGCTCACGGTAACGGGCCCTTTTTGCGGCGCACCCTCGCCATCGCCGGTGCAGCCGGAAAAAGCCAGCACCAGAAAGACCAATAGCCCGAGCTTCAGTGTCAGTCTCTTCAATATTCCCCTACATGCTGGATATTCCCAGGATGTTACCTTCGGTATCCTTGAACCAGGCGCCTTTAAAGCCATCCATGGTGGCGATGCCGTTGACCGTCTTGATGCCCATGCCGGGGATATTATACTCCTCGAACTTCACACCCCTGGCCTTGAGGTTTTTTACTTCGGCTTCCACGTCATCGACCGTAAACTCGGCAACGGTATGGTCGGCCTTGGTCGCGCCTCGCTGGTACACGTAGAGCGTGGTACCCTTCCCTGCTTCAAGGGTAATCCCCGGTGAGGGGTCTTCTTTAATGACCTTAAGCCCCAGCTTTTCCTCGTAGAACTTCCTGGCCCGTTTCAGGTCCACCGCCGGTAGAGTCGCGGTAACCCTGGCGTTTTTTAACATCTTCTCATCCTCCTTGTCGGTTGAACGCTACATTAGATAGTCTAAACAAAGGGAGATTAAAGAGTTATAAAATTAAACGATAAAAAGTTACAAATTCATGAAATCCGGCCGTGTCCTGTTTCATTGGCCGGAGAATTAACCTATAATAACTTAAAAATGGTATATAGTATAAAAAAAATAAAAGGAGGTCCGCATGGCGACACGGGCAGAATTGCAGGCCAGGATTCAGCGACTCGATGACATCAAGCAGATAGAGCATTTACAAAAAATTTACGGGTATTACCAGGACTACGGCGAGTGGCAAAATATAGTCGACCTGTTTGCCGATAACGAGCCATGGGTAGAGGAGGCCGACCGCGGCGTTTACAAGGGCAAGGAAGGGGTAAAGAGATACTATATCGACCTTCTGGGAGGCGGCCCGAACCGGCCGCGCCGCCCGGGCCTGCTGTCCGTCCTTTTCCAGCTCCAGGGCGTCGTGAACGTGGACGCCGGAGGTAAGACCGCCCAAGGCAGGTGGTACGGCATGGGGATGGAGGCTAAACCTATAGCCTCCATGCACGAGGGCGAGCTCCGCCAGACCTGGATAAACGGCGTCTACGAAAACGAGTATGTCAGGGAAAGCGGCACCTGGAAGATAAAGAAGCTGCATTTTTTCCTCACCTTCCGCACGCCTTACGAGGACGGCTGGCTGAAAGTGCCGGTGGTCGGACAGAACGGGCCGGACCCGGTGGTGAAACCCGATGCCCCGCCGACAGCCTACGCACCCTACCCCTCAGACTTCCGCGTCCCGGTCCACTTCAAGAATCCGGTGACCGGAAAGTAAACCTCATGATTGTCAGTAAAGGAGCGACGCTATGACCCTGGAAGAACTGGAAAAGGAAGTAACCCGGCTTGAAGATATCCACGAGATAGAGAACCTGGAGCGGGTATACGGCTATTACTTCGATACCCGGCGGTTGCCGGAGATTGTCGACCTGTTCTCCGAGGACACCGAGTCCGTTGAGATAGAGAGCCACGGCCAGTTCCTGGGCAAGGAAGGGGTCAGGAAGATGTACCTGCAGGCGGTCGGCGGAGGCCGTCAGGACCGGCCAGGCCAGGCCCCTCCACCCCGGCCCCGGGGCGGCGGCGGGGGCGGCACCGTCATCATCCAGATTGGCGGCGTCGTCACCCTGGCCCCGGACGGCCAGACCGCCAGGGGCCGGTGGCACACCTGGCTGGCCGAGTCGTTTCCCTTCGCGGGCGTGATGGGCCAGTACTGGCTGCACGGGTACTATGAAAACGAGTTCGTCAAGG
>Ga0154808_155_pt7 | contig 14194 bp, 12 predicted proteins | sample Rifle2008BG16ft_FD_105816 | JGI IMG/M metagenome (GOLD analysis project Ga0154808, IMG submission 105816) | Chloroflexi bacterium RBG_16_56_11 | reverse complement strand
ACGGACGGTATTTGAAGTCCTTATCGACGGGGAGGCTGCCCGGCGACATCATTTTCAACATGCCTTCGATGTCGGTCGCTTTCGCCGCCAGGATAGCCTCGCGTATCCCTTCCTGGCCTATTAACGTCCCACCGAAATAGCAGTTGCCGGAAATATGGTCGCCGTGGGGTTCGGTGTTAATCACGTAGCGGACGGGCCCGAACCTGGCAATCTCGGCCGCCACCTTTTTGGCATCGGCCGGCACCATGGGCGTATCGATGACGACGACGCCATCCTTCGTTACCACGATGCTGGTATTACAGACGCTCAATTCATTTTCAAGATAGACGCTACCGGCGATCTGTTTCATGGTTTCCCCTTTCGATTATAGCTAATACACTTAACTTTAAGCGGATGCCATTGACCTGTCAAGTGCTTGTAATTACTCGGCTAAAATTCATGGTATAATGCCGTATTATGTACAACGCTGAGTATACCAGGACTTTCTACAACGCCTATGGCGAGTTCGAATGGACGCGGCTGGAATCGCCCTACGGACGGCTTCAAGCTATCATCCACGAAGACTGTATCAAGCGTTACATCAAGCCGGGCGATCGCGTTCTGGATGCCGGCAGCGGGCCGGGCCGATTCAGTATTACTGTCGTACGTTTGGGAGCAAACGTTACCGTCCTGGATATATCCGACGGCCAACTCAAACTGGCCAAAGAAAAAATCGCCGCTACCGGACTCATCGAAAAGATAGACCGATTCATCGAAGCCGATATTTGCGACCTGTCTGCATTCCCTGGCGGATATTTTGACATGGTAATCTGCTTCGGCGGTGCCTTGTCATACGTGTGCGAAAAACGGCAAAAAGTAGCCTATGAACTGATGAGAGTCACCCGGCCGGGAGGTACCATATTGGTCAGCGTCATGAGCCGGTTCGGAGGTATATTATACCTGGCACGACAGCCTGGATTGGCTGCACTCGAGGAATCCAGAGGTTCTGACCAGGGAAGCGCAGTAATATGGTCGGCGCTGGATACGGGCGACCTTCCGGGTTTTCCTTCCCGGAGGACGAACACGATGCACCTGTTTACGGCCGAAGAATTGCCGACCCTTTTCAAGGATTGCCAGACGCTGGAAATAGCAGGGTCTAATGTTACGATACCAGAAATATTACCCAAGGTAGAAGTAATAGCTTCAAATCCGTCCGCATGGTCAACGCTGGTCGAACTGGAACGTAGACTCAATCACGACCCCGGCCTGGTGAACAGTGGCAGCCATATTATTTTAACGGTCAAGAAATAATGTATCTATAACCTAATTTGCATTCCATTCCGGTGAAAACCGGAATCCAGATATATTGCCTTATCTGCCAGCGATGAGCTCCTGATAAAGGTCTTGCCATAAAGGATTTACCTTTTCTATCAATTCCAGTTTCCATTTTCTTTTCCACTCTTTAATTTGTTTTTCCCTGCTTAGCGCGGAATCGAAACTATCGCATTGCTCGAAATATACGAGAGTATGAACACCATATTTTCTGGTAAATCCCTTGACAAAATTATTTTTATGCTCATAAACCCGGCGCATAAGGTCGTTAGTAACGCCTATATACAGCGTCCCATTACGTTTACTCGCCAATATATAGACGTAGTGGTTATCCACATCTGTCTACCTGGATACCGACTTCCGTCGGTATGGTATTTTAAAATAAAACCCGCTAGGCTGGCAGACCAGGCGAGCTCAGTGTCTGGAACATGGCGTGATAAAGCCCGCGCTTGTCCAGCAGTTGCTGGTGGGAGCCTTCCTCAACTATCCTGCCTTTATCAAGCACGATAATACGGTCGGCGCCGGTGACAGTGGAAAGCCGGTGGGCGATGGTCAGGCAGGTGCGCCCTGATGTCAGTTTGCGCAGGGCCCGCTGCATAATACGCTCGGTATGAGTGTCCACATTAGACGTCGCTTCGTCCAGTATCAGGATACGCGGGTCGGCGACGATGGCGCGGGCCAGGCAGATAAGTTGGCGCTGACCGGCGCTGAGGTTGCCACCCCGCTGCCCGACCGGGGCGTCGTAGTCCTTCTCCATCCGGCTGATGAAGCTATGGGCGCCCACCATCTTCGCCACCTCGATGACCTCATCGCGCGTGGCCTCTTTCCGGCCATAGGTGATGTTTTCGGCGACGCTGCCGGAAAAGAGGATGGGGTCCTGCGGTACGATGCCTATCTGGCGCCTTAACGACTGCTGCGTTACCGAGCGGACATCGTGTCCGTCCACGGTCACCTCGCCTTTTTCCACCTCGTAGAAACGGGCGATAAGGTTGACCAGGCTGCTCTTGCCCGACCCCGTCTGGCCAACGATGGCCACGGTCTCTCCCGGTCTAATAGTCAGATTGATATCGTGGAGGACATACTCACCGGGCTCGTAGCCGAAGTTGACATCACGGAACCTGACCTCCCCCTTCACCGGGGGGAGCTCGATGGCACCGGGCCGGTCCTCAATATCAGGCCGGACGTCGAGCAACTCGAAGATGCGCGCCCCGGAGGCCATCGCCCGCTGGAGCTCAGTATATTGCATGGATAGCTCCAGGACGGGCTCGAAGAAACGCTGGACGTACATGAGGAAGCCGATTAAAAACCCGATGCTCATGGCCCCGTCCAGCACCTGGAAGCCGCCCACGATAATGACGACGGCGAAAGACACGCCGGTGAGAATGTTCACCATGGGCATCATCAGCGCCTCCAGCCTCACCGCGGTAACATTGGCGTCGAGGTGGGCCCGGTTGACCTGGTCGAACTGACCCATGTTCTCATTTTCCCGGGAAAGGCTCTGCACGACCCTGACGCCGGAAAGGTCCTCCTGAAGCTGGGAGTTGACCGTGGCGATGGCCCGTCTCACACGGATGAAGGCCTGCCGGGCGTATTTCTGCCACACCCAGATTAAAAAGACCATGACGGGGACAATAATCAGCATGATTAAGCCCAGCCGCCAGTTCATCGTAATCATGATGATGGTAATACCCACCAGCGTGAGGAGGCTGGTGATGAGCGCCAGAATACCCTGCGTGACGAGCTCCTGCACCTGCTGCACGTCATTCTGCACGCGGGACATGAGCTTACCCACCTGGTGCGTATCGAAGAAACTCAGTGAAAGGCGGTGGAGATGGGAGAAAAGCTCGGTGCGCATCCGGTAGATTATCTTCTGGCCGGCATAGGAAAGATAAAGGTTTTCCGCGTACTGTCCCACCCACATCACCAGCGCAATGCCGACGAGAAATAAAACGACAATGTTAAGTCCGCCGAGGTTGCCTTTCACGATATTGTCAGTAGCGACGCTGATGAGATAGGGCGTGGCCAGGGTGGTGAGGGTACGGATGAGCATGCCACCCGCCCCGAGGCTTATCCACCTTTTTACAGGCAGCAGGTACCGCGGCAGCCGGGCGATGACCCGGCTGTCGTAGATTTTACCCAGCACCTCGTCGGAGTCGAAGCGGCCGCCGGGTCCGCCCGGCCCGCCGGGGCCGCGGTGGAAACCTCCTCCCATGCCTCCGTGAAACATGATAACTCCTTAATCAACCAGGCTTTCTTCGGAATCCTGGTGCACCAGAAGCTGTGATTCGTAGACCTCTTTATAGGCGCCCTCCCGGGCAACAAGCTCGTCGTGCTTGCCTTTCTCCACCAGATGACCGTCTTCAAGCACGAGAATAAGGTCGGCGTTCTGTATAATGGGCAATCGGTGCGTGATGATGAACGTTGTTCGGCCTTTGATGAGCCTGTCCAGGGCCTGGCGGATAAGCTTCTCCGTCTGGGCGTCCACGCTGGCGGTGGAGTCGTCAAGGATGAGGATTTTCGGGTCTACCAGCAGCGTCCGGGCGATAGACAGTCGCTGTTTCTCGCCACCGGAGAGGGTATCGCCGCGCTCCCCCACCCAGGTCTCGTAGCCCTGGGGCAGGGCCTTGATGAAATCGTGAAGGTAGGCAGCCCTGGCCACTTCGATGATGCGGTCCATGCTGGCGTCCCGGGCGCCGTAGGCGATGTTCTCGCGGATAGTAGCGGAAAACAGGAACACGTCCTGCTGCGCGGTGACGACGTTCTTGCGCAGGGAGGAAAGCGTGACATCGCGGATATCCTTGCCGTCGATAAGTATCCTGCCGCCGCTGACATCATAGAACCTGGCGAGCAGGTTGGCGATGGTGCTCTTGCCGCTGCCGGAACGTCCCAGCAGCGCGACAAGCTGTCCCGGCTTTACCTCGAAGCTGACGTTTTTCAGCGCCGGGCCGAGGGTATCATAGCTGAAGCTGACATTCTCGAAGGTAACCCGGCCTTCGACCTTACCCAGGTCGATAGCTCCCGGCTTCTCCCTGACGTCCGATTCCGTGTCCAGAACTTCCAGGATACGTTGACCGGCGGAGGCGGTCCGGGAAAAGAGGTTGACCATCATGCCCAGACGGCGTATCGGCATCATAAGCATGGCCACCAGGAGGATAAACTGGGTGATCTGTCCCACGGTCATGGTGCCGGCGATTACCTGGCGACCCCCGTACCACAGAATGAGGATGGTCGGCAGGCTGATGGCCAGCACCATGGTCGGCATATTGACGGACATGAGGCGGGCGCCTTCCATCTGTTCGTCGTAGAGACTCTGCGCCTGGACGGCGAATTTCCGGCTATCCTCTTCCTGGTGGGAAAACGCCTTCACGACGCTGACGCCGGAAAGGCTCTCCTCCAGGGTATTGCCCATGAAACCCATCTCCGCCTGCACCTTGAGCCAGATAGGGCGGATACGGCTGCCGAAGGTGGCCGCCAGCCAGGCTACCGGGACGACAAAGGCCAGAGTCATCAGCCCCAGCTTCCAGTTTATCGCCAGGAGCATGTAGGCCACCCCGATAAACATAATCACAACCTGGGCCATGCCGAGCAGCCCCAGGGCGAAGAACATGCGCGTGGCCTCCACATCCACCGTGGCGCGGGACATGAGCTGGCCGGTCTGGTTCTTATCGTGGAAGGCAAAACTCAACCTCTGCAAACGTTCGTAGAGGGCGTTTCTGATATTGTAGGATACTTTCTGGGCGACGACCTCGGCGAAATACCGCTGGCCGTAGCCGGCGAACCCCCTGAGGGAGCTGGCGGCGACAATGACCACTGCCGCTACAACAACCATTTGACGCTGTCCCATGCCGATGACGGTATCAATGCCGTCGCCGAGCATACGGGGAACAATGATGCTGAATCCCGTGCCGATGACGATGCATAAAAAGGCCAGGAGCAGCATGAACCAGTATTTTTGCACGAAGCCGATGATTCTGAATACGGTTTTCATAGATACAGTTTATGGCAACAAATCATTCCGATATAACGTGATATATTATATTACTTTTTTCACACTCCCGTCAAGTATAAAAACAGTGAGTTTTACTGGCATCTGGTTGTCACAGGTTTACGCTCAGAGTTGAAAACCGGCCGTACCTTTCCTTGATAACAACGGGAACGGGCTATCCGGTCGATACGAAATTTGCGGGTTATCATGCTATGAAAATGAGGGTTAATACCCATTACCGTTTTAATATAATCAACTATATTTCTTTATGTTATTAGAGTAAAAATAAAAGGAGATAGTACTATGGTCATAGGCACGGTCCAGAAAAATAAAAAGGCGCACGGTAGAATAAAAACAGTTATGATCGAAGAGACGCCCGGCATGATGGGCGGAGAAAAAATGCCGGAGCGTGAAGAAAAATCGGCCAGCCCCCTCGATATGTCCATGAACCAGATGGAAAAGACCTACTCGGCTTATGTCGAAGCCCGGCAGCAGGTCGAGAGGGCTTATCACGAAAATGAAATCCTGGTCAACCAGGCCTCCCAGCGTGCCGAGAAGAGGGCCCACGATTCTTTCGATGCCGCCGTAGCGAAGTCCGCGAAACGTCGCGAGGAAGCCTTCTCCAGGGTCGCGGAGGCCAGGGAAGCGGCCGTCAGAGAAGCCGAGGAGTCCTTTAAGAGCGACAACGAAGCGGCGGAAAAAGACCATGACGAAGCCGTGTCCCAGGCCGCCCGCGAGCGCCAGGAAATGCTGGAAAAAATCTGGAAACAGCGCGACGAGAACATGGAACAGGCCTGGAATATCTATTCCAGGATGACCAGATAAACAAAAAAACAGGCCCGGAACCAAGCAGGGGGAGCGTTGCGGCTCCCCCTTTGTTTTGCTTGCCCCGTTATTTAGTCGTGGACTGCCAGTATGCTAGAATTACTACGACTCTCCGGCAGCGGATAGTCTCAAAATGAAGATGTCATCTATCCAGGGCATGATCATTTTGTTCATGATGGGGGTTTTCTTTTTCCTGGCCTCCTGCCAACCGGATAGCTCTGCCTCTCCAGAGTCAAACGGACTACCGGTAACGACGACGACGTCGCTTCCCGCCGCAGGCGCCAGCACCCCGACCAGAATCAACCCGGCGGACAGGCACCGGGCGATACCCGCGGACGTCGTCAAGATGACGCCTGGGACGGACTTATTCCCGCCGGTACTTCACTCCGACGAGTACCAGCTACCCGAGCCGGTCCCCTATCCGGTCAGCACGGCCGGGGCCGAGGACTCGCCTTTCGTCCTGCCCACCGGTGACGCCCTGTATTTCTTCTTCACGCCGGACGTGCGTGTCCCCGTGGAAAAGCAGCTCCTCGACGGCGTCACGGGGATATACCTGACCCGGCGGGTTGCTGGAGCTTGGAGCGAACCGGAGAAGGTCGTTTTGAGCGACGATATTTCACTGGACGGCTGTGAGTTCGTCCAGGGCGACGTAATGTGGTTCTGCTCGGCGCGGGCGGGATTCAACGGCATCAACTGGTTCACCGCCGAGCTTCTCGACGGGGAGTGGCGTAACTGGAAATTCGCCGGCGATCTCTTCCCGGCCAGCTTCGAGGTGGGGGAGTTGCATATCACTTCCGATGGTAAAGAAGTCTATTACCACTCTTCGCGCTCCGGGGGAAAAGGCGGTTACGATATCTGGGTCACCCGGGAAGTGGGCGGGAAATGGCAGGAGCCGCAGAATATCGAGGCGGTCAACACGGCGGAGACCGAGGGCTGGCCGTACATCTCCCCTGACGGCGGCGAGCTCTGGTTTAACCGGACATACCTTGGCAGTCCGGCGGTGTTCCGCGCGAAAAAGGTCGATGGCGAATGGACGGCGCCCGGGCTGATTATTTCGCAGTTCGCCGGGGAGCCCACCCTGGACAAAGACGGGAACCTCTATTTCGTCCATCATTACTACCGGGACTCCGTCATGCTCGAGGCCGATATCTACCTGGCCAGGAAGAAGTGATGGGCAGGGTTAAATTTTTACAACCGGTCCGGCGGCTTCCCTGGCCCTTCCTGCTCCTTATCTTCGCCATGGCCTCGACGGCCAGCTGCGCCGGAACGACATCAACGCCTGTAACACCTTCAATCCCCGCTTTTGAGCCAGCACCGACCGCGAAAAAAGTCGCCCGAGAAAACAGATGGGGTATCTACTCGCTGGACCTGGCCTCCAGCGATACGGCGTTACTCTATAGCTCTCCGGAAAAAATATCCAATCTGAACCTCAACAAGGCAGGAGATACCCTGGTGTTCTCCCGGCGTCTCAAGGCAGACAGCGATAGCAGCGAAGAAATTTTCGGCTTTCGCATAGCCGACGGGCGCCTGGACAGACTTACGGACAACGACTTTCGGGATATCTATCCGGTTTGGTCGCCCGACGGCAAGCGAATCGCTTTCCTGTCCTGGCGCGAGCGCGACCTGGATATCCATGTGATGGATGCCGGCGGACAGGAACAAAAAAAGCTCTTCGATTCCGGCTCTCATGATGCCGATATCGACTGGAGCGGGGAAAAAATAGCTTTTACCTCCCGTAGCCGTGTCTGGACGATAAACGATGACGGGACCGGCCTAACCCAGGTCACCGAACCACCCCGGGCCGGGGTCTGGGGTAAAGCCAACCTTCCCTTCGGGGACTATGACCCCAGGTTCAGCCCGGACGGACGGGAAATCGCTTTCGAACGCTTGGAAAGCGATACCTCGACACACGGCTGCTATAATATCTATCTCAGCGAGACCACCGGCTCATCCGAAAAATCCCTGACAAACACCGGTTACAGCCAGGGCATGGTAAGCTGGTCACACTCCGGCTGGAAAATGGTCTTTACCGTGGCGGCGATCGGCAGCGAAGGTAGATATGACATCTATACCATGAACCCGGACGGCGCGGACATTACCAACGTCACCCCCGATTATTTTCCTCCGGACTTCCTCTGCCACACCCCGGTCTTTTCCGCCGATGACGATTCCCTTTTCTTCATCGGAGAGTGGTGGGAACAATAATATTGACCATGAGCGACGCCCTACTCACTTTTCCGCCAGACATGTTATACTATTTTCCCGGAAGGACAAAACGGAGGTAAGACTAATGCCAGATTACGTTGCCCTGAAGAAAAAGGTGGACGAGCTAGCGGAAAGAACGTGGGATGTGGCCGGTATCCGGGCCAGGGTCAACAAAATGGCCAGGTCGGGTATTCCGAGGAAGAAACTCGACCCCAAAGTCATGCTGGCGAACAAGGAACAAATTCTCGATCGTGTGCAGCGGCGGGCCGAAGAATACAATTTTATTTTCAAGAACTGCGCCCAGGGCACGGCCATGGCTATCATGGAAGAACTCGGGCAGGGCAACATGGAAATCATCAAGGCTCTTTGTCCTTTTCCCGGCATCGGCGGGACCGGCGATATGTGCGGCGGTATCACCGGCAGCCTGATTAACTTCGGCCTGTTTTTCGGCAGCGACGACCCGCTTGACCTATCCGTAATGAGCGATCCGCGGAGGAGCCCCATCCTCATCGCCCAGAGGTTCATGGCGTTCTTCGAAGACGCCGTCGGCCATATGTACTGCGCGGATATCATCGAGACGGTGATACTGGGGCACCGGCTAAACCCCGGGGAGAGCGACGGCGCCATGATGACCTTCGCTGGCGAAAAGGGATTCGAAAAGTGCGGCCTGCCCCCGGGCATGGGCGCCCGGCTCGCCGTCGACTTTATTATCGACAGTATGAAGTGAAGGCGCACGTCAGGGGGTCCCTTGATATCCGGTATTTTCTGGCCTGTTTTCGTTTTTAGTGCTATCGCCCTGTTCGTCATCGGCACGGCGTACCGTGTCCTGTCTCTTAGCCGTCAGCCGGTCCACCTGAGATGGGAGTTGTCCCCGATACCTCACGTCAAAGGCAGAGGGAGCTACGGTGGTTCGGATTTCGAGGAATTCGAGTGGTGGAAGGGACCGCGCCGGAGGTCTCTCCTCGCGCCGCTGGCCTACATGGCCGTGGAGATATTCCTCCTGCGAAGTGTATTTAAGAATAACAAAAGGCTGTGGCCTTTCTCGCTGGGCATGCACCTGGGCGTTTACCTGATAATCTTAACCGCCCCGTTGTACGTTGCGGTTGCTATCATACTCGCCGGTGGTATGCCGTCGTCCGATACGAATTCACTCCGGGAAGTTACTTACGTTCTTGGTGTGACAGGCTATCTGCTCGGTATCTCAGGAGTGCTTGGCTTGTTGGTGCTTCGCTCGGTAGTGAATGACCTCAGGTCTTTCACCAGCGCCTCGGGTTATTTCAACCTCGCCTTCCTGGGGGCGGTCTTTCTCAGCGGTATCAACGCCTGCCTCTCTTTACCCGATTTCACTGGCACCGTCGGACAGTATGCAAAGGACCTTATCACGCTCGACCCGACCATAAGCATTCCTTTCCTTTTATCGCTGCACGTGATTATTTCCATCCTGTTCCTCATCTACCTCCCCTGGACGAACATGTCCCATTTCATCGCTAAATATTTTACCTACCACTCTGTACGATGGAACGATGCGCCGAGAGATGCGAAAATGGATACAGAACTGCGCCGCCTGATGGGCCGGCCGGTAAGCTGGTCGGCGGGCCATGTCCAGGCCGATGGCGATAGGAGCTGGATAGAAATCGCGACTGAGAAAGCGACCGATGAAAAAACGCCTTAAATTGACGGATATTTCCCGGGAGGAAGACAGCCAGCTTACCGAAATCGTTCCCGATGACCTGATACCGTTACCGGCGCCTTACGATAAACCAGGATGGCCGGCCGACTTCCAGCAGCTCACCGCAGACCAGCAGCAGCGGCTGGTCTGCAATCTCGATGGTTTCGTGGCCCTGGGACTGCCCCGGCCCCGGAACGAAGCCGAAGAAAAAAAGTATACAGAACTTTTTATCAGCGGGATGAATAAGCTGTTGAGCCGGGAAAACAACTGGACGTTTTTACAGCCGCTACTGCTTTCCCTGGACTACTGCGCCCGCTGCCAGACCTGCAATGACGCCTGCCATGTCTATGTCGCCAGCGGTAAAAACGACCTCTACCGCCCCACCTACCGCTCGGAGATTTTCCGGAACCTGGTGTCAAGGCACGCGCGGCGCCGGGGGAAGCTACGCGGTATTTTCGGCGGGAAGAATGTTGACCTCAACTGGTCGACCATCAGCCGTCTTTACGAGCTGAGCTACCGCTGCAATCTGTGCCGGCGCTGCGCCCAGGCCTGCCCCATGGGCGTCGATAACGGTCTCATCACCCGTGAAATCCGTAAACTTTTCAGCCAGGAGCTGGGCTGGGCCCCGCAGGAGCTCCACGAAAAGGGCACGGTCCTCCAGCTCAAGGTCGGGTCCCCTACCGGCATGAGCCCCGACGTCCTCAGGGATAACGTCGCTTTCCTCGACGACGACTTCAGCACGTCCATCGGTTTCAATGTCTCAACCCCCTGGGATAAAGAAGGCGCCGATGTCCTGCTCATCCACAGCGCCGGCGACATCTTATCTTTTCCGGAAAGCCCCGCCGCTTTCAGCATTTTATGCCAGGCCGCCGGTATCGACTGGACTCTTTCCTCGGAGATAGGCGGCTACGACGGCGTCAACTACGGCCTTTTCTACGACGATATCCAGCTTGCCCGCATTGCCGTCCGGCACGCCGAGACAGCCAGAAAACTCAACGTTAATAAAATCGTCATGGGGGAATGCGGGCACCAGCACAAGGCGCTCATGACCGTGGCCGACCGGGTGCTGACCGGCGACCTTAACATACCGCGGGAGAGCGCCATGACTTTCCTGGAAGATATCGTCTTCAGCGGTAAAATTAACTTCGATCCGTCGAAAAATGACTTCCCGGTGACCCTCCATGACCCCTGTAATATCGTCAGGAACCTGGGCATCGTCGGGCCGCAGCGCCGCATCCTCCGCTACCTGTGCCCCCAGTTCCGCGAGATGATGCCGCACGGCGTGGACAACTACTGCTGCGGCGGCGGGGGCGGTTTCAGTGTGATGTCCGGCGTCAATTTCACCAACTGGAAAGTGAATATCGCCGGCAGGATGAAATTCAAGCAGGTGCTGGAGGCCTTCAGCGACCGGCCTGGCCCGGAGGTGAAGAAATATGTCTGCGCGCCCTGTTTGAACTGCAAACTGCAGTTCCGCGATATGTTTTCTTACTACCGGGCCGGGGAAAAGTCCGGCATCAAGTGCGGCGGTCTGGCCGAGCTTATCGTCAATGCCATGGCGGACATAAAACAGGCTTTTATCTCCTGGGAAGAATAGGTTATACTACTGGCGGCGTGATTTAATGCTACGGGTTAAGGAGGGCTTGGATTATGCCGCAGATGGACCTGGCCGGACAGAAATACGAAGTCGATGAGCACGGCTTCATGCAGGAGACTTCCCGGTGGACGGAGGACGTCGCCAGAGCCTACGCCTCCCTGGAAAACGTCAAAGAGCTGACCGCGGACCATTGGAAAGCTATCAACTACCTCAGGTCTTACTACCTGCAAAACGGCATCTGCCCGATGGTGAGGCGGCTTATCAAGGAAACAGGCTTCACCCTGAAACGCCTGTATGACCTTTTTCCCAACGGGCCGGCCCAGTCTGCCTGTAAGTGGGCCGGAGTACCCAAGCCCACGGGCTGCGTCTGAAGCGTCAGTCATTGCGAGCCCTCATGTTGCGCTCAGGGTAAACTGCGCGAAGCAATCCCATGTTCAATCTTGCTCCATCGGTTGATATTGCCACGTCGTCCCGATTTCATCGGGGCTCCTCGCAATGACAATAATACGAAACGTCTTAGCTCCAATGGAGTGGGATATACAATTATATTGTGCTATAATGAACCCGTTTCCGCGTTGACTCCCGGTAACTCATGCCTGAGGAGGGACCACCCATGAAAGCCGCTTTCATCGTCGCCCCCAAACGATTCGAGATACGGGACATCCCCATGCCGACCATCAACGAGAACGAAATGCTGGTGAAAATAGTCGCCTGCGGGGTCTGTTCCAGTGATATGCCCGGCTACCTGGACATCGGCGTGATGCGCCGGCCGTTCCCCAGGCGCGCCGGCCACGAGCCGGCCGGGACGGTGGTGGAGGTAGGAAAAAACGTCAGGGGATTCAAGGTCGGGGATAGAATCACCGGGTTCTGGCCCGCGGACTGCTACGCCGAATATACCGCTTGCGACCCGGCCGACCGTACCGCCCGCGGCCACGGCTCCGTCATCGGGAAGATACCTGATGGCGTTCCCTTCGAGCACGCCCTGGGTGAACCGCTGATGAGCCTGGTGTCCATCGCCAGGACGACCACTCCGGAGGTCGGCGACTTCGTTTTCCAGATTGGCTGCGGTTTCATGGGGCTGGGCATTACCGCTCTGGTCGCCCACCCCAAGCTCCGGGAATATATCGTCGCCGACCTCGATGAGAACCGGTTGAAGCTGGCGAGGGAGCTCGGTGCCACCGTTACCCTTAACCCGGGCAAGGTGAACGTCGTCGAAGAGGTGATGAAGATAACGGGCGGGCGGGGTGTTGACGTGGCCATCGAGGTGGTCGGGCATCCGCCCGGGGTCAAAATGGTCGGCGATGTCATCAAAACGAACCGGGCCAAGATAATCATGGTCGGCTGGCACCAGACGCCGGATACTTACGAGCTCTTTTCCTGGATAAAGTGCCCCATCATCTACAGCCCGCAGGGCATCGGCATGTCCACGGACTACCAGAGCGAGCTCACGCGGGCTATGTGGGCGCTGCAACAAGGCGTCTTCCCGATGAACAAGCTGGTCACGCACAAATACAAGCTGGAAGACATCGGCCAGGCGTTCGAGGATAACCTGGGCCGGAAAAAGGGGTATATCAAGGGCGTGATCATGCCCGGGCTTTAGCCTGTCACTATATAAAGAAAATTTATTAGACCATTCCGGCGAAAGCCAGAATCCGGTTCCCGAAATACCTGGATACCGACTTTTGTCGGTATGGTTAAGAAAGTTTTAAATATCATAATGGTGACATTAGCTGGATACAGTCGACAATACCATTGAGCAATAATAATAAGGAGGGTAAATGAAACTGGGCAGGTTCATCGTTGACACGCACGTCCATTCCCAGCGCCACGCCGCCGGGAAGGCCCTGAAAGGCTCCAAGGACTTCGACAAGCTCGGCCAGGTGATGGGCCAGATGGAGGCCTACGATAACTCGCCGCGCCTCCTCTATGACATGCAATGCTACGGCGTGGATATGTGCATCATCGAGCCGGCCTTCGGCATGACCAACAAGACCGACGTCGAGCAGGTGAAAAAGTACCCGGACAAGTTCGCCACCTGCTGCTGGCCCAAGGAATACCAGGACCGCTGCGCGGCCGGACAGGAAAAGTGGACCATCCAGGGATTCTGCGACGCCCTCTCTGACCTCCTCAAGACTGGCAGCTATGTCGGCATCGGGGAGATGGTGCTCATCCCGATGCTCGGCCGGCGGGGCGGCCCGCCGCAGGGGTTCCAGACCGAGCCGGACATCATCAAGAACTGCCTCAAGGTCATGGAGGTCTGCCAGCAGTACAAGGTGCCCATGCGCTACCACACCGGCACGCCGGGCGGCTACGCCATCGCCTACCACGGCGCCCAGTTCACCTATAACCCGCTCTGGGTGCATACCCTGGCCGTGGCCATGCCGGACGTGCCCATAATCCTGGAGCACTCGGGTATCGAAGGAGGGTGGTGGGAATGGTTCTACGAGTGCTGCCTCCACGTGGCCGCCAGCCATAAAAATATCTACCTGGAGACCGGACGCTGGTGGACCGAGCTCTATTTCAAAGCCCTGAACGACCCGTCCGTGGGCGCCGAGAAGCTCATCTGGGGCACCGACTGGGGCGCTTCATTACCCGTTTATTCCCA
>Ga0154808_129_pt6 | contig 14509 bp, 13 predicted proteins | sample Rifle2008BG16ft_FD_105816 | JGI IMG/M metagenome (GOLD analysis project Ga0154808, IMG submission 105816) | Chloroflexi bacterium RBG_16_56_11 | reverse complement strand
GCTGGCCACCCCGGTCACCACGCTCTCCAACCTGGGGATTACGGTTCCCGTTTTCTGGCTGGGTATCCTGCTCATGTACCTCTTCGGCCTATATCTACAATGGCTGCCGGTCCTGGGCTACACCTCGCCTTTTACCGACTTATGGATGAGTTCCAAACAGCTCATCATGCCGGTCTTTTGCCTGGCGGTCTTCCCCATCGCTTCCACGACGCGCCAGACCCGCTCCAGCATGCTGGAAGTGATGCACCAGGACTATATCCGCACCGCCTGGTCTAAAGGCGTCAGGGAACGGTCGGTCATCCTGCGGCATGCCCTGAAAAACGGCCTGATACCCATCGTCACCCTGGCCGGGCTGGGCGTTCCGATGATTGTCGGCGGGACGGTCCTGATAGAGACGGTCTTCAACATCCCCGGCATGGGCCGACTGGCCGTGACCTCGGTGCTCAACCAGGACTATCCCTACGTGCAGGGAATCGTCCTGATAGTCTCTATCGCCGTGCTGCTGGTGAACCTGATAGTCGAGCTGGGGTACGGGTGGCTGGACCCTCGGATACGGTACGATTAAAGGTGGAATAATGGCGAACCAGGTTGCCTCCAATCTGATGGAAAACGGGCTGATGGGGCTGCCACCCCGGGTAAGCGAGTGGCGCCGCTTCCGGAGGGTATTTCTCAGCCGGGGCGTGGTGGTATTCGGCATGATAGTCCTGTTTCTGTTCATCATGGTGGCCATTTTAGCCCCCTGGATAGCCCCTTACGGTCCCTATGAGCCGGACCTCAGACACACGCTGGAGAACCCTAGCGGCGCCCACTGGCTGGGGACCGACGCCCTGGGAAGGGACACACTGAGCCGGATAATCTTCGGCACCCGGACTTCCCTGGAAATAGGCCTTATCGTGGTTTCCGTCGCCTGCATCGTCGGCATAACGCTGGGGACGCTCGCCGGATACTACGGGGGGTGGGTCTACGTAGTCATCATGAGATTCGTCGATGCCCTCATGTCTTTCCCGATGATATTGCTGGCCCTGGTGGTGGCAGCCCTGCTGGGCGGGGGCATGAGGAACTTGATTATCGCCCTGGGCGTCGCCCTGATGCCGGGCTATGCTCGCCTCATGTGCGGGCAGGTGCTTTCCGTCAAGCAAAACGACTACATCATGGCGGGGCGGGCGATGGGAGCGAGCAATCTCCGTTTGATGTTGCGCCATATCGCCCTCAACTGCGTCTCACCAATAATTGTGCAGATTACCATGATGCTGGGGGCAACTATCCTGGCGGAGGCCGGACTCAGCTTCCTGGGAATCGGCATCACGCCGCCGACAGCGGCCTGGGGCAGCATGGTCAGCGAGGCCAGGGAATACCTGCTGGTTCTGCCCATCCTCTCTTTCGCCCCGGGACTGGCACTGATGCTGGCGGTCTTCGCCTTCAACATGGTGGGAGACGGCCTGAGGGACGCGCTTGACCCCAGGCTGAGAGGCTTGCTGTGAAAACAGGACAGGCAACTAGAACGGCCAAAGCGGGGCAAGTTAGCTGAGACGGGAAGCCAGGTATATCACGGTCGCCCCGAGGATAACAGCCCCGGCGACGATGCCCACCACCAGCATCCTCACAATCCGCTCCAGGTGCTCCATGTGGATTTCCAGTCCGGAAACATCGGTGCGGACGAGCAGCTCACCGCGCTCCAGGGACCGGACAATCCGGAGCAGCCGCTTGGGCAGTCCCACCCCGAAAATAGCCAGGTCCGTTAAGGCTGAGGGAAGGCGGCGGAGGGTGGCGGAAAAGGAATACCTCTTATCGACCGCCTTTTCAATGTGGGGTTGCAGCGCCTTGAAGAAATCAAAGTCGCGGTTCAGCCCGCGGCCGAGGCTCTGCGTCATGGCCATAGTCTTGAGGAGAAGAAACGTATTAGCGGGCAACTGGACGCCGTTGCGGCGCACGACCGTGAAAAGCTCACCCAGGTTATAAGCCAGGTGAAACTCGGCCATCTGGGGATAATGGCCCATGACATGCTTCAGGTCGACCCGCAGGCTTTCCCGCGAGCCTATCGGGGCCACCGCCCCAAGGTCGGTAATCGACTCCACCAGGAGGTCGGCGTCCCGGTCGAGGATGGCTTTCACTCCGGTCGCCAGGTGGTCCCTGACGTCATCGTCCACCAGCCCTACCATGCCGTAATCGATTAAGCCGAGGCGTCCGTCAGGCTCGACAAATAGATTGCCGGGATGGGGGTCGGCATGGAACACGGCGTCCTCGAAGACCATCCGCAGCCAGACATCCACGGCGCGGCCGGCCAACTCCTTGCGGTCAAAACCGGCCTTCTCCAGCGCCGGTATATCGTGTATCCCGATGCCCCTGATGCGCTCCAATACAATCACTCGCGGGGTGGTATATTGCCAGAAAATCTTGGGGACGTGCATTTTGGGGTCTTCCTGGAAAAACTGGGCGAAGTGCTCGGCGCTGTGGCCTTCACGCACGTAGTCCAACTCGGCCGTGATAGTGTCCGCGATTTCTTCGACTACCCCGGGCAGGTTATACTGATATGAGTAGTTCGAGCGCCGGGCGGCGTTTTCAGCTACCTGGCGCAGGATGTCGAGGTCTTCAGTTACCTGCTCAACTACCCCGGGCTTACGCACCTTGATGACCACATCAGTGCCGTCCAGAAGGGTAGCCGCATGTGCCTGCCCGATAGAGGCAACACCCAGAGGGTTCTGGTCGAAGGACCGGAACAGCTCGCTGACGGGCTTGTGCAGCTCATCGGAAATGACTTTCTCAATCACCGCCACGGGCAGCGGCGCCATGGAGCTTTGCAGCTTGGACAGCTCCCGGGTATAGTCCGAGGGCAACATATCCGTGCGGGTCGAAAGGATCTGCCCTATCTTCACGAAGGTGGTCCCGAGCTCCTCCATGGCCATGCGCGTGCGCTCCGATCTGGTGTGCAGTTCCTTGTGCCAGGGATTGCCCGGTGGCACCCAGTGAAACGGTAAATATTTTTCCAGGCCGAACATGCGGATGAAATCACCGAGCCGGTGCTTGACCAGGACCATGGTAATTACACGGTACCTGTGGAAATGACGGCTCCGCCGGCGTGTAACTGTGGTAACTATATCACTCCCTCTCGCCCGGGTAGAATTTCAGGACCAGGCCTGATACCAGGACCGGTTAACGGCCACGCGCCAGACTGCGCTCGAGATAACGAGGGGAGATGGCGCCTGGCCCGGCAGTCCGGCGGTCTTTACTCCGCGGTCTTGAAATTGTCCGTGATGGACTTGCCGAGGGTCTGGGCGGCCTTACCCACGTCCCGGAACTTGGCCTTTACTTCATTATCCTTGATGCGGCTGTCAATGACCTTGGCGGCAGAGTTGACAATGCTCTGCGAAAACTCCTTGGCCTTTTCCCGCAGCTCGGGATCGTTGAAAATCTGACCGACCGTTTCACCGAAGGTCTTCATAACTTTGCCGAGGTCATCCGCAGCCTTTTTCCGGTTATATTTACCCTTTTCTGCCATGTTGCTTTCCCCTCCCGCCGGTTTTTCTCCCGACGATTTTATTGGTGTGAAATAAAAAATCCTTATATTATGTGGGGCAGTTACATTTACTATGATATCCTGTTTTTCATCAAAATGAAATATCTTCCTTAATCTAATTATGACAAAAATATTACATTTCGTCTATAGGGTTGCTTGACTTTTTAGAGATATCATAGCATTGTTAAAGCAGATGAAGGACGGGAAAATGAACGCCACGGGAAGGCCCATTATCGCCGTTACCATGGGCGATGCTGCGGGCATCGGGCCGGAGATAGCGGCCAGGGCCCTGGCCCTGGGAGAAATCAGCGCTATTTGCCGTCCCATTCTGGTGTGTTCCGGCGCCGTGATGTCCGGGGTCATCAATATGTTAAAGAGTCCGGTGAAGTTGAGGCCCGTCAGCGGCGCCGGCGATGTCCGGGGGTTAAAAGGGACCATAGATATCATCGACCTCCATAATCTCGACCCGGTCGATTTTACCATCGGCAGGGTATGCCAGACGTGCGGCCGGGCCTCAATGGAATACGTGGCCGCGGCCGCGGAGATGGCAATCAAAGGAGAGGCCCGGGCCATGGTCACGACACCGATAAACAAAGAGGCGACCGTCCGGGCGGGCTACGGGGACATCGGCCACCTGGAGTACCTGGCGCGGCTGACAAAAACCCGTGAATACGCGACCATGCTGGTCTCCGACCCGCTGCGGGTAGTCCACCTGACCACGCACCACTCGCTGAAAGAGGCCTGCTCGCTGGTGACCCGGGAAAGAATCACGGCCAGGCTAAAACTGATCCAGGAAAGTTTCGGAAGGTGGGGCATTACCCGGCCCCGTATCGCCGTGGCCGCCCTCAATCCCCACGGCGGCGAGGGCGGCCTCTTTGGCCGGGAGGAAATCGAGCAGATAAGCCCGGCTATCGCGGTCGCTGTAGCGTCCGGTATCGACGCCCGCGGCCCGCTACCGGCCGACTCCGTTTTCATCCGCACCCTCGGCGGAGAGTTCGACGTCGTCCTGGCCATGTACCATGACCAGGGACATATCCCGATAAAGGTCCACAACTTCGAGAAGAGCGTGAGCGTGGCCCTGGGCCTGCCTTTCATACGCACCTCGGTGGACCACGGCACTGCCTTCGACATCGCCGGCCGGGGTATCGCGAACCACCGCAGCCTCGTGGAGGCCATCAAACTGGCCGTCAACCTCACGAAGGGGAAATTGACCTAGATTCTCAAGCTCCGGTTTGTCGTGCGACGGACTTAATCCCGGACTATTTTTTCCCGCCCTTCGAAGAAGCTATTTCCAGGACACGTTTCCCGGTGGTCGGCATGATGACCACGGTTATCACCGGCCGGGTGACTTTACGCCAGTACTGGGGAAAGTGCACCACGCCCGGCGGGACATAGATGCTGGAAGACGTGTTAAAAATTATCTTCTCACGGTCTTTTCCCTCGCCTATCCAGAACTCGACCTCCGCGCCGAGGTCACGGGTATCTTTCGGGTCCGTGCCCAGGAAAAGGAATATTTCTTCGTAGTTGTGTTTATGCGGCTCGGTGACATAGTTGTCGGCTCCGATGGCGATATCACCGGAGATGATGCCATATTCCACGATGGAGTTTGCCTCATTCACGAAGTCCTTGGAAAAGATGACCCGGGGGCCCGTATCCGCCGGGCTCCGGTTGGGGATTTCATCGGTCTCCGGGACCACGTCGGTATACGCGTCGGTGACGATGGCCGGTTTCCTCACGACGTATTTTTCGTACTTCGATTTTGCCATGTTATCCTCGCTTTCTCCCTATACCGGTAAACGCATTAGATTCCTGGCATTGTCCTCGTAAATCTTCTTCCTGTCTTCGGCGGTGATATCCATCTCTTCGATGGCGTTGATGGTCTGCCGGTAGTTGCGGTCGCCGTGCTCGATGTCCCCCAGGGGAAAATCGATCCCGAACAGGATGTGGTCGGGGCCGAAGAAGGCATGGCCGCACGCGAGCGCCGTCGGATTGCCGTAGATGGCCGTATCGGCGTAGAACATCCGGAAGTAGTCGACGATATCCTTTTTCAGCCACAACCCGCTGCTTTCAGCCTCCCGGTTCAGGGAGAACATCTGCGTGAACTGTCTGATTCTTTCGGCATAGAAAGGCACCATGCCCCCAAGGTGGTGCGTGACTACCTTGAGAGTGGGGAATTTCTCCATGATGCCGCTGAACACCAGACGGGCCATCGCCGATGTGGTATCGTAAGGCCAGCCGAAAAGACTGAACATGTTATATTTAGACGTCTTTTCGGTCAGGTAGTCCGGGTGGTCGACCTTTCTCATGGGGTGGATGACTATCGGCAGGTCATACTGGCACATCTTCTCGTAGAGCGGTAAAAACTCCGGCGAATCGAGGGGTTTTTCGTCTACCGGCGTGTGGAGGTAGACGCCCTTGAACTTCAGGTCTTTGATGGCGCGGTCCGTCTCTCTCAGGGCAGCGTCCATATTGTTCATGGCGAGGGTGGCCAGCGCCCCGCAGAAGCGGTCGCGGTGCTTGTTGACCAGCTCTGCCATCTCGTCGTCGGCCCGCTCCGCCAGCTCGGCGGCTTTGGCCGGCCCGGTAACGTGCTCCACGGGGATCCGGCCGAGCGTCAACACCTGCCGCAGCGGCTCGAACTTGTCCATGACCCGGAACCGGGCATCGAGGTCATACAGGGCCGGACTGACCAGCACCTGACTCTCGTATATCTGGGGGGCGACCTTGTGGAGGACCTCTCCATACTTCGGGGGAACGATGTGGGCATAGGCGTCGATTTTAAGCTGGTACGGTGGTTTCATGGTCTCCTTTCATCGATGATAGATTCCGGCGGGATTTTCCCGGCGGTGCTTGCGCAGCGCCGATAGCCGATAAACGTATTATTGATAGTCAGCACGGAAATGTCAAACGGAATACCGGGAGGGTGTTTTACGACCGCTCGTGGTGAGCCTGTCGAACCATGGGCGGCTTAAGTTCACCCTTCGACAGGCTTAGAATGAGCGCCAGCCCCGTTTTCCTACATCACTACTGAAAACCCTCAATTCGATTATTATTTTACAGCCGTCAGAAAGATGCATTACCATATAATATAATGCAAGGAGGCGACGATGATGGCAGCAATGACCCAACGGGAGCGTGTCACGGCGACATTGAAGAGGGAGGAGGTCGACCGAGTACCCGTAAGCATGTGGCGGCATTTCTACGGTAGCGAGACCTCAGCGGAGAAGCTGGCGGAGGCGATGCGCGGTTTCCAGGAACGGTTCGACTGGGATTTCATGAAGGTCAATCCGCGCGCTTCTTACCATGTCGAAGACTGGGGAGTGAAAACACGCTATGACGGCGACGCATCCCCGCGCGTAGTATCTACCCCGGTGAAAAACCCTGCCGACTGGCAAAAAATCGGTGTGCTGGATGTCAATAAGGGCGCCCTGGGAGAACAACTCGCCTGCCTGGAAATCATCTCCCGGGGTCTGAAAGGTAAAGTACCCTTTATCATGACCGTTTTCACCCCCCTGGCGATCGCGGCCAGGCTGGTGGGCTCAGAGGAGATATTTTTAAAACAACTCAGGGAGGAGACGCCGCTGGTAAACCATGCCCTCGAGGCCATCAGCCAGACCTTTATCAAGTTTGCCGGGGCGTGCCTGGAACGGGGCGCCAGCGGGCTTTTTTACGCCACCACCGCCTGGGCTACCAGCGACCGCCTGTCCGAAGAAGAGTACCGGAGACTTGCCCGGCCCTATGACCTGAAGCTGCTCAACGCACTGCCGCCCGCCGATTTCCACGTGCTCCATGTCTGCCGGGCGAATAACCTGCTCCGGGTGGTCGCGGACTACCCGGTCCATGCCTTCAGCTGGGACGCCAGGGCCGCCGGGAACCCATCTCTCGTCGAAGGTCAAAGGATTGTCGGCGGCAAGGCGGTCGTCGGAGGCATAGGCCACGACCGTGACCTCGCTATGGCGACGCCGGCGCTCCTGGCTGCGGAAATAGCCGGCCTGCGTACCGCCATGGGGAAAAGAGGGTGGATGCTCGGGCCGGGCTGCACCTTCCTCCCGGAAACACCGGAGGCCAATCTGCAGGCGGTCCGCGACGCGGTTGGGAGATAGGTTCACGGAGATTCCGGTAAGACTCTAAAGCCGGCGTATCCTGGGCAGGAACACCAGGAAGGAAAAGCTCAGGAGAATAAGGGCGATGGCGAACCCGCCAATCGACCGCTGTATCCCGATACCCTGAGACAAAAGCCCCACGAAAAACGTCCCCAGCCCGCTCAGTCCCTGGTTCATCATGAGGATGCTCATCACCCGCCCCAGGTATTCCGCGTCAGCGAGGGTCTGCAGCGTGGTCATGAGGGTGGTGGAGTGGCTCGCCTGTCCCGTGCCGATGATAAACATGGCCGCCAGGGACAGGTACCAGGAGTGCGAGAAGGCGAGGATGACCAGCCCGATACCGGCGACCATGCCGCCGGCCAGGACTATGAAGCCGCGTTTCCGGTTCGGAAAAGAGGCCATGGCGAGGGAGGCGACCAGCGCCCCGACGCCGGCGACACTCTGCATGACGCCGAGACCGGTCGCCCCGACCTTGATAATTGTATCGGCGAAAATGGGAAGCATCATCTGGTAGGGCATGAAAAGCACGATATAGAAAATGGCGTATATCAGGACGAGGAAAATGGTCCGGTGTCCCCGGATATAGTTCAGCCCCTCGCGGGCGTCGGTTAGCGTGCTGCGGCCCCCGGCGGCGGCCCGGCGGGTGGAGGGGATAAAGGCGGTCAGAATAATCGCCATGAGGTAAAGCCCGGCCATGATATAAAAAACGGCGGCGAATCCCAGAGTATCGATGAGGAACCCCGCCACGGCCGGGGCGACGAGTCGGAAAATATTCGTCCCCATGGTGTTAAGGGCCAGGGCATTCATCACCATGTCGATTTCGAGGAGCTCCGGGATAATCGCCTGGCGGGCCGGTATCGCCATAGCCCCGAAAATCCCCTGGATTACCGAGGTGACCATCAGCACCCACCACGAGCCGGGGTTTTCGGAGCTCATGTAGCCGGTCGATAAGGTGATAGCCACCACCAGGGCCATGGCCCCGGCGGCGCTCTGCCCGATTTGAATCAGTCGTTTCTTGGGAAAACGGTCCGCCAGGGCGCCGCCCACCATAAATAGCAGCATCTGCGGTACGGCCGTGGCCAGCGCCAGTATCCCCAGGATAGCCGCCGATCCGGTCAGCCGGTAGACGAGCAGGGACTGGGTAATCATCAGCATGCTTACCGAAGCCCACTGCCCCATCATACCGAAGAAGTAAAAGCGGAAAGAGGCACTCCGGAAAGAATCGAGAGTCTTCAGATTACGCAGAAAAATTTTCGTCCCTTTCTTCCAGGCCAGCATATCTCCGCGCGTACGGCGGCCGGCGCGCGGGCGCTCGTTACCATTATATAATATCCGCCCAATTCCGGCGGATTTCCTTTTCCGGGCGCCTTCCAGTCCACGTGCATCAATGTTTCAGGAAAATTTCATTGACACTACCTGCCCGGATAGTATATAAGATGGTTATAGAACGGTTAGAAAACGGTTTGAATTTCCCCTGACCATGATACCCGGGCGGCGGAATCACGGGGATGAGGATGTACAGCATCCTCTAAACAGGGAAAGGAATCTGATATTCAGAATACGATAAGAAGTCTGGCCAACATCATCATCGATGTCTTTGCCGTGATAGCCGGGCTCAGAATGTGGTTTAGCGCCGGCGGGACCTCACGCGCCCTGGCCTTCGCGATTATCATCATCGGGGCAATTGCGCTGGAATCAAACGTCGTCGCTATCATCAAGCGACGACGCACCAACCAGGACCTGACGGATTGACTTACAGGGGTATTCGCGGGGTAGTGTTCGCCCCGATATCCCCGGTTATTTGCCGCCGCGGTATTTGGTGACCCCTTTACCGACCGGGTAGGACATCAAGTAGAATATCTGTTTCTGAACACTGCGAATTATCATTGGTCCCTGCTTTACGTCCGGGGGGATATAGGCCCCGAAGCTTTTGTTGATAATGTGCTTCTCGCCCCCTATCCAGAGCTCCACCTCCGCGCACAGGTCGGTGATGTCCGCGTAGTTCATCGCGTTGAAAACGATGGACGTGCCGTGCGACACCGCGTGTTCTTTCATCATCAGAAAGCCCGCTTTCGATTTTTCGCCGGGCAGCAGCCACAGCGTCTCACAGCCGAACTCGGCGCCGGGAACAACGGTATCATCGACATAAGCCATCGGGCGCACGTATTTGGGGTCGTAAGGCAGCATGTAATATTTACGGCTCTGGTTGGGTCTGGTTCCGTAGATAAAGTATTTAGCGTTTATTAGTTCACCCGGCTTCGCCGCCTGTTTCCCGGGTTCAGCTTGTTTCACGCCCTTCTCTTCGGCAGAGTGGTCTTTTTCGCGGGTGTACACTCCGGGACCGGATGTCCAGTGGCAAACGGGCCTGGTCGTGACCTTGCCCCCGCTGCCTCGGGTGGGCATATGTATCATGCCGGCCGGGATATAGGACACCCAGCTTTTATCCAGGGGGATTGTTTCATCTTCCATCAACATCCCCATGGAACCTGTGTCCTCGGGATGGTCAGGGTCGGTGCCCCACCAGGATAGCAACTCGGGAAAATCATGGGCATGGGGGAACATCGGCTTGGGGTTCGCGGTTCGTTTCATCTGCTCCTGCATGGTTATCTGGTTTGGATAAGAAGATGGCCATATCCAGGTAGACTCGCCATAGTAGGCGCCGGGAATAACCTCGTCGTCGATCCAGAGGACATGCTCCATGCCGATACGCTTGCCCTCGGCCGCCAGCCTGTCTCTTTCTTCCGGGGTGGGGCCGGGCAGCATGTCCCTTTTCTGGAGCGTCGTGCAGATATATTTATCGTATTTACCCATTTTCACTTTCCCCTATTTTATTCATAATCAATGAGGTCATTTTGCGCCGCTCACCCTCAGTCTGTCGAAGGGTGGTTCGACAAGCTCACCACGAGCGGACAGTAATAGCTCTCATTTCTGCCACCAGGGACTAGACGAGCGAGCCTCCTTCCGGGGACACGCCATTCGGGTCGATTGCCCTCACCAGCTTCCGCCACCAGAGATGGTAGTTGGACAGGGCCGGGCCGATTTCATCTTGCGGGCCCATCGTGCTGGCGAAATAATGCTCCTTGAATGCCCTCGCGGTCTGCTCTTTTTGCCATCCCTCTACGGCCGCCTTGGCCTCGGCGTTCCGCGGATCGAATTTGCAGAATATTTCCGTTTTGCCGAGGTGCCCCTGTTCGACACCCCATCCGAAGAAGGCCCCGCCGTCGTCCACGATATAACCCTTCTTAATCAGGGGCTCTTTCGCCTTGCCGGCGCCGATCGCCCACTTTATGGTCAGGTCTCTCTGGCCCATGATAGGAATTGAATTGAAGGCCCCGCCGGGGCGGAACGTCTCCCGGATAGATGCGGAGATTCTTATGCACTGGCACATCAGGATACCTTCGATCTCCGGGTCTTCAACCGTTTTCAGGGACTTGCCGCCGGCGTCACTGACTATTTTCTCCAGCACCTTCTTCTTGTAGGTAAAATCTTCGGCAGAGTTGCCGGCAATAATCACGAAAAACCCGGGGCCCTGCACCTCTTTATTCAGGCGGTTGAACATCTTCTCGTCTTCTTCGTTACAGGTGGTGATATTCGCCGCCACCATGGCCGCGTTAAAACCCATCAGCTCGTAACATATTTCCGCCTCACCAAGCTTAAGCTCCGCCTGCCACATTTTCTCCACGGACGGGAAGCTGAAATACCGCGCCATCATGTTGGGCGGTATCTCGCTGAGAACGTATTTCGGCGAATGTCCCACCACCGGAAATTTTGCCGGCCCGGGCCAGTGATAAAGCTTCAGGGCGGCCTTGGTAAAGACGCCCGGCGTTACGCCCGGCGGCACGGCGCTGGTAAGTATGCTCCTCAAAGAAGGCCCCGGCCCGTCACCGCTGAACCACTCGTCCGAAGACCCCAGCGCGCCCGTCCTGACGATTTCGCCTTCCGGGGTGACCCATTCTATAGCTAGATGGTTCCGGTCGTCGCCGCTGGTGGTCTGGTCCATGTGCCCGTGGCCGCGGAGCATTGCCGAGCAGGTGGTCCCGGCCCCCTTGATGCAGAAGTTCAGGCCCCGTTTCATCAACTCGGCCTGCAGCTCTGACGAAATCACGTACGGCTCAACCACGGCGTACATGTTTTTCTCGTTGATTTCGATGATGTGGTTCATCCTTCTCAGGTCCATCAGGATGATACCCTTCGGGAACATCCCCGACCAGCCGGTACAGATAGGCCGGAACTTTAGCTTGTGCTTATTGCACAGCCTGACTAAAGCCTGGACTTCCGCCGTGTTCCCCGGGAGCATCACGGCGGCGAACTCGGTGTTGTAGTACGAAGGCATGATCGCCGGGTCATCGCAGATATTCTCCTCTCCCACCACGTCTTCGAATTCTTTATATACTTCTTTACTTAACGCCATCTTCGTATCCTCCTTCCTTAGAGCGCCTTCTCGACGAGTTCGACGATATCGTACACCTTGAGGCCGCTGCCGCTTTCCTTGATGGCCTCGTTGAAGTTCTTTTCGCACCAGGGACAGGCGGTAACAATCGCCTCGGCGCCGGTAGATATAGCTTCCTCGATTCTCTTTTTGGCGGTCCAGAGATTGAAGTCGGGATTGGAATCGTTGACGCCGCCACCGGCCCCGCAGCACCAGGAGTATTCCTTTATCCGCGTCATTTCGGTGAGCTTGACTCCGGGAATGCTCCTGAGGACATCACGGGGCGGCTCATAAACACCCTTGGTACCACGCCGGTATTCCTTGGGCGGATCGAAAACAAACTTATCGCCCGGGACCTTTTTCCCCGTCCAGTGAACCCACGACTCGCCCAGCCTGCCGAGTCGGCACGGGTCATGGTAGGTAACCGAGAGATTTACCTTTTTCCTCGGCTTCAGCGTGCCATCCCTTATCAGCTTATCGATGTATTCCGAGATGTGCAGCACTTTCAGGCTGCCCTTCAGGTCGTACTTATCATAGAGTACTTTAAACGCCTGGTAGCCGTCAGCGCAGCCGGTCACCAGGGTCTTGGCGCCCGATTTTTTGACCATGGCCATGTTCTTTTTCGCCTGGTTGAGGAAGTCCGCCTCGTAGCCCATCTGGTAGGCCCGGCCGCCGCAGCACGTCTCGGTGTTGCCGGCGATGCCGAAATCGACGCCCGCCTTTTGCAGTATCTTCGCCGTCGCTCTCGCCAGCTTCTGGTAGTCTTTATCATAGCTGGTCAGACAACCGACGTGATACAGCACGTCCACCTTCTCTTTGGTGGCGTCTTTCAGGTCCAGCCCCGCCGCCCAGTCGCCGCGCTTTCCCTGGGCCGGCACCATGGCGCCTGTCTTCCGCAGGCCGGCAATTACCTTATCAAGGGCGGGGTGGGTGTGGCCGTCCTGGACGCACTTTATCCTGAACTCCTGGATGGGCTGGAGGACTTCCATGTCCATAGCGTAGTTACAGGAGACGCCGCAGGCGCCGTCCATCTGGCAGTTATAGACTATGTGGAGGAGCTTGTCCGTGTAGTTGAAGCCGTTCTTCAACATGGCAGCCCCGATATTGACTCTCCCACCTCCGGAGTAGCTGTGGAAGTTATATCTCGAGATGCTGGGGCACGCGTACGAAAACTGCGAGCCATTCACCTTCTGCATGGGTATAAACTTACAAGCCGAACACCGGCAGCACATTTCCATATCGCCTTTATACTGTTCCAGTCCCATGTTCGCTACCTCCTGAATTTTTAGCTTTCAGCTTGCCGTGTGGAGTATTCCTGACAACCGTCCTTTAAAAGCACACTTTCCCCGGATTCATCACGTTGTTCGGGTCGAACATCTTCTTAAGCTTGTTTAGAACGGCGACGGACGCCGCGTCCCGATTGATAATCATCCTGGCAGTTTCCCCGTAAGGACGGGAGAAAAACGCGCCGTTACTAACCAGGTTTTTGACGGCCAGGGTGGACAAATCCTTGACCCGGTTCGCCTCGCCCGGGTTTTCGGAATCATAGAACAGGTTAAACTCGCAGTGACAGCCGGTACCCTGCACTACCGGCTGGACATAAACACCCATGTCCGAAGCGGGATAGCCTGCTTTTTCGACCGCGCCATTCATCACATTGATGAGGCCTTCCAGCTTATCGTTGATGGTCAAGAAGAAAACATCCTCACAGGCCCCTTTGTAACGGAGCTTCCAGTAAGGCTCAGCGGAAGGCTGCTGGACGGCTTTCAATATTTCATTGGCGGAAATCCCGCCGGCCGCTTTTACGGCATCCACTCCCAGCCGCTGGGTTATTCTGGTGATGTCTTTAATATAGGAACTGATCCTTTCCTCCGGGAAAAACTCGTAGCCAGCCACAGTATAGAACAGTGTCCATGGTGGTAGGGCATCCTTTAAGTTCTGATAGTCCCGGGGCCATTTTTTCGTAAAGATAGCCGCCAGGTTGGTATTATTGAGGATGAAGCACTCGTTGACCATGCGCAGTCGGATCAGCCAGGAAGCCAGCTCGAGCAGCGTGCCGAGGTTGGCGGAGCTGACCACGAAGGGTTCTTCCAGGGCGGGGAGAAGCTCGCACCGCATCGACGCCCACGTTACGATGCCGATAGTCCCCTGCGAGCCCTGGATAAGCCGGTGCCAGGAAGCCACGCCGGGTCCGTACGGCGCTTTTTGCACGCCCCCCACCGCCCATTGTTCCTTGACGCTACCCGGCCCGGCCGCCTGCCCGGTCCTGAACTCATCTCCGGTCCCGAATATGACCTCCACGCAGGCCAGCGGGTCCGTTATATCCCATTGGTACTTGGGCATGATTACCGGCTCCCTCTCGAGCAGGCTGCCGATAACCGTCTTCGACTTTCTCGGCAGGAGCGGTATATTGAGCCGGATGCCCTCCTTCTCCGCCGCCGGTATGAGCTCACCGAAAGTCAC
>Ga0154808_128_pt1 | contig 14518 bp, 12 predicted proteins | sample Rifle2008BG16ft_FD_105816 | JGI IMG/M metagenome (GOLD analysis project Ga0154808, IMG submission 105816) | Chloroflexi bacterium RBG_16_56_11 | reverse complement strand
CTACCCGCCCGGCGCCTGCCCGCTGTGCGCGCGAGGCATCCCGCTGGTGCGGCCGGGCAGCTCCCAGCCGAAGGGCTCCTGAGTCAGAGCCGCTTGTCCGCTGTTGACAAAACCTTTTTTCGGAATCCCTTCTTTTATTCCTCCTCCTTTCGCTATATAATGCCGGTAAAGCACCGAGGAGGCTCCCAATGGAAATGGCCGTCACCGTCGTCGTTGCCGTCCTGATTGTCCTGCTCAGCATCCTGGTCATCCGCCTCATTTACGAAAAGCGCTTTCGCGACTGGCGCGATACCGAGCAACAGAAATGGGCGTCGGCAACCGAGCAGGCGAAAAACTCCGCCATCAAGCAAAGTCGGGCCGTCCTGGGCGGGAAGTTTACCGAGCAGATGGTGCCGTTTTTCCCCGACTTCAAGTACGACCCGACTGAGGTCAGATTTATCGGTAGTCCTATAGACATGGTCGTCTTCCCCGGCCTGGCCAGGGGCGACCCGGAAGAAATCGTCATCCTGGAAGTGAAGTCGGGCAAGAACGCCCAACTGACTTCAGCGCAGAGAAAAATCCGCCAGCTGGTGGAAGAAGGCATGGTGCGGTGGGACGAGATAAACCGAACGATGGAGGGGGAGGGGTAATACTAGCTTCGTCCGAACTCCCGCTCCAGTCGCGCCGCGCTCAGCCGGACGATAGTGGGCCGGCCGTGGGGACAGGTGTGGGGGATGGCCGCCTGCTCGAGCTGCCGGACCAGCGCCCGCATCTCTTCCAGGGACAGGACCTGTCCCGCTCGCACGGCGCCATGACAGGCAATCGAGTTGACCGTCTTCTCTTCCCAGCCACTCCTCGCCCCGCCGGAAAGGGAATCCAGCAGCTCCCGCAGCATCGAGGGCCAGTCGTCCCCGGCCACCAGCGCCGGGACGGTCCGCACCAGATAAGAGCGGTCGCCGAACGACTCCAGCCCGAAGCCGTATCCGGCCAGCGAGGGGAGAATCGATTTCATCAGGGCGTCCTGCCGCGGCGTAAGGTCGAGGGTCGACGGCTCAAGTAGTCCCTGCACCTCCGGCTTCCCCCGCGCGCGCTCCCGCTGCAAGGAGTCGAGTCGGACCCGCTCGTGCGCCGCATGCTGGTCGATAAGATACAAACCATCAGGGCCCTCGGCGACGATGTAGCTGTTGAGGACCTGGCCGACCACCCGCAGCACCGGCAGAGCGGCCAGGAGAGGCGTCGCCGGCCCGGCCGTCACGGTGTCCCCCGACAAAGCCAGCGGCAGCACCGCCGCCGCTTCCCTTCGAGGGAGAGTGGGAGTAAAAGAGGCCACCGGCTCGTTGATCTGCGGCACCGGCATCTGCGCCACGAGGGTCCGCCGGACGGCCCGCTGCACGGCGCGGAAAACGTCCGACTCATTGCGGAACTTGACCTCGCTCTTGGCCGGATGGATATTGACGTCCACCTCGGCCGGCGGCAGGGTGACGTTCAGGACGGCCACCGGGTGTCGTCCCGCCATGAGGAGTCCGGTATAGGCCTCCTCGACCGCATAAGAGAGCAATCGACTGCTCACCCAGCGTCGGTTGATGAAAAAGCTCAGGTAATCGCGCCCGGCCCGCTCGAGCCCCGGGGCGCCGACCATCCCGGCGACGGTGATACCGGCGTCCGCCTTCTCCTGCCCGCCCGACCACTCCCCTCCCCCGCCGGTCACCGTGAGCATCTTCGCGGCCAGCGTCGCTCCGTAAATTTCGATGATAGTCTCCAGAAGCTTGCCCCGTCCGGCGGTGCGCAGGTTCGGTTTGCCGTCGACCGCAAGGTCGAAGGCGACCTCCGGATAGGCCAGGGCGTACTGGCTGACGATATTGGCGACGCGGGCGGTCTCGGTATGGACCGATTTTAAGAATTTCAATCGCGCCGGGACGCGCCGGAAGAGGTCGTGGACCGTGACGGTGGTGCCCCGGTTGCGCGACTGCGCTCTTCTGGCGGTAACAACGTCGTTTTCCAGGGTAACGGAAGTACCGGCCTCATCGCCTTCGGCGCGAGTGAGGATCTCTACCCGGGCCACGGCGGCGATGCTGGGTAATGCCTCGCCGCGGAACCCAAGGCTCTGTATATTATGTAAATCATCCTGGCTTTTAATTTTACTGGTGGCATGGCGCTCGAAGGCCAGCTCCACCTCGCCAGCGGGTATCCCGTTGCCGTCGTCCGTTACGAGGATGAGGCCGATGCCCCCTCCCCTGATTTCAACCTGAATCTGCGTAGCCCCGGCGTCCAGGGCATTTTCCACCAGCTCCTTGACCACCGACGCTGGCCTCTCGACCACCTCACCGGCGGCAATCAAATCGATAGTATGTTTGTCCAGTACCTTGATGGGCATCTAAATGGATATTACACGTTTCCGTGTATAATGTCAAGTGGATTCATGGTTAAAGTTTATAGGAAACGGGTTATTAAATCCATCCCCCTGGCCCCCTCCCTTCGGCAGGCTCACTTCGTGGTGACTCAGTGGAACCAGGGGAGGCCCTTTACGAAAGGAAGGAGGAGGAAAATGAGAGGGGGCTGGCGCCTTGTGTCGACTATATTTTAGGATTCTTATTTACCTGTACTCTAATCTCTCCGTCCCACACCAAAGAACCAAAAATTTTTTCAGGTGCAGGGATCGACATATGTATATCTTTTCCTGCGTCATAATATCGCTCTAATGTTCCCCGTGGGGTTATAACGTAATGAATTGCATGCGAAACTCCTGCCATTCCCCCCGGCAGCTTATGCTTAGGAACATAGGTCACTAACAATTCCTCTTGTTTAATAATCTCGTACCATTGCTGTTCGTCGAAAACACTTGCTGCTAAAAGGAAATCGTCTCGATGCACGATGGGTAGCCTTATAGGTTGATTAAGAATTGGCGACTCGACAAGTAGATATCCATAAGGTTTGGTATGGCTTAATGCCTTAACCTTGCCGTCGCGGTCGATTATGGTTCCGGCCCTATCGAATTCAAGAACACGGAAGACCTGACCAATGATATCAGTCCATTTACAGTCTCGACCGATTTCCATTGTCATCACAATACCTCCTTTTAGATAAGAATATTCTTTTATACAACTTGATACACAACTTCAACCAACCACTTCCTGTATTAACTCATCACAATAGCACAAGGGGCGGGATTACTTCAGATTTCAGTTTACTGTGGTCACCGTATTTCCGTTACGCAGAACACGTTTAAGTATACCCTGGGGCTAGCGCGGCTGGATTCCCGCCTGCGCGGGAATGACGTAGACTTTAAGAAGGGGCGTCTAAGAGGTGTGTAGACCCCTCTTTCTTTTTTCTCCCCCTTTCCAAACAGATGATTTAGGGGGATTTTAATGACCCGTTTGGAGAGGGGGACATATATATTGCATCGCTACGCTCGTTTTGACAATGAAGAGAAGCAATGACTGGCATCAAAAGTAATACCGAATATAGCGAGGAAGTAAGGGATACAAAATTATTATTATATGGTAGGATTTAAGCAAAAGCGTCAGGAGCGTGCATATGATTTCAATAAAAAAAATGGCGACCATACTACTTTTGGGGACCATGATCCTTACCGGGGCCTCCGCTTGTACCAAAACGGTCACTCCGGCGGAAACGACCGAAATAGTCGGGGACGAACTCGCCGCAGCGAAAGCCGAAATCGACCGAATAGAGCAAGAGTTAGTTGAAGCCCAGTTGGTAACAGCCGAGCTGGATGCCATGGTAGCGAAGTTGGAAGAGCTAGAAAAACGATACGACAGCAAAGTAAGCGAGCTCGATGTGGCCGCGGCCCAATATACAAAACTAAAATTGGACTACGTAGACCTGACACAAAAGAGCAATACGTCCACGCAGAACTATGCCACTCTGGAAAACCAGTTCCGGGAATTGCAACGGGAACTCGATTTAATCGCTCAGAAGGCAGCCGAAATCAATGAGGCCAGCATCGCGGATGCTCTATTCAGTCTGATTAACCAAGCCAGGACGAGCCAAGGCTTAGCAGCAATAACCTGGAACGATAATCTGCGGGTGCTTTTAGAAACGAACGGCAAGAACATGGCCGAGTCGAAGCAGTACCAGTACTATTCGCTCGTCTGGGTCCCCTTTCAGGAAGTATTCTGGGCGACCGGATATGCCTCAGTGGAAAGTCTTACGGGCGCCGCCATGACTGTCTGGAAGAGCAATTCACTACGATACTCGAACAATGTCCTAGCGGATGATGCCAAGTATGGCGCTGTGGGCGTATATAATGTCGATGGAATTTATTATATAACCTTCGGGGCTTCCGTTTACCCGTACAACCTCTAAAACCGTGGTCGGCGAGGCCATGCCCTCGTAGTACCACCCGATTTCCGGGCGGGTCGTGAGCGACAATACAGACCCTTCGTTATGTTCAACCCTCGAGAAATCTCAAGTTGAGAACGGAAAAGCTCAGTCTACTATCGCCACTCGGTTTTCGCCGCGGAGGACGCGCTTCAAATACTGTCCCGTCGCTGAGGATTCACACTGCGCTATCTCCTCCGGGGTGCCGGTGGCCACCACGTAGCCGCCCTTGTCGCCGGCGCCGGGGCCCAGGTCGATAAGGTAGTCGGCGTTCTTCATGACATCGAGCTGGTGCTCGATGACCACCACCGTGTTCCCGGCGTCCACCAGTCGCTGGAGCACGCGCAGCAGCGCCGCCACGTCCTCGAAGGACAGCCCGGTGGTCGGCTCGTCCAGGATATACAACGTGCTCCCCGTCGACCGCCGCGAAAGCTCGGTGGCCAGCTTCACCCGCTGCGCCTCGCCCCCTGACAATGTCGGGGCCGGTTGGCCGAGGTGGATATAGCCCAGGCCGACGTCGTTGAGAGTCTCCAGCTTGCCCCGGATGCGCGGAAAATGCTCGAAATACTCCAGTCCCTGCGCCACGGTCATGTCCAGGACCTCGGCGATGTTCTTGCCCTTGAACCGGATTTCCAGGGCCTCGCGGTTGTAGCGCTGCCCTTTACACACCTCGCAGGGGACGGTGACGTCCGGCAGGAACTGCATCTCGATTTCGATGTAGCCCTCGCCGCGGCAGGCCTCGCAGCGTCCGCCTTTGACATTAAAGGAAAACCGACCCGGCCCGTAGCCGCGGAGTCTGGCCTCGGGAACGGCGGCGAAAAGCTCGCGGACGGACGTAAAGAGCCCGGTATAGGTGGCCGGATTGCTGCGCGGCGTCCGCCCGATGGGCGACTGGTCGATGTTAATGACCTTGTCGATATGCTCGACGCCGACGATTTCGTCGCAGGCGCCGGCCCGCTCCTTGGCGCGATAGAAAATCTGCGCCAGCCGGCGATAGAGAATCTCGTCGACCAGCGTGCTCTTGCCGGAGCCGGAGACACCGGCGACGCAGACCAGGCGTCCCAGCGGGATGGCGACATCGATGTTTTTCAGGTTGTTCTGCCGGGCGCCCTTGATGACAAGCTCCTTCCCGTTGCCGGGTCGGCGGGATTCGGGGAGGGGAATCTGCTTGGCGCCGGAGAGGTACTGCCCGGTCAGCGATTTTTCGTTCTTCATGATATCGTCCAGCGTGCCCGTGGCCACGACCCAGCCGCCGTGCTCGCCGGCGCCGGGGCCCATGTCAATAATATGGTCGGCCGCCCGCATCATGGCCTCGTCGTGCTCGACGACCAGGATGGTGTTACCCAAATCTCTCAATCGCTGCATCGTCCGGATGAGGCGGTAGTCGTCAGCGGGATGGAGTCCCACGGTGGGCTCGTCGCAGACGTACAATACGCCCATCAGCCCGCTGCCTATCTGCGTGGCGAGTCGGATACGCTGCGACTCCCCGCCGCTGAGGGTCATCGAGGCGCGACCGGTGCTGAGATAGTCGAGCCCGACGTCCTTGAGGAAGCCCAACCGCGTCCTGATTTCCTTGAGTATCTGGTGGGCGATGAGAGTCTCCCGCTGGTTCAGGACACTGGCGGCGATTTCATCCACCCATTCCAGGGAGTGGACCACCGGCATGTCACTGATGTCCATGATGCTCTTCCCGCCGATGGTCACCGAGAGCGACTCCGGTTTCAATCTCTTGCCTTTACACTCCGGGCAGGGCTTGTTTACCATGTACCGCTCGATATTCTGGCGGGACTGCTCGGACTCGGTATCCTTAAAAAGCCGCTCCATGTTGGGTATGATTCCCTCGTAGCCGTCAGAAACGCGGACGGTGCGCCCGAAGCGGTTACGGTAGGTGCGCTGGTCGCCTTCACCGTAAAGCAGCAACTGAATCTCTTTCTCGCTTAAATCTTTGACCGCCGTGTGCAGCGAAAAGCCACCACGACGTGACAGGGGTTCCAGCCGCCAGAGGTACCAGTTATGAGACTGCCAGGGGCGTATGGCACCCTGCATTACAGATAACTCTTTATTCAGCACGAGGTCGGGGTCGATTTCCTGCCGGAATCCGAGGCCGGTACAGGCCGGGCAGGCGCCGTAAGGGGTATTGAAGCTGAAGGTGCGGGGGGCGATTTCTCCCAGGCTGATGCCGCAGTGGACGCAGGCGAAATGCTCCGAGAAGAGCAGTTCCTCACCGTCCACGATGGACACGAGGACAATCCCGGCGCCGATTTTCAGGGCCGTCTCCACGGAGTCGGCGATGCGGCTCCGCGTGCCGCTTTGACCGACGACCAGGCGGTCGACGACCACCTCGATGGAGTGTTTCTTGAACTTGTCGAGCTGCTTGATATCATCCGCAAGCTCGTGGATTTCCCCGTCCACGCGGACCCGGGCATAGCCCTGCTTGCGCAGGTCGTCAAAGACCGCCTGGTACTCGCCCTTACGGTCGCGGATAAGCGGGGCCAGGACCATGATGCGGCTTCCCTCCGGTAGCTTCTGGACGGCGTCGACAATCTGCTGGACCGTCTGCAGGGTGATTTCACGCCCGCAACGGGGGCAGTGGGGATGGCCTACCCGGGCGAAAAGCAGGCGGAGATAGTCGTAGATTTCCGTCACGGTGCCGACGGTCGAGCGGGGGTTCTTGCTCGGCCCTTTCTGGTCGATGGACACCGCCGGGCTCAACCCCTCGATATAGTCGATATCCGGCTTTTCCATACGTCCGAGGAACTGGCGAGCGTAGGCGGAGAGCGACTCCACGTAGCGGCGCTGCCCCTCGGCGTAGACGGTATCAAAGGCCAGCGAGCTTTTGCCGGAGCCGGAGACGCCGGTAATAACCACGAGCTTATCGCGGGGGATGATAACATCGATGTTTTTCAGGTTGTGCTCACGGGCACCCTTGACGATGATGGCATCGGAAGGCATGGAATGATTACCTCTAATCAGATTTTATCATCATCGGCCTCGGCCAAACAAGGATTCTTACGGATCCGCCATTTAAATATTATTGCCTGGCGTTTACCTGCCTCACCTTAATCTCCTTGCCAAACGGAAGCGAACGAAGCACCCGAAGGACTCCGTTCGGAGAAGGTGAGAAAATCAAAACAGGAGCCTACACCCGTCTGAGACGCCCCAGCGGAGCAGTAAAATTTTACAGAATCAGCCAGTTTGCCAGCGGAACCAATGAAAAGATGACTGACCGGACACCGGCCACGCCGATTGTATCCGGCAAGCGCTGCTGGTATACTTGGTGTAAGATAAAATGGTAAAGTTGAAATATTATGCAGCCTGACGAACCGACATTGAGGCGGAGAGTGGTGGTCACCGGCCTGGGGGCCATCAGCCCCGTCGGCCTGGACACCGCGAGCATGTGGGAAGCGCTGGTGGCCGGGCAATCCGGCGTCGATTACATTACGGCCTTCGATACGAAGACCTTCGACACGAAAATCGCCGCCGAGGTGAAGGGTTTCGATCCCGAAAAATACGTCAGCCGGAAGCTCGCGCAGCGCATGGACAGGTTCACCCAATTCGCGGTGGGGGCGAGCCTCCAGGCCAAAGAGACTGCCCGGCTGGTCATCGACGAAGGCAACTCCATGGACTGCGGGGTCATTATCGGCAACAGCGTTTGCGGACTGCTTTCTATCTCCGCTCAATACAAAGTCCTGATGGAACAAGGCCCCCGGAGGGTAAGTCCGATACTGGCGCCGACAATGACCGGGGACGCCGCTTCCGTACAGGTCTCTCTAATCCTCGGGGCCAAGGGGGTCAACTATGCGCCGTCATCAGCCTGTTCCAGTGGCTGCGACGCCATCGGCCAGGCGTATGACCAGATACGGTTGGGCAACGCCCGGATAATGGTCGCCGGCGGCACGGAGGCCCCGATAATGCCCATCGTCATCGCCGCTTTCAGCAACATCAGGGCGCTATCAGCCAAAAACGAGAATCCGCAGGAGGCCTGCCGTCCCTTCGACGCCAGGAGGAACGGATTCGTCATGGCCGAAGGGGCCGGCATCATGGTGCTGGAGGACGCGGAATACGCCCGGGAACGCGGCGCCCCCATACTCGCCGAGCTGGCCGGGTACGGCGCGACGAGCGATGCCTTCCACCTGACCCAGCCGGCCCCGGATGGCGCCAGCGCCGCGGCGGCGGTAAGAATGGCCCTCGAAAGGGGCAACGTCAGCCCGGAAGAAATCGACTACATCAACGCGCACGGCACGGCCACGCTCCTCAACGACCGCATGGAGACGAACGTCATCAAGAGCGTCTTCGGGGAGAGGGCCAGGCAAATACCCATATCCGCCAGCAAGTCGATGATAGGGCACCTGCTGGGAGCGGCGGGAGGTATCGAGGCGGTGATTACCGTCCTGGCGATGCAGCACGGCGTCGCTCCGCCGACCATCAACCTCACCGTCCCGGACCCGGAGTGTGACCTCGATTACGTTCCCAACCACTCCAGGAAGGTCAGGATAGACACCGCCGTTTCCAACTCCTTCGGGTTCGGCGGGCATAACTCGGTGCTGGTCTTCCGCAAATTCAAGCCGTAAGAACGGAATGAACCGGTACGCCTGTGAATGAAAGCATGTACGATAATGGCAGGGGGCAGGCTGATGAACTGCGCCTGCGCCATCTCACCGTCGACGAAGCCCTGCCGCTCCTCGACCGTTTCCTGCATGACGCCTATGTGGACGGACTCACCCATGCGAGAATAATCCACGGGAAAGGCACCGGCACGCTCCGCGAGACAGTCCGGAGAGAACTTAAAAAACACCCCCTGGTAAAATCTTTCCGTCCCGGCCAGAACCGGGAAGGCGGCGAAGGAGTGACCGTCGTCGAGTTCACCGAAAGCTAATCCAGGGGAGGAGGTATTTTAAATGGCCAGAGTCACCAGGGGAACAACGCCGAAAAACAGTCGGTCCGGCCCGTACCCCATGGAAAAGCTGAGGAAGGGGGATAAGCCTACGACCGTCATCAGCGAGAACATCGCCCGGTTCGATGAGAGGCAACACGGCTTTGCCCGCGCCGGGCGCGGCGAGCTGGGACCGGTGCCGCAGCGGGAAATGGCACGCTTTGTCCCGAAATACCCCCTGGGCGGGACGTTCGCCAGGATGACCGCCAGCCTGGCCCCGGTAGTCGACGGCGAGGTGGCGTCCAGTCGCGCTCCCCTCCCCGAGGACCCGGTAGCCCTGAGCCAGCATATCAAGCAACTCGGCTACTTCCTGCGAGCCGATATCGTCGGCATCTGCCGCCTGCCGCAGTACGCCGTATACAGTCACGATTTTTCAGGGAAAGAGGTAAAGCTCGGACATAAAAACGCGATAGCCCTCGTTATTGACCAGGACTACCGGACGATGCTCGGCTCCACCGGCGACGACTGGATTTCCAGCTCGCAGAGCTTCGTCGGCTATTCCAACACCGCGTTCATCGCCTGCATGATGGCGGACTACATCCGCCGGCTGGGTTACCCCGCGAGGGCGCACCATGCCATGAACTACCAGGTGCTGGTGGTACCGCTGCTGGTGCTCGCCGGTATCGGGGAGCTTTCGAGAGCAGGCATCGCCCTCAATCCCTTCCTGGGGACCCGCTTTAAGGCAGCGATTGTGACCACCGACCTGCCCCTGGAACCGGACCGGCCGGTCGATTTCGGTTTACAGGAGTTTTGTCGTGTCTGCCTGAAGTGCGCCGACCAGTGCCATGCCCAGGCCATTTCGTTCGAAGGCAAGGTGATGGTGAACGGCTATGAGAAGTGGCAGTTCGATGCCGAACGATGCAGCAAGTTCCGCATCACCAATCCACACGGCTCAGCCTGCGGTCGGTGTATCAAGGTCTGCCCGTGGAATAAGCCAGCCGGCAGGACACACGACCTGGCAAGGTGGATGGTGAAAAATACCCCGTTCATGGACAGGCTACTGGTCAGGATGGATGACATCCGCGGCTACGGCCGGCAGGATACCAGGTTCAAGTGGTGGTTCGACCTTGAAGATGCGGAAGGGACAATAAAAATTCCGGAGAAACAGGCCCGTTACGCAGATTGAAGGGCGGACCGTTTTTCCGCTATAATGGAAAAGCCAAACGCGGTGGGTGTAGCCCAGCGGTCTAAGGCGTCAGGTTGTGGCCCTGAAGATCGAGGGTTCAAATCCCTCCACCCACCCCACCGCTCTCCCGGCCAGTTCAGGCTCCCTCGGGAATCCTGAAATCAGAACATAGCTGCCCCCCGGTAGCCCAGCAGCTCTTGGGATTTTCCTTGATAATCACGTTCACCGCGTCAGCGGGCACACCGATTTTCACAAAGGCATCCGTCAGGTCTCTAGCTAGCTGCCTCCTCTCGTCGATAGTACGCCCTTCCCACATTTCTACAATAACAACCGGCATAAATAACCTCCTCCGATTTTTACCAATACACCCAGATGTTGAACCGCCGGCCCCACCGACATTCAACCTCAATCCCGGCGGCCGTCTCTCCCCTTTCCAAGCGTCATTTTATCCAATATATCCGAGCAGGAGCAAGGACGTAAGTGACTTAAATCACTAGCCGGGGGTGATATAAGTAATTTTCGGACGAGCGAAGCGGCGGCGCGGTTCACAGCATTTTTTAAGTATAGCTAATCCGGGAAATATCGGGTATAATTGTGCATAACCAGCGGGCGCCTGTAGCTCAGCGGACCAGAGCACCGGTCTTCGGAACCGGGTGTCGTGGGTTCGAATCCCTCCAGGCGCGCCACTTTTTTTAGCTAAATCCATAATTATGTCTACTACGTCATATTTTCTAAAGCGTGATTGCTATTCTTTTGCTATTCTTTTTTCCGAGGATAGTGTCCAAAGCTTCAGCCGCCTGATGTTGCATTCCTGGTGAGACATGGCTGTATGTGTCGAGGGTTATGGAAATAGAACTATGACCAAGCTTTTCCTGAACTATCTTTGGATGAACACCGGCTTTCAACAGCAAGGTTGCACAACTATGACGTAGGTCGTGAAAGCGTATGTGCTCATATCCTAAACGTCTTGTAAGACGTCTCCATGCCTGACTAATGCTTGACGGTATCAGTGGTTTACCGTCCCATTGGCAGAATACAAGCCGGTCATTGGTAAAGGGCACTCCCACCCGGGCACATTCAGCCATCTCTTTATCAAGGTGTTGTCTCAACATGGCGATGATAGATGGCGCTAACGCCACACTTCTCCTACTCTTTGCTGTCTTTGTGCCCCGAAATACTATCTCATGCGTCAATAACCTGTGCATTGACCGTGATATGTAGACTTTTGGACACGTACAGCGAGACATTTCAATTCTTAACACCGGACATAGTGTTTTCTGTTAAAGAAGCACCAAATATGAAGATGATAGACCTGACCAAAAAGAGATGTATCAAGTACGACCGGCGTTCCAGGAGATGGTCTATTGACACGGACAAGTTGAACCTCGACAAAGAATTCCGTTTTCACATTGGTCAAGCTCGATTCCTGGAGAGTCCAAAAACACTGGTAATATTAAAACACTCCGATGATGAACTCTGGCTTTCAGCAATTGCGATAGATAACATTGATTTCTGCGTGGTATTTGCTAAAGACCCCGGAAACGGGACCAACTATCTGTTGCTGGATAAAAGGGGGGTTGAAGACAGCGGGACTGTTACAGAGCCTCCCGTGGCAGGATTCAATGCCAGTACGAACCATGGTCGCGCTCCGTTGATCGTGCGATTTTCCGATAAATCTTCCGGAGAAATAACTGGCTGGCTGTGGGATTTCGGCGATGGTACCACGAGCAAACTCCAGAACCCCTACCACATCTATTTGAAACCCGGTACCTATTCTGTCACGTTAACTGTATCCGGCCCGGGCGGTTACGACACTTTAATAATTAACAACTGTATCGAAGTTGAGCAATTCCGCTTCCGGTGGTGGAAATAATGTTAAGAAATTGTATCCTTCCCAAATAAATAGCTATGAAACAATAGCTTGAATTGTACAAATTAAACATATTAAAATAGGCTAATGCGAATTGGAAAGTTCTACCTATCGTACAGTACCGCCCACAATAATTATCGGTCAGTTGACTGTCCAGCTACACCAGGCATTTCTACCCAGCTTTATTGGGCGATTGAACGCCAAGCTGTTTGATTGCTTGCATATTAATAGCTTCTGGGCACATAATATGGCTGCCCCGGTTAATGATGTGGTAATCTCCCCGACCAAGCTAGGAGGTAGATATAAAACGGAATCTCTTAGTCGTAATGGTCTTAATGCTGGTGGCACTGGGTTGTAAGCCTGGCTCATCTCATTCTGTTACAGTTCCCCAAGCCGCCGCACCTGCAGCAGCTTCATCCGAATCGCCCACCATTACACCTGATGAAGCATTCAACCTGTCACAGACACCTGCGTTGTCACCTGATCCCACGGGTGAGTCTCCTCCTCCCACCAGGCCTACGCAAACTACTCCCACAAGACCTACCATTACTTCTCCAACGCCAACAATTAAGCCTACAACTAAACCTTCTCCATCCACCACTACACACCCGCCTGAAACTACCTCAGTGACTCAGGGAAAATACGAACCTCCTGATGGACAAAGTTACTTTGGTTTCGTATACAAGCTATGGGATCTGACTCCGGCGTCAACCAACGCCCCTTACGGGGATACCAGACCGCTCTCAGAGCGATTAAAGGATGCAGTCGCCATTGAATTGGGCGGAAAAACCCCTACCATAGTAAAAGTACAGACTGATTGGCAAACGGGTGACCGAAGTTTCTTACCTTTCAGTGACGCACTAGAACAAATCAACAAAGTCCGCGCAGTCGTGGGCTCAAGCGTTGTGCCGTTCCTGGAATGGTCATCGTGCACGGGACCATTCGATACCAATACAACCCAGCAATACAATGGCATTACCACTAAAGACGTGATTTCAGGTTCATTGGACGATTATATCCGGCAGTTCGCGAGGGACATTAAAAAATGGGGCGAGCCGCTTTTTATCCGCCCTATAGGCGGTGAATTCAACTACGTCTTCTGGAAGTGGTGTGCCCCCCTGGCTAATCCCCAACTTACGGTAGCAGACTTTGTCGGCGCGTGGCGCCATACCGTTGATATCTTCCGGCAGGAGGGGGTCACCAACGTTGCCTGGGTATGGACGCCTTATCCGCCCCCACCTAACCCCGATATCTCATGGAAAGGAGACCGTAACTTCGAAAGTTATTACCCCGGCGACGATTACGTCGACTGGGCAGGTGGCGATAACTACGCGAGAGCAGTTTGGCTCGATTCTCTATATAACTTCGCGCTTGCTCATCAGAAGCCATTTTTTCTGGCGGAATGGGGAGCGAGAGCTCCAGGTTCTACAATGACTCATGACCAGCAAAATGCCTGGTTTGAGGAAATGTTCGATTACTTCGAAAGTCATGTCAAGATTAAGGCGATTCTCTATTTCAATTACCACTGGGGTGACGTCAGTCAAGAGACTGCAGCGCATATAGCAGCAGAGCATATCTTGTTATATGATGGTCAGGTGAATTACCACCCCGATGTTAACATCGGGGACAGCCGCTTGATTGCAGGTGGCAAGAACCAGCGGGAATTGTTTGCAAAGCGTATTAATAATCAGCGATATATTTCCAACTTGATGAAGTAATCCACTCTCTGCTAACACACAAAGACGGTCGCCTGACAGTAATCCCTAGGAGTCTCTGGTCATTCCCCATACCCAAGTAGAAAAATTTCTGGCGATTGTCGATGAGTATTCGCAGGAATGTCCAGCCAACGCGTACCACATTTTAAAGAAAACCAAACCACACTGACATATAGGTTGAACAAATCATCTATTTGAGATTGTCGAAAAAAGCCTGTTTAAATAATTATCTCTTACTCCGGCGATGCCGGATTTTTAACAATCCATATTATTCATTTTTAGTCAACTTATCAGGTCATAGGTGCCTCATTTTTCGGGTTAATTTACCTCTCTTTAGCTCTGGTCTTCGCTGTTTAACCGGCTACCGGTGACTCAAGGTAATAATTGTCTAGCTTTCCCCATAACAGTTTCACCATCCGCTTGATATTACAGACAATGGTCGCCAATAGGGTGTGTATCCCCGCCCTGTCTAAACCGCGGTAACGGCACCTCCTGAGTCCGCAATACCGGGTTAGATCGGCCACCTTTTGCTCAATCTTATAGCGATTGCGGTAAGC
>Ga0154808_126_pt2 | contig 14779 bp, 10 predicted proteins | sample Rifle2008BG16ft_FD_105816 | JGI IMG/M metagenome (GOLD analysis project Ga0154808, IMG submission 105816) | Chloroflexi bacterium RBG_16_56_11 | reverse complement strand
CTCAGAGAGCACCACGCCCAGAAATCCCCTGGCTACCTCATGCTCAAGCAGCCTCTCTTTGTTTTTGCAGAAGGTCGAGGCGTCAAAAGCCGGGTCGGTGATGTTCAAATCCAGAAACCACTTGAACAGGAGGTCGTATTGTAACCGCTCGCAAAACTGGCGCTCGCTGCGCACGGAATACAGGGCGATCAGAAGACAGGCTTTAAGCAGGTGCTCCGGCGGTATCGACGGTCGGCCTGTTTCGGCATACATCCGGCTGAACACGGGAGAAAGCTCGCGCAGGGCATTATCCACGATGGGTTTGATTAGCCGGATAGGATGGTCCGCAGGGACCAATTGGTCGGCGGTGACCGAGCTCAACATTGTTACCTGTATCTCTTTATTCCCTCTCATCAAAGCCTCCGTTGACTACGTTGGCTTCAATCTACCATATTCCACATACGATGTCAGCTATCCGAAAGAGCCTTTTTCAGCACCCTGCTAGTGAAGAATCTGACTTATTATCTATCGCCACAGCTGGTGCAAGTAACCGCTTAGGAGGCATTTTAGACATCAGGTGGGCAGGGAGACACCGATTACTTTTTTGGGGGCTCAAATGAGCAAATCCGTGTACACAACGTGGTGCCCCTGCCCTCCTGGCCAAACCCGTATGAGGTATGATGGGACTCCCGATAAAATCAGGATGATCCCGAATCTAACAGCTAAGTTGGGGGCCAGGTAAAGACAGGCTGGGGTCTGCCCACCGAAGTGAGAGAATAATAAAGAAATTCAGCCGGAGCTATTGATCTTTAGGAATATAGTATGTTGTTACCTCAGCCTAATGAATAAAACATAAATGTATTTTCTTCTATTACTTTAGTTGAGCTACCGGACTACCGGCTCAATCAGCTCTAGTAACAAGTTTTTTGTATCCATATTCGCTAACAACCCTTCCGGCATCGGCATGAAGATACCACTATGGCCGAAGTCTGCGTTGCCAATAATCGGGAACCCGTACTCTTTCGTTATTTCAAGGAGTATTTCTTTGATATCGGGTAACATCCTTTCATCATCTTTCTCTTCACAGCCGACCAGTTTTCCTACGACCATGCCGGTTACCTTTTCGAACATCCCCTCGGCCTCTGCGATGGTGAATTGCCGTTCAATATCGTGTGGCTGGGTCTGCAACGCTTCCCAGAAAAGGATTGTTTTTCCGAGTTTCGGCCAGAAACTCGTACGATACAAACTTGTCGTTGCTCCCAAATAACCTCCTACTAAACGCCCCCTGGCGTTTCTTGGGCGCCAGCATTCCCACTGCGTGAAAGCTGGCATTTTCCATGGAGGTTCTGGCCGTGTGCAGCATCTGAGAAACAGGTCGATATTATATCGGGTTGCCGGATTATTCCGGTCGGCGCCGAAGCCAAAGGTCAGGTCCGGCCCGTAGATAGTCACCAGGCCAGCCCGGGAAAGCAGCGCCAGGTTCAGGTGACCGATGTCACTCATCCCGCTGAACAGTTTTGGATTGTTTCGTATCGTTTCATAATCGAGCGGTTTTAACAGTTGTGCTGCTGTATTGCCGCCTATCAAGCAGATAATCGCTTTCGTGTCAGGATCCGTGAAGAATTTCATCATCTCCCTGGCGCGGTCTTCAGCCACAGCGGTGGTATTCCGGTACTTTGAATGGACGGTCGGCCCCATCTCCACACGGAATCCCAGTTCCTGTAGTGTGGCGATGCCGTTTGCACAGCTTGTTCATCAATAATATGCATGGATGGAGCGATGATGCCAATCTTGTCGCCGGTGCGGAGGGCAAGCGGTTTTACCCAATTCCATATCAGTCCTCCCGTCTCCGGATGCTGGAAATCATCCTATCTCTGGATAAGCCGCTTTCAATACCCGCAAAGCTCTCAAGGTGACCCATTTGCTGGGCTGACCCTTCTTTTCTATGTTCACCCACATCTTACCGTTGTAGGTATGTTCCAGTAACCAGCGCCCTTGTTGGTTTTGCTTACTAATGACCAGATCTAACGCGTTGGCTAGCCTAGGATTCTTGGCCTGCCCCAGCGCTGCTAGGACCTCCAGGTTTTGAAGCACATCTGTAATGTAGCCGATGGGATAACCTAACTTGAACCAGTTTGAGCTGGGCCTGCTGGGCTTGTTCCAACTGCCAAAGGGGTAATCGGCGACCGCCGGGTCATGGCTCAGCAGAAAGTCCACGCCTTGTTTAATAGCTGCTTGCATATTTCTGGTTAGCTGCGCCGGTGGTACTTTGCTCAGGGCAACCATCGCACTAATTGCTCCCCAGGCGCAGGGTAAATTAGCATTCATTGAACAGACGAATAAAGGAGCTGAATTTCCGGACTTATAGTAACGCTTGTTTGTGTCCCGGTTCGAAGCGTCGGCTACCCCTTTTCCGGTAATGGTCTGTGCCAGCCATTCCATAGCTGTTCGCAGGCGTTGGTCGTTAAGCCAGCCGAAGTCAATCAAAGCTGCCCCCATAATACCAGCCATGCATTGTTCGAAACCGGAAGCTGTGCTGTTCCACGACAGACCGCCATTACTGGCTACGCAATGGGAAAGCAGATATTCACAGCCGGTACGGATGCGCGGATCAGCACCATCCGCGCCGAGCTGCGCCATGAAGACCAGCGCCCATTGCGTCCCCCGGTATTTAGGGCCGCTGCTTGATCCAGCTTTGTCCCAATATCCCTCCGGCTGCTGTGCCGCCAGGATTACCGGCACCGGTCCGCTTGCCATGATCGCTGCCTTAGCAGCTTTGACTTCTTTATCGTTCTCGTCTCGGCCGAGGATATCACGCAAGGTATAGTAGCGGATGCCCGGCTGGGTCTTATCGTTCTCCAGCAGCCACGGAACCGGGTCTCCATTTATTATGTCTTTCCAGCCAAACATGGCCAATTATTGTACTTTATCTCGATATTAGTCAAGACGCCACATTGAATCATAATAAGTGTTACGGAAAAAGGTATTGGAGGTAACTGTGACACGACGCAGCATATGTTCGTGCAATACGAGCCAAGTATTTACGGGGTTCAACACTGGAGAAGGGGAAGATACTGGATGAATTTGTGTAGGTAAACGTGTATACAGCGCAAAGCAACTTGGACTATCAGTAATATTACGGATTGAAGACCAACTCAAAATTTCTAGTTCTTAATGTTTTAAGAGGATTATACCACAACCACGACTGAACAGAACCCGCAGACCATGAACCTTGACTTTTCTTTATCTTAACACTATGATTATCTGGTTCGAATACTGCCGGATCTATACCCTATGGGCATATCAGTCAACCGCCGCCAGAATGATGTCTTAAGCCTGGTCAACTGTTGCATTTCCTGTTTGAAAACCGGTGGTAAAACGGAAGACATTCTTTTTGAGCTTCTAAAATCGTTTGAGGCGGATGACGCGGTATTCCTCTCTTCCACCGCCAGCCACCAAGGCGTTGACCTTGCCAGGTCTTATGTCTTGCGCAAGGGCAGGAAATACCTTGATGCATATGCTGATTACTACTGGAAATATGATCCACTGTATCAGATGCAGTTTTTTCCTGACCAAAACGCACCGGTTTTTAAGACCGATGATGTGATACCGTATTCGCAACTCATTAACCTGGATTATTATAATCTGTTCCTCAGGCCGCAGAATCTCCTGGGGGAGTTGATTATCAGGTTATGCTCCCGGGACAATGTCTTCGGCGCGATTTCTCTCCAGCGCCGCCAGGACCAACCCGGCTTTAAAAAACAGGATCTTCTCAAGGCCTCGATGTTCGTCCCTTTTCTTATCAATATTTTCGAATTCGCGGACCAGATAACCAAGAACAACAACGAGCGTTTATTGCTGGAACGCTGGATGGAGGCCTGTTCTGAAGGAATGATTCTCCTGGACCCCGGGTATCAATCGATGTTTTCCAACCACCGGGCCAGGGTTTATTGCCAGCAGATCAGCGCCGGTCATGACCAGTCCCTGCTGGGAAGAAGGGATGCGGAAATTCCTGTCCCGCGCGTGGTTGTCCAGGATTGCCAGCACCTGGTATCGTCGTGTCATGAGCCGGATTGGCAGCTCCACACCAACCGTATTTTCGACGCCGGCTACGGCCATCGCTTTTACGTTCAGTGTTTCCCGCTGATATTGACCCAGAATGAGCGGGTGAGCCCGCACTTCATCGTCACGATCCATAAATTGACTCCGGATTACCAGGGCCAGGCGGGCGTCACTTCCAGCCAGTATAAATTGAGCCAGCGTGAAGAGACCATCGCCCGACAGGCCGCCGAAGGGTTGACCAACAAGCAAATCGCCGATCGGCTGGGCATCAGTCCGTTCACCGTCCAGAACCATCTGAAAAATATCTTCGAAAAGACCGGCCTGGACAGCCGCACCAAGTTGGCTAATCTGGTCAAAGCTTACGATTCTCTCTCCTGACGATTACTGTCCGTCTGTATCTTTCGTTTCCTGACCCGGGCCGCTGCCGTCCGCCTTCATTGTGTCCTCCGCATAGTTATCCGCTACATTTGGGTGCGTTTGGATTTCGCCGGTTTTCCTTCGTTTTTCCTGAACAAAGAGTCTTCTCGCCTGGCATCGCCAGGCTGGCGCCAACAGCTCAAATGAGGCATTGACTGTGCCTGGAGGCAGTGTTTAACTGGATAAGAAATAATCGGGGGTTCCGTTTCCCTATAGCTACTGGGACCTGTTTTTTTACTGACGAACAGTAAGGACACCTTTAAGGAGGGACGATGAAAAATATTCTGGCATTGTTATGCGTTGGAATCTTGCTGGGGCTTGCCGTAGCCGGCTGCGGCGAACCGAGCCCAACCCCTGCGCCTGCCCCGGCTCCCGCTCCTTCTCCCGCCCCCGCGACCTCGCCCCAGACGCCGAAATCCGGAGGAACCTTCCGATATATCAACCCCCGGGGACCGGCCAACACCATCGGCTGGCTGGCAGAACCTGGACCGCCGTTAGGACTGTATGCCTGCACCATGATGGAAGGTCTTGTTGATGTCGACTACAAAGGGACCGTCAAGCCGAAGCTGGCCACTGCCTGGACAATCGCGCCTGACCTGACGTCTATCACCTTTACCTTGAGACTGGGGGTCAAGTTCCATGACGGAACAGACTTTAATGCTGCGGTGGCCAAGTGGAACTACGACCAGTTCCTCGCCGCCAAACTGGCTAACGTCAAGGATGTCAGCTCGGTGGACGTAATCGATAATAATACGATTAAAATAAATCTGAAAAAATATTCGAACACGTTGCTTTCCACCCTCACCTCGACCTATATGGTCTCCAAAGCCGCCTTCGATAAAGTGGGCAAAGACGGGCTCCGCTGGAACCCGGTGGGGACCGGGCCTTTCAAGTTCGTCAGTTTCGAGCGTGACGTCGTCCTGAAAGTGGCCAGGTTCCCCGACTACTGGCAGAAAGGAAAACCTTATCTTGACGCCATTGAGGCCCATTTCATCATCGATCCCCTGACCGCTTCGGCTGCCTTTGAGGCCGGCGAGGCCGACGCTATCGGCGGAGATGTCGCCAAAGTCCTCTATGACCTGGGCCAGAAAGGTAACCAGGTGCTGAAATCTTATACCGGCGCCATCACTCTGATACCTGACAGCAAGAACCCGGACTCGGTCTGGTCCAATCTTAAAGTCCGCCAGGCGGTCGACTATGCCATTGACCGCGACGCTATCGTCAAAGCCAGGGGCTTCGGCCTGTGGACGACTACTTATGAATTCGCCCCGCCCGACGCCTCGGCTTACATCAAAGACCTGCCGGCGCGCACCTATAACCCCGAAAAAGCCAAACAGCTTCTAGCGGAGGCAGGTTATCCCAATGGCTTTACAACCAAGATTATCGGCGACAGTTCCACCACGGACAAGGAAGCGACAGTCGCCGTCCAGGGTTTCCTCTCCAAGGTCGGTATTGAAGCCCAGCTTGACTGGGTGGACTTTGCCGGTTTTGTCCAGTATGTGATGGGTGGTTGGAAGGACGCCATCTTGGCCTGCGCCAATGGCTTTAGCGCGGCCAATTTGAACCAGGGGATTGATTTCGTCTGGTCACAGACCGCCGCCTTTTTCCCCAGCGTTCTCAAGACCGACCAGCTACAGACCCTGTTAAACGAGTCCATGGGCGCGAAAGACTATGACCCGGCCCTCGTTCAGAAAGTGCTCCGCTACATGCATGACGAGGTGATGTTCCTCCCCCTCTATTGCATCACGCGGGGCCATGCCGTGAAGCCTTACGTCCATGACACCGGATTTTATACCCAGCAATCGTGGGCGGTCTTTACCCCGGCGGATACCTGGTTGAGCAAATAGATTAGTTGTTAAGATTGTGGTCTCCCGGCGGTGGTCTGCCTCCTGCCCCGCCGGGAGGAATGCTTTATTGTTAAACTGATTTCTGATGACCACATATATCATCCGCCGGCTCGTCCAGGCGTTTTTCGTCCTTATCATCGTCACCCTGCTGGTGTTCCTGGCCATGCACCTGCTCCCCGGCGACCCGATATTAATTTTTGTCTCTTCCGGGGAACTGAAAAATACTTCTTCCGAGGAAATTGAGGCCCTAAGGCAGCAGTTCGGCCTGGACCGGCCCTTACTCTTGCAGTACGTCGACTGGCTGGCCGGAGTTGCCCGCGGTGATTTTGGCATCTCGATAACCCATCGCCGCCCGGTGATGGATGAAATATCCCGCCGTTTGCCCATAACGTTTCAGTTAAGCGCGCTGGCACTGGTTATCAGTACCGCTATCGGCCTACCGGCCGGGGTGGTCTGCGCCGTCAGGCGCGGTAAATGGGTCGATACTATAGTCACCGTACTGGCCAACGCCGGGATAACCATCCCCGTCTTCTGGTTGGGTATCATGCTGATTTACCTGTTCGCTCTCAAGATGGGATGGCTGCCGGTGCAGGGTTTTACCCCGTTGACGGTGGACTTCTGGAAAGGCATGAGGCAGATGGTGATGCCGGTATTCTGTCTTTCCATCTTCTCCATCTCGTCCACCACCCGCCAGACACGCTCCAGCATGCTGGAAGTGATGCGCCAGGACTATATCCGCACCGCCTGGGCCAAGGGACTCAAAGAGCGCGTGGTGATTATGAAACACGGCCTGAAAAACGGCCTTATCCCCATCGTTACCCTGTTGGGCATGTCCTTCAGTTTCATCGTCGGCGGTTCGGTCTTGATCGAAAACGTGTTCAATATCCCTGGTATGAGTCGGCTGATGGTGAACGCCGTTTTCGTTCAGGATTACCCCATTGTGCAGGGTTTTGTCCTGCTGATCGCCGTCACCATCCTGTTGACCAACTTGATAGTTGATATTTCTTACGGCTGGCTTGATCCGAGGATCCGGTATGGATAGCGGTACCTTGGACAACCGCGGTAAAACCCCAGCTACCGGAGTAGCCGCTGCTCCGCCCCGCCTTAGTGAATTCAGCTATGTCCGCAGGGTGATGTTCGGGCGGGGCGTGGTTATCTTCGGCTTAGTCATAATCATTATACTGGTGTTGGCGGCGGGTTTTGCCCCCTGGCTGGCTCCTTATGACCCCTATGACCAGCAGCTGGACCAGACGCTGCAGCCGGCTTCCCGCGCGCACTGGCTGGGGACCGATGCCCTGGGCAGGGACACGTTAAGCCGGATAATATTTGGCGCGCGTAACTCGCTGATGGTAGGGTTGGTGGCATTATGCATTGCCGCCACAGCCGGCATGGCTTTAGGAATGATTGCCGGATATTTTACCGGCTGGGCTAACGCCGTTTGCATGCGGTTTATTGACTCTCTTATGTGTTTCCCGATGATCTTGATGGCTCTGGTCGTGGCAGCGCTGCTGGGGGGTGGCATCAAGAACGTCATGATAGCCCTTGGCATCGCCATGCTGCCGGGGTATGCCAGGCTGATGTGCGGACAGGTCCTCTCCGTTAAAGAAAACGATTACGTCCTGGCGGCGTGTTCTCTGGGCGCGGGCAGCGCCCGCATCATGCTGCGTCACGTCTTCCCAAACCGCCTGCCACCGCTTATCGTGCTGGTCACCATGCAGATTGGTGCGGCGATATTGACCGAGGCCGGGTTAAGTTTTCTGGGCATCGGCATCGAACCGCCGGCGGCGGCCTGGGGAACGATGATTAATGACGGACGAATCTACCTGCTGACCAACCCGGTTCTTTCGACCGACCCCGGCGTCGCGATCATGCTGGTGGTCTTCGCATTTAACATGGTTGGCGACGGCTTGCGGGACGCCCTCGATCCCCGGCTGCGCGGTACATTATAACTTACGATGTGCCGTTTACAGGACGCCCGCATCATAGACCACCCGCCCGCCGGAGATTGTCATCAGGATTTTCAGGTCTACTATCTTATGCGGGTCGATGGCGAGTAAATCGTTATCCACCACGCAGAAATCGGCCTGTTTACCGGGCTCGATGGAGCCCTTGGTATTCTCCTTGTGGTCCAGCCAGGCTCCGTTGATGGTGTAGGTACGTATGGCCTCCTGTACGGTGATGCATTGCTCCGGGCCGGAGGGTTTCCCGGTGGCCTTGGACTCTCTTAATACTGCTCCCTGGATGCCCGGCCGCCAGTCCGGGTAAATGACCGGGGCATCCGAGCTGTTGGCCACTTTGGCCCCGGCGTCCAGCATCGTCCTTAGCGGCCAGTGATAGGCGGCGCGCTCCGGACCGACGACGGTCGCCATAAAATCGGATATCGTCCACTTGATCGGGGACTGCACGTTGAAGGCCAGCGAGCGGCCGGTGCGGCGGCCGAATTCCGCGACTTTCCTGATGGTCTGCGGCGTGGCGAAGTCGCTGTGGATGACATAGTGGCGGGCGTCCCACGGGTCGGCCTCAAGGCATTTCATGTATTGGTCGGTGATGATGTCTATGGTGCGTTCCCCGCAGCTGTGGATCCCGATCTGCATGCGGTTGGCGTGGACAATCTTTATCATCTCCCGCAGGCTTTGTTCCTGTTCTTCCAGGGTGTTGCCTTCCGTGACCAGCAGCCCGGAGGTGCCGTCGAGATAAGATTTCCACATCAGGGCGGTCTTCAGCGGCGGTATGCCGTCGGCCACGAGCTTGGCCCCGCCGACTTTCAGCCAGTCGTCACCGAAATTGTACCTGGCCCCGACGTATTTATAGGCCTCGCTGATAGCTTCGAGGTTCGTTTTACCAAAGCCGCCCAGCATCAGGAGCATATTGACACGGCAGGTCCACCGGCCTTCCCTGAAGGACTCGTTGTAGACGTCGTTATAACAAGCCCATTTTTCCCGGTCGGTCCCGGCATCGGTAAAGCTGGTAATCCCCAGGGTATTCAGCTCGGCCATGGCGTTTAAAAGGGCGGTCTTCCGCTGTTCGTAAGACCATGGGGGTATTTTTTCCCGCACCGCCATGCTGGCCCTTTCGTAAAGCAGGCCGCTAAGCTCCCCGGTCCCGGTCCGGCCTATTCTCCCGCCGACGGGGTCGGGAGTATCGCGGGTGATGCCCGCCAGTTCCAGCGCCCGGCTGTTAACCCAGGAGCGGTGACCGGAATACTCGGTGAGAATGACCGGATGGTCCGGCGCAACTTTATCCAGGTCTTCCCTTGACGGCTTGCGGCTGGGGTCGGCCAGGCACTCTTTCAGGTATCCTTCGTCCCACCCCTCACCGATTATCCATTCCCCCGGTTTCACTTTACTGGCTTTATCGACCACCATCTTGATAATATCGGCGATGGATTTAACCGTGGGAAATCTGGTTTCCAGCATGAAAGGGGGACGGGTCAATGCCCAATCGGAAATGTGGCAATGGGTATCGTTCATGCCCGGCAGCATGGTGGCGCCTTTGAGGTCGATAGTCCGTGTGCCCTTGCCGGCCAGCGGCTTTATTTCCGCATTCTTCCCCGCGCCCACTATTTTCCCGTCCCTGACCGCCACCGCCTGGGGGATCGAAAAATCATCGTCAACCGTGATGATATTCCCGTTGATCAATACCGTGTCTGCCTTGAGGCTTACTGGAGCTGCGCGTTTCGATATCATTTTTTATCTCCCAGAATTTATTTGGAGGACAATTTAAATCTAACGGGCACCTCGGGCCAAGTCAATAGCTTGAACCAGCTATCATTTATCAATAGCTCAAATGAGGCATTGAATACGCTTATGTCGAATGTTTAACTGAAAATAAGCGGAAGCTTGAGAAATGCACTCTTAGGAAACCTGGACCGGATATCTCGGTGATTATCGGTATTCTCAAAGAAATTAAACGCAACGAATACCGCGTGGGCATGGTGCCCGCCGGGGTGCGCGCCGTGGTCGAAAGCGGGCATCGCGTGATTCTGGAGACTGCCGCCGGAGAGGGCAGCGGCATCTCCGATGATGAGTTCCGGCGAGTCGGAGCGGAGGTCAAGGAATCCGCGGATGCTGTTTTTAGCCAGGCGGAGATGATTGTCAAAGTCAAGGAACCCCTGCCGGAGGAGTGGGATCTGCTGAACGAAGGCCAGATATTGTTCACTTACCTACACCTGGCCCCTTCATTGGATTTAACCAGGGCCCTGCTGACTAAAAAGGTCATCGGGATAGCCTATGAGACGGTCCAGCTGCCGGACGGTTCTCTTCCTCTGCTGGAACCGATGAGCGAGATCGCCGGTAAGCTTTCCGTGCAGGTCGGCGCCTACTGCCTGCAGCGGGAACACGGCGGCGGCGGGATATTGCTGGGCGGGGTCCCCGGGGTGAAGCCGGCCAGCGTCGTCATCATCGGCGGCGGAACGGTGGGAATGAACGCCGCCGGGGTGGCTCTGGGTATGGGCGCAAGGGTCACGATATTGGATGTCAACATCGGCCGGCTGCGATACCTTCACAATCTTTTCGGTGACCGTCTCGTCACCGTCGCCTCTAACAAAAGCAATCTCGAAGCAGCCACGGCCGGGGCCGACCTCATCGTGGGGGCTACGCTGGTGCCCGGCGCCAGGGCGGAGAAGCTCATCACGCGGCCGATGCTAACCCGGATGAGGAAGGGGACGGTACTGGTGGATGTCGCCGTTGACCAGCGAGGCTGCTGCGAGACTTCCGTTCCCACCACCCACGATGATCCGGTCTTCGTGGTGGAAGGCGTCCTGCATTACTGTGTGGCGAACATGCCGTCCGCCGTTTCCCGCAGTTCGACTTTCGCTTTAACCAACGTCACTCTCCCATACATTTTAAAGCTGGCTGATCTTGGTCCGACGGTAGCCTTGCGTTTTGATGTCTCATTACAGAAAGGGCTAAACGTCTACCGTGGGCAGCTGGTATCCGAACCGGTGGCAAAGTCTTTAGGCCTCGAGTACCGGCATTATGATTTGAATTGAGCCGGTAAAATGATCTGAAGCTGATGGATGGTTTAACCATGATCACTGAAAAAGAGCTTGCCCGGCTGTCCTTCCCGGGAGCGCCCAAAATAGTCACCCCGATACCCGGTCCGTTGAGTTCGAAGGTCCTCAAAGACGTGCCGAAATATGAATCTTTGACCCGCCCCGGCGGCGCCAATCCCCCTGTATTCGATGAGGGCCTGGGTGCTACGGTCAAAGATCCCGATGGCAACCTCTTCATCGACCTTACCGGAGGTGTGGCCGTCAGCGCGGTCGGCCGCCGCCACCCGAAAGTGATTAAAACCGTGGAAAAACAGATGGGAAAGATGATGCACGCCATCGAGGCGGTGAGCACCCGCCGCACCGAACTGGCTAAAAAAGTCTCCGGTATCATGCCGCAAGGCCTGCGCGGTAAATGCGTTAGCTATTTCACCCAGAGCGGCAGCGGCGCGGTGGAGACCGCGATAAAGTTCGCCCACCACCTGACGGGGAAGAGCCAGATTGTCGCTTTCCACGGCGCCTATCACGGCGTGTGGTGCGGTTCTGGGGCGTTGACCACCGGCGACCACTACCGGCACGGCTTCGGGCCCCTCATGCCTTATGTCATCCACGTCCCTTATGCCTACTGTTACCGCTGTTGCTTCGGGCTGGAATATCCGCGGTGCGGGCTTCGGTGCGCCAAATATGTGGACTACGTTCTCAACACCCCATATACCGCGGCCGATGACGTGGCGGCGCTGATTATCGAGCCGCAGCAGGGGGAAGGCGGCTACCTGGTGCCTCCACCCGGCTATCTCGAGATGGTCAAAGAAGCCTGCGAGAAAAAGGGCGCGCTTTTCATCGCCGATGAAGTCCAGGCCGGCGCCGGAAGGAGCGGTAAAATGTGGTCCATCGAGCACAGTAAAGTCGTGCCGGACATGCTTTGCTGGGGTAAAGGCATGGGCGGAGACCTCCCTATGGCTGGACTGACTTTCAAATCAGATTTCGCCGATAAATTAGTCGAATCTTCGCAGCCCGGTACTTTCGCCGCCAACTCCCTTTCCGCAGCCGTTTGTATTACCAACATCGAGATATTGACCGATGCGGAAATTGGCCTAACGGACAGGGCGGCCGTGGTCGGTAAAGAGATCATGGCCCGGCTCAAGGAAGCGTCGGGAAAAATCAGGATAATCGGAGATGTCCGCGGCCGCGGCCTTTTCATCGGCGTTGAACTGGTGAAAGACAAGAAAACCAGGGAACCGCTTGGCGGTGAACAAATGGGGAATATTCTGGCCGGGCTGCTCAACGGCGGCGTCATTGCCGTCCCCTGCGGGCGGTGTCACAACGTGATCCGCTATATGCCTCCGCTGGTCATCACCAGGGAATACCTGGAAAAGGCGACTGACCTCTTGCTGGATATCTGCCGTAAATTCAACTGATAGTCTGCCACCCCGGATTGCCGGACAAGCGACCTGATGATTCGTTCGATAAGAAGTATATCGTTGTTCTTCAGGGATCATGAAAATTGGTCCTTCACACATTTTCCACACGGGAGTGTAAAAAAAATCTCATTGCGTTTTTAACTACTCCTGGTGCAAGCGTTTTTTGTCTTCGCTATCTGCAAAATAACCCTGACATCCTTATGTTGATTTAGTAACGGACTTTTCTTTGATGTCTGCGCAAGCCGGACCGAGTGCTGCTCTCCCTATTCAGGTTTGGATACATCGTGACTTTCTTCAAAGGTCATCTTACGTACTTGTTTGTTATAATCGTTAGGTTGATATATCATAAGGCAGTGTTGCGAAAATGAACAATAAACAAATCGTCCGGGTTTCATCGGGCCTTGTTGAAGGCCGAGAAGAAAATCACGTTTACAAATTCTTAGGTGTTCCCTATGCGGCAGCTCCGGTCGGGGACTTGCGCTGGCGCGCACCCCAACCTCCTCGACCATGGAAAGGCATAAAAAAATCCCGGTTCGGCCCCATTGCCTGTCAGCTTAGAACACCTGCCCCAACCGAAAATGAAAGATCAACGATTCAAAGTGAGGATTGCTTATACCTTAATATCTGGACGCGGTCCCTCGAAGGAAAGATGCCCGTCATGGTCTGGATACACGGCGGTGGGTTTATGGTAGGGTCGGGTTCCTTATCTGAATACGACGGCACAGCTTTTGCTCTGCGGGGAGTAGTACTCGTCACCTTCAACTATCGTCTCGGCCCTCTGGGTAACTTGGCTCTTCAATCGCTGGAAAAAGAGTCCGGACACGGTTTAAGCGGAAACTATGGGATACAGGACCAGATTTGCGCTTTACGCTGGCTGCGCGATAACATCTCTAACTTTGGTGGGAATCCTGATAATATTACCGTTTTCGGGCAGTCTGCCGGAGCCATGAGCGTGGCCTTGCTGTGTTCATCGCCCTGGGCCCGGGGTTTGTTTAAAAAAGCCATTTGCCAGAGCGGCGGGTTTCTTTGCCCTCCCCGCGAAACACCGTACGAAGAAGCTGTTCAGGACGGGTGCGCTTTCCAGCAAGCTTTGGGAGCTGATGACATCGATGAAATGCGCCGTATCCCGGTGGAAAAACTCATGGAGGTTGGGCGTAATTTATCTGGAAAGGATGAACAGCCCAGGAAACTGCGTTTCGCCCCGGTTCTTGACGATGTTATCGTGAAAAATCAGGATAAAACCCTACAGGAAAAGGCCCGGGTTCCTTTGCTTATCGGCAGTAATAAAGACGAGGTCAATTTCTTCAAGAACATGATATCACGGGTCACGGCGGAAAGCTATAAATCGTTCGTTAAACAGAATTTTAAAGACAAAGCAGAGGCGCTGCTTGCCTGTTTCCCGGCCAATTCAGACCAGGAGGCTTTAGAACATTTTTCATACCTGTTTACTTGCCGCCTGTTTACTATTCCGGTGTATGAGTTGGCCATTACCTTGAGCGGGTTGGGGGGAGATGTTTTTGTTTACCGGTTTGGCCGTTCTTCTCCTGGAAACACGGCTGCCGGGCTCGGTGCCAGTCACGGGACGGAAATACCCTATGTATTCGGGAATCTGAACGGAAACGGTTACGACCGGAAAGACAAAAATATCTCTGAAGCGATGATGAAATACTGGGTGCGGTTCTGTCAAACAGGTTCTCCCGATGTTGAAGGTCTTACACACTGGCCCAAATTTTCTTCGGGGGTAAAAAAGTACTTAGCTTTCGAACACCGCATCTCCATTCGCAGTTTCTCTGGCGAGCCCTGGTTTAACGTTATTTAAGAAAATGCATAGAAGACCTCAAACGGGCGCCGCGCTGGCAACGGGGAGAATGATCAAGCGAGAATTGGGCGAAGCGGAAGTTAAAATATTAGCTGATGCCGCTGGTATAAAGGTGCCTAGCAGGGTGATGAAAAAGTCCCCTTTGGGCAGCTGACTTAGCTTATGGATTATGGTAGATTAATGCCAACGAATTCATTGGAGGCCTTGATGAGAGGAAAAGCAGATACGCAGGTAACGATGTTCA
>Ga0154808_114_pt2 | contig 14818 bp, 18 predicted proteins | sample Rifle2008BG16ft_FD_105816 | JGI IMG/M metagenome (GOLD analysis project Ga0154808, IMG submission 105816) | Chloroflexi bacterium RBG_16_56_11 | reverse complement strand
AACGATGGCGGCCGCCCGTTTCATCGCCGGGACGAAGTCCGGCGTGGTCATTTCGGCCACCAGTATATCGCCTTCCATCACTTTGTCAATCTGCGAGGGGTCAGGCACGATTTTCACCGGCCCCGAGGCAACACCCGGGCTGGCCGGTGCCCCGGTGAGAAGTACCGGGGCATCGATATCATGGACGGTTTTCGTCTCTTTCTTGATGGTGGTTATCGGGCGGGTCTGCACGATGTAGATCTTGTTATTTTCCTTGGCCCATTCGACGTCCTGGGGGAAATCATAGTGCTCTTCCAGGGTCTTGCCGATTTTAGCCAGGAAAACGATGTCATCATCCGATATTTTCTGACGGGCCTGCTCTTCCGGTGTAAGGTCGATTTTTATGTTGTCGGCCTTACCATGGGCACCGGCCTTTTTTACGAGCTTCCATTCCTGCTTCTTGATTTGCTTATCAAGGATTTTAACATCCTTTTTACCGATGATGTAATGGTCCGGGGTGACGTCTCCGGAGACAATCATCTCGCCGAGCCCGAGGACGGCTTCGATAATGATTTTTCCTTTATCATTACGGGTAGGCTCGACGGTGAACATGACGCCGGAAGACTCGGACTGGACCATCCTCTGCACGGGGACGGCGATGCCGACCTTGAAGTGGTCGAAGCCCTGCTCCTGCCGGTAGAAAATAGCGCGGGCGCCGAAGAGCGAGGCCCAGCACCCATGGACGGCCTCGACGACATCATCCCCGCCCTGGACGTTCAGGAAGGTCGCCTGCTGACCGGCGAAGGAAGCTTCCGGCAGGTCTTCCGCTGTGCCGGAGGAGCGCACGGCGACGAGCCCGTTACCCATTTTCTGGTAGGCCTGCTTGATCTCCCTGGCTGTCTCGGGAGGCATGGCGGCATCCTGTACCAGTTTCTTCACGCGGGAGGCGACGTCCTGGAGCTGCCGGCTATTATGCACGTCAACAGGGCCAAGCAAGGCCTTGATTTTGTCATGGAGGCTATTTTTTTCAACAAAGTCGAAATACGCCGCGGAGGTGACGATAAAGCCGGGGGGCACCGGTATACCGGCATTGGTCATTTCCCCCAGGTTGGCGCCTTTACCCCCGACGGAAGGTATGTCGTTTTTGCCGACTTCATTGAACCAGACGACGGCTTTTTGGCCCTGTTTCATAGTTTTACCTCCGTTATTTTCTGGACTGATTCTGGTCCGTTGATGATTTATTATAACATACTCATTTAACATCGTTGTCAACCTCGCGGCGGGGTATTTTCCCGCCTTCGAATTATAGTTACGGCCAGATTCAAGGAACAATAAAGAATTCCCTAGGAGCTTGACAATAAAACACCCAATTTTATCAGGCTACACCGGAAAGGGCGGATAACAAGGTTTTTGGGGAAGAAAATATGGGGATTACCTATTTGACAGGGTCGTCAGCATGGGTTTAGAATTGAAACTGGTGGCAAAAAGAGGGGAGGGAGTCGGTATGATTGAAATGACGATTGACAGTATCCGCGTCAGCCTGATGAACTACCAGCGCGTGGTGATACTAAAAGAGAAAGTCTCTGACCGCTACTTGCCTATCTGGATAGGCCCGGCGGAAGCGGATGCCATCGCGGTGAAGCTGCAAGGAGTGACCGTGCCCCGTCCCCTGACACATGACCTCCTGAGCTCGGTAATCGATACCCTGGGCGCGACCGTCAACTCAATCATCGTCAATGACCTTAAAAATGACACCTTTTATGCCAAGGTAATACTGGATGTCGAGCGTAAGCATGTCGAGATAGATTCACGGCCGAGCGACGCCCTGGCCCTGGCGGTGAGGACCGGGGTGCCGATTTACGCCGACGAATCAGTCCTGGACAAGGCCGGTATCCTGCTGGACGGGGAAACCGGTAAGCCCGTCTTCGAAGAGGGGGACGAGGCGGGAGGCAAGGCCCCGCGGATAAGCGACGATGAGATGAAGAAAAAAATGTCCGCCTTTTACGACTTCATCAACACGCTGGACCTGGATGATTTCGACAAGCGTAAGTCATAGTCTACAATAAGAAAGAAGAAAGGGCCCGGGTGTAAAATACTCCGGGCTCTTTTTCATTGGATTTATCGGCAGATTGGGGGTACGGGAATACCAACCGGCTAAAGCGATACTAACAGGCACTGAATTTAGGGGACAAGGCGACTTCACGTAATCCAAACCTATCAAGGAGGGGAAAATGGCTATAGACGGCACCTATGACATCGAAGTGGACACACCGATGGGCAAGCAGCAGATAAAGCTGACGCTGACGGCCAAGGGGAATTCACTCAGCGGAACCATGGAAGGGCCTTTCGGCAAGCAGGAGTTCAGCGGCGGCACGGTGAGCGGCGACGATGTGGCCTGGAAGCTGGCGGTATCCAGCCCGATGGGCAATATGGAACTTTCTTGCAAGGGCAAGATATCCGGAAAGACATGCTCCGGGGAAGTCAAGGCCGGTAACTTCGGCACGTCCCAATTTAAAGGGAATCGCGTATCTTGAATCAGCCCCGATACTGAAAAATCGCAACGAGCCCGGTATTCCGGAACGTATATCCGGAGTACTACATCTGAAGCGCAAGTCCGCTTGACCCCGGGTATATGATTCTGGTATTATGCTCAGGGTTGGGTTTTTCGAGGTCAGCATGAACAGGTGGGTGCCGGCCCTGAGGCTGACCGGTATCGGGTTTTACATCGCCAGTTGTATCGTGGGGGGAACGTTTGTCGGCTGGTGGCTGGGTGGAAAAAGGCCGATGTTCATGATAATCGGTCTTCTGGTGGGCCTGGTAGTAGCCATTTACGGTGTCTATAAGATGCTGCGGCCTTTCATGAACGACAAGCAGGACAAGGAGAACGGCGCGTGACGGAGCCCCGAAAACGAAGCGGCTGCCTCGGCTGTTCGTTTCCCGTATTAATCATCATTGTCGTCGTTTTTCTCGGCATCGTTGTTATCGGGTTCCTGGCCGGCGGCATCGGGCAGAAAATGTTTCCCGGTGTCAGCCTTCCCAGCTGGCTCATCGTCCCGCGTCCCGAGCCGCACCTCCCGGCGCCGCAGCTATTCCACCTTTTCGGCCTGCCCATCACCAACAGCATGCTGGCCGGCTGGCTCACCTTGGTCTTCCTGGTGGTTATCGGCTGGGCGGTGACCCGCCGGATGAAGCTCATCCCGGGCCGGCTGCAGGCGGCCTTCGAGTTTCTTCTGGGCTGGATTTACGACCTCTGCAAAAGTATCGCCGGCGAAGAGAACGGCCGCCGTTTTTTCCCGGTCGTCTGCACCATCTTCCTCTTCGTGCTTTTTAACGCCTGGCTCAGCCTGATTCCCGGCTTCGGGTCTATCGAGACTATCAAATACGAGGGGATACCACCGGAAGCCCAGATAAGCGTGGTCCCCGCCGAGGGAAATCAACCGGAGCACAAGGTAGTCATGGTTGATGACAAAGAGCACGAAATCGTCCTGATAAACGGCGAGGAAGTGATGGAGATAAAAGAGGAGCTGATTAGGGGCGCCAACACGGACGTCAACACACCCCTGGCCATTGCCTTTTTTTCTTTCGTCTTCGTGGCGTTCTTCGGGCTAAAGACACTCGGCATGGGCTGGTTGAAGCAGTATTTTAACTTCGGCCCGTTTTTCCGGAGCATTGGCCGGACTTTTAAAGGCAAGTTCAACCTGATGGACATATTTTCCGGCGGTATCGGTATCTTCGTTGGCGGCCTGGAGTTCCTCAGCATGTTTATCCGCGTCATCAGCTTTACTTTCCGTCTCTTCGGCAACATGACGGCGGGGGAGATACTGTTGCTCATCGCCGCGTTCCTTGTGCCGTGGGTGATGGCCCTGCCATTTTACGGGCTCGAGCTGCTGATAGGTTTTATCCAGGCCCTTATTTTCAGCCTGCTGACACTGGTGTTTGTTACCATGGCAGTCACGTCTCACAGCGAAGAGGCGCACTGAGCAGAATATAAATAATCGAATCAGGAGGATGAATCATGGAACCTGAAGCAGTGAAATTCTTGGCGGCGGGTCTGGCCATCGGGCTGGGCGCCCTCGGGCCGGGCATCGGTATCGGCATCCTGGGCTACGGGGCCATGCAGGGCCTGGCGCGTAATCCCGAGGCACGGGGCCCGATACAGACCAACATGATCCTCGCCATAGCCCTGGCGGAAGCCATCGGTATCTACGCCCTTATCGTGGCCATTATCCTTGCCATGGTAGCGTAAAGTTAAAAATATAAGGGGGCAGACAATGGACCAGGAAGGATTGCCCAATTTTATCAGCTCCATCGTGGCCGCGGTGATACTGGGTATCATGGTCATCGCGGGTATACTGATTCACGCCGTATTAACAATGTAAACGGCCGGGCACAGCAAGGAGATTGATGAGACCTTACTTGATTGTGTCCAAGAAGTTAGGGGGTCATCATGGAGGAACTTCCTCTTAAGCTGGGGATAAATTTGCCGGTACTGATAACGCAGGTGGTCACTTTCGTTATCCTGCTGGTGATTTTACGCTTTGTCGCTTACAAGCCGATTATGCGGATGCTCGACGAGCGCTCGAAACGTGTCAAGGATAGTATGGAGCAGGCCGAGGCCGTCAGGCAGCAATCCGCCCGCGCCGAGGAAGAGGTCAGGAAACAGCTCGAGGCGGCCAGCCGGGAAGGGCAGGAAAGAATCGCCCGGGCGGTCCGCGCCGGCGAGGAAGTCAAGCAGAAGGCCGAGGAAGAAGCCAGGAAGGAAGCCGACGCCCTTGTCAAGAGGGCGCGGACGGCCATCCAGCAGGAACGTGACGACGCCATCAGCGAGGTCCGGCGCGAGTTTGCCGATTTAACCGTGCTGGCAGCCGGGAAGGTAATCGAGCGCTCCCTGGACAAAGAGCAACACCGCGACATCATCGAGAAAGTGCTGGAAGAAAGCATAACTCACAAGAAGGATTAATGAGTCTATTGCGTCATCCTGACCCTGAACGTAGTGAAGGGGAAGGATCCGTGAACCTTGAAATAACATACGGATTCTTCAGTCGCTGCGCTCCTTCAGAATGGGCATATATGCCCAGAATGACAATAGAATTTTAGGAATTTCATAATGGCGAGAAAGGCTTACGCCCGGCGCTACGCCCAGGCAGTATTCGAGCTGGCGCTGGAGAAAAAGGAACTGGAACGGTGGCAGTCAGACCTGTCACAAATCGTCCTGGCTATCAGTGACGGCAGCGTCCTGGCGACACTGGAAAGCCCGAAGATAAAGATAGAGGATAAGTCGCGGCTGTTGTCCGGAAGCCTGAAGGGGATAAGCCCTCTGGCGATAAACCTGTCCCTGATGCTCATCATGAAGTCGGGCATCAGCCTGATGAGGGAAATCGCCGATGAATACCAGCGCCTGCTGGACGCCTACCGCGGCATCCAGACGGCCGAGGTCACGACCGCCATACCGCTCGATGAAAGGGACAAAACGAAGCTGGCCGGGAAACTGAGCACCCTGGTAAGCACGAAAATAGTGCTCAAACCGGAGGTGGACCCGGATATTCTCGGCGGTGTTATCGCGAGGGTCGGCGGGAAGCTGCTGGACGGCAGCACGCGGAGCAAACTGGCGTCCTTAAAAAGGGAGCTGGGCGGCGGGGGATGAAAGAGTTAATGTATTGATGTCATTCTGAGCGGGGCGAAGCATCCGTATCAAAGGGTAACGGATTCTTCGTCGTCGATGTATAAGGGACTCCTCAGAATGACATAAGACATATCTTTATCAGGTAAAGGAGGTAGCCGGGATGGCAACGAGAGGCGAAGATATTGTCTCGATAATCAAACAGCAGATAGAGCAGTTCGGCGCGACGGTGACGATGGTGGATGTCGGCACCGTCATCGAGGTCGGCGACGGCATCGCCCGTATACACGGGCTGGCCTCGGCTAAATATAACGAGCTACTCCAGTTCCCCAGTGATACCATCGGCATCGCCCTTAACCTGGAAGAGGACAGCGTTTCCGCCGTCATCCTGGGGGATTATACGCAGATTAAAGAGGGTGACGAAGTAAAATGCACGGGCCGTATCGCCGAAGTCCCTGTAGGTGAGGCGATTATCGGACGCGTCGTCGACCCCCTGGGGCGACCCGTGGATGGAAAAGGCCCCATCAAGACCAACAAGATGCGGCCTATCGAGCGCGTGGCTCCTAACGTGGTGCTGAGGGCGCCCGTGGATACACCGGTACAGACAGGCATTAAGGCCGTGGACAGCATGTTCCCCATCGGCAGGGGACAGCGCGAGCTCATTATCGGCGACCGTTCCACGGGAAAGACGGCCATCGCCCTCGACGCCATTGTCAACCAGAAAGGCGGCGACCTCATCTGCATCTATGTCGCCATCGGCCAGAAGGTGTCCCAGGTGGCCCGCGTGGTAGCCATGCTGACCAGCTACGGCGCCATGGAGCACAGCATCGTCGTTACGGCCAGCGCTTCGGAGTCGGTGGCGCTGCAATACCTGGCGCCCTACGCCGGCTGCGCCATGGGCGAAGAGTTCATGGAGCAGGGGAAGGACGTCCTCATCATCTACGATGACCTTTCCAAGCACGCCTGGGCCTACCGGCAGCTCTCGCTGTTACTGCGGCGGCCGCCGGGACGTGAAGCCTACCCGGGAGACGTGTTTTATTTACACAGCCGACTGCTGGAAAGAGCGGCCAAGTACGCCCCGGAGTACGGCGGCGGCTCGCTGACCGCCCTGCCCATTATCGAGACGCAGGCGGGCGACGTATCCGCTTACATCCCCACCAACGTCATTTCCATTACCGACGGCCAACTTTACCTGGAGTCCGACCTGTTTAACGCCGGCATCAAGCCGGCCCTGAACGTGGGCATCTCGGTGTCCCGCGTGGGCAGCAAGGCGCAGACCCCGGCGATGAAACAGGTGGCCGGCCGGCTCAAACTGGACATGGGGCAGTACCGGGAGGTGGCGGCCTTCGCCCAGTTCGGCACGGCCGAGCTCGACAAGGCGACGCGGAGCCAGCTGGAGCGCGGCCAGCGTATCCAGGAGGTCTTGAAGCAGAGCCAGTTCGTCCCGGTCCCCCTGGAGAGGCAGGTCATGATACTCTATGCCGTCATTAACGGCTACATGGACGACGTGCCCGTGGATAAGGTGGGCGCCTTCGAAGCGGAGTATTACAGGTCCATGGAAGCTAGCTATACCGAGCTCGGGAAACAGATAGCCTCGACCAAGTCCCTGAGCAAAGAGAACGAGGCGACGCTGAAAAAGGCTATCGGGGAGTTCAAGCAGGGGTTCGTGGCGAAGTAGAGAGGAAAGTTTTATTGTTATTGCGAGGAGCGAAGCGACGTGGCAATCTCGCTCACTGTTTTCCACCATGCATGAGATTGCTTCGCCTCCCCGGCTGCGGTCGGGATGGTCTCGCAATGACAATAGGAGCGAACATGGGAAAAATGATTGCCTACTGTGGACTGGTCTGCACTGACTGCGGCGCTTATATCGCCACGCAGAAAAACGATAACAAGATGCGGAGAGAGATAGCGGAAGAGTGGACGAAGAAATACAATCACCCGTTTAAGGTCGAGGACATAAACTGCGTCGGCTGCACCGTGGCGACCGGTCAACACGTCGGCCACTGGGGCATGTGCGAGGTACATAAGTGCGGGGCCGAGAAGGGCGTCATCAACTGCGCCTATTGTGTCGATTATTCCTGTGATAAACTGGACAAATATTTCGCGATGGCGCCGGTGATGAAGGCCAGTCTTGAGGAAATCAAAAAAGGGCTGAAATAGAGTATTATGCCGGACATCAGAAAAGTACGCCGCCGCATCAAAGGCGTCCAGAACATCGCCAAGATTACGCGCGCGATGGAGATGATAGCCGCTTCCAAGATGAGGAAGGCCCAGGAAAGGGGTCTGGCGGGACGTCCTTACGCGGCCAAGATTGAGCAGGTCATCGCCGACCTGGCGGCCCTGCCGGATATCGGGCTGCAGCACCCGCTGTTACAGCGGCGTCCGGTAGAAAAAATCGAAGTGGTACATATTACCCCCGACCGCGGCCTGTGCGGCGGACTCAACTCTAACCTCAACCGGAAGCTGGCCGCCTTCATCATCGAGCAGAAAAAACCGGTCAGGGTCGTCTCCGTGGGACGCAAGGGACGCGACTTCGCGGCGCGGTACGGCTGCGACATGTGCGCCGAGTTCATCAATCTTGGTGACCGGCCCGGCCTGTTGGACACCCTGCCGATATCGCACATCGTCATCGATGATTACACCAACGGCGTCGCGGACATGGTCTATATTTCATATGCCCAGTTTGTCTCCACGATGGTGCAGAAGCCGGTAATGAAGCAGCTGCTGCCCGTGGAACCGGCGGTCATACCCGGCGGTGAGAACGTCGACTATATCTACGAGCCGGGCGCCGAGGCGGTGCTGGGGGCGCTGCTACCCCGCTTCGTCGAGATGGAGATATACCACGCCATCATGGAGTCAATCGCCAGCGAGCAGTCGGCCAGGATGGTGGCGATGAGGAACGCGACCGATAGCGCCCAGGACTTCATCGGCGATTTAACTTTGTTATACAACAAAGCGCGCCAGGAAGCGATTACCAAGGAGCTCCTGGATATCGCCGGCGGCGTGGCGGCGCTGGAGTAGTAATTAGAGTAATGATGGATCCCCGCGAAAGCGGGAATCCAGAGAATTGTGAGCGTAAGCAAAGGGAAGAGAAGAACTGGATACCGACTTTCGTCGGTATGGTGAACAGAGAGATGAAAATAAATAACCATTACGGCAGAAGCCGGAATCCAGGGGAGGGGAAAGAGTGGATTCTGACCTACGTCAGAATGACATGATAAAGTGAGTGAATTATGTTGTCATTGCGAGGAGCGTAGCGACGTGACAATCTCACTGGTGGCATCTTGCCTGTGGGATTGCTACGACTCCCGATTCGTCGCAGGACATCGGGGCTCATCGAGATGGTCTCGCAATGAAAGACTAAAGTGAGGTTAGTATGGCCAAGGGAAAAGTTGTTCAGGTAATCGGCACGGTGGTGGATGTCGAATACCCGCCCGACGCCCTGCCGGCGCTCTTTAACGCCATCGAGATACAGACGGGCAGCGGGAAGATCGTGCTCGAAGTGCAGGACCATCTAGGTAACAACTGGGTCCGCTGTCTGGCACTATCGCCGACCGATGGACTCGAACGAGGCGCCGAGGCCGTCGATACCGGCTCGGCGCTCATGGTGCCGGTGGGCCGGGCGACGCTGGGGAGACTATTCGACGTCATGGGCGTCCCCCTGGACAACCTCGGCGAGGTCAAAGCCGCCGACCGGTGGCCGATACACCGCCAGCCCCCAACCTTCGAAGAGCAGGAGACCAGCACCCAGGTGCTGGAAACGGGTTTAAAAGTAGTTGATTTGATTGTGCCGTTCACCAAGGGCGGGAAAATCGGGGCTTACGGCGGCGCCGGCGTGGGCAAGACGGTGATTATCCAGGAACTCATCCGCAACATCGCGACGATGCACGGCGGATTCTCCGTCTTTACCGGCATCGGCGAGCGCTCCCGCGAGGGCAACGACCTCTGGCGCGAAATGAAAGAGTCGGGCGTCATCGATAAGACGGTGATGGTCTTCGGGCAGATGAACGAGCCGCCCGGCGTACGACTGCGCGTGGGGTTGACCGGCCTGACCATGGCAGAATACTTCCGCGATGTCGAGGGCCAGGACGTGCTGCTGTTTATCGATAACATCTACCGCTACACACTGGCCGGGATGGAGGTATCAGCGCTGCTGGGCCGGATGCCCTCGGCCGTCGGTTACCAGCCGACGCTGGCCACCGAGATGGGCGAGCTCCAGGAGAGGATAGCTTCCACCAAGAAAGGCTCGATTACGTCTTTCCAGGCCATCTACGTTCCCGCCGACGACTATACCGACCCGGGCGTGGTAACCACCTTCGGGCACCTCGATGCCGTTGTGGCGCTGGAGAGGTCAATCGCCGAGCAGGGTTTATACCCGGCGGTCGACCCGCTAACATCGACCTCGCGCATTCTCGACCCCAAGATTGTCGGCGAGGAGCACTACCGGGTGGCCCGCGAGGTGCAGAGGGTGTTGCAGCGGTACAAGGACCTCCAGGACATCATCGCCATCCTGGGCATCGAAGAGCTCAGCGAGGAAGACAAGCAGTCCGTGTCACGGGCGCGGCGTATCCAGAGGTTCCTCTCGCAGCCGATGTTCGTCACCGAGGTATTCACCGGAAGGCCCGGCAAATACGTCAAGGTCGAGGACACGGTGCGGGGGTTCAAGGAAATCCTGGAAGGCAAATACGACGACCTGCCGGAGCAGGCATTCTACATGGTCGGCGGCATCGAAGAGGTCGCCGAGGCGGCGAAAAAACTGAGTTCGAGCGCTAATGTCTAGCATCAAGGTTGAGATAGTCACGGCGGAACGGGTGGTCTATACCCAGGAGGCGGAGGCGGTCATAGCCCCCGGCGTCGGGGGGCAACTGGGGATTTTACCGCACCACGCTCCGTTGATGACCATCCTCCAGGCCGGAGAGCTGGTGGTCAGGCATGGCGGCCAGGAAGACGCGCTGGCTATTTCCGGCGGCTTTCTCGAGGTGCGCCCGGACCGGATCATCATCCTGGCGGACCAGGCGGAGAGGGCGGAGGAGATAGACGTGGCACGGGCCGAGGCGGCCAAGCAGCGGGCCGAGGAGCGTTTAAAAGACCGGCACATGGCCGGCCTGGACGAAACCAGGGCGGAAGCGGCACTACGGAGGGCCGTGGCGCGCATCACCGTGGCGGAGAAGATAAAGAGACGGCGGAATTTGTAGGCTACTCCCGGGTAAAAAATATACCGCTGATTATCTCAGCGGCTTTTTGATGTGTGGCGTTATTTCACTTTTCTTCCTCTCCTGGAGGAGAGGCGTGTGTAGACGGGGGACAGCTGGAGACCTCTACGTGCGGCGTCAGCGAGCTTGATTACATGATTTCTAGTCTGACCCTGGTCTGGGCCTTGGCGGCTTTTACCCGGAGCAAGGTGCGCATGGCCTGGGCGATCTGCCCCTGCTTGCCGATGATTCTGCCTTTATCGTCATCAGCAACGCGTAACTTCAGCGTGATACCTTCCTCGTTGGTCTCCTCTTCGACACTCACTGCATTGGGGTCGTTCACGATTGACTTGGCGATGTACTCCACTAGTTCCTTCATGATTTCTCCTTGACTGGCTTGAACTTTTCTAGAATACCTGCCTTACCTAGTAGTCGGGCAGTGGTTTCTGTCGGCTGGGCGCCCTTACTCAGCCAATGCAACGCCCGCTCCTCCTGGATGACAATCGTCTCCGGATTGGTCATGGGGTCGTAGTGACCTATAATATCGACAAAAGCCCCATCGCGGGGCGACCGGATATCAGCGACAACCACCCGGTAACTGGGCCTCTTTTTTGCCCCCACACGTCTTAGCCTGATCCTGAGCATTTACGCCTTTCTTCTTAGCGAATTCTTTACGTTCCCTATTATGCACTATAAGACCCAAGCTGTCAATGGCGTATGAAAAATGGCTGGTAATGGGTAGGAGAATACCATATAATAATGGTGGCGCAAATTCAGAGGCTGTCCGAAAATGTCATTCTGAGGGAGTCCCGATTATATCGGGGCGACCGAAGAATCTCGGGGCGGGAAGGTAGAAGAGACAGGATTCCTCCCTTCGCCCAACCGAGATCCTTCGCTTCGCTCGGGACGACGATCCATTGTTTTCGGACAAGGTCAGTCTTTTTATGGTGCAGGATGAAAAATGACGCCGACGATTGATGATATCAACGAACAGCGGAAACAAAAGCTAAATCAGGTCCGCTCTCAGGGCATTGACCCCTATCCTAAAAGCTATCGGCGTAGCCACACCGCGCAGGATGCGGTCAGCCGGCTCAAAGAGTTTGAAGCAAAGAGCGATGGGATGCCTCAGGTTTCTACGAGGAATCTCTTGGACGATAATCCTCAAACCAGCGTCGCCGGACGGGTAACCGCCAAACGCAAGATGGGGAAAATCGTGTTTATCGACCTGCGTGACGGGTCCGGTAAAATCCAGCTACTCTTCGGTGACCGGCTCAATCCATCCCTGATCGAGTTACTGAAAAACATTGACGTTGGCGACTTTATCGGCGCCAGCGGCCGGCTTTTTCGTACTAAAACCCAGGAACCGACGGTGGCTGTGCAGGAATTCACTCTCCTGGCTAAGTCGCTCCAGCCCCTGCCGGAAAAGTGGCACGGGCTCAGCGATACGGAAATCCGCTACCGCCAGCGCTATCTCGACCTCATCGCCAACAGCGAGGTCAAGGATATTTTCCTGGTGCGTAGCCGGATTGTCGCCGCCGTCAGGCAGTTCCTCGACCGGCGCGGCTTTATCGAAGTGGAAACGCCAGTGTTGCAGGCCTCGGCCGGGGGTGCGCTGGCAGCACCGTTCGTCACACACCACAACGCCCTCGACCGGGACTTCACCCTGCGCATTGCCCTGGAGCTTCACCTCAAACGGCTCATCGTCGGCGGATTCGATAAGGTCTATGAGATAGGGAGGGTCTTCCGCAACGAGGGCATTTCCACCACGCACAGCCCGGAATACACGCTGCTTGAAAGCTATGAGGCTTACGCCGACTACAATGACGTTATGGAAATGGTGGAAGAAATGATACCCCGGGTCAGCCAGGAGGTCCTGGGAACGCCGGAAATCAAGTATGGGGAGAACACCGTTAACTTAAAGTCACCGTGGCGGCGTATCGCCCTCCGTGATGCAGTTAGAGAGTACAGCGGTATCGATTTCGTGAAATATCCCACGGCCGCCGGGCTGATGGAAAAAATGCGCTCGATGAACATCGAGGTTGACCCCGATAAAAACTGGGCTAAACAGGTCGATGAGTTGTACAAGACCTTCGCCCGGCCTAAAATCATCCAGCCCGCCTTCCTTATCGATTATCCGGTCTCGATGTCGCCGCTGGCCAAGAAGAAGCCCGGCGAAGAGCGTGTCGTCGAGCGCTTCCAGGCGGTCGCCGGCGGGCTGGAAATCGCCAACGCCTACAGCGAGTTGAACGATCCTATCGAGCAGAGACAGCGGTTCGAGGAGCAGATGAAGGAACGCCTCGGCGCCGATGAAGAAAAATGGACGATAGACGAGGACTACCTGACGGCGCTGGAGTACGGCATGCCCCCCACCGCCGGTCTCGGCATTGGCATAGACCGCCTCGTCATGTTGCTCACCAACCAGCCGTCGATAAGGGAAGTGATACTTTTCCCGCAGTTAAGGGAGAAGGGGTAACCCTCACACGGCCTCTCCCATCGAGCGAGAGGAGTATCCCATAAAAAAGGGGGTGACGCGAAAATATTATGCTGGATATCAGATTCGTCCGTGAAAATCCGGAGATGGTGCGAGAGGCGGTAGCCAACCGGAATGACAATGCACCAATCGATGAAATCCTGCGGCTGGACAGCGAGCGCCGGCAGAAAATCGGACGGCTGGATAGCCTGAGGCAGGAAAGGAAAACCGTATCCAGAGAGAGGGAGAAGGCCCAGGAAAGAGGCCGCCAGCTTCGCACTGAAATCCAGGAAATGGAAGAGGAGGTGAGGCGACTCGACGCGCAGCTTGAAGCACTCCTCCTGCAGATGCCCAATATCCCGCAGTCGACCGTGCCGGTGGGGAAAGACGAAAGCCATAACGTCGTCGTGCGGACCTGGAAAGAGCCGAAGAAATTCGATTTCACTCCCGCGCCGCACTGGAAGCTGGGGGAAGACCTGGGAATCATCGACTTCGACCGTGGTGTGAAGATATCCGGCAGCCGTTTCTATATCCTCGGGGGCGCCGGCGCCCGTTTACAGCGCTCCCTGATCTATTTTATGCTCGACATGCACACCCGGGAGCACGGCTATCAAGAGATTTACCCGCCCTTCATGGTCAAGCAGGAATGCATGGTCGGTTCCGGCCAGCTCCCCAAGTTCGCCGACAACATCTATCACGATGTTGAAGACGACCTCTGGTTCGTCGGGACGGCCGAAATCCCGCTTACCAACCTGCACCGCGACGAAATCCTGAACAAAGAAGACCTGCCGCGCTACTACGTCGCTTACACCGCCTGTTTCCGCCGGGAAAAGATGTCCGCCGGGAAAGACACGCGGGGCATCAAGCGCGGCCACCAGTTCGACAAGGTGGAGCTATACAAGTTCACCGAGCCGGAAAAATCAAACGAAGAGCTGGAAAAACTTACCCGTGATGCCGAGGAGGTCTGCCAGAAGCTGGACCTGCCTTACCGGGTCGTGGAGCATTGCACGGCCGATATGGGCTTCGCCGCCGCCAGGAGCTATGACATCGAGGTCTGGGCGCCCGGCATCGCCGAGTGGCTGGAGGTAAGCTCCTGCTCCAACTGCACCGATTTCCAGGCACGGCGGGCCAATGTCCGCTACCGCCCGGGGCCGGAGGCGCGGCCGCAGTATGTCCACACCCTCAACGGCTCCGGCTTGGCCCTGCCCCGGATAATGATTGCCGTCATGGAGAACTATCAGCAACCGGACGGTAGCATCACCGTGCCCGGGGCGCTCCGGGACTACATGAGAACGAAGGTCATCAAGCCCGATGGGTAAAGCCGTCTCCATCATCATACCTACCTATAACGAGAGGGAGAATATCATCCCGCTCGTAAAAAAAATCGCCCCGGCGCTTTCAGGCTACGACTACGAAACCGTGTTTATCGATGACAACAGCCGGGACGGCACCGCCGGGGTTATCGAGAGCCTGGCGCCGGAGTATCCCGTCAGGATAATCGTCCGCAAGACCGAGAGGGGACTCGCTTCGGCGGTGGTCCACGGCATCAATAACACG
>Ga0154808_125_pt1 | contig 14940 bp, 15 predicted proteins | sample Rifle2008BG16ft_FD_105816 | JGI IMG/M metagenome (GOLD analysis project Ga0154808, IMG submission 105816) | Chloroflexi bacterium RBG_16_56_11 | reverse complement strand
GCCAGGGTCTCGCCCTGATGAACGAGGTCGTTTATATCGCCCCTTCCATGCGTTTGCCCGTCGTCATGGTGGTGGCCAACCGCGCCCTCTCGTCTCCCTTAAGCATCTGGTGCGACCATTCCGACATGATGTCCGTCCGGGACGCCGGCTGGATACAGATAGTAACCGAGAACGGGCAGCAGGCCGTGGACAATACCATCTGCGCCTTTCGCATCGCCGAAGACAATCGCGTGCTGCTGCCGGTAATGGTCCACCTGGACGGCTTCAACCTGACCCATGTCATCGAGCCAATTATTTTCCCGGAAGAACAGGAAGTGAAAAGTTTCCTGCCCCCGAACAAATACCCGCTGCCTTTGAACCCGGACAAGCCGGTGGCCATGGGCGACTTCGCCCCGCCGGCCATTTATACCGAGGCGAAATGGGCGCAGGAGGTGAATATCCGGGCCTCCAAGAAGTATATCCTGGAGGTCTGGGACGAGTTCGAAAAAGCTTTCGGGCGCCAGTACAATCCCGTGGAGAAATACCACAGCGACGGCGCCGGGGTGGTCCTCATTACTATGGGCAGCTCCGGAGAAACGGCCTCCGTCGCTATCGACGAACTCAGGGATGAAGATGAAAACGTCGGCCAGGTGAGAATACGACTTTGGCGCCCGTTCCCCTTCGAGGAGATACGCGAGGCACTGAAGGACGCCGAGGTCGTCATCGTGCTGGACCGGGCCATCTCTTTCGGCGGACCCGGCGGGCCGGTCGCCTCCGAAATCAAGGCCGCGCTATATAACCTGGCGAAGAAACCGAAGATAGTCAGCTTCGTGGGTGGACTCGGCGGGCGTGATATTACTGTCAACGGATTCAAGGACATCGTTAAAAAAGGCATTGAAATAGCCCGCTCGGGGAGCAAAAATGAATACGAGATTTACGGGGTGAGGGAATAATGGATAAGTTCGAGGTATACGTCCCGCGCCTGGTCAAGAAAAAGGAGAATTTCGCCCCCGGCCACCGTGCCTGCATCGGCTGCGGTGAAGCACTGGCCGTCAGGCTGGTGTTTAAAGCTATAGATAATAACGTCATCGTGGCTAACGCTACCGGCTGCATGGAAATCGTCGCCTCGCAGCTGCCTTTTACCACGTGGCACGTGCCCTGGATTCATACCCTCTTTGAAAATACCGCCGCGGTCGCGTCCGGCATCGAGGCGGGCTATAAAGCGATGAAGAGGAAAGGCGTGCAGCTTCCTGACAATACCAAGATAGTAGCCATCGCCGGCGACGGCGGCACTGCTGATATCGGCCTCCAGGCGCTCTCCGGGGCGATGGAGAGAGGCCACGATTTTACTTACATCTGCCTGGACAACGAGGCCTACATGAACACCGGCATCCAGAGGTCTTCTGCCACGCCTTTCGGCGCGGCCACGACCACCTCCCCGGCCGGCAAGAAAAGCATCGGACAGTTCAGCTGGAAGAAGAATATGCCGGAGATTGCCGTGGCGCATAATATCCCGTACGTGGCCACCGCTACCCACGGCTACCCCTTCGACCTCATGGAGAAGGTCAGGAAGGCCGTGGCCACGCCCGGTCCGGCCTACGTCCACATCCTCAACGTCTGCCCCACCGGCTGGCGGAGCGCCACCGACACGGTTATTCGCCAGGCGCGCCTGGCGGTGACGACGGGAGTCTTCCCTTTGTACGAGGTGGTCAACGGCCGGTATAAGATGAGTATCGATTTACCCAAACTCAGACCGGTTAAGGACTACATGAAAATTCAGGGAAGGTTCCGCCATCTCAGCGACGATAATATCAAGCAAATCCAGGAAAGAGTCGAGTTGGAATATCAAAAGCTCATGGAGAAAGCGAAAAATGGCGCAAACGGTTAGCGAAAAGGTTGCCCGGGTACTGGAAAAGCACCGGCGTGACAAATCGATGCTGGTGGGAATCCTGCAGGACGTCCAGGCCGATATCGGCTATATTCCCAAGGACGCCATGGTGGAAGTTAGCCGAGGCCTCGATGTCCCGGAGAGTCGCGTTTACAGCGTCGCCACTTTTTTCAAAGCGTTCAGCCTGACCCCGCGGGGACGTCACCTGATTAACGTCTGCCTGGGCACTGCCTGCCACGTGCGCGGCGCGGAAAAAGTCCTCGAGAAAATCGAGGAGGAGCTGAAAGTAAAAAGAGGCGAGACCACCCCGGACCTCAAGTTTACTCTGGAGACGGTCAACTGCGTCGGCGCCTGCGCCCTCGGGCCGATGGTCATCATCGGGGATGACTATCACGGAGAAATGACGCCTGAAGGCATCTTGCCCGTGCTCAAGCAATATAATTAAGGAGTTGAGGATGTCACCAGTGGCGAAGCTTAAATCACCGGGCGAGCTGGAGACTTTAAGAAAATCAATTGTCGATAAGAAAGACCCCGGGAAGGCCGTTATCGCCATTTGTAACGGCACCGGTTGCCAGGCATACGGGTGCAAGGCTGTCACCTCGGCTTTCCAGGAAGAAGTAAAAAAACAGAACCTGGCGACTAAAGTCGATGTGCGCCCCATCGGCTGCCCCGGTTTCTGCGAGCGGGGCACCCTGGTTGTTGTCAAGCCGCAGGGCATCTTTTACCAGAGGGTCCGGCCCAAGGACGTGACCGATGTCGTCACCGCCCTGGCCAAGAACGAAGTCGTCAGCCGGTTGCTCTACACGGACCGCGCGACGGGCCAGAAAGTAACCTACGAAAACGACGTACCTTTTTATAAGAAACAGAAACGCCTGATAATCGGCAACAACGGTCTTATCGACCCCACCTCGATTGAAGATTACCTGGCCATCGGCGGTTACGCCGCCCTGGCTAAAGCCCTGAAAATGACCCCGGAAAAGATAATCGACGAGGTGAAAAAATCAGGCCTGCGCGGCCGGGGCGGCGCCGGCTTCCCGGCGGGTAGCAAGTGGGAAACCACCCGCAAGGCGCATGGTGATGCCAAATATGTCATCGCCAACGCCGACGAGGGCGACCCCGGGGCGTTCATGGACCGGGCCCTGGTCGAGGGCAATCCCCATAGCATCCTCGAGGGAATCATCATCGGGGCATACGCTATCGGCGCCCACCAGGGCTTCGTGTATATCCGCAACGAGTATCCCCTGGCGGTGAAAAACACCGGTATCGCCATCGAACAGGCCGAAAAATACGGACTGCTGGGAAAAAATATCCTGGGCTCGGGATTCGATTTCACTCTCCGCATCAACCGCGGCGGCGGCGCCTTCATCTGCGGCGAGTCCACGGCCCTGATGGCCTCTGTGGAAGGGAAGGTCGGCGAGCCCCGCGCCAAGTACGTCCATACCTCGGAACAGGGACTGTGGAATATGCCCACCAACCTGAATAACGTCGAGACCTGGGCCAACGTCCCGCTGATAATCAATAACGGCGCCGACTGGTATCGCCAGATAGGCACGGAAAACAGCAAGGGCACGAAGATATTTTCTCTGGTAGGCAACATCACCAACACCGGACTCGTCGAGGTGCCCATGGGCATCACCCTGCGGGAGATTATCTTTGATATCGGCGGTGGTATCCCCAAGGGCCGGAAATTCAAGGCCGTCCAGACGGGCGGGCCGTCCGGCGGCGTCATCCCGGAGAGCCTCCTCGACCTGCCGGTGGACTACGACGAGCTGGCCAGGGTCGGCTCCATGATGGGATCCGGCGGCATGATCGTCATGGATGACAAGACCTGCATGGTCAACATCGCCAACTATTTCGTCGGTTTCCTTGAAGGCGAGTCCTGCGGTAAGTGCGTCCCCTGCCGCGAGGGACTCCAGCACATGAAACACATTTTAACGGGTATCGTGGAAGGGCGGGGCAAAGACGGAGACTTCGCGCTCCTTGAAGAACTTTCTTCCTGCCTCATCGATTCCTCCCTATGCGCCCTGGGCAGCACGGCGCCCAATCCCGTCCTGAGCACGCTGCGCTATTTCCGCGATGAGTACGAAGCCCACATCAAAGAAAAGAGATGCCCGGCCGGCGTCTGCAAGTTCGAAGCATCCAAATGAAATTAAGGGAATGATGAGATGGTAAAGCTAACGATTAACGGACGACAAATCACCGCCGAAGAAGGCGCCACGGTGTTAAACGCCGCCCGGGAGAATAACATCTACATCCCCACCCTCTGTAACAACGAGGCCATTGCCCCTTATGGAGCCTGCCGCATGTGCCTGGTGGACATCAAGACCACCCGGGGCCGGCAGAGGCTCGTCACTTCCTGCATCTATCAGGTGGAAGAAGGGCTTAACGTCCAGACGCACAGCGAGAGAGTCTTGCAGAATCGCCGCATGCTGCTCGAGCTGCTGCTGGCCCGGTGCCCGGACTCAAAAACAATACAGGACATGGCGAGGGAGGCAGGTGTTAACGGCAAACGTCTTGTCGAGCAGACGGACAACCACCTGTGCATCCTTTGCGCAAACTGCGCCCGCACCTGCGACGAGGTCGTCGGCGTGGCGGCCATCAGCCTGGCCCGTCGCGGCGTGGAGAGAAAAATGACCACTCCATTTGACGAAGACTTTTCCGAGGCCTGTATCGGCTGCGGCTCGTGCGTCTATAGCTGCCCCACCGGCGCCATCACGATGGTAGACAATGACGGAACCCGGCTCGTCAAGTGGCCCCACAACCGGATGGAGTTCAAGATGAGGAAGTGCACCGTCTGCGGACAATACTGGGCGCCGGAAAAACAGATTGAGTACATCGCCAAAATCTCCGGTACTCCCTTATCCCAGTATGATATCTGCCCGGACTGCCGGGACTAATTCCTTATTTATTGAAAAATACCTGACTCTAAATTATGCCTTAAAGAGGGGCTGCGGCCCCTCTTTTTTGTTGCTTCCCGCCGGGTGCTCGGCTATACTGTAACCGGCGGGGCGTAGCGCAGATGGTTTAGCGCGCAGCGTTTGGGACGCTGAGGTCGGAGGTTCAAATCCTCTCGCCCCGACCAAAACAGGGGATAGTTGACATAAGATGATAAATTCTCTATCTCACCCGGCTATCGAACGCAACATCGCCATGGAGCTAGTACGCGTCACCGAGGCGGCGGCCATGGCTGCGGCGCGCCACCTGGGGCGGGGCGATAAAAACATGGTTGACGGAGCGGCGGTCAACGCCATGCGTAATGTCCTGGGCTTCGTCCGCATGGATGGAATCGTCGTTATCGGCGAAGGGGAGAAAGATGAAGCGCCTATGCTTTATATCGGCGAGCGTATCGGCGACGGCTCGGACCCCAAGGTGGATATCGCCGTCGACCCCGTTGACGGGACGACCCTGACGGCGCGGGGGCTGCCCGGGGCCATCTCCGTTGTAGCGCTCTCCGCCCGGGGGACGATGCACTGTCCCCGGCACTTCGTCTACATGGACAAGATAGTTACCGGGGCCGAGGCCAGGGACTGCATCGATATCAACGCGCCCGTAGCGGAAAATCTTAAAAATATCGCTCAGGCTAAGAAAAAGAACATCTCCGAGGTCACGGTTGTCGTGCTGGACAGGCCCCGGCACGCCCGGCTTCTCGAAGATATCAGGAGTGCTGGAGCGAGGGTAAAACTGATTTCCGACGGGGATGTTTCCGCCAGCATCGAGGCGGCCCTGCCGGACCGAGAAATTGACGTGCTCATGGGTATCGGGGGCACTCCCGAGGGCGTCCTGGCCGCGGCGGCCATCCGCTGCATCGGGGGAGGCATACAGTGCAAGGCCTGGCCCCGCGATGACAAAGAAAGAGATGCGGCGTTAGCCAAGGGAGAAGACCTCGAAAAGGTCTACCGGGCCGGGGACATGGTCGCCGGCGATGATGTCTTTTTCGCCGCCAGCGGCGTCAGCAGCGGCGAGCTATTGAAAGGCGTGCACTACTTCAGCGGCGGAGCTCATACTCAATCCATCGCCATGCGTTGCCGTTCGGGAACCGTCCGCTGGATAGACTCCCGCCACAACTTCCAGCGCCTGGACAAGCTGAGTTTCCGCGAAACGTATTAAAGTCCTACTTTTTTATGCTCTGCAGCAGCATCCTGAAGCCTTTGACATTCATCCTGGCTTCATTCGGGGATACGGAACGGCGCAGGCGACGCAATACGTATCCCGGGCGCAGGTAGAACCGGCGGTAAGCACGCCTCGTCCAGGCGGCCAGGTCGGCCCGGCTGAGATTGTCGCTCTCGAACACGGGTGTCGTCGGATTGTCCGTCCCGGCATACACGAAGCTCTCCCAGGGGATGGTCTCCTTTTTGTCCCGGGCGTAAATTTCGTAGAGCTCGGTGCCGGGAAAAGGGGTGGTCACAGAGAACTGGGCGAAATCCACTTTCAGCTTCCGGGCGAAATCGATTGTCTGCCTGATGCTCTCCGGAGTTTCGCCCGGCGAGCCAATCATAAAATACCCGGTCACCTGCAGTCCCGCCTCATGGCTTTCACGGACGGCCTTCTCCGCCTGCTCGGGGGTAATGTCCTTCTGAAGCGCCCGGATTATCTCCGGAGAAGCCGACTCGATACCGTAGGCGATGGCATAGCAACCGGCCCGCTTCATGTTTCGTAAAAGCTCCTTGTCCACCAGGTTCACCCTGGTCTCGCAGGTCCAGGATATTTTCAGGCCTGTCCTGACTATCTTTTCCGTAATCTCCAGCACGCGCTTCCGGTCCAGCGTGAATGAATCGTCGTAAAAGGCGATTTCATTCACCCCGAACCGGTCCTTGAGATAAGCTATCTCGTCGGTGACCCTGGCCGGGCTCTGGGCCCGGAACTGGTTGCCGAAAACCGGCTTGGAGCAGTAGGCGCAATGGTAGGGGCAGCCCCGGCTTGTCACGATAGCCGCGAACGGTCTCTTCTTACCGTGGGGTGGGTGCGGCCGGTATCTCTGCCAGGGCAACAAATCGTAAGCCGGGTAGGGGAGCCGGTCCATGTTGACGCATGAAGTCCTATCCGGTGTATGGACGACTTTCCCTTCCCGCCGGTAGCTGATACCGTGAACGTTTTGCCGGGGCAGCTCGTTACCCAAGGCATTCAACAGCTCGATGATGGTTTCCTCGGCCTCTCCTCTCACCACGATGTCTACCCCCGGCGCGGCGGCCATCGTTTCCTCGGGCAGCAGGGAAGCATGGGCGCCGCCCATGATAATGACGGGACGGGGCTGTAGCACCTCCAGCTTTCGTACGATGTCCATCGCCGCCCCGATGGTCGGCGTCATGGCGGTAACGCCGACGATATCTGCACCGGCAACATTGGCCGGAATGGCTTCCAGCGTGATTCCCAGGGCGTTCGCATCCAGCACCGTAACCGGGTACCGGGCCTTTTCCAGGACGGCGGCGACCATGGAAAGGCCGAGGGGCGGCTGCGGATACCTGGTGGACTGTGGAGGATTTATCAGGGCTATTTTTAACATGGTATTTTACGGTACGGGTCGTCCTTCACAGGACTTTGATAGCTTACCGGTGGTCTTCCCTGGAAATGGCGCTGATGATGATGCTCGAAATGGCGCGCAGCGTCAGGCCGGTGAAAAAGCTGATGGCGCCCATGATAATAAAAAATATCGATACCAGCGTCCAGCCGATAGAGACAACCCCGCTATCGGAATAAAGCTGGAGACTCACGATGCCCGCCACCAGCCCGAAAATGGTCAGGATGACGCCGGCTAATCCGAAAAAAAACAGGGGTTTCCGCTCGGAAATCATGATGAGGACGCTGGTGAATACACCCAGCCCGTGGGCGACCGGATTCAGGGTGGAGCTGTCCTTATCATAAGTGGCCGAAACGGGCACCTCGGCGACTCTCAAATGGCGTCTGGCGGCCTCGGCCACGGTCTCGGCCGATATCGCCATGCCGTTCTCCTTAAGATTGAGAGTTTCGATTGCCTTCCGCGAAAAGGCCCGGAAACCGCATTCCGAATCGGTGAGATGCCTTTTCGATAGCAAGTTGATGGAGTGTAAAATAACTCCCTGCCCGACACGACGGTAGAGAGGTATATTTCCGGCCTGCTCTTTCCGGGTACCTATTACAAAATCGTAGCCATCCCGGATGGGTTGAATAATGGCCGGTATCTCGCGGGGATTATGTTGCCCGTCAGCATCCAGCAGCACCAGGATATCGGCATTTCTTTTCCTTGCTTCCTCCATGACACTCTGCACCGCTGCCCCGTACCCCCGGTTTACCGGGTGCTTTGTCACCTGCGCCCCCGCTAATGCCGCTATCTCGGCGGTGTTATCCGAGCTGCCGTCATCGATGACGACGACCTCATCGACATATTGTCTGGCGGTGATTACCAGGCTGCCGATATATTTACTCTCGTTAAAAGCGGGCATTCCCGCCACGGTTTTAAGCGTTGTCATGTCGCATTTACCCAGGTATTCTAATCTATTTCGATGTTGGCATCCTCAAACAGCCTCCGCAGTTCCCGCCGTGCCAATCTTGTCGGGTTTCCCCCTTTATTTTCCCATCTTTGTACGGTCGATAGACTTACTCCCAGCTCCCTGGCCAGGTCTTCTTGCGCCCATCCCCTGGTTTTACGTAGCTCCTTAACCTTTTCTTTAAGTTCTTTCATTATAACCTCCATTAACTGCTGCAAGCAAGGGCTTACGTCAGGTATTACCTGCAATAATGAATTATAGACCGCGACATGCACATTTGTCAAAATATCGCCATTATTATGCTTGTTGTCACATACAGAGCTACAGGCTATCTGGCGGTAGAAATCTCCCTTGACAAAATTTGATTTAGTCTCTAAAATGTAGAAAATACGGAAAACGGTTTCCTATTACCTATGAATTTCCAATCGCAAAGCGCCGAGAGAAAAGAGCTGGCTATCTTGAGAATCTTGAGTGATTCTTCCCGGCCGGTCGGCGCCAGGGTCATCGCTGCACACCTTAAGGAACACGGCTTCGAGCTCGGAGAGAGAGCGGTGAGATATCATCTCAAGCTGCTCGATGAGCGCGGACTGACCTTCCTGGTAGGTAAGCGCGACGGCCGCGTCCTGACCGATAAAGGCCTAGCCGAATCCAAGTCGGCCCTGGTCAAGGACAAGGTTGGTTTCGCCATTTCGAAAATCGAGTCGCTCTCCTTCCGCACGACCTTCGACCCGGCAAAGAAGGCCGGCCTGGTCCCGGTAAATGTCTCGTTTTTCCGCCGTGAAGATTTTGATAGGGCACTGAAGGCGATGAGGCCCGCCTTTGACGCCGGATACTGCACCAGCGAGCTGGTCGCCATGGCTTCGGAATGTCAGCAGCTCGGGGATATCACCGTCCCGCCCGGCAAAATCGGGCTGGCGACCGTGTGCAGCATCATCTTCAACGGCGCCCTGCTCAAGGCCGGCATACCCATGGACTCCCGGTTCGGCGGTATCCTCCAGCTGCGCGACCGCCTCCCCCTGCGCTTCACCGAGCTAATTGACTATGCCGGGTGTTCCCTGGACCCTTCCACGATATACATCAAGGCCAGGATGACTTCCGTGCTCCGGGCCTGTGCCGAAGGTAATGGAGAAGTCCTGGCCAATTTCCGCGAAATTCCGGCGCTTTGCCGCCCCCTTACGCTGCGGGTTTTCGATGACCTTAAAGCGGCCGGTTTCCATGGAATAGTCATCGTCGGTGAGACCAGCGAACCTGCCTGCGAAATGACGGTCGGGTTGAACAAGGCCGGCATCGTGATGCTGGGCGGCCTGAACCCCGTGGCTGCCGCCGAAGAGGCCGGTGTCCCCGCGGACAATCACGCCATGAGCACCGTCGTCGATTACCAGGAGCTTGTGCTCCTTCGTGACGCCGCTATCGAGTACCACGACCTTGTGAAATTCTGGAAAGCATCGTCATAAAAAATAATAAAAAATGAAAGGAGTAACCCAGGAACATGAATCTGAGACGCCCTAACGCCAATGAGGCCACCCGGACGACCAACCGCTCGCGTGACGTATCCCCGATGAGCGGCATCTGCACCCGCTGTATTGACGGGTGTACCGGAAACTGCGAGGTCTTCAAGGCCACCTTCCGCGGCCGGGAGCTGATTTACCCCGGACCATTCGGCGAGATTACCGCCGGTGGTGATAAGGACTACCCGGTCGACTACTCCCACCTCAACATCCAGGGATATGCCCTGGGGGCCAGGGGCCTGCCCGAGGGCATCGAGGGCAACCCCGATACCGCCACCTTTCCCTCCGTCAACACCGAGACCGACTACGGCTGGGACATCAAGGTAAAGATGAAGGTGCCCATCTTCACCGGTGCCCTCGGCTCCACCGAGATAGCCCGCAAGAACTGGGAGCACTTCGCTATCGGGGCGGCCATCAGCGGGGTGACCCTGGTCTGCGGCGAGAACGTCTGCGGCATCGACCCCAAGCTGGTGCGGGATAAGAACGGCAAGGTCATCTCCGCCCCGGACATGGACCGCCGCATCGAGACCTACCGGCGCTACCACCAGGGTTACGGCGAAATCCTGGTGCAGATGAATGTCGAAGACACCCGCCTGGGCGTAGCTGAATACGTCCATAAAAAACACGGCCTCGAGACTATCGAGTTGAAGTGGGGCCAGGGCGCCAAGTGCATCGGCGGCGAAATCAAGGTCAATAGCCTGGACAGGGCGCTCGAGCTCCAGAAACGCGGCTATATCGTTACTCCCGACCCCTCCAGCCAGATTAACCAGGCCGCCTTTAAAGACGGCGCCATCAAGGAGTTCGAGCGGCACAGTCGCCTCGGCTTTGTCGACGAGGAAGGCTTTTTCGATGAGGTCGCGCGATTGCGGAAAATCGGTTTCAAGCGTATCACCCTGAAAACCGGCGCCTACAGCCTCCGCGAGCTGGCCATGGCCATCAAGTGGGGCTCAAGGGCGAAAATCGACCTCCTGACCATCGACGGCGCGTCCGGCGGCACCGGGATGAGCCCCTGGCGCATGATGGAGGAGTGGGGCATCCCCAGCCTCTACCTGCATGCCGCCGCCGCCGATTTCTGCCAGAAGCTGGCCGACCGGGGCGAGAGGGTGCCGGACATCGCCTTCGCCGGGGCCTTCAGCAGCGAGGACGGCGTCTTCAAGGCGCTGGCCATGGGCTCGCCGTTCTGCAAGGCCGTCTGCATGGGCCGTGCCCTGATGATTCCCGGCATGGTCGGCAAGAACATCGCCAACTGGCTCAAGGAAGGCAAGCTGCCCAACACCGTCAGCCAGTTCGGGTCAACGCCGGAAGAAATCTTCGTCAACTACGAGGACGTCAAGAACCTCGTCGGCGCTAAAGAAATGGCCAATATCCCGCTCGGCGCCGTCGGCATCTACAGCTACAGCGAGAAGATAAGGGTGGGACTCCAGCAGCTCATGGCCGGCGCCCGCTGCTTCAGCGTCCCGGCGATTACCCGCCGCGAGCTGATGTCCCTGACCGACGAGTGCTCCAAAATAACCGGCATACCGTACCTCATGGACGCCTACCGCGACGAGGCGATGGAGATTCTGAACAGATAGTATATTTTTTAGAAAAATTTTAGGACAAAAAGATGGGGGCTGGCGATAAACCAGCCCCTTTTTTGTTATATATTATATTAGTTACGCATATGATTCTGCTGTCAGGAAAGTCCATATTCACTCATTTGAAGGAATTGATCCAATGAATAAACAATATAAAATAATCATCCTGATTGTTGCTTTGTTACTAATCATATCTATCGGATTTTTCTTGTATGCTAACTCGCAAAACGATAATCAATCAAATGATTCTGAAACGTCATCTATTAATCAACCGATCGTCACCGAAGGTCAATCCAACAATCCAGCCGCTGTCCCCCGAGCTCCGTCTGATTTTACCGCCATCGCTCTGTCAGCAACCCGAATCGATTTAACTTGGAGGGACAATTCAAATAATGAACTCGGTTTCAGGATTTACCGCGAAGGTGTTTTAATTGCAGAGTTGGAAAATAATACATCCATATATCGAGACACTAATCTCAAACCAGGGACAAGTTATATTTACCAGATTGGAGCTTTCAACTCAGCAGGAGAATCTCAGACAGTTACTAATTCATTTAAAACATCTAATCCTTCCATAACGGTCTGGATAGATAAAATCGGAGTGCAAGATAATGGCGAGGACTTCACCAGGGGAGAAAAAGGAGAGGTATATTTGGGATTGGTCATTTCTGACAATATAACCACCATTGAAAATAAAATACCCGAAACCAGTCATTATAGTCTCGCTAAAAACGAAGTCGTCACCGTTAACCAAAAAGTATTTGAAACCGGGGAAGTAGGGGACTCATTGAGAATAGCTGTGGTTGGCTATGAGGACGATGGAGGTACCGGTGAGCAGGTAATATACTCAGTCCTTGACCTGATTATATCTTCTTATTTATGGGCCCCCGCAGATATTTTCCTTGAGCTATTGGACTTAGATTTCAAGACGATACTAGAAAAACTCCTGGGAGCTTCAGATGACTGGCTGGGTGCTTATGCCGGTTATTGGGGAAGTTGGGACAGATGGGGAGTCGGTAAACACGTGGATATACAATGTAAGAAAAGGGATGGGAATATCGGTTTGAGGTTATGGTTTACAATTGAGTCTCCTGATTATAACTAGGTGCGCCGCAAGTCTCTTTTGACATCCCACTCTTTTCAAGATAAAATAGTACTGCCCGAGCGGGAGTAACTCAGTTGGTAGAGTTCCTGCCCTCCAAGCATGGCTTTGCCAAACCGAGCGTAAATACCGGCGAAACAGCTATACAGGGAGTTCCTGCTTCCGGCGTAAATGGGGGAGAAGAGCAGGTGAAACCAAGAGATCCAGACCCAAACAATCCAGAAGAGCACGAGCGGCTCGAGGATATAAAAAAGGCGCTCAACCGTTTGGTATACCATAGCGAGCAGCCGCCGGGCGCTCCCGACCACACCTTGTCCTGGGGGCTGACTGAATGGCGAACCATCGCCAGGTCTGATGGTAAGTCGCCAAGAACCATCGAATGGGTTGAGGCAGCCGCCAAGATGCTTCAAGTTTTCCTGGGTGACGTCCCGCTGTCGGCGGTCGGGCCCAGGGAAATGCGCCGGTTTGTCATTGGCCTCAGAGGGCGCCGGCGCTACCAGGACCATCCACTTATCAAAGGGACGGGCGCGGATAAACCCCTCTCCGACCGCACCATAAACAACCGGGTCCGCGGCATTAAAGCACTTTATTATGGCCTGGCCCAGGCGGAACTCATCAGCGAAAATCCCATTCAAAACTACCGCGCGCCAAAACCAGGGGATACGACGCCGCCGACGCTGACTCCAGAACAGATCAAGCTTTTGCTGTCCCAGCCCGACCTTAAAAAACCGGCGCAGCTCCGCGACTGGGCGATCATGGCGCTGCTCTACGATTCGAAATGCCGGGTGAGCGAGCTCTGCCGGATAACCATGTGCGACCTTGAGGATAAAAGCTTCACTGTCGAGGGAAAGGGGGGCCGCCAGCTGACTTACATTTTCGAGAGCGATGCCGCCCGGGCACTGGCCAGGTATCGGGCTGTCCGTCCCGAACCGTCGCCGGGTGTAGCTGATTACCTGTTTCTTACCCATGACGGCCGGCAACTTACGCGCGGGCGTGTCCAGGCAATTATGAAGATATATCAGAAAAAAGCAGGGATTACCAGCCGCGTGTCTCCCCACACCTTCCGGCACTCGTCGGCCAGGGATGCCATCCGTCATGGCACTAACCTGGAAGAAGTGAGGTTGCTCCTCAACCAGAGGGATATTAAATCCACGCAGATTTACACGCGCCTGGAGAACTCCGACGCCCGCAAGGCGCAGGCCCGGTATAGCCCTCTTAACGCGCTGGGAGCTATCCCACGCAGTAAGAAACGGCGATGAGTTCGCCTTAAACATAAAGCCTCTGGCCGATGAAAACGACCAGAGGCTTATATTCTTTTAGAGAGTGTTTTATTGTCTTCATTGGCAGCGACATCCTACTACGGATGCAGACGATTTGTCAATAAGGTCAATAATAGCGAAGCCCTTTCCAATTGGAAAGGGCCCGCCGAGAGCTCGCAAGCTATTCGAATCTTAACATTTGCCAATGAAGACCTTTTGCTTGCGAAGGAAATAATATACCATCGGTTTCTAAATGTCAAGCTGGTAGAGGGGGGCACTCTATATACCTTGATGCCGGCAACTTCATCCTGGTAGCCGCTGTCCCGGATTTCACCAACACTTCATTTTAACTTTTTCACAGATTATTGTCCACGTGTTTTTTTATTTCAAAAATTTAAAAGGCGATAGCTCCGCTACTGGACCGTGCTGATGCTCAAGTCTTTCCCACTTCACTGAGCATCTCACCGGCCTGGTGCTGAGCTTCCCCGGACAGCTTCCCTGATAGGGTTTCATGGGGACCCTGTACGCACGGCTGGGCCCAGACCCTGAACGAATGGCTCGCGCTACCCTCCATGCGTGGCGAAACCATGGGTGAGGGTTCGTCGGGGGTCTGGAGACATTCCTCGGTCAATGATAAAATACCCTCGGGAGGGAAACATGGAATATCGATGTAGTTGCGGAAAGATATGCAGGTCCGCCCAGGCCTTGGCCAGCCACCAGAGGTTCTGCCAGAAGGGAAACCAGCGGGAAAAAGAGTACCAGGTAAGCCGGGAGGCTTTACTAGGGGAGATAAGGGACTTATCCACCCGGGTGAAGATCCTCGAGGGCCAGGTCAGGGTTCTGGTCCAGGCGGTCATGCCGGGCGGCGTGAACCTGGTTGGGAAATTCGCCACGCGCTTGGTTGAGACGAACAGCCGGATGACCGACTTGGAAGATAACCTTACGGGTCAGCGCCGTTTTTGAAACGGCTCCATCCGTCAGCATTTCACGGAAGACGTTAACGAGCGCTGCGGGTGAATGGTATTCGTTGGTCTGAAGGGGCAGAATATCAGGATTTGCATCCTGGTGCGTCATCCCGTTCGGGCTGCGACTTGTTTGAGCCTATCCATACGTGACCAGGCATAAAACGGGATGGCCGGCTCGGGGATGAATAGATTTCCCCGGCC
>Ga0154808_129_pt5 | contig 15213 bp, 13 predicted proteins | sample Rifle2008BG16ft_FD_105816 | JGI IMG/M metagenome (GOLD analysis project Ga0154808, IMG submission 105816) | Chloroflexi bacterium RBG_16_56_11 | reverse complement strand
AAATCCACGATAACGGCTCCCCCGATGCCGGGGACCGTGTCGCCCCGGAAATGGGGAGGTCCCGAGCTGACCGGCACCAGCGGTGTGCGGGTCTCGTTCGCCAGTGCTACCAGCTGCTTGATATCGTCGGCGTTGCGGGGCTTGACGACGCATGCCGGCCTCACGGAGTTAACAAAGCTGATATCCCTGGAATATTCTTCCAGAGTCGCCGCCTCGGTGCTGACCTTACCGGCCCCGACAATCTTCACCAGCTTATCTCTTTCGATCATAGCTTACCCCCTCTGGCTTTTAGCCTTGTCGATTTATCCTCTTAAAACCAACTCGGAGCTTATTATCGTGAGTTACGAAGGGATTATTGTCCGGACGAGACTTTTCCTACGAGATAGTATGCTAATTGTCGCGCCGTTGTCAAGTTGCTTTTCAACGGGGCGGCCCCGCCGCGTGGACATTTTTTATGTCGTATCACGACTGAGGTCAAAACCATGCCTCGTGGATATCGCGCAACGCTGAAATAAGTTAAGATTGTAAGCGGGTATTAATCCCCGTTGTTTGCGACGCCGCTGAGGTCATAGGCTGATGCGCCATCGATGCGTACGGGCACCATCCGTCCGGCGGGTATTTCTCCCTTCACCAGGACCAGGCCGTCGATTTCCGGGGCGTCGCGGTAGCTGCGACCGATGGAGATGCCCTGCCCCTCCCCCTCGATTAGTACGTCCAGGCGGCGGCCGATGAATGCCCGGTTGCGTTCGAGCGAAATACCCTGCTGCTTTTCCATCAGGCGCTGCAGGCGTTCTTCTTTTATCTCTTCCGGGACGGGGTCACCCAGCGACTCGCTGGCGGTACCCTGTTCGAAGGAGAATTTGAACACCCCGACCCTGTCGAAGCAGACCTCCCCGATGAAATCGAGCAGTGTCTGGAACTCTTCAGCGGTCTCACCCGGGTAGCCGACGATGAAAGTTGTACGCAAGGCCAGGTCGGGAATGGCCCTTCGCATCCCGGCCAATGTCCGGCGCACCCGGTCGATATCGGATGGTCGGCACATGCGGCGCAGGGTCAGCGGGTGGGCGTGCTGCAGGGGGAGGTCAAGGTAGGCTACCACCTGTTTACAGCTGGCCATGACTTCAATCAGCTTGTCGGTGACGGCTCCGGGGTAGGCATACATGAGACGAATCCAATCGATCTGCGGCGCCACAGCGGTCAGTTCCTTGAGAAGACAAGCCAGGCCATTTTTCAGTCCCAGGTCATGGCCGTAGTCGGTGGTATCCTGCGCGACCAGGACAATCTCACGCACACCCTTCTCCTGCAGGTAGCGCGCTTCATCGAGGATGGACGCTATCGGGCGGCTCACGGCGGTGCCCTTGATGAGGGGGATGGCGCAGAAAGCGCAGGGCCGGCGGCAGCCATCGGCTATCTTTAAATAGGCGCTGGCGCCCTGCACCGAGACGCGCCGTACGCCGCCATCGGTGAGGACTGGGGCTGCTTCCGGAATTTTGTATTGCAGCGCCCGCCGGTCGCTGTTCAGGCCCTCGACCACATCGACGATATCCATCCAGCGGCGCGTGCCGAGGTTGCCGTCCAGGCCGGGGACCTGGCGGGCGATTTCACTCCCGTAGCGCTGGGTCAGGCACCCGGCGGCGACGAGCATCTGGCCGCTTTTTTTCTCCGCCGCAAGCTCCGCGAGCACCCTGAGTGACTCCTCTTTCGCGGGGCCGATGAAACCACAGGTGTTCACGATGAGGACATGCGCCCGGCGCGGGTCAGCGACCGGTTCATAGCCCGAAGCTGTTAAGAGCTGCGCCATGGAGTCCGAATCGACGGTATTTTTTGAACAGCCGAGAGAGACTATATGAAACGTCTTTTTGCTCATACGTTAACTTAACCGGCGGCATCCGCAGCCAAGAGGCCGACTAATTGAGTGTCAGGCAATTCTAGTAGCAAAATCTATTTCCATAATAATAAAATCGGGGCCGCTATTCAAACCTGAAGGAGTCGTCAGAGGGCCGACCCGTAAAATACCTCTTTGTCCCGCGTCCTTTACCATAGGTCATAGGAATAAAGTACCAAAATCGGGAGGAAAGGTGAAGTTAGACCTATTGACGGTAAAGTATAGCCAAATTAATATCAAAATACATGCCTGAAAAATATATGAAAGAAAGATGCAACTACCAGCTTTCATAATATCTAAATTTCTCGTGACATTCATAGTCGCTCCGGTCGGAGGTTGATATTATCTCATGATTTTCACTTCCTGGGCATTTATCCTGTTCCTGGCGGCAGTGCTGGCTGTTTATTACCTGCTGGGACGGCGCTGGCGCTGGCAGAACATCGTACTGTTACTGGCCAGCTACGTGTCATATGCCTTTTGGGACTGGCGGTTTCTCGGCCTGCTCGCCGGGATGACCGGGGTTAACTATCTGGCCGGCTGGAAAATCAGCCGCCAGCCTGATGCTGATGACGGAAAGAAAAGAAAACGCCTGTGGTTGTGGTCGGCGGTAGCCGTAGACCTGCTGGTACTGGGGCTGTTCAAATATTTTAACTTCTTCGGTGATAGCCTGGCCGGCTTGCTCTCCTCCTTCGGCATCCATCTCGACGCCGTCAGCCTGAAAATAATCCTGCCGCTGGGCGTTTCCTTTTTTACGTTCATGGCTATCAGCTACCCCTTCGATATATATCGGGGGAAACTGGCGCACACCCGGAGCTTCCCGGACTTCGCGCTCTTCGTGGCCTTTTTCCCGACAATCGTTTCCGGGCCGGTGGAGAGGGCATCGCACATGCTGCCCCAGATACAGGCACCGCGCCAGGTGACCAGCGATAAAATCAATGAAGGCCTGTGGCTCATCGCCTGGGGCTTTTTCCAGAAACTGGTCATCGCCGATAGCGTTGGCCTTATCGTGAACCAGATATTCAATAACTATACCCAGTATCAAGGGCTGGATATCATTATCGCCGTACTGGCCTACACGGTACAGATACTGGCTGACTTCGGCGGGTATACAGACATCGCCCGCGGCGTGGCGCGGCTGTTCGGATTCGACCTTCTCCTGAATTTCAATGTCCCCTATTTCGCCATCAATCCGGCCGATTTCTGGTCGCGCTGGCATATATCACTTTCACAATGGTTCTGCGATTATCTCTACATACCCCTCGGGGGCAACCGCAAAGGTAGCTGGAGGACGGGCCTGAACCTGGTCGTTACCATGGTACTGGTGGGTCTCTGGCACGGGGCCGCCTGGACGTTCGTTATCTGGGGCGCCTGGCACGGCCTTTTACAGGTTGTGTACCGGCTGTTCGGGAAAGCCGGACAGAGCACCGACCGGACCATCCGTGATTTTACATCCGGTTTCAGCGTGATAAGCCGGACGGCGCTGATGCTGGCCCTGGTAGCCATTGGGTGGACGGCTTTCCGGGCCACCTCCTTCGACCAACTGGCCTATCTGTTCACGCACCTGGGGTTCACCACGTCGGCAACCACCTTCGATTCTTTCTGGCGGCTCCTCTACTTTACCTTTCCCATGATTGTCGTCCAGATTTTCCAGTTGCGCGCCGCCAGCCCGGTTTTCCTGGCACGGTTTAATCCATACGCGCGCGGGCTTGCCTACGGAGCAATCGCTGTTGGCATCATCATCTTCAGCCAGAGGGAAATTACCCGGTTCATCTACCAGGGATTTTAATATGGAAAAGGAAATGCCAGAAGAGCTAAGCAAGACCTATCGGGAAGTCTGGTATTATCTGGAAGCCGGAGAGTGGCTGAACGCATCCATTGCTGCCAGCCATCTCGCCGGACTCGACCCTGCCGGCAACGAGAACCGGGAACTGGCCGGACATGTTCGTAAGCTCTCCGAGGTTGCCGAAAGGGTCAGGAATGGCTCAAAGAGGGGCGCATTAGCCAGGCTCGAAGAGGTATCTGGCTCTTTACCGCGGTTAAGTGAAATGGCTTCATTCCGGTCACTGGTTGCATCGGCCCGTTACACCAGCGGAAAGAAGGGGGTACTCGTTTCCATAATAACAGCCATTGTTTTTATCACAGTCTGTAATTTCGCGGGATATAAATATGTGCAGGCTCAACCCATCAACACCGATACGCAAATCATGGTAAATCGGGCCTGGCTCGGTCTTAAAAAGATCCCTGAACCAGCTGACTTTCTTTTACTGGGAGACTCCTCTTGCCTTAATAATCTGGCACCCGGCGCCGTGTCTGACCGCCTCGGGGGATATGTCATTAACCTGGGTAATAATGCCGGCACATCATTATTAATGGATGCCTGGATGCTCTCCGCCTATATCAGCGAACATGGCCCGCCCAGGTCCGTGGTGGTAACTCGCATATTATCAGGTTACGGGGCCGTGCACAGCACGGAATTCATGGCGAACGTCCCCCTTCCCTGGGGCTACTGGGATACCTACAATCTGGCCCCGGAATGGAAGGAAGGCGAAATAGCGGACCTGTTAATTGCTAAATACGGCGTGCTGTATTCCAACGCCGATGTTTTACGGGAACGCCTCCTTGAGCCCGCAAATTTGTTCAATAGTGATGCTAACAAATACCCCGCTTCTATCTATAATCACAGCTACATTGCCGGAAATAAGGAACAAAAGCAGGATATGGACATCAATACCCGCACGCCGGGTTCATATTTTAAAAATTTTTACCCCAGTGCCGATGCCACCAAAGCCATCAAACACATGGCCGACCTGGCCCGGGAACATCGTTTCCAGCTGTATTTCACGCTGCAGGTCGAGTGGGATGAAGCCGTCAAGGCAGGCCTGAGGACCGAGCAGATAGCCGCGCAAAAAAAGTATTTATCCCGGTTTACTGACGATGCGTATGTCCATGTTGTTGAGCAGGTGCCCGGGACTTTGTTCACCCGGGAGCAGATGCAGAACCCGAACCACCTGTGGCATGGCTCGGAGAAAATTTACACCGAGGGAATCGTGAACGGCATCGTGGCGATTCAAAACGGGCTGACTGCGCCGGACCTGAAAAACCTGGGATTGACCTCGGTGTCTCTCGATGCGGACAGCTACCAGCCCGGGGCGACGCCGGTGGTTACGGTCGGTGTGACCAATACTGACGGTGCCGCCGTTAGCGGGAGCGTATCCTGCCTGCTGAAGCCGTCAGGCGGCCCTGATGGATACTGGACGGCCCGTGCTCCGGCTAAATCGGTAAATCTCGAAGGCAACGCTACCGGAGAGGTCACCCTTAATTTAACGGCGGGCAAGCTCGACCAGCCCGGCCTGTATGACCTGGTGATTTTCCTGAGGCAGGACGCCGGCAATCTTTCCCACGAAACGCGTATCGAGCTAGCCGGTAAAGTCACCGTAAAATAGAAAGGGACTCTAGAAAGCCTGCCATGCCAGGACGCCCCCGGAATGGTTGATATGTCCCAGGCCCGGGAAGGCGAAATGGCAGGCAAAAACAGGTGCCCCGGATTGCGCCAGACCGTTCAACACCCGGGACCTCGTCTTCAGTGCCTGTTCCGGTTCAACGTCGAATAGAGATAGGTATTCAGGGTTTACGAGTTCGACCGGCGAATGGATGATATCCCCGATGCAAACGAGCCGTTGCCCGCGGGAAGAAATTTCCACGATGATGTTCCCCGGCGTATGACCGGGCGCAGGCATGAGTTTGACGCCCGGCAGTATTTCGGTATTCTCTTTTACCAGGTCGAATCTATCCCTGAGCGGCAGAAGGTCCTTCCTGGCATAACTAAAAAGCATGGTCTGGAACTCGCTTTTCTCCGGCCGGGCCACCCAGTACTCCCACTCCTTTTCAGACGTGATGAAACGGGCGCCGGGAAAGGCCGCCCCGCCCGCCGCATCCAATGTGCCGCTGACATGGTCGATATGACCGTGGGTCAACACGATTCTATCGATATCCGCGCATTTTATTCCTTCCGCCTCTAGATTTTGGACCAGGTGCCCGGCGGTTGACTGGAATCCGTCCCCGCATCCCGTGTCGATTAGTATCTTGTGGTCCGCCGCGTCGATAAGCAGGGAGTTCAAGCCGAACACCTCTTTGTCGTTCACCAGCGTCCCGTCGCTAAAGACCACGCATTTATATTCCCCCACGTCGTAGTGAAATCCTTTTTCCATCATTGACCCTTCGCTCCTGACCAAAAATATTGTTGTTTCAGTTCAATCTACCGCTTTAGATATCTTGCAGAGGAAAGAGCGCCACGGTTCCGACCCTGTGTGAGGGTCGCAGGGCATACCGTGTGTCAGCAGATTAACATTTGAGCCGGTGAAACCATATTCGGGAGGTCCTTTCTCGGGAAACCACCAGCCGTGCTGCGCGCTGACAACACCGGGCGCGATGTCATCGGTAAGGCTTGCCCTTTGTCTTATCCTCCCGCCCCGCGGGCTTTCAATCCAGACCCAGTCCCCGTTTTTTATCGCCAGCTTGCCGGCGGCGACGGGATGGATTTGAACCGTAGGATCAGGATTCAGGCGGCGGAGTGATTCTATCTGCCGGCCCTCGGTATGAAAATATGCCTGGACCCTGGCTCCGGTCGTGATGATAAACGGATATTCCCGGTAGATATCCGGGGTGGAGTACGGGCTTTCGGGCGGCTCGACGTAACCGGGTAACGGGTCGTAGCCCATGTCTTTCAGTGCCGTACAGTAAATCTCGAATCTGCCGGAAGGCGTTTTGAATCCGCCCGTCTCATATTTCTTGTAGCGCATTTGTCCTTGGAGTATGCCGGCTTTTTTAAATTCCTCAAAGTCCATCCCGGAGCCCTTTAACAGCCAATCGCAATAGTCCCGCGTGCTGCGCCAGGGAAAATCAGCTTCCATCCCCATGCGTTTAGCCAGATCGAAGATGATTTCCTTGTCGTCGCGGCACTCTTCAATCGTTTCCACTTTCACTCGCGGTGTCACGCACCAGACCATGTGCAAATCGGGCACGTCATCGGTTTCCAGCCAGCTTGCGGCCGGCAGGACAATGTCCGCGAATTGAATCGTCGGATTCATAAATAAATCCGCCGCCACGATGAAATCAATCTTCCGCAATACCTCCACCATTCTCAGACAATCGCTATGACTCAAGAGTAAATTGCTGCCCATGATAAACAGGGCTTTGATGGGATATGGCTTCTCCGTGAGGACCGCATTGATAAACTCACCGGGTTGAATCGTCGCGCTTAGCTTATATTTACCGGCCCCGAGCCTTTTCGCTCTTGATTCCGGTGATAGCCTGTCCGGCAGTTCTATATCCGGGTTGACGCGCGGGGACTGTACGAGCACGTTTGCCGGGGGTACCCAGAACGCGTCTCCACCCGGGATATCGATGTTGCCCGTAATGCCGGACAAGATAAGCAGAGCGCGGATGGTCTGAAAACTGTTCACTCCCTGGTCGATACCGACGCCCCATTGCAGGCAGGCGGGCCGGGTGGTGGCATAGAGTCGCGCCGCGGCCTCGATAGTCTCCGCAGGGACCCAGGTAATCCGGGCTACTTTTTCCGGAGAATATTCCCTGGCCCTTTCCGCCAGTGCCCCAAAACCGATTGTCCAGGTGCGGACAAAATCCTTGTCATACAGCCCTTCCCGGATAATCGTGTTCAGCATTCCCAGGGCGAGGGCGGCATCCGTCCCGGGACGGACCTGCAGCCAGTAATCAGCTTGTGAAGCCAGTCCGGTCCGCCTCGGATCGACGACGATTAGCCTGGCGCCGCGTTTCAACGTTTCTCTGAGCTGGTAGCTGCACATGCCGTCGGCGGCGCCGACTTCGGTCAGGTTGCTGCCCCAGACAAGAACACATTCTGGTTTGACGCCGCCAAACCCGTAGTAATCGCATACGGGGAGTTCACCGCAGGTCATCGCCGAGGCTTTCAACCTGGGCCCGTAGCAGAGATGAGCGAAACCCAGGCGATTTGGTGTGCCGAGGCTATTGAGGAACCGGTGGAACATGACGTAGTAGGGCCGGCCCGTTCCCCTGGCCCCGACAATCGATTCCGCCCCGTATTTTTTCTTCACCTCGAGCAGCTTCCGGCTGGCGGTGTCCAGTGCCTCGTCCCAGGTAATCTTTTGCCATTTATTCTCGCCGCGGTCGCCCGCCCTCTTCAGGGGATATTTCAGCCTGTCCGGGTGATACAGTAGCTCCGGAGCGGATTTACCTTTGACGCAAATATAGCCGCGTGAAGTGGGACTCTCGGGGTCCCCGGTGACCCTGACGAGCCGGCCTTCCTTAAGGTGGAGCAGGACACCGCATACGCCGTGGCATCCCCGGCAGGTAGACTTAATAATATCGTAAGACATAGCTTTCGAGCTGGTTAGTTATCAATATGGGGCGACGGCGCCAATCCCGATGCGGACCGGAAACGGAAAAGGCACGCGTTCTCTATAGACTACAATAATCCGTGATAAAAATAAACCCGGGAAAGCGGGGGTTGATAAATCATCATGCCATCGGCCTACCTTCTACAGACGCCGGTCTGAAAACATAATCGGTCGAACCGAACATGACCAGAAGATAAATAATCGGTCTTGTCACGTTTTTCCAGATTTGTGGCAAATGGGCTAATCCGGCCGGTATGAACAGACTTGACGAGGTGTTGATTATTATCTTTTCCAGTTCCTTCCCCTCGCCGAGCCACATCTCGACTTCTGCCCCCAGGTTATAAACGTCTTTCGGGTCTGTCCCCAGGAAAATGAATAGTTCATCGTAGTCGTGTGTGTGTGGCTGGGGCCCTCCCGACACGATTTGCCGGGGACTATCGCCTATCACCATGCCGTATTCGACGATTGAGGAAGACCCCTTGAACAGCTTCTTATCACACAGCACCAGCGCCCCGGTATTCACCCAGTCTTTGGCTCTGATGCCTTCATCCGGTCCGGCGTGGGCCGGGGGCACCGGCCTTCTGACAATATATTTCTCATATCTCGACTTTGCCATTATTCTCCTTTCCTCATTGTAGTAAATGCCAGCCCGCTTCATATAGTACTCCCACTTTATCAGGATCTCGTTATTTGATAAAGCGCGCCGGCTTCAAACCTGAATATGCCTTTACCCGGTCCTTTACTCCGCTGGGCTATCCGCGTACTTACCAAAAGTCTTACGCGGCTGACTACTTGACCCAGGTCCCGTAGGCGTTATGCGACCCTTCGATTTCCCGGGGATATTCGAACTTCCTGGCGGCAATCAACACCATCTGTCTTCCCAGGTCCCTGGCGGCGTTCATGCAATTCTCCAACTTTTCGGCGTCGCCCTTGATGTGTGCGTAAGCCGCGACATAATTCGCCGGGAGCATTTGCATCGATACAAAGTAGAAGTACAAATCTTTCAATGCATCCAATAGCCCTAAACTCGCAGCCACTACCACCGCTCCCCCAACCTTATTCGCCAGGGCCGTCTGGTGGTGGTCCAGAGCGAAGGTACGGTCCATGATAGTCTTGGCCTGGGCATTCATGGAATAGAGGTATATCGGGGCGCCCCAGACGATACCATCCGATTCCAGCATCTTTTTATAGAGGTCCTGCATATCGTCCTGAATATGGCATTTCCTGGCCTTCCAGCATGTCCGGCAGGCATCACAGGGTTGAATCGTCTTGCCCGAAACACTATAAAGCTCTACGTCAGCTCCTTCCTGCTGTGCCCCTTTGAGCGCTTCACTCAACAGCGTTTCAGTGTTACCATGTCGTTGCGGACTGCAAGAAATGGCGAGAATTTTCATAAATTTTCTCCTCCCGGTAATTTTATGCCCATTGTAGCACCGTTTCGTGGAAGGCTCAAAGCTGCGGGGCAGAAACGCGGTGTTGACTGGCCGAATGAAGAAGCGCTAAATATAATTCATGACCTTGATAACTATCGGTCGACTATCCAGGAGGTGACATCGGTGAAAAATCCGAATGAAGAACTCGCCAGGTTTGCGGAAAAAACCCGGTGGGAAGACCTGCCGGAATCGGTAACAAACGAGGTAAAATTAATATTGATAGACTCTATCGGATGCGCGCTGGCGGGAATATCGGTCGCGCCGGGAGAGATGGCTGTGTCTCTGGCCAGGAGATTAGGGGGGCCCGGTGAGTCATCGATAATCGGAACCGGCGAGAAGGTCTCCTGCATAAATGCGGCATTTGCTAATGGCGAGCTAATTCGAGCCCTGGACTACGACGCTATGCCAACCGGCGGTCATTCGCCGCCCTACGTCATACCACCGGCGCTAGCGATCGCAGAAAGCAAAAAGGCCTCCGGGCGGGACCTCATCCTCGCCCTCGCAATAGGTTTTGAAATTTCAGCCAGGATTTCAAAGGGCCTGCAAGGCGGGGGATTTTCTTTCACGGGGACTGACGTGAAAAGTTTCAAGGTAGGCACACGCGGCGGCGGGGCGGCCTTCAATTTTGGGGCAGCGGCCGGAGCGGGAAAAATACTTGGATTAGACTTGCGTGAAATGACGAATGCACTGGGTATGGCCGGACATCTTTGCCAGGTCCTCACCAACACGAAATTCACATTCGGCGCCCACCGGCACATGGCTAAATACGGAGTGGCCGGATGGCAGAACACCGGCGCCGTTACTGCGGCGCTACTGGCCGGGATGGGCTATGCCGGAGACACTGACGTATTGGACCCCGAATACGGGTTCTGGAAATTTTGCGGCTATTCTGGATGGAAACCCGAACTGGTAACCGCGGAACTGGGTAAAACCTGGTATACTCCCCGGGTGAACTACAAGCGATACCCGTGCTGCGGAATGCTCCATACCGCTCTGGACTGTTTCTATAACATAATTGACCGGAATGATTTGAAACCTTCCGATATCGCAAGCGTAAAAATTATGGGGCATCCGGTACTCGAATTACCCCTTTTTACCAACCGGGAACTGGCCAATGTCGTAGATGTGCAATTCGGGATGCATTACGTTATCAGTCTGGCGGCATTCCGCGTAAAAATCGGCGCCGAGTGGCAGGACCTTGACAAAATAAAAGAACCAGAAATAATCGAATTCTCCAAAAAAGTCAGCTTCCAGGCTCACCCTGACTATGCCAGAATAAGTCGACAAGACCCGTCCAGCCAACTAAGCAGGGTAGAGGTCACCGCCGGGCTTGAGACTTATCAAGAAGAACGGACCCATTCGCGGGGTACGAGTGGCACAACACTGGCATTAACGATAGACGAAATAGCCGAAAAATTCAAGCATAACGCTTCGCGCGTTCTCACGAAGACCCAGGCAGAGAGCGCCATGGAAGCGATACTGAAACTGGAAAGATACGAAGATATCAGGGAAGTATTAAAGTATTTTACCGTGAAGGACTGAACCGGTTACGGGGAGGCGCTTCCTATTACAATGTCAATCTTTATTTTTCCGGCGACGCCGGTGGCCGATATTGAACACTTCTTTTGAAGGCACGACAGGTAACCCCGGCCAGGGCATCATGCATAAGCCCGAATTGTAGCACTTCCGGCAGAAAGTACACTGGGCATTATTGGTCTTAGCCCTTCTATCCGGTTTGGGTTTGGCCCGGTCCAGGTTCGAGGTCACCTATTACCTCCGCTACCGAAAAGTTTATATTCAAAACCAGATAAGGGCTATGATTAAAGTCGCACTCAGTCTCAAAAATACGATTTAAAAATTATTTGGAAGTGACGTACCCCCCAGCAAGCTGGGGGGCATCTCGGGTAAGGAAGCGACCCCACCACCAGGTCATCTACGAGGCCGCTTTCCTCCCCTCAGCAAGCTGAGGGGTATCCAGCGGAGTTTGTTATGAATCGAAGCTGGCTACTCGTGAATCGTTATTAGTGTTATGTCAACCAGGGTGGACGCTCTACCCAGAAACACGGGGAAGGGAAGCCCTCTGTTGGACTAATACCGGCCGTATTCCCTGATGGAGTCGAGCACGGCCTTCATGGCGGCGGGGGGACCTTTATCCGGGAGCCTGATATTGAGGAGGAGCCCGCCTCCCCGGCCACACCTGTCAATCAGCTCCCTGTAATATTTTTCCACTTCCCGGAGTGACCACAGCTTCGACGATAAAGGACCGCGGGCTAAAACACACGTGTGGCCGTCCAGGATTTCCCTGGCCCGGACGACGTCCATGTACTCGACAGAGGCGACGATTTTACCTTTCGGCAGCTCCAGGAGTCGCTCAAGGCGGTCGCCAAACTCCGCCTCGAAGAACGGAATCGGGACATAGCCGAGGTCGATGGTGGCCTGCAACGCCTTTTTCAGTCCCGGCCAGTAGAACTTATTGAACTGTGCTTCGGACATAAAGGACTTGTCTCCCCGCCAGAGCGGCATACCTATCCTCTTGGGATTGCCCCTCTTTTTGGGGTCGGCCGGAGCCGCCCCGGCAATCCGCCTCTCCAGTATCATGTCACAAAGCCGGAGCAGCTTATCCGGCCGGCGGAACATGTCAATCATCGACCCCTCCATACCGCGCAGGAAGCTGGAGACGGTGTCAAAAGGGGCGCCGCCGACACCGCCGGTGCTGACGGGGGCAAAGGCCGGGAAACCCAGCAAAGCCAGCTCTTCATAGGCATCCCCGATGGTCTTCCTGAACCTGGCCATCTCCCGCCCGGCTTTGTAGAGCGACCGGGCAACCTTGATAAACTCCGGGGTGGCAAACAAGGGAGTAATGCCCTCGAAACCCTGGAAGATAACGCCAAGGGAGGGAAGTCTGGAAAGCGGCGACATGGCCCCGTATACCCGGGGCAGGTAACGGCGGACCATGAAATCCGACGCGTCGTTGAAGAAAAGGTCGTACTCGTCCTCCTTCATATACTCCCCTTCGACGAACTGGTACTCATAATCGGGAGGGATCGGACCGCCCGGCCAGAGCCGGTTCTTCACATCGAGGGCTTCAAGGGCCGCGCCGGAGGTCGGTAAACCGGCATTGCACATATCAGGTTCCAGGTCCAGGGTGATTTGCCGCATCGCCCTTTTCCAGCCAATGGGATCGTAATACGCGGCGGAGTTGGGTATACCGGCATAAAGGGAGGTATTGACGTTAACCGAAAGCGGGACCCTGTCCGGTTCTCGCAGCTCGATGACGTCTCTGACCAGCTTTTCGCGCTCATTATACAGGGTCGCGGTGGACTTACCGGTCTTAGCCTCAATCTCCTCTTTCAGCCGCCGGTTCTCCTGCTCGTACTGTTGCCGTGAAAGCGATAGTGACATGTTGGGGACCCCCTTACAGAGATTGTCGTTACTGGTGTTTGGATACCATAGTCTCTGTCCAGTATTTCTTATTGTTATTTCGCCGGTACTGACCGGGCGCGCGGCGGCGCCAGAGGAAGCCCGCCGGTGACATTGATGAACTCCCCGGTTATGAAGGATGAAAGTTCCGAAGCCAAAAACAGGGCGGCCCCGGCAATATCTTCCGGGGCGCCGACCCTGCCCAGCGGCACGGTCTTGCCGAGCTCGGCGAAAAACACGTCATCACTTAACCGCGAGCCGAAGAAGGCCGTCCGGATTGGCCCGGGGATAATGGCGTTGACGCGGATGTTGAATGGGCAGAGCCCAACCGCCAGGTCGACGGTCATGCCCAGGACACCAGCCTTACCGCTGTGATAGTGGACATTCGAGGAAGGGGGAGAGGTCGCCCCGAGCGAAGATATATTAATTATCGCGCCGGACCTTCTCGCTTTCATGTGCGGCACGACGTACTTACAGCACAGAAAGGTACTCTTCAGATTCAGGTCAACGACGCTATCCCACTCTTCCTCGGACATATCCTCAACCGGTGCGGTGGAAGGCAGCCCGCCCGCATTATTCACGAGGATATCAATCTTACCGAAATTGGCAACGACCTTCTGCACCAGGTCGCTTACCTGTTTACCGTCAGTGGCGTTGCAGAAGACAGCCATCCCTTCCCTGCCCTTCTTGCGGACCTCGGACGCGGTATCGTTGGCCTCTTTCAGGCTGATATCAGCGACGGCGACCGAAGCCCCTTCGGCGGCGAACATAATGGCCGTGGCCCGGCCGATTCCCCTGGCGGCCCCGGTAACGATAGCCACTTTATGCTGAAGCAACATATACGCCTCCTTCGTTAATAGATGTTTGTCGATATAGCCGGCGCCCGAAAACTACATTACCGAACCGCCGGAGACGTGAAAGACCTGACCCGTGACATAACTGGTGACGTCTGACGCCAGGAAGACCGTGGCGTTGGCGATATCCGCGGCGGTGCCTATCCTTCCGAGAGGCATGGTACTGAGCATTCTCTCCCGCATCTGTTTCGCCTGCTCCGGAGTGGGCGGCGGCAGCCCCTCCCGGAGGACCGCGCCGAAATTGGTCGGCGCCGGCCCCGGGGCGACGCAATTAACGCGTATGCCGGACCTGGACTCCGCCGTGGCCAGCTGTTTGGTGAAGAGGTCGATAGCGAACTTGGACATGGCGTACATCCCGACGCCCATGGAGTACTGGTGGGTGCTGCCCGAGCCGATGTTCACGATGACGCCGTACTTCCGCTCGCGCATACCGGGAAGCACGGCCCGCGTGACGTTCATGGTGCCGAAGAGGTTGAGGTCCATCTGCCTGGTCCAGACCTCGCCGTCCTGCTGGTCCAGAGGGACATTGTCCTTGTGCAGGATAGCGCCGGCCACGTTGCAGAGAATATCGATTTTGCTATATTTTTCAAGCACCTTCTTCACCATGGCGTCGACTTCCGCTTTTCTGGTGATATCCGCCCGGACGGCCAGGGAGCCGCCGCCGAGCTTTTTTACGGCATCAGCCGTTTTTTCGGCGTCCTCCAGATTAACATCGGTAACGGCGACGGTATCACACCCTTCCTTGGCCAGCAGGAGAGCTATGGCCTTCCCGAAACCAATCTGGCTGCCGGCCCCGCTGACCAGGGCCACTTTACCTTTGAAGCAGAGATCCATTTTTCACTCCTGTAATATAAATTAACCGATACCAGATAACTACGATAATAATTTCGGATAATATTTCCAGAGTGCCGCAGGCATCCTGTCACCAAGATAACGGTACACTTCGGCATGGGCTTCAATAATATTGGTGTCCATGTAGCTGTTCACCGAGTCGAGATAAATCATCAGGCTGTCGGTGGCCAGAAAAGCATGATACTCCGATTCAAAGTCGGCCTTCTCCTGTTCGCTCAATAACGAATAGCTTTCATGCGCCAGCTCGTGGGCAATAACTCCCGGGTTGGCCCACTCTGGTCTAACCCACATCTGGTCAGTCTCAGATATCGTCGCCGCGGGATACGGATACTGCAAAGAAATCATGATATCGTAGTCTACCCAGTGTTGCCAGTGTT
>Ga0154808_111_pt7 | contig 15610 bp, 14 predicted proteins | sample Rifle2008BG16ft_FD_105816 | JGI IMG/M metagenome (GOLD analysis project Ga0154808, IMG submission 105816) | Chloroflexi bacterium RBG_16_56_11 | reverse complement strand
CCTGCTTATGCAGCGGGTTGACGATGTACATCGGCGCCGTAGCCTGGTTGGCCGACTTCAGCTGGTCGGTCGAGGCCCCCAGCTTCTCCAGCGCCGAGGCCAGCCCTTCCGGGTAGCGCGTGTACAGCGCCGAGGAAGCGTCCGCCAGGTATTCCCTCTTCCGCGAGAGGGCGAAATAGATGAGCTGCGCCGCGATGGGCGCCAGTATCATGAAAACGATGCCCACCGCCAGGATGATTACCTGTCCCTGGCCTCCGCCGCCGCGCGACGACCTCCTCCCCCCGGACATTCCCCCGAGGATGAGGAAGCGCGAGGCGTACCAGGCCAGGATGACGATCGTCCCGAGCATGACACCGCTCAGCGACATCAGCAGGACGTCCCGGTTTTTCACGTGCGAAATCTCGTGCCCGATGACCCCCTGGAGCTCGTCGCGGTTGAGCTTTTGCAGCAGGCCGGAAGTAATCGCCACTGACGCCCGGTTGGGGTCGCGCCCGGTGGCGAAGGCGTTCAGCGCCGGGTCATCGATAATGTAGATATCCGGCATTTTCTCCAGGCCGGACGCGATTTTCATCTCCTCGACGACGTTATAGAGTCGCGGGTAATCGTCCCGGCTGATTTTCCTGGCCCGGGATACCGAGAGAAGAATACTGTCCCCCTGGAAGAAGGCCACCAGGCTCATGATTCCCCATACTATCAGCGCGATGACCAGCCCGCCGATGGCGCTGCCGAAAAAGGCCATCCCCAGGAAATAGCCGATGAGCAGCAGCACCGCTGCCATGGCTGTCATCAGCACGGTCGAGCGTATCCGGTTTGACCTTATCTGTTCCCACATGGCTGCAATCCTGTTGTGCCTCTCCCTTGAGGGGTTCACCCTGAAGGTTCTCTCTGAAGGGAGAGGCAAGGTGAGGGTGAAACTAATTTGGTTTATGCCCCTCACTCCAACTCTCCCACGTCGGTGAGAGAGAATGATATAATTACGTGAACTTTACTTTGGGCGCTTCCCGCTGCTCGGGGGCGGTGACCTCGAAGAACTCTCCGGACTTGAAGCTGAACATCCCGGCGATGACATTGGAAGGGAACATCTGTGTTTTGTTATTAAATTTTAGTACGGAGTCGTTATAGAACTGCCGGGAGAAGCTTATCTTATTCTCGGTGGAGGTCAGCTCTTCCTGTAACGCCAGGAAGTTCTGGTTGGCCTTCAAATCGGGGTAAGCCTCGGCAACCGCCAACAGTCGGCCCAGGGCCATACCCAGCGCCCCTTCGATCGGGCCCCTCTCGGCGGCCCCGGCGGACGCCGCCGACTGGGCTAGATTGCGCGCCTTGGTCACCGCCTCCAGGGTCTCGCGTTCGTGTTTCATGTAGCCCTTGACCGTCTCCATCAGGTTGGGGATGAGGTCGAAACGCCTCTTCAGCTGGACGTCTATCTGCGCCCAGGCGTTTTTCACCCCGTTGCGCAGGCCCACCAGGCCATTGTAGGTGCTCCAGACCACGAGAAGCAGGATGACGACGATCCCCAGGATTATCCAGAGTGCTATCATTGACTACCTCCTGTCGTATTTGTATTATCAGGCTCGGGCTTTAAAGACCTTACCGATAAACTCCATGACGTCCTGCGGCGGGCCCGCCTTCCCGGTGTATTTCCCGGCCAGCGATTTCAGCAGGTGCTCCACTTCTCCGCCGTCGAACCACAGGCCATGCCGGTCGTGGCACACGTCGATTAATACATGGTTGGGTTCATCGACGAATACCTTTTTCATCCTGCGCCGGCAGATCGGGCATTTGTGTTTCTTTTCCGTTGAAGCAGCCTCCGCTGTACCGAGCATCTCATTGATAAACGGTTGCGGGTTTTCCAGGCCGGAAGACTCCAGCAGCAGCTCCAGCTCCCCGGCGTCGAACCAGACCCCCTGGCAGTTGGTGCAGTAGTCCAGCTCGATGTTCTGGTGCTCGACGATTATCATGTCATTCCGGCAGACCGGGCATATCATAATTTGCTATCCTTTTTACTGGTCATATATTCTAAAGATATCAAGATGTCCTGTCAACAAAGTTCCTCAACAATATCAGGGCATGATTGACCGTCCGGCGCGCTACCTGCTCAGGACGTCCCATGTAGCCCGGTGTAAATACTTCGTTGGCCCGGTCGTTGCCGATGGCGATGAACAGCTTGCTACCGGGGGCCGCCGGACCGGGTCCGCCCGGGCCGTCTATCGCCATCCCGATATCAGTGCTGAATTTTTCGCGGACCTGTGACGCCATGAGGGTGGCCGTTGCGGAGCCCGGTTCGCCCAGGTTCCAGCTAAACCGTGCACACGGAGAGATAACCACTCCACCTTTGAAGAAACCCTGCCCCTCCGGTACGTTATTTAAAGCGAGCGCCAGCAGGCCGCCGGTAAAGGACTCGGCCACGGCCAGGGTCAGGGCGCGCCTCGCCAGCAACCGCCCCACGATGCTCTCCAGGGTGTCGTTATCGACTCCCCAGATATGTTCCTTCATTACTTCTCTTATCTCGCGCTCGCGCCGGGCTATCATCTCCGCCGCCCCTTCTCGGGTGTTCTCCCTGGCTGTGATGCGTAGCTGGATGCCGTCCGGCTTGGCGTAAATCCCCAGGGTCGGGTTGGACTCTTTCAGGAAAGGCGAAACGAGCTGGTCGACGGCTGCCTCGGAAAGGCCCCATGTCTTGATTAACCTTGACATAATAATGGCGCTCCGGCTGGCCTCCAGCCTCGGGAGTACCACGTTCTCCCACATGGTCTGCATCTCACGCGGCGGACCCGGTAGAACGATGATGGTCCTGCCGTCCTTTTCCACCCACCAGCCCGGGGCTGTCCCGGCGGTGTTTCGCATGGCCCGGGCGGATAGTATGAGGGTGGCTTGTTTGAGGTTATTATCGGGCATCTCGATGTGCAGCCGGGTGAAGAACTCCGTAAGCTCCTTTTTCAGGTCGGGGTCGATTGTCATTTTTTCGCCTAGCATCGCCGAGACTACTTCCCGCGTGATATCGCCCTGCGTCGGCCCCAGTCCGCCGGTGGTGATAATCAGGTCGGAACGGGCCCAGGCCTGCTTCAGGACCCCGGAGTATCGCTCGAAGTTGTCTCCCACCGTGGACGCGTAATAGAGATTGATGCCGAGGGCGGCCAACTGCCCGGCGATATAAGCCGTATTCGTATCGGGTATTTCACCCAGGAGGAGTTCCGTGCCGCTGGTAATTATTTCAGCTTTCATTTCCCCTTTTTCTTATCATCCCGACTTCGTCGTGATTCCCTCAGAATGACAGGTCAGGCTGCTCACCTTCTCGGCGGCCCGCCGAACATCGGTGGTGTGGCCTGCGGCGGCCAAAGCTCTTCGGCCACGTCGTTCAGCCCCAGCTCGATGAGTTTATTCCGGTTCGGCTTCGTTGTCACCCTGTCCCAGTCCAGAGCGCCCAGGTTCCAGTATGCCTGCGCCTCCATGTCCGTCGATACCCCCGCCAGGGGCCCTTCTGTCTGCGGCGGTCGCCCGATGATTCTCCCGTGTACCGTCCGTTTGATAGGATTATCCCCTTCCCGCAGGGTAAAAACATGCCGCATGTTGGCAATCCTCTCGCCGTTTTTTAGCAGCTCTTCGGCGGAGCGGTCCCAGCCGGTCACCGCCTTGAGGAATCCCGAGATATATTTTGGGGGGTTGCCGGCCATGCCTCCGTGCATGCAGAGTCCGGCGGCGCTGCTCACGAATTGCAGGAACTGGCTGGGTCCGAAGCCGGTGGTATGGCGGCCGGGAGTGGCGTCCATGTGGTACATGGCCGTCGTCATCCGCGCGCCGAAGAACGTACCCTTGGGGTCGTGCATCCCCAGTTCCTGCCCGCCGATATGCACGGCGAACTCCTGTGCCCCTTTGCCTATCCTCTCGGCGGCCAGCTTGACGCCGTCGGCGAGCACGTCCCCGATTCCCTCTCGCTTCACCAGCTTTTCCGTCATGGCGACCAGCGCCCGGGGGTCACCCCACTTGAGGTCGATGCCGCCCGTGTCTTTTTTCGTGATGATGCCGTGCTCGTACAGCTCCATGGCGAAGGCGATAATCGAGCCGGCGGAGATGGTGTCCATCCCGTAACTGTTGCACAGGTGGCTCGCCATGTTGATGGACTCCGCGTTGGTGTTGGCGCAGTTGGCGCCAAAGGCCCCGATGGTCTCGTACTCCAGTCTGTGGTTGCCGGCCGGGTAGGGATATTCGATACCTGCTTTTAACGCGCCTTTGCAGGCGGCGGGACAGTGCCAGCAGCCTTTCCGCCGCTCCAGGTTAGCGATGATTTTATCCTTGTTGAGGCCGGAGACGTCGGGTATTGCCACGACACCCACGCCCCCCCAGTTCTTGACCGGCGTGTCGCCGCTGTGGGCGGAGGTATCCCCGTGGCCGCCGGTGCCGTACCTGCCGAAATATTCGAGGAACTTCTTCCCCTCCTCCATGTGCTCTTTGCGCAGGTTGTTGGCCGCCTCCAGGTCAAAGACCGGGACTTTCATCTCCCCTCTGGCGACGACCGCTTTGAGGCGTTTCGAACCCATCACCGCCCCCAGCCCCGACCTTCCCGCGGCATCCCCGCGGTTCGTCATGATGCAGGCCACCCTGGCCATTTTCTCCCCGGCCGGCCCGATACAGGCGACCTTCGCCGTCGGGCCATACTCGGCTTCCAGTGTATCTTCCGTTTCGTACGTGCTTTTACCCCAGAATATCCTGGCGTCTTTTAACCGCGCCTTGCCGTTATCTATCAGGAGGTATACCGGTTTGTCCGATATGCCGGTAAAAAAGAGGCCATCGTAGCCCGCGAACTTCATGTACGGGCCGAAATGCCCGCCCGAGTTGGCGTCCCCCCAGCTCCCCGTCAGTGGCGATTTAGCTACCGCGGCGTATCGTGCCCCGAACGTCGCCGGGGTTCCCGTCAGCGGACCGGTAATCAGTCCCAGCATATTCTCCGGCCCCAGCGCGTCCACGCCACCTTTCTGCCGGCTGTACAGTATTCTCGCGGCTATGCCGTAACTGCCGATGAAATCTTTACAGAGTTTTTCGTCAAGTTCCTCGTCTTTCAGCTCTCCGGTGGTTAGATTGACGAACAGGAGTCTCCCCATGTAGCCTCTTGCCATTCTCGCTCCTTCCCGTGAATCCGGTGCCCGGACAATCAGGTTTCAACCAGCATTATAGTCATGTTTCCCCGGTCAAGTCCAATTCAGGCCAGGAACAGCAAGCGCTTCATGAGTCGGATTTTTGACGCACGTTTTGTCCGCGTGGCGATGTGTGCTAATTTATTAGTAGGAGTTTGAATAAGTCGGTTTAATACTTTTAGATGCCAAACAGACTGAAAAGATATCTGCTGCTGGCCACTGGCGCTGTTTCCCTGGGACTGGGGATACTGGGAATATTTATCCCCGTGCTTCCCACGACCCCATTCCTGCTCCTGGCCGCCGCCTGCTTCCTGAGGAGTTCGCCCAGGTTATACCGCTGGCTTTTAACCAGCCGGGTTTTTGGCGGTTACATCACGAACTACCTGGAGGGTCGGGGTATGCCCTGGAGGGCCAAGCTCATCACCCTTATTTTGCTCTGGGCCGCGATTGGCCTGTCTGTCTTTTTGGTGATTGATAACCTGGTGCTGCGGCTCGTCGTGTTATTCATTGCCGCCGGAGTTACCGTCCATATCGTGAGGATAAGAAGGAAAAAAGAAAGCCCGCCGCCCCGAAAACTGGATTCAGGGTAGTCCTACCGTCTGGCGGCCCCGATAATCTCCCCCAGTTTTTTCACGCCCTCTTTCTCCATGAAGCGCTCGATTCCCTCCAGGACGTCGATGGCTGCCCGGGGATTGGCGAACGTCGCCGAGCCCACTTGCACGGCGCTGGCCCCGGCCATGATGAACTCGAGGGCGTCGCTGGCGGCTGTAATTCCCCCGCAGCCGATGACCGGTATTTTTACGGCGCCGGCCACTTCGTAAACGAGCGACAGTGCTAACGGTTTGATGGCCGGGCCGGAAAGCCCTCCGGAAATAGCGCCGATTGACGGGCGCCGCGTTTTCACATCTATCGCCATCGCCCTGACGCTATTAATCAGGGAAATAGCGTCGGCCCCGGCGGCGGCCACCGCCGCTGCCACGCCGGTGATGTCGCCGGTGTTGGGCGTCAGCTTGACGATGACGGGCAGGGTGGTAGCCTTTCTCACCGCGGCGGTTACCTGCGCGGCGCAATCGGGGCTGACCCCGAAGGCGGCGCCTCCGGCCTTGACGTTCGGGCAGGAGATATTTACCTCGACGCCGCTTATGCCGGGTTTGCCTTCCAGCCTCCGTGCAACGCTAGCGTATTCATCGATGGTGTCTCCGGCGATGTTGACGATAACGGGGACGCGCCAGCCCGCCCAGACCGGCGCTTTTTCCCGCAGCAGCGCCTCGACGCCGATGTTCTGCCACCCGATGGAGTTAATCACACCGGAGGCGGTCTCGACCAGGCGCGGCTGGGGGTTCCCCTCTCTCGGTTTCAGGGTAGTCCCTTTGCAGATGATGGCACCCAGCCGCTGGATATCGAATAGATCGCGGTACTCGGTCCCGTAGCCGAAGGTCCCGGAGGCCGTCATGACCGGGTTGGCCAGGCTGAGGCCGCTCTCGTTTCGTAGGCCAAGCTGAACGGACAGGTCTGGTGTCATTACCTCATCCTGAAGGGTTGGTTTTCTGGCTCAAAGCTTACCAGACTGGATACCGGCAATGCAAATAATTTCGGTATAACCCCTACGTGAAAAGGGTGGATACTTGGTTGCTCTTGAATACCCGGATATGTAGGCTTATTTGCATGGGGCATAATATCACCGGGACGCTGACTTCACCCCGGGTCGCTACCCCGGGAGAAAATGTCCGGCGATGGCGTATCGCCAGCCTGCTTACCCGGCAGGGACTGGCCGACCAGGCGGGTGTGCCGCTGGAACACGTGATATCCTTCGAGCAAAATTTACCCCTGCCGCTGGACAGCAAGCGCCGGATACTCAAGCAGCTCTGGGCTGGCAAAATAAAGAAGTGACGCTTTTCGGCGTCACTTCTTTCTGAGTAGACCTTTTATTGAGGTTTACCAGGCTGCTGCCGGATTCAATGTTGCTTTTCACAGTCTGGCAAATCTTGCTTCTTCAGTGCAGGTTAACGTACTGGCTTATCCTTCCGGGAATCGTCCTCTCCACCGTCATTACCGGTCCGTCCGGGGGTTTGACTTCAAGCGAGAATGAATGGTAAGGTCCGATGCTGACGTTCCCCGAAGCCGGGATAAGCACCGTAATCTGGAATAGTTCGTTGGGGTCGAGAAGGTTATCTGAATTGATGGTGCTCAATTTTTCCAGCGTCCAGTTCACGGATGGGATCAGGTTATTGGCATCTACGTAAGAGATGACTACCGGGCTGACATTCGCTGAGGTCGGCGTAAAGTCCACACCACTGCCGGCGTGGGGGATACCTACGCAGAAGTAGATTTCTCTGACCACGCCGCTTTCCATCTTGGCCACGATGTTGCCCCGGATTTCTATGGTCGCCATCGTGGACTGCACCCCCGCATTGACGGCCTCCTTCGCCTTTTGTGAAGAAAATAGACCGGCGGAAAGGACGACATAGGCGAACACCGAGGCTACTATCACGAAAGCGATGAGTATGATTGCCGTTTCCAGACCGGTAATGCCTTCCTGGTCCCGGCGTAGCCATTTTAGCAAACGACTCATAACGACCTCCCTTAAAATATTCAGATATCACCGAACCCACATGGTCGGTGATGTCATCAGGATAGCAACAGAGGGGTAACGAAAACATAAATATTGCCGCCGGGTATATAAACAAATTATTACAGTTTTTACGTTTGAAAGTCCGCCTGAAGGTGAAACCGGAGATGTAAATTGGATACCCGTTAAAGGCGGATTTCAAACCGGGGCGGGGATAGTGACTGCCTGCCGTCTCCTGTAATAATAGGGAAACGGAGGCCGATTCTGGCTGGCATTCCCGCGCGGGCGGGGAACCCGGGTTACCGTGAAACTATTACGCCAGCCGGCTGCACGGGAATTTGTCGCCTGGTTTGACCGGTTTGTTTTCACTCAGGCAGCAAACGGCGCAGCGGGGGCTTTTCCGGCAGGCGTCCTTTCCCAGGTGGACCAGCAGGGCGTGGTACTCGTTGAAAAGTGCCGCTTCTGGCGGCAAATTCATCATGAATAATTTCTGGCAGGCCGCGTAGCTCTTCTCCGCGGGGGTAAGCCCGAGGCGGTCGAGGATGCGCCGCGTGTAAGCGTCGATAACGAAAACAGGCTTGTCACCGGCGTAGAGCATTATAGAGTCGGCCGTCTCCTCGCCGATACCGTAGATGGTCAGTAGCTCGCGGCGTAACTCGCCGATACTATTGGAGAACATGGCGTCGAGATTATCACTGTACCGTTCGCCAAGCCACTCGACGAACGATTTCAATCTCTTTGCCTTGACGTTGTAGTAGCCGCAGGAGCGGATGAGACCGGCCAGCTCGGTGCCGGAGAGACGCCTTATCGCCCCGGCGGACAGGTTCCCGCTGGCGCGCAGACTGGCGATGGCCTTTTCAACGTTCGTCCAGGCCGTCGACTGCGTCAGGATGGCACCCACGATTACTTCGAACGGTTCGCGGGCCGGCCACCAGTGCTGTGGCCCGTACCGGTGAAAAAGGCGTGCATAGATGTCGAGGAGTGTCTGGTTCAGTTTTCCATCATCCATTGCGGCACTCTGGCATCCGCCACCGCGTCAAGCCCCGGGATATATGGCTTGATATCGATTACCGGCGTCCCGTCGATGGCATCCAGCCCCCGGACGGTTAATACATTCGCGTTGCGTCCCACTAGCCTGACGGTGGTTTTCCCCAGAGGGTTCGGTCGGTCGGGCGAGCGGCTGGCCAGCACGCCCACCGGGGAGCGCTCTTTCCGGTACCGGGGATGGACTTTCGTCGGTGCCGGTCGGCGGGACTGGTGCATCCAGTAGATGACAATGATGTGGGAAAACTCGTCGATGTTGTCCAGCGCTTCGGTCAGTTCGGGTTCGAGGACAATCTCGGCAACTGTACCGCTGGCATCGCGCCGCTCGCGCCGCTTTATCTCGCTGCGGACGAAACCGATCGGTCTCAGGGTGATTTCTTCCAGTTCACCGGACATATATCTTGAATGGCGGTACGTCGACCATCGTTCGGTTGTTGGACTAGTTTCCGACGTACTGGCTATCGAGCGGCGTCATCGTCAGGAGCTTCCGGGCGATATCCGGATACTTGGCGATGAAAAGCAGCTCGTCTTCGACCAGCGGCTTGTGCGACTCAACATTGGCGTACCTGACCAGCTCCAGTATCTCGTTGGCCTCTTCCCTGTTTTTGAAAGTAATATCGAGCTTGCCCATGACATGGCCGAAGCCCGAGATGCCGCTGTACTGGCCGGCGATGATTTCCCTGCCCGTTTCGACCTTCACCGGCTCGCCCCGGCCTAGCTCCTCGAAGCTATATAGCTCGTAGTTCTCCGGGTCTTTCAGGACGCCGTCGGCGTGGATACCAGACGAGTGGGCGAAGGCGTTGGCCCCGACGCCCGGCTGGTTGATAGGTATCGGTACGTCGAAGGCGTAGCTGGCGAACTTGGCGATTTTCGAGGCCAGCCTCAATTTTATCGGGCCCGCCAGCGGATATTTTTTCAACGTGTGCTTCGACTTTGAAATGGCGAGCACGATAGCGATGAGGTCGGCGTTGCCTGCCCTCTCCCCAATGCCGTTGATCGTGGTGTTGATGTAAGCGTCCTGTCCCCCGTCGATAACCCCCATGGCTCCCGCCAGGGAGTTGGCCACGGCCATGCCCAGATCGTTGTGGCAGTGCAGTTCTATGGGCAGCCCGGTCTTCTCCGCCAGCGTCCGGCAGTTATCATAGATAGTGAAGGGGCTATCATAGCCCAGTGTGTCACAGTACCTGAGCCTGTCCGCCCCGTGTTCCCCGGCCGCCAGGCCGAATGCTATAAGGTATTCGATATCTGTCCGGGAAGCGTCCTCGGCGTTAACCCCGATTGATACCGCCCCGCAGGTTCGGGCGCAGTCGACTGCCTCGGTCATGTCCTTGATAATTTCCTGATGCGTCTTACGGAGCTTGGTCTGTATCATCTGGTTCGAGGTGGATATCGAGAGGTTGATATGTTCCAGTCCTGGCACGTTCCGGTACGTCGTTTCCACGTCAGTCCTGAGCGCCCGTATCCACCCGCCCAGCCTGAGGGGTTTGATGACTTCCGTACGGGCGAGCTCCAGGTTGGCATGGAGATAGTTTATCTCATGCCTGGTCGTGGGGAAACCGAACTCCGACTGGAAGACGCCCATGTCATTGAGGTAGATGTTTATCATGGTCTTTTCCAGTTTGGATAGCCCCAACTTGGCCGTCTGTACCCCGTCCCGGTTGGTCACGTCAATCAGGTAAATTTTGGGCATCGGCATCACCTCCCCTTCAGGCACTCTTTGCCGGTCGATTTTATATCTGAATTTTAACATAACGTTCTTATTATGGGCAAATGAAAGATAAAATACCTCGTTCCCGTGAAAGTGGCAATCCAGCACGGGAAGCCGAAGATTGCTTTGGGGATTCCCGACCAGAGCTTGCCCCGCGCTTGATACGGGGTCGGGATTGACGTTTTCGTGCACCTCTCAGGGGGATTTTCTCCCGTTTTGTTTGACACTCTTCGAAACGGATGGTAGATTAGAGATAGCGTTGCTCTCATCGTAATATCATGAACGTAGGTGTCGCCAGGGTGAGCCTGCGCCTGCCGGAAAATATGTCGCTTAAGGGCAAGCGGCAGGTGCTCAAGTCCATTACCGGACGGGTCCGCAGCCGTTTCGACGTCGCCGTCGCTGAGGTCGATGATAATGATGCCTGGCAGCTCGCTACCATCGGTGTCTGCACCATCAGCAATGATAAGCGGCATTCTAACCAGGTCCTTTCCCGGGTCATCGACTTTATCGTCAACGGTCACTTCGACGCCGAGATTCTCGATTATAACATCGAGATTATTGACGTCTAGTATTATCAATATTAAAAGCGTGCGCGGCGCGCCGCTCATGATGAGACCTCGGCGTGAGCTCGGTCGAACGCTTGTCGAACCATCGGCGCGTCCGGTGATTGGACACCCTTCGACAGGTTCAGGGTGAGCGGTGTACAATACAATTACAATGGAAATCCAGGCCTTCCTTAACCAGGTACGTTCGCAGTCGGATTATCAGGACCAGATTGCCCACATCGAGCACCTCCCGCCCCGCCGCCCCGCCTACGGCGAGCTTGATGAGCCCCTGGACCAACGGCTCCAGTCCTGCCTGGAAGCCCGCGGATTGTGGCCACTTTATGCCCACCAGGCCCGCGCGGTTAACTTCTCCCGGCGGGGAAAGAACGTCATCGTCGCCACTTTCAGCGCCAGCGGCAAGACTCTATGCTATAACATCGCCGTGATGCAGACAATGCTCGCCGAGCCCGGCTGCCGGGCGCTTTATCTTTTTCCCACCAAAGCCCTCGCCCAGGACCAGCTCGGCAAGCTGCATGAGCTGTTTACTCCCGACCTTCTCCCCTTCGATGCCATGTCCACCTTCGATGGTGATACCCCTAAATCGGAGCGGGCGGACATCCGCCGGCAGGCGCGTATTATCCTCACCAACCCGGATATGCTGCACATCGGCATCATGCCTAACCATTTGACCTGGGCGGGATTTTTACGCCACCTGCGCTACGTGGTCGTTGACGAAGCCCATATCTACCGGGGCGTCTTCGGTTCGCACGTCGCCTGCGTGCTGCGCCGCTTGCGACGCCTCTGCCGGGCCTACGGCTCGGAGCCGCGGTTCATCCTGGCCACGGCCACCGTCGCTAATCCCGGCGAGCACGCCGGGCGCCTTACCGGTCTTCCCTGCGAGGTCGTGGACAACGACGGCTCGCCGCGCGGCTGGAAGGACTTCGTCTTCTGGAACCCGCCCCTCATCGATGAGAAGAAAACGGCGCGGCGCAGCGCCCACTGGGAGTCCACCAACCTTTTCACAGCGCTCGTCAGCCAGGGTACCCGTACCCTCACCTTCACCCGCACCCGCCGTCTCACCGAGCTTATCTACGTCTACGCCAAAGACCGCCTGGGTGAAATCAGCTACCCCCTCTCCAAGCTGGTGATGCCTTACCGCGCCGGTTACCTGCCCGAGGACCGCCGCCGTATCGAGCGCGAGCTGTTCGGCGGCAAGCTCCTCGGCGTGGTGGCTACCAACGCCCTGGAGCTGGGTATAGATAGCGGGGGTCTGGAGGCAACAGTCCTCGACGGCTACCCCGGCAGCATCTCCAGCACCTGGCAGCAGGCCGGCCGCAGCGGGCGCAGCCAGGGGGAGTCGCTCAGCTTCCTCGTCGCCTGGGACAATCCCCTCGACCAGTATTTCATGCGCCACCCCTCTGACTTTTTTCAGAAAGGATTCGAAAATGTCCTGGTGAATCCCGGTAATCCGTATATTTTAAAAGCCCACCTGCTCTGCGCCGCCTGGGAGCGTCCCCTCGATGGCAACGATGAAGCTATCTTCGGACCCGATTTCGTCCCGCAGCGCGATGCCCTCGTGCAGGAAGGCCGTCTGCGCGAGCGACGCGGTCGCTGGTACCTGGCCCCCAGTATCGCCTACCCCGCCCAGGCCATCAACATCCGCTCTTCTTCCGGCGAGACTTATGCCGTCGTGGACGTCTCCACCGGCTCGCTCATGGAGACCGTCGAGAGCAGCGTCGCCTTTTTCCAGGTCCACCCCGGCGCCATCTACCTCCACCAGGGCGAGTCTTATTTGATTACCCGCCTCGACCTCACCAACAAGGTCGCCTACGCCGAGCCGACCCGCGCCCAGTACTACACCGAGACCAAGGAAATCCACGACCTGCGTATACTGAACGTCCGGGAAAGCAAGACCATCGGCCCGGTGAACGTCCACCTCGGCGATGTCGAGGTGACGGTTGCCGTGGTCGGGTTCAAGAAAATCCGCCAGTTCTCCGAGGAGACTATCGGGGAGGAGCCTCTCGACCTCCCCACCATCACCTTCCCCACCGTCGCCCTCTGGTTCGATGTCCCGCCGGCCGCTGTGTCCCGCATCGCCAGGTCCGGCCTGGACTTCGCCGGCGGGCTGCACGCCACCGAGCACGCCGCCATCGGCATCCTGCCGCTCTTCGCCCTCTGCGACCGCAATGATATCGGGGGCGTCTCCACCCCCTTCCACCCGGATACCGGCCATGCTCAGGTCTTTATCTATGACGCCTATCCCGGCGGCATCGGCATCGCCGAGAAGGGCTACGAGATGATAACCGACCTCTGGGCGGCGACGCTGAGGGTGATTGCCGAGTGCCCCTGCGATGACGGCTGCCCCAGCTGCGTCCAGTCACCCAAGTGCGGCAACAACAACAAGCCTTTAGATAAGGCGGCGGCCAAAGTGATACTGAGGGAGATACAGAGCGGATGATCGGCGTATCGTGACCCGACGGAAGTGGTGGGATACTTCGATTAATAGTCTTTTTTAAGGAAGTAATTGAAAACGTTTCAATTACGGCAGTCGGATCCTAGCTGAATGACGCCTTGGCGCAGGTAATAAAGAGCTGGACTATCGGCGAGGTCAGCATGCCCCGGTTCGCCACGGCGTCAACCTCTATCCAGATATCGTTCGGTAAAGGTAATGCCCGGAGTTTCCCTTCGCTCACTTCCTGCTCGATGTCTTCCTTAAGGGCCACGCTGATGCCGTTTCCGTTCTGCACCAGGATTTTACAGAACTGGATGTTGTTGGCCGTCAGGTCCTGGTTCAGCGGCAGGTTCACCCCTTCGGCGATTAGCTTGTTCGGTATCACCTTTTTCGTGGCCAGCGGCTCGTGGCCGACGAGCAGCGGATAGTAGCAGATGTCGCTCCACTCCATCGATTCCTTCTGGAAAATCGGGTGCGTCGGCGAAGCGAAAAACACCAGTTTTACCCCGTCCGATATCCGCACGTGGCTGACCTTGTCGTTCCCGTATCCCAGGTCGGGGACGATCGCCAGGTCCAACTTGGAATCGATGACATCCTGTATCAGGTGGGCGTGGGAGCCGAACTGGATGTCTATCTTCGATGCGGCGGGGAGCTTCTCACATAGCTTGTTTATCGCCCCCGCCATCGCCGAGACGAACAGCGGGCTGCCACCGATGTTAATGTGGGAATACTTCAGGTGCGTGACGTAGCGCTCCGCCGCCATCGTCTGGGAATATATTTCCTTGGTGTAGTTGTAGAGACCTTCCCCCGCCGGGGTCAGTTTTATCCTTTTCCTGTCTACCTCTATCAGCTTCATCCCGATGGTGTTCTCCAGCGTCTTGATGTGGTTGGTGACGGTAGGTTGGGCCAGGCACAGTCTCTCCGCCGCCAAGGTGATGCTTTTTTCACTGGCGACATAGAAAAAAACTATGAGATGATAGGTGTCTATCTCGGGGTATTTCATAAGTCTCTGCGTAATATTGTGTTGGAATCCTGCCCGCGTCTCCTAATCGTACATTAACAACCGCTCAAATCTATTTGCAGGAGCAATAATATCATAGATATTCAGGTATTGCAAAACCGCCCGACATCTGGTATCTTCTAGTCAACTTCCCGCTGCCCCCAGTTATTTCTGGCTCCTGGCATTCGCCCGTGCCGGGGAAAGGTAGTGGCGATTCCGCGGCTCAGGTTCGTATCCGGAAGGGCCGCATTATATCGAGATAGAGACCGAAATGGTCTATTATTTAACCTGTTTAGGAATCTCGGGAAATGATGGATAACATGGAGGTGACCCGATGGCTGATGCGTCTTTCGATGCGGTGATTATTGGCGGCGGTACCAAGTCCATGGTTACTGCCATATATCTGGCCAAGTACGCAGGCATGAGTGTCGGCGTATTTGAGGAACGCCGCGAGCTTTGCAGCGGGCTAACGTCCGAACAGAGTTGCGTGCCCGGCTTTATCGCCGACTACCATGCCTCGCTGATGACGAGCTATAATTTTGAACCATTGCCGGACGATTTCCCTGATTTCGAGGAGAAAGGCGGGAAAATAGTCCAGGGCGTAGGTAACATCGGGGCCATTAATGTTGAAAATCAGTCATGCTGGGTGCAGTACAACTATAAGGTAGACCCGAACCAGGAACGGACCGCTAAAGGGCTGGCCCAATTTGCGACGGAGCGCGATGCCGAAACCTATCTAAAATTATGGGATTTGTTTAAACCGGGTTCTGACCTGGTCCTGGCGCAGCTACAAGATATGCTTAACCCTCCTCTTCCCTTCGGTCAACCAAGTCCAGTTGAGAAATGGTTTGCTAACTATCTGTCTCAACCGGATTGCCTGATAGACCCTTCCTGGATGAACTTGCCGGCCTATAATGCGTTAGAGAGGTTATGGGAGCACCCTGCCTTGAGATACATGTGGGCGAGACTGTTTGTCTTCGCCGGCCTGTTTGTAGACCTGACGCCGGGAACGGCGATATTTCTTTTCCCGTTCTTCCTCAGCCGCGAGGTAGGGAGCATTCAAGGTGGGACCCATAATGTAGCCCATGCTTACCAGCGTATTCTTTACGAGAACGGGGGAAAGTGGTTTTCTTTCAGCAAGGTAGAAAAAATTCTTATCGAAA
>Ga0154808_135_pt5 | contig 15643 bp, 20 predicted proteins | sample Rifle2008BG16ft_FD_105816 | JGI IMG/M metagenome (GOLD analysis project Ga0154808, IMG submission 105816) | Chloroflexi bacterium RBG_16_56_11 | reverse complement strand
GGTTTGCCTGGACAAGCCGGTCACTAAAAAGCTGGTGATGGCCGAAGGCGTCCGCACCCCGCGATGGCTGGTCATTGACAAAAGTGAAAATATAGCGGTTTCTCCCTGGGGAGGTTTTCTTTTCCCGGCGATTGTGAAGCCTGCGTTCGAGGGCTCGAGCAAGGGCATCCGTTTAACTTCTCTGGCGAATAACATCCCGGAGGCGCAGGAACTGGCGGGCGTGATTCTGCGCGATTACTCCCAGCCCGTGATGATCGAAGAGTTTATCGATGGCGACGAGGTGACGGTGGGAGTCGTCGGCAACTCGCCGTCGCGTATCGTGGGTATGATGCGGGTCTTACCGAAGAGGAAGGAAGAACATTTTATCTATTCACTCGAAGTCAAGAGGGACTACGTTAACCTGGTGGAATACGAGTCGCCCGTTTGCCTGCCTCCCCGGGTCCTGGCGAAACTGGAAGAAGACAGCCTGACGGCCTTTACAACGCTGGGCTGCCGCGACTTCGCCCGGGTGGACTTCCGGGTGGGCCCCGACGGCACGCCTTACTTCCTGGAAATCAATCCTTTGCCGGGACTGGGCTCCTATAGCGACCTGGTTATCATGGCGGTCAAGCTCGGGTGGACACACGGAGAACTTATCGGGGCGGTGCTTAATGCCGCTTTCGAAAGGTACCCGCAGTGCGTAAGCGTGTAGCCCTTATTTATAACGAGCCGTTCCAATCGCGCTATGACCGGGCCGGCGAGGAGAAGGCTGTCCTCGGGGTGCTCGAGGCCGTGGCGGCGGTACGCCAATCGCTGCTGGGACTCGGTCATGAAATGACGCTCCTGCCATTATTACCGCCTTTCGAGGAGGCGAGGGATAAACTGGCCGCCCTCGATGTCGATGTCGTCTTCAACCTGTTCGAAGGATTTTGCGGTGAGCCGCAGTCGGAAGCCCTGGTGCCGCAGTTTCTCGCCGGGCTAAAAATACCCTTCACCGGTTGTCCGGTAGCGGCGCTGCGCCTGGCCCTGGATAAACCCAGGGTCAAGGCCATTTTAAAAGCCGCCGGAGTACCCACGCCGGACTACCAGCTGCTCCGGCCGGAAACCGTACATACCTTCCGGTTGCGTTACCCGTGTATCGTCAAGCCGCGGGGAGAAGACGCCAGTCATGGCATCAGCGACGAAAGCGTCGTTAATGATTTCACCGCGCTGGAGAGGCAGGTCAGGTTTGTTACCGGGTCATACAACTGCAGCGCCCTGGTCGAGGAGTTCCTCAGCGGGAGAGAGTTCAACGCGACCGTCATGGGTAATAGACGGCTGACCGTGTTGCCGGCCTCGGAGATAGTCTATTCGCTGGAGCCGGGGACGCCTCCGGTCCTGACATTCGCCGCCAAATGGGAGCCGGACAGCGTCTACTTCCGGGGGACGCGGGTGGTCTGCCCGGCGGAGATCAGTCTGGAGGAGCGGGGCCAGATCGTGAAAACGGCCCTGGCCGCCTTCCGCTTGACCGGCTGCACAGGATACGCCCGGGTGGACGTGCGCATGGACGGGAGCGGCCGGCTGAACGTCCTCGAGGTCAATCCTAATCCGGATATCTCGCCGGAGTCCGGCGCCGCCCGGCAGGCCGTGGCCGCGGGAATGAGCTATACTGATTTTGTCGATTATGTTATCAAACTGGCGATGGAGAAGAAAAACCATGGTCGTCAAAATCCGCCCGATGTCCCCGCGGGACAAGCCGGCGTTGATGAAAATTCTGAAGAGTTCGCCAGAATTTAAATCACACGAAGTGGCGGTGGCCGAAGAGGTCATCGACGTCTACCTCCAGGATATCAATGGTGCGGGATACGCCGTCCTCGTCGCTGAGGTCGATTCCGCCGTCGCGGGATATATCTGCTACGGGTCCACGCCCTGCACTGTCGGCACCTGGGACGTGTACTGGGTGGCGGTCGACCCCGAAAAGAGAGGGCAGGGTATCGGCAAAGCGCTTTCGGAAGAGGTCGATGCCGCCATCGTTAAGGAACACGGCCGGCTGATAATCATCGAGACGTCCTCGACCCCTCTCTACGATAACACGCGGCAGTTTTACCTGAACCGGGGCTACGAGATTGCCGGCCGTATACCGGACTTCTATGCCCCGGGTGATGACATGATAATCATGACAAAGCGGTTCAGACATTGAAAGCGGAGACACCGCTGAGATTAGGCGGATAGCGCCATGCCGGAACAATGGAATAATTTCGTACTTACGTTCGTGCCGTTGTTCATCGTTATCGATGCCTTCGGTAACCTGCCTTTCCTGGTTACCCTCAGTCACGGCATGGCGCCGCAAGAAAAACGCAAGATAGTGCACCTGGCGGTAATCACGGCCACGGCGGTGGGGCTGATATTCCTGTTTTTCGGCCAGTTCATCCTGATGGTCCTGGACATCCATGTCGGCGAGTTCGCCATCGCCGGTGGAATTATCCTCCTGATACTGTCCATCCGGTACATGTCCACCGGACACATGGTTACCACGGCCCGGGAAGAGATGGTGGCCGTGGTACCCATCGGGACGCCGCTGACCGTAGGCCCGGCGACCATCACCACGCTGCTGCTGCTGGCCACGCAGTATCCCCTTTACATGGTGCTCATATCGTTCGCCCTGAACATGCTGATTACGTGGATTATCTTTCTGTTGAGCCAGAGAATCGCCGCTTTTATGGGACATGGCGGACTAACGGCGGTCTCCCGGGTCTTCAGTCTGTTGCTGGCCGCTATCGCCGTGAGCATGGTTATCCGTGGACTTAACCTGACGGGGATTATCAATACATCGGGATGATTGCCCGGGTAATTATTAAACACATTATTAAGCTGCCTTCATATGGTTTCGATTATCGTCCTCGCCGTCGTGTTCATACTTATCGCTGTCCGCCAGGTCGGAAATATAAGGCTGCGCATCTGGCAGATAATGCTGTCGGGGGCGGTTGTTGTCCTGGTGACCGGCCAGATTACGCCCGGCCGGGCGCTGGCGGCGGTAAACGCCGATGTCATGCTTTTCCTGTTCGGGGTTTTTATCATCGGCCAGGCTATGGAAGAAAGCGGATATCTCGGCCATCTGGCCTACCGGCTTTTCCGGAGGGCGCACTCGCTCGATTCCCTGGTTCTTTCCATCCTCTTCGGCCTGGGACTGCTTTCCGCGGTTCTGCTGAACGATACACTGGCGATAATCGGCACGCCCGTCGTCCTTTCCCTGGCGGGCAGGGCCGGCACGCGTCCCCGGGTCCTGTTACTTGCTCTGGCCTTCGCCGTGACCATCGGCAGCGTCATGAGCCCGATAGGTAATCCCCAGAACCTGCTGATAGCTATCCACGGCAACGTGACCAATCCGTTCGTGACTTTTTTGAAATACCTTTTTGTCCCGACCCTGCTGAATCTTTTCCTGGCTTACCTGCTGCTGCGGGTTTTTTATCGGGGCGATTTTCAGGGTCGGCCCCTGGAGCATTCCGTCGAGCCGATAAAGGACGCCAGGCTGGCGGTACTGTCCAGGATTTCGCTGGTCCTGCTGGTTGGGCTTATCCTGGTCAAGATAGGCATGGCGCTGGCCGGACTCGACATTGATTTCAGGCTGACTTATATCGCCCTTATCGCGGCATTGCCCGTTATCGTTTACCTGCCGAGGAGGCCCGGCCTGCTCCTGAGGATGGACTGGTTTACGCTGATTTTCTTCGCGGCGATGTTTGTCCTGATGCAGAGCGTGTGGGACTCCGGCTATTTCCAATCAGCGATAAATTCCACCGAGCTCAATCTGACGTCCGGCGGGATGATAATCGGCGTGAGCGTCGTCATGAGCCAGCTTCTTTCCAACGTACCGCTGGTGGCATTATATCTGCCCGTGCTGCTCGAAGCCGGGGCCGGGACGCCCGGTATGATGGCCCTGGCCGCCGGCAGCACCATCGCTGGTAATCTTACCATCCTGGGAGCGGCCAGCAACGTCATTATCATTCAGAACTCGGAAAAGAGGGGCGGCGTGACACTGACCTTCCTGGAGTTCGTGAAAATCGGCGCGCCGCTGACCATCATCAACGCGGCGGTCTACGGGCTGTTTTTGATGCTATTTTGAGGTGACCGGAATTCCCGAATTATTGTCAGGCGCTGCCGGCCTTTCCCTTAAACCAGGCGAGCCTCTCGGAGACGGCGCTGGCCGCCCCTAGCCGCGCCGGGCTTTTCAGCAGGTCCCTGGCGAGCTTGTCATCGCCGATCACATCCCTCACCCAGTTGGCGAAGTCCGTCTTCATGTCATTAGCATGGTAGCGGTAAGTCTCATCGGACATCTGCTCCAGGGCCGTGACCAGCTCCTGGAGATTTTTCACCGTCCTGCCGTCACTGCACCAAAACCGCTTGTCATCAGGTACGTCGGCTATTCTCTGGATGGCGACCGAGCTAGTCATTTTGACCATATCCCACCTCCCGCGGGGATTCAATCCCATATTTATATTTTACACCTTTTTCGCCGTCGGGCAAACGCCGCTCACCAGAAAGGCCGTTCCCCGAGCGACGTCCTCAAGAGCTGGCTTTACCGAGCCAGGTCGTCTCGTGGGCGGTATTAAGTGAAATGGCACTGAACCCGTAGGGTTTGTCCACCCGACTCGTTACCAGAGGACAGTGTACCAGGCCAGCGGGGATGACGACGGCGGTGGGGGTATCGAATACGTGGATTTCCGGGTCTTTGCCCATCGCTATCTCCAGCTCGGCACCAAGATAATCGGGTCTGCCCGGGTCCAGTCCCATGAACACGAGACATTCGTCGTTAGGGTGTACGTGCGGGTCGCGGTCGTGCCAGGCCCCCAGACCGGTATGGAACGCCCAGGTGAAGTTGAGATTGAACCCTTCCCTGTCTTTCCCGTTCCACCAGCTTATAAAGTCGGCATTCCCCCCGGACTTACGCTTCGTATCGCGCAGTTCCATTTTCTGAACCAGCTCCCCGGTCTTAATATCGGATTGCTCCGGTTTCCCAGCACGCGGCGATTTGGCGATTTTATGCTCGCCGCTGAGAGAGACCGCCAGGAACCCGAACGGCCTGGCGACTTTTTTCGATGTCAGGGGACAGTGCGGGACACCCGCCGGCAGGACGACGATAGCGGGGGAGTCGATGAGATGTTTCTCGCTGCCAAGCGCCAGCTCTATCTCCGCCCCGAGGTAATCAGGCCGAGCGTATTCGAGGCCGGTAAACAGCAGGCACTCACCGTAGGGGTGCGTGTGCCCGAAACCTCCATCGGAGCCCCAGCCCCCCAACCAGTGGCGGTAACCCCAGGCGAAGCTAAGGTTTATCCCCTCCAGGTCCACCCCTCCCGCCATCGTCATATATTCGGCGGCCCCGGCCTTCGATTTGACCTCGCTGGCTTCGTATTTCAGCTTTTTCAGGAGGTTCCCGTATTTCGTCGCGGCCATTTTTGAGTTACTCCTTTCCCGGTCTTTCATGTCTTATAGGTGTTTTCTTATAATAGTCCAGACGGCCACATTTGTCTACGCGGCTTGGCAGGTTTTAAAAATTCAACTACAATAGACATGAATTATCTTAACGTGATGCTGAATCTGGAGGTAAACATGAAGAGGACGGGTGTTTTTTATCATGACATTTGTGGTAAGGAGGCCTACAGCAGCCTGGCCATGGGAGTCGAAGATGGGTTTCTCGCCATCAAAAATGAGGGTTTTTTCTCGCGAACCGGGGTGACCTATTTCGAGTCCCGACCGGCCGTGGAAAGGGAAATCGCCCGGATTCATACCCCCGATTGGATAGAGGAAGTTAAACGCACGCAGTGGTGGCGGGTCTCGCTCTACTCGATAGGCGGCGTCTTGCAGGCGACAGAAAAAGTCATCAGAGGAGAAATCGATAATGCCCTGGTGATCGCCGGCGTCGGGGGCCACCATGCCCACCGCGACAGCGCCTGGGGAGGGTGCTATTTCAGCGTGACCGGACTGGCCATTCCGCACGCCCGCGAAATACTTGGCGCCCGGCGATTCGCCATCGTGGACACCGATACGCACCACGCCGACGGCGTCCGGCATATTTTTAAAGACGACGATGACGTGCTGCATATCTGCTTCTGCGGGGCGGACTATTCCTGGGATGACACACCCGGGAGCCTGGTGGAGAATAAGACCAAGCTCTGTTTCCCCCACGGCACTTCCGACGAAACGGAGATTGAAAACGTGATGAGGGAGGTGCCGGATAGGGTCAGGGAGTTCAAGCCGGAGCTGCTTTTCTGGATCTGCGGCATGGATACCCACCAGGATAGCTACGGCACGCGGGCGTTGACTTCAAAATGCTACCCGAAGCTGGCGGAAATCATCAAGGACACGGCCGACCGTGCCTGCGGCGGCAGGCTGATTGTAAAGACCTGCTGCAACGCCCCTCCCCACGCCACCGCCTACATCCTGCCGCGGATAGTAGACTGTCTGGGGGAAGTGAAACGGTATGCGGGTGAGTAGAAAATGACGTTACGCCTGGACTTCAAGAGGCGGAAGCTAAGAGGTTTGACGAAGTGATTACTCATAGCGTTCAATTAGAGGATTCTATAAATAAATAAAAGCCAGCCAGGTGCGCGAACACCCAGCCGGCATGATAAACTAGATTGTTTTATTTACTAAACCTTGGTTCTCACACGCTTCTTGGCTTTTGCTTTAGCTGGAACAACATTTACGCCAACTGACTGTGCCAATGCTATAGACATAAACTGATTTAAACTCACATTCTCAATTACAGCTCGGTGAGTTAACAATTTATGTAGTGATGGGGATATTCTAAGTCTAATTTGCCCGCTAAATTTACATGGTTTTGGTTCAGGTATTTTAAGACCTCTTTGTAAATTAGATTTAATCCAATCTCTTTTAACTTCCTCAATCTCCTTAATGGCTTCCTCTGGGGTGTCCCCATGTATCATACAATGAGGTAATTCCGCAACCCTGGCAACCCAATATGGCCCCTTACCATCATCCCATTGTTCTACCAATACTGTATAAGGCAAGTTCGTGTAATAGTCAAGGTCTCTTTCAATATTGCCTTTGATTACCATTTCAATCTCCATTGCAATTGCTATCGTATTATTACAGACTATCGATAATTTCTAATAAAGCTTTCACGTAACAGGACTTCATCGGATTTTCTCTTTTATAGGTTAATGTAAAAGCTCCGATGATAGCTTTTGGATGCTTTGCGCCTTCTTCAATGTACCCGTACTGTTTTATCAGTCCTTCAAAAGCGTGTAAAGCTACATTTCGAGGGTTATGCCGGATAACCTCTAGGGATTTTTTGTCTCGTGCCATTGAACACAAACCTCCAGGACATATTCGGCCTCCTTTCTCTTTCTCTCTAGTCGGCTCAAGAAATACAGAGTTAATAATATGGTATCACCCATGATACCGTTTGTCAATACATATTTGCAATGAATATGGGCATAACGAAAAGTCTGTTGAAAAATCCATTAGCTATCCATTAGCTAAATCAGAAATAGCCTTTTATAAATAGGTAACATTAGCTTCAAAATAGGGGATAAAAAGAGTATTGGTAGCGCATACGGGATTCGAACCCGTGATCTCGTCCTTGAGAGGGACGTGTCCTAGGCCGCTAGACGAATGCGCCGTTACGCGGACAAACACGGAAAAAACTTTTCAACGAGGTTTCGACTCGGCGCGCTCAGCTACTAGTTGAAGCGGAACCTGATTTTATGCAGCACATACGGGCTGAGTCGACGGATTTTCTTGATCACTTCCCGGGACATTTGAATTCCAGGTTGTATCGCCTGGCACTCTATCTCTCCCTCGAGGCAAACCGGACACAACGACCATTCGCTCCTGACTCCGCTGATGGTCAGATGTGATGTGCTACCGCAACGCTGGCATTTAACTATCAGGTAGCCTTCGCTCACCCGACGGCCTCCTGAAATTCAACCGGCGCCCGTATTTTCGGGTCGGTTGCCTTCCGGGGGAAAAATCTTTATATAATATACTCTTAAATTATCTAAAAGTAAACAATAATATACGAACAGGTAAAAATATTTTACCAAATGAATGATATAACTACGGGTAAATAAATGCAAGTCTGCCCGGGTAACGAGGAATTAAGCGGAGGACGGAGCAAGGATGGCGACCGGTTACGTCTTCAGTCCGGTATGTTTCCCAGGGTTATCGAGATGTCCTTACCCTTTTTCTCAGCCTGGGCGACTAGCGGCATCTCGCCAATAAGGGACATCAAGGGTAGCGGCCCTGGCAGCGAGAGAAGGATGGAATGCCCCTCCTCCTCAGAGCTGCCTATCATCACGATCTTGACCCCGTCTATCTTCGCCAGCTGTTCCCGGAACTTTCGCAGCTTTCTTACGTCGGCTTGAAAGGCGACCAAGAGGCGGACTTCCCCCTGATACATGCCGTTGTCCAGGCTGGCCGCTTTCTTCCGGACAACGATACGGTCCTCGTCTTCACGCTGGGACCTTGTTTTAGCTATCCTGGCGCCGTGGACCATTTCCATGGGCAGCTTGCCGTCGCATTTTTTAAACGCCGAGACGAAGGCCTCAACCGACTGGGGACAGAATTGCGTGCCGATGGCGTCAATGAGAGTGTCCAGGGCCTCGCCGACAGCCAGTGCAGAGCGGTAAGAATGGTCGGTGGTCATCGTGTCAAAGGCGTCAGCCACGGCCACCAGGCGTGCCCCGAGCGGTATTTTGTTCCCCTTGAGCTTTTCCGGGTAACCTTTCCCGTCATACCTTTCGTGGTGATAGAGGACGATATTTTTAGCGTCCTTGAGGAAGGGTATTTCCCCGAGGACGTTGGCGCCGATATAGCAGTGCTCGTGCATTATCTTCCACTCTTCCTGGTTCAGCGGGCCAGGTTTACATAAGATATCACTGTCGATGCCAATTTTCCCTATATCATGCAGCAGGGCGCCGAACTCGATAGCCTGGAGCTCCTGAGGTGACAGCGAAAGGCAGTTGGCCGCCAGCAGGGCGTATTCCCTGACCCGCCGCGAGTGGGCGTAGGCATACGAATCTTTGATGTCGGCTGTAGAAGCCCAGGCTTCGGCCGTGCTCCGGTACCCGTCCAGCAGAGCGTGGTCGAGGGCGATGGAATTGATGTTGTTGTTGGCGATAACCGCCATCGATACCAGCAAAATCAACGCTTCTATCGAGGCAAAGCTCCTGAGCACATGGAGGTCCCCGTCATTCAACTCGCCATCGGTTTTATTCACGGCCTCGAGCACCCCGATGACATTGGTCCCTCTCAGGATGGGTACGGCAATGACTGACCTCACCTTGCCCGGCGATTTAACTGTTTTCAGACCGAAGCGTACATCGCGGGAAAGGTCACCGATGAGCAGGGGCGTGGCGTGCTGACCGACCCACCTGGCAATCTCCAGTTCTGCCGGGGTGATGTCTTCCCCATCGCTATGGTTGTCCTCCTCGCCGACGGTAAGAGAAACCTGGAGACCACGTCTCCCGACATCGTTGAGGAATAGCGAGACCTTTGCCGCCGCCAGGGTCTGCCGGGTCACGGTTAGAATTCTTTCCAGCAGCTTGGATACCTCCGTAATGGAGCTCGCTTCTTCGGCAATTTCACACAAGAGCTCGATGCGAGTCTTATATTCTTCGGCCACGACGTCAATCCTGGTATCTTGTTCGACCACGACGGGCTCACGCGTTTTATGAAAGACAATCGCCATTTTTTCACCTCTGGCTGGACAGACTGCGCTGAATCTAACCTATAGATACGATGACATTAATACTGTAAATAAACAATAAAAACGGTTACGATACTTCTAAAGGTTCTGTAAATTACACCGCATGTCCGTGCGCGCGAGCGTAACCATACGGATATAATAATACCCGCCGGGATTGATGGTATAATTGTCGGTGATGGAGTCTATCTTCGGGAGATACCTGGCGCCTTTTCTGGTACTTATTGGCGTTCAGGTAGTCGTCGTCATCGTTACGACGCTCCAGGCTTTGAGTACTGCCAGCCAATTCGCCAGCTCGTTAGTGGAGACCATTACCGACTCGCCGGTGACCGGAACCGTCTTCAATTTCCTGGTGGACGCCACCGAGGTCATCAGCGGGGTCGTTATCGGTCTGGCCCTCGTGATGTTTTTTATCAGTCTGAGGAAACGTGACCATGGCCGGGCGCTCAAAAGGCTACATGACTGGGCGAGCGGGGCCGTGGTCGCGCTCGCGCAATATCGCCAGCAAGCGGTAGACAGGGACGGCGCAACCGGGAGATTCGATGAACTGAGAAGAATCGTGGCGCGTTTGACCGCCCCCGCTCGCGCCGTGAAGGTCGACGCCGAACTGGTCGATATCAGGCTGGGTTCCAGCATGACGAAGATTTTCCACTTGCTGGACGCCGTCGAGAAGAAAATTCGCCGGGAAGATCGGACCGTGCTCAGGGACCTGCCTGAACTGCAGCATGAACTGGCGAACATCATGATTGCGGTTTTCGGGTCTTCCGGCGAAGAGTCAGGTCCCGACAGCCGGGGATAGACCGGAAAGTCCGGATATTCCTTCCGGTTATTGTTCCCCCGAAGGCGCGCTTTTCGCCATCGGGTCTATCCCGTCTTCATATCGGCTCTTGCCATCACCTCTGATTCTGGTTTTTACGAATTGTTTATACCGCCCTCGGTAAAATTTACCCTGTGTTTATGGCAAATTGCGTATCTTGGAGGGGGTAAAGATGTAGAGGAGGCAAGATATGGTAAGTCTGGAAGAGATGCGGCCGATGTTAACCGTAAAAGACGTAGCCCGTCTCCTAAATATCCATGTCAACACGGTCAGGCGGTGGAGCGATCAGAACATCATAAAATCGTACCGTGTGACCAGTCGCGGCGACCGAAGGTTCCGGCAGGAGGATATTGCCCGTTACCTGGCCGAGCTCAACCATCAAAACGGGCTCGAAACCATCAGCAAGGGTACCGGGGTGACCTAATAGTGCAGGGGGTTGATATGTTGATTGTTAAAGCATTCAGCTTTTTGATGAAGGTCCTGGTGGGACGGCCGGGAATAAAGGGCCGGAATTATGGTATAATCCTTTTTGCCGGCGATGCCCGGGTACCGGTCAGAGTCGAAGACAGGCCACGTTTTACCGGTCCCGGATAATTCCGCATCATCCGGCGAAATCGGTTGTGACATGAAGAAAGTCGTTGTCACCGGAGGCGCCGGATTCATCGGCTCCCATCTCGCGGAGGATTTATACGGACGCGGCTACCGCGTCTTCATTATCGATAACCTTTCCACGGGTAAACTTTCCAATATTAAATCGCTGCTGGACAGCGGCGCCGTCGAGCTAGTCAAAGGCAGCATCACCAATCTGGCGCTTCTGCGGAAATTATTTGCGGGGGCGGAGTATGTCTTTCACCAGGCGGCCCTGCCCAGCGTCCCCCGCAGTATCAAAGACCCGGTAAGCTCGCACAGAGTCAACGCCACCGGCACGCTGAACGTCCTTATCGCCGCCCGCGATTGCGGCGTGAAGAAAGTGGTGTACGCATCTTCGTCGTCGGTCTACGGAGATACCCCCACTCTGCCCAAGTCCGAGGACATGATTCCCAGCCCGTTGTCGCCCTATGCCGTGACCAAACTGGCCGCGGAGCACTACTGCCGTATCTTCGAGCGGGTTTACGGCCTTAAAACGGTTTGCCTGCGCTATTTCAACGTCTACGGGCCCCGCCAGGACCCGGATTCGCCCTACGCCGCCGTTATCCCCCTGTTTTTCCGGCTCGTGATGGAAGGCAAGTCTCCGGTCATCTACGGCGACGGAGAGCAAAGCCGCGATTTCACCTTCGTCAGGGACGCGGCCAGGGCCAACATTCTGGCGGCCGAGAGCGAAGCCACGGGTGTGTTCAACCTGGGAAGTAACCGGAGGGTAACCATCAGTGAGCTGGCCCGGCTGATTATCGGGCTGGCGGGCGATAAATCTATCGCACCCGAGTACCGGGCACCGCGGCCCGGGGACATCAAGCACAGCCTGGCGGATATTTCACGGGCGATGGCTTTCGGTTACCGTCCGGAATATAGCCTGGAAAAAGGGCTCGGCGAGATTTACCGGTCGTTAAACAAGCGGTAGCCCGGCCGGGCCCGCTGGAATCGCTACTCGCGGCCTCCGGATTCTCCAGCCGATTTTGTCACTGGTACGTGGTGGTCGGCAGGAGCTTGTCGAGGTAGCGTCTCAGCTCGGGGCCCAGGCACGGGTCCCGCAATGCCAGGGCCATGGTTGTCTGGAGCCATCCGAAGGGTGTGCCGGCGTCATAGCGTTCTCCCTCGAACTCGTAGGCGTAAACGGCGTTTTTCCGGGCCAGCTGCTTGAGACCGTCGGTGAGCTGTATTTCTCCACCTCTCCCCGGAAGTGTTTCCGTGAGTATCTGGAAAATATCCGGCATGAGGACATACCTTCCCATCACTGCCAGGTCCGAGGGGGCATCTTCCGGGCGGGGCTTCTCGACCATGTCAAGCACCTGATAGACGCGGTCGGCTTTTTTCCGCGGGTCGACGATGCCGTACCGGCTGATTTCGCGTTCGGTCACCTGCTTTACCGCGATGACGCTGCCCTCGTATTGTTCGCAGATATTCACCATGTTTTTCAAGACCATTTCGCCCTGCTCGAAGAGGTCGTCGGGGAGCAGCAATATAAAAGGTTCGTCGCCAATTATCTTCCTGGTCGAAAGCACCGCATGTCCTAGCCCGAGCTGTTCTTTCTGACGGACATAGGTGATATCCACCATATTGGAAAGGCGGCGGATTTTCTCGGCGAGCTCGGTCTCGCCTTTTTGCATCAGCACCTGTTCCAGCTCGAAAGAGCGGTCGAAATAGTCCTCAATGGCCCTTTTCCCCAGCGACGTGACGATGACTATCAGCTCGACGCCGCAGGCGATGGCCTCCTCGACGCTGTACTGTATGAGTGGTTTATTCACCAGGGGCAGCATCTCCTTGGGCTGCGACTTGGTTACCGGCAGGAACCGGGTGCCCCACCCCGCCGCCGTTATCACCGCTTTTCGAATTCGCATGCTATACCTCCCCCGGTAAAGGATTCATCGAGATGCTCGGCGCCCGAAAAAGCAGGTTGTCCGGCCCCTTTTCCTTTAGAGATTGCCAGAGGCTGGGGTCCGGAGTAAAATGCATTTCGTAAGCCGGGACCTTATTGATAATATTGCAGCAGGTATTGAATACGCGGCCCAACAGCAGGGCGTCGTCCGTGAAAAAAGATACCCGCTTGTACAGGGCAACCACCGCCAGCGCTTTGTCCAGGGCGGTGAGGTGTCGGGTCTCACCTTTTTTCAGGGAATACAGGGCGCGCAGGTCGGCCCGGCCGCTACCGCGGTCCGGCGTAAGTTCATCCCGGAAAGGTGTCCGGTAGACGCGGAACCGGTTGTTGTGTGGCCTGATGATGACAAGCTCATCGGGCGCGGCGGCGCTTTCCCCGGGTAAACTGGTTATGGCTGCCTTATCATCTTCAGGTGGAGGAAAGAAAATGCTGGCGCGTCCGTTCCCGTTGACGGCGGAAGCGTGGAGCATCAGACCTCCGTCTTCGGCGAGTATTACGGTGAAAAGCATGCGCAGTAAATTGTCGAAACAGCTCTGACTGTACCGCATCTTGACCAGTACCTTTTTCGAAGCGGTGTTGACAACGGCCAGAAACGGTTTATCCGCCTGTTTGATAATATAGTTGTTACCCGAGTTCACCCTTTTTACCGGCGGGCTGGCCGGCTGACCGTTGTCTTCCGCGGGGAAGGCCTCCAGCGGCAGGAACTGTAGTACAATCTCGTACTCCGCCGGGCCGGAAGATTCGAAACGACGGTAGCGCTCATGCAGCATCTCCAGGAAATGAGTCCCCTGGCTGATAATGGCGCTGCTGATCCCGGCTATAGAAATATAGAATCTACCGGTCTTTCCGGAAAATGACTTCGCGTCGAGTGGAGAGTCGTTGAGCATAACGTATCCCGGCTGCCTGCTGCCAGACAATGACATCAGTCGGCATTATCTGGTGTAAGCCTATCGTTAGTCTAAACGACTGGGGTAGGACAACGGTTAAAATAATGTACGAATACGGTTAGATTTCTAAAGAAATCTTAATAAATTTTGTTCCTGATAAATTTTTATAATCTAACCGCAAAATAACAGAACTCTAACCTAGTTCATACCTTGCCCCGCTAACATTAAAACTGTATACGTGCCATTTAGCTTGTCCTCCCCGGGAAGCAGGGCGCGCAGGTCACCTTTGAGGAGGTAGTGAATGAACGTCCAGTTAATTGACCTTGAAAACTTTGAAGCACGGCTGGCGGACAAATTCGAGAGGTATCAGCTGAGGTATAAGATAACCCACGCTGACTTAGCCTGGATTCTGCTGAGGATCGGGACAAGCTATTACTTCAAGGATATATGCTCCCGGGGACTGGACGGTAACGCGGTATTACCCGGCAACGGCGGATACAAATAGAAGCCGGGAGATCAACCCTGGGCCGGCGGCTCAAAGGGAGAGCTTCCGTCGCGGTGAAGGAACGTCTCGATATCCACGATATTGAACCTGAAGTCCCGGCGTTTACCGATGCGGTAGGCCTTGAGCACCCCTATTTTACTCCATAGTCGCACAGTGTTGGGGTGCACGTGCAACATGTGAGCCACCTCGGAGACATTGAGCATTCTCGGCGGGGGAGTTGCATCGTTGCTATCATTTTTTAACATGTTCTTAACAAATCGTTATTCTGGGTATATAATCATATATCTTTATTAATAAGCGTAACTTTATCTTACGTTTACAGGCAATAGGGATAACATTTAAAAAAGATGAGTGCCAGCACTCAAATTGAGCGTGATTTTAGACCGGATAACGTACATAATTCCCACCGCGGGACGACCTGTTTCTAACCTCGTTCAAACCCGTGGCGCATTATGATGGACATGATGGGTGCCACGAGCTTTCTATCCAAGTCGAGAGGAATCAAGAACCTATCCCTCAGGATCATCAGTATCGTCAGCCGTTTCGGACTCACCTCCGGGAAATTCGATAGACTCCTGCGGAAGTTCGGTGAGGTAACAGCCGGGCTGGGCTGTACGCCAACCTTCGCTATTACCGCCGTCACCCTGAAGAGAAATCCAGATATTGCCAGGGAGCTCAGCCGCCGGGGTGTCGAGTTCGCCGTGCACGGGTATATCCACACGGACTACGGTGTGATGCCTCTGGAGCAGCAGTCCCGGCATTTTCAACGTGCGGCAGATACTTTTGTGAAGTGTGGGGTGCCCTTTACCGGTTTCCGTGCCCCCTTCCTGCGCACCAATGATAGGACCCCCGAGGCGCTGCGTCGGCTCGGGTTCGCTTATGATAGCAGCCGCACCATCCACTGGGACGTCCTCGAGCCATCCCGATATCCGGACGATATGTGGCGGGAATACGAGAGGCTGCTCGGATTTTACCAATCGCGCCGGTCGGGAGACTACACCGCCCTGCACCGTTATGATGATGGCTTCATACAGATACCGGTTTCCATCCCGGATGACGAGGCCCTGGCGGAACGGCTGGGTTTTTCCAGTGGCAAGGCGATAGCGGAGGTGTGGGGGGCGATGTTCGGGAAGATACACGAACGCGGCGAGCTTTTTACCCTCCAGCTCCACCCGGAGCGCATCGCCCTTTGTGAAGATGCCATGACGGAGGTAGTACG
>Ga0154808_153_pt20 | contig 15713 bp, 14 predicted proteins | sample Rifle2008BG16ft_FD_105816 | JGI IMG/M metagenome (GOLD analysis project Ga0154808, IMG submission 105816) | Chloroflexi bacterium RBG_16_56_11 | reverse complement strand
TCAGCCCGGACCTCGCGGTGCACTGGCCGGTGTTGCTCACGCTCATGCCTCTCACCAGCATCATGACATCCAGCCTCGGGCTTATCCTGGGGACGCGCATCTCGCCGCGCAACATCAGCGTCATGTTCGGTTTTATCATCCTGCCAATGACCTTTCTCGGCGGGACTTACTATCCGTGGACGGCGCTGGCCGCTATCAAGGTCGGCGGCTTCCCCTGGCTGCAGACTCTCGTTTGCATCAATCCCCTCATCTACGTAACCGAAGGATTCCGGGCGGCCCTGACGACCCTGCCGCACATGCACCTTTATATCATCTATCCGGTGCTCACCGGTTTTTGCGCGTTGTTTCTCTGGCTGGGCACGAGGGGCTTCTACCGGAGGGTCCTCAGCTAAAGTCTCCGCCGGTGGGTTGCGGAAATACGTTAATGCGTGATTGCGCAAATACGTATCCGCTCCAAACAGCCGCGTGTCATTATGAAGCGTTCTTTAAAAATACGGAAATCCCCGATTGCGATATTGCGCTACTGCGCTGTTGCGCCATTACGCAATTGAGGCAATGCGGAATTGCTCCGACTATTTCTGTATGATGGTGACTTTTTTTGCCCGGCCGGTCGCCGCGCCGGGCATCCTGAACTTGTTGTTATCAATGCGCGGGATGGCCCGTTCCTCCGGCCGTTCGGTCTGCGGGACCCAATCGTAAGGGACGCGGTAGGCACGATATAACAGGTTCGTCTTGAGCATCTTGCCCGTGTACGGGCTGAGGTACTCCCAGACAATACGCCGTTCCGGGGTGACTTCGAGGATGCGGCCGCCCTGTCCCTCGGTAACCAGCGTGTTGCCGTTGGGGAGGCGCTGCGCCGAGCTGACGAAGCTGCTGTAAAATCCTGTGAACATCGGGCCGCTGGGTCCGGTCTTGGGCGGCGGGTACTGCCAGGTGGTTTCCAACGTCGTAGGATCGAACTCAAGGACACGGGAATAGTCGCGGCGGGCGTTGTCGATGCCGCTGGGTGCCCCGGGATTAGGGGCCCCGTAGCCCGCCCAGCCCCCGTTATCGAAGACGAGGATGTTCCCCTCGCCGGGGAGTCCCCGTGGTATCAGGTGGGCGTGGTGCTGGCCGATTATCTGGCCTATCTTCCGCAGCGCTTCCGTGGCCGTGAAGTCCGGCCCGAGCTGCCACACGATTTTCCCGGTGCCCCTGTCGATGATGGCGATGATATTCGTCTGCCGGCCGTCCCAGATGATGTTGTCCGGGTGGAACCGACCGTCCCCGCCGTCGTGCCAGCGGTTCGGCCCGAGCGTGGACATCGAGTTCATGTGCATCCAGTCGCCCACGCCCCCGCCGGCGGGTTTCATCCCCGGGTTTCGCGATAGAGTGTTCCTGGCCTCTTCGGTGAATCCCATCTCTTCGAAGTGCTCGCTGCACGTCCACTCCCAGGTGATTTTACCCTCCCACGTCACCTCGATTATCGTGTCGTCGACCAGCGGCTTGTCGGTTATCCGGGTATTTTTGAGGTTTTTATGGCAGAGGATAAGCGTCTTGCCGCCGTCCGTTCTTGGGATCATGCCCGGGACGTAGTAGCCCACCGGGTTCCCTTCCCGCTGGTAGTCGTGGTGCTGGCGGGCCATCCACCGTGGGTTCTGGCGCGGGTCTTTGACACGCTCGTATTTTTCGAACTTCCAGGTGATTTTACCGTCCCAGTCCACCTGCACCAGGTCGAGCATGTCCTGGTAGCCGTATTTCATATTCCTGATGCCGGTGCTGCCCATTATCGCGCCGCCGGGGAGCATCTTGTTCGGGAACCCGTCCAGTCCCTTCCACTGGTTGAGCACGTTCCCGTTCATGTCTATCAGGATAGCCCCGACGCCGTTTTTCTGGTGGAGCGTGGCCTGGTACAGCGTGTAGCCGTTCCAGCATTTCTCTGGCTCGTAGATGGTCGTGCCCGTGGGGTAGACGCTGGCTGTCATGTTATTCTCCTCGTTTTTGACAACAGTATATATGCTGGCGGAACCGGAGGCAAGAAAAACAGTCCGGTGCTTTATGCACGTGTTCGCATATCCGCAGGTGCGTAATTGCGCAAAAGAGTATTTGCGGTGATACCAGTGACAAGATGTTATCTGCCTCACCCTTTACCCCCTCTCCAAACGTTTCGCTGGAAGAGGTTCATGTTTTATCTATTTGGAGCGGGGGAGAAAAGAAAGGGGGTCTGCACCCTTCAGGGTGAACCTTCAGGATGAACCCCTCTTAGACGCCCCGCTTATTTATCACGTCATTCCCGCGAAAGAGGGAATCCAGTCGGTGGGGAAGGTGAGCAATTGCGCATTTGCGCAAAAGCGTAAATGGGAAGAAATTGGACTAATAAAATCCCCCTAAATCCCCCTTTAAGGGTTGTATTAAAAGTGCTTTTTGGTGTCACCCTGAGCGAAGCGAAGGGTCTCGGAGTGGCGGGGGCTATGCGTATAATGCCAGCCTCACCCCGAGATTCTTCGTCGCTCCGTTCCTCAGAATGACATTTGATACAAAGCGTCCCCCTTTTTCCAAAGGGGGACACGGAAGGCGGGGGAAAAGGCAGAGGGGGCATTACGCCCCCTCTGTTTTTAGCTTGAGCCGGTTTAGTTACACCTCTCTGAACTCGCCCTCCACGGTGCCTTCCTCGCCGCCCGGTCCGCCCTGACCGCCTGGAGGCGGTGGCGGAGGTTGTTCGCCGGCCGGCGGCGGTGGCTGCTGCTTATAGATGGCCTGGCCTATCTTTTGCATCGTCTCGTTCAGCGTCTGCGTGGCGCGCTTGATGGCCTCGATATCCGTACCCTGCAGGGCCGACTTCGCTGCGGTTATCTTGCCCTCGACCTCGCTGTTGAGGTCGGCCGGGACCTTGTCCTTGTTGTCCCGCAGCGTCTTTTCCGCCGTGTAGACAAGGGTATCGGCCGTGTTCTTGGCCTCAATCTCGTCGCGGCGCCGGGCATCCTCGGAGGCGTGAAGCTCCGCTTCCTTCTGCATCTTGGAAACTTCGTCCTTGGAAAGGCCGCTGGAAGCGGTGATGGTTATCTTCTGCTCCTTGCCGGTGCCTTTATCCTGGGCGCGTACGTTCAGGATGCCGTTGGCGTCGATATCGAAGGTGACCTCGATTTGCGGCACACCCCTCGGGGCCGGCAGTATGCCGTCGAGCATGAACCGCCCCAGGGTTCGGTTATCGGCGGCCATCGGTCTTTCGCCCTGGAGGACGTGGATTTCCACGCCGGGCTGGCTGTCCGCCGCCGTGCTGAAAATCTGGCTCTTGGCCGTGGGGATGGTGGTGTTGCGGGGGATGAGCGGCGTGGCCACGCCACCCAGGGTCTCGATGCCCAGGGTCAGCGGCGTAACGTCCAGGAGGAGGACATCCTTGACCTCTCCCTTTAGGACGCCGGCCTGGATGGCCGCGCCGATTGCCACCACCTCGTCGGGATTGACGCTTTTATTGGGTTCCTTGCCGAAGAACTGCTTGACTTTGTCCTGCACCAGGGGCATACGCGTCTGCCCGCCGACCAGGATGACCTCGTTAATCTGGGCGGACGTCTTCCCGGCATCGGCCAGCGCCTGTTTGCATGGTCCCATCGTCTTTTCGACGAGGTCCATGACAAGCTGCTCCAGCTTGGACTTGGTCAGCGTAATATTCAGGTGCTTGGGACCGCTGGCGTCGGCGGTGATAAAAGGCAGGTTTACCTCGGTCTGCTGGACGGATGACAGCTCTATCTTGGCCTTCTCCGCGGCCTCCTTGAGCCGCTGCAGGGCCGTCTTGTCCTTGATCAGGTCGATTCCCTGGTCTTTTTTGAACTCGGCGATAAGCCAGTCCATAATCCGCTGGTCGAAGTCGTCGCCGCCCAGGTGGGTGTCGCCGTTTGTGGACTTCACCTGGAAAGTGCCTTCGCCGAGCTCAAGTATAGAAATATCGAAGGTGCCGCCGCCGAGGTCGTAGACGGCGACAGTCTCATCCGTCTTCTTATCGAGGCCGTAGGCCAGGGCCGCGGCGGTGGGCTCGTTGATGATACGCAGCACGCTGAGTCCGGCGATGGCGCCGGCGTCCTTGGTGGCCTGGCGCTGGGCATCATTGAAATAGGCCGGCACGGTGATTACGGCGTCGGTTACTTTCTCGCCCAGGTAAGCCTCGGCGTCGGTCTTCAGCTTCTGCAGAATCATCGCCGAAATTTCCGGCGGGCTGTACTCCTTACCGCCCATCAGGACCCGCACGTCATTATTGGGCGCGCGGGTGACTTTATAAGTCTTGCGCTTGGCGTCTTCCTCCACCGGTAGCTCGCGCCCGGCCGGCTCGCCCCATTTTCGCCCCATGAAACGCTTGATGCTATATACGGTGTTTTCGGGGTTGGTGATGGCCTGCCGCTTGGCAATCTGGCCGACGAGTCTTTCGCCGTTTTTATTAATGGCCACCACCGACGGTATCAGTCGGCTTCCTTCCGAGCTCGTTATGACGACTGGCTCGCCGCCCTCCAGAACAGCAACCTCACTGAAAGTGGTGCCCAGGTCAATGCCTACTGCTTTTCCCATTTATTCTTCCTCCTTAATGTCTTCCTCACCCGTGCCCACCACAACCCGGGCGGGCCGGAGAAGCTTGTCATGTAACATGTAACCCTTTTGAAATTCTTCGAGGATAATGCCCTCTTTGCCCCTGGTCTGCCTCAGGGCCTCGTGTAAATGTGGATCGAAATGTTCGCCGAGCGCTTTTATTGGCTTGACCCCCTGTCCCTCCAGGCTCGTCCTGAACTTGCGTTCTATGAGGCGGACCCCTTCTACCCAGTCATCACCGGCATACTGCGGCGGGACGGCTTTGAGTGCCATCTCCAGGTCATCAAGGACCGGCAGGATGCCAAGGATAAGGTTGGCGTTGGCATAGTTGTTGAAGTCCTGTCTCTCCTGCTCGGTACGCCGCTTGAAGTTGACGAAATCGGCCTGCGCCCGCTGCCAGCTGGCCAGATATTCGGCGCATTTTTTCTTTTCGTCGGAGAGGGCTTTCTCCAAATCCTCCGGGGTTTCGGCGTTATCGAGTTGGGGCATAGTCCCGTTGTTCCGTACGTCTTTTGAGTCCATTGGCATCATTATTCGGAACCGTCCCTTTTAATTGATGTCCTGATAGCCAGGTAAGTCCCGGCCGTAAAGCCCGGCCACGAGCTGGCTCAACACCGAGGAGAGGTAATAGACCGTGGGTATGGTGCGCAAATAGGGCATGCGGGTGGGGCCGACGACGGCGATGGTGCCGGTGGCCTCCTGAGGCAGGCCGTACTGGCAGATAACCACGCTGCAGTTCTGGATGGCCTCATCCTTGTTTTCCTTGCCGATGACGACGTGTACACCGGGCTGGTCCACCCGGGATGGCACGATGACCCTGAGGAGACCGCGCTGCTCTACGAGCTCCATGAGGTGGCGCATGCTCTCGCTGCTGGCGAACTCCGGCTGGTTAAGCATGAAGTGCCATCCTTCGAGGTAAGGCTCCTGGTACTCCTTGCTGTCCTCAGCCTGCATTATCTCCGCAAGGAACCCGGCCGCCTGTTTTTCCAGGGGCGAAAGCTCTATCTCCCGGGAGGCTATTTCGCGGCCGGTAAGGCCGTCAAAGGCGTTGTTAAGTTTAAGGCTGATAGTGGTCAAGGCGGGCTGCGTCACCTCTCCATCGAAGGTGACCAGCTTCTGCTTGACGTTAGCGCCGTCGAGGACGACCACGGCCAGCGCCCGGGCGCCATGCACGGCAACGAGCTCCAGGTGCTTCAGCTTGCAGTCGGTCGATTTGGGCAGGCTGACGACGGCGACGTTCTGGACAAGCCTGGCCAGTAGTGTAGCCGTCAGGCTTACCCAGGCCTCGACCTCCTTTTCCACCTGGTGGAAGGTATGGCTGATGAGCCGCTGCTCTTCCCAGGGGAGCCGCAGGTTCTCCATCGACTCCACGTAAAAACGGTAGCCCCGGTCCGAGGGGATACAGCCCGCCGAGGTATGCGGCCGCAGGAGATAGCCTTCCTTCTCGAGGTAGGCCATCTCGTTGCGGATAGTGGCGGGACTCACCCCCAACTCGGCCTTATCGGCGACGGCCTGCGACGGCACCGGCTGGGCAGTGCTAATATATTGTTCCACGATATAACCGAGTATCCTGGAGCTTCGGGCGGTAAGCATTTCAATCTCCGTTAGCAGTCGAGGTCTGCGACTGCTAATACATATAATTTAACACTTTAGGCGGTGATTTGTCAAGAGAAAATCTGACTGCTTCGGTTCGTTTTACGTGGGTAACACTAATACCAAATTGTAAACAATATAGTATGAAACTTTCACTAAATCCCCTTGACAAATGAAAAACTACATGATAATAATATGTTACGCGGTTGAGAGGGCAGCGTATGTCGCCGTCCGCTGAGGCGAAAGCTTCACTTGGCTGCGTTTTGTTTTTATTATGTATCTTCTATATGTTGATGAGTCAGGTGAACCAAACAATGAGAGTGATAAACATTTTGTATTGGGTGGAGTAGCCATTTTTGAAAGACAAATTTATCACCTGAATGAAGCGCTAAATGAACTCCAACGTCAATACTTCCCGACTATTACAGAACAAATAGAATTTCATGCGTCTGATATTTATAGACGTAATAAAGAACCTTGGCATTCTCTTCCAAGAGCGAAAAGTGTAGAAATAGCCCAGAATATCTACGGGATAATTCGTGATTCGCACCAATTTGGCGTTGTACTTTTCGCTGTGGTTATTGACCGAGGTTTTCAGTCAGTCACAGACCTTGTTGGACGTTCGTTCGAAGAATTGTGTGATAGGTTTGATCTTTTTCTGACGAGGCTTCACAAGGAACAAAATGAACAACGTGGACTCATAATATTGGATGACTCCCGTTACGAAGCCAGACTAAAGCAACTGCTAGCAATATACAGAACAACTGGTACCAGGTATGGAACTGTGTATAATCTGCCAGAAAGCCCAGTATTTACTGAAAGTAGTACTACGAGGATGCTCCAATTAGCAGATTTTTGTTCTTGGGCAGTATTCAGACGTTACGAACATGGTGATACCAGTTATCTCGATATGATAATCAATAAGTTTGATAACTCTGACGGAATAATTCACGGACTTGTACACTTAAGCACTAGTCGAACTTGTACTTGTACTCATTGCCTAATAAAAAAATTAAAGCCACAACAGAGTTAGTTTATCTTTTACGATTTGTTGAACGTAAACGGCCGCGTGTGATAAACTTACGGTGTGGATATCACCTGGTTGGGCCTTTCCTGTTTCCGCATCAGGGGCAGTCAGGCCATCATCATCACGGACCCGTTCCCTCCCGATTCGGGATACTCCCTCGGCAAACAGACCGTCGATATCGTCACGGTGAGCCACGACCACCCTTCCCATTCCTACGTGCGGGGGATAAGCGGCGAGCACCGGCTGGTGAGTCGTCCCGGTGAATACGAAATCAGCGGCGTCCTTATCCTGGGCATGAACACCTACCATGACGCCGTGAAGGGGCAATCGAGGGGAAAGAACATAGTCTACCTGATGGAGGTCGACGGAGTGGCGATATGCCACCTCGGCGACATCGGTCATGTGCCGGGCGATGAACTCATCGAGGAAATGGGGAACGTCGACATTCTGCTGCTGCCGGTAGGGGGAGTATCAACCATAAACGCCATCATGGCCGCTGAGGTTATCCGTAAATTTGAGCCCAAGGCGGTGATTCCCATGCATTATAAGACACCGGCGACAAAACGTGAACTGGACCCGGTGGACAATTTCCTCAAGGAGATGGGCATGGGACAGGTGGAACCCCGCCCCAAGCTGACAATCAGCCGGTCGAACCTGCCCATCAGTACCCAGGTTATTGTCCTCAGCCCCTGAAACCCTGGCGACGACTATCGGAAAAATCGAGGCCTCCAACTGGTGGAGGCCTCGTTCGTTTAAGCTGTATCGTGACTTGCGATTACGGATATAACACTCTGGCGACATCGCCCAGGCCGAGCTCCTGGAGTTTCTTTTGGCTCGGCTTCCCCGTCTTGACATCCCAGTCCATAGCCTGGTAGTACTCGGCGCAAAGGGCTTTCTCGTCCACGGTCAGGCCTTGGCGTGGTCCGACCTGCTTGGGTGGTATGCCCAGCATCCTGTCCGGGTACTTCCACGGCGTCTTTTGCCCTTCGCGGATATTGAACGCCTGCCTGATGTTCTCGATACGCTCGCCGGTCTTCATCAGTTCTTCCTTGGTGATGTCCCAGCCGGTGATGGTTGCCAGCGCCTCGACAAACTGGTCGAAGTGGCCGTAGCCGTCTCCGATGACAATCATGCACACCCCGGTGGCGTTATAGGCCACCGTTAGCGTGGCGCCGACCTTGTGCGGCGCGCCCCGGCCAACCATTGAGCCGCGATTGTATTCGGGCAGGGCACCGGGGGGTAGTGGCCCTTCGCCTCCCTGGGTATGCCGGGCGGGCGTGGGCTCCCCCGCATAGCCTATGGCAAAATGGGGGCCGCCCCGGGAGTCATGCGCCGGGACTTCCTCTCCGGCGATGTGCATGGCGAATTTCTCAGATCCCTTGCCTATCTTCCTGGCCGCCATCATGACGCCGTCGGCGATAATATCCCCGAAGCCCTCGCGTTTGCCCATCATTTCCGTCATCGTTACGATGGCCTTGGGATCGCCCCATTTCAGCTCCAGGCCGCCGGTATCTTTCTTGGTGATGATACCTTTATCGTAGCATTCCAGGGCAAAAGCGATGCACGCCCCGGCCGAAATCGTGTCCAGGCCGTAGCGGTTGCAGATATCGTTAAGTTTAACAATGGAGTCGAGGTTATCGTTGAGGAGGTTGCTGCCGAACATGGCCAGGGTCTCGTACTCCGGCTTGTGGGCTTCGGCGCTATATTGAAATTCTCCCGCGGCATTAGGTTTCATAATGCCGCCGCAGGCGATGGGACAGTGCCAGCAACCCCAGCCACGCTGCCTTTTTTCCAGGACCTTGTCGCCGCCCAGGTTTTTATAATTCGGATAGTCGATAACCGCAGCGCCGGCCCAGTTCTTGCAGGGAGCGTCATCGGATTCGCAGGCCATATTGAAGAGTCCCGCTGTGCCGAAGTCCCTCATGAAGTTGGACCTCGGCCCCATGGCGGCTATGTGCTTTTTCCTCATCTCGGCGGACTTCGCCGGGTCGGCCACCGGTATCTTCATGTTGCCTTTTATGGCGATGGCCTTGAGCTTCTTGGAGCCCATCACCGCCCCCAGTCCGGACCGGCCGGCAGCGCGGCCCTTGTTGTTCATGACGGCGGCTATGAGCGAGAGATTCTCGCCCGACGGGCCGATACAGGCGACTTCGACGTCTTTGCCGTGTTCCGCCCGGAGCATGTCCTGGGTCTCGAAACTGTCCTTTCCCCAGAGGCGGGCCGCATCCTTGAGCTCGGCCTTGCCGTTGTCGATGAAAAGGTACACCGGTTTATCCGATTTACCCGTGAAAAACACCGCGTCGTAACCGGCGAACTTCAGGTACGGGCCGACGTTACCGCCGGAGTTGGCGTCTCCCCAACCTCCCGTCCGTGGGGACTTGCCCACCATGACATACCTAGAGCCGCCGAGAGCGTCAGTGCCGGTTAATACACCGGTTACCAGGCCGAGGACAGCCTCCGGCCCCATCGGGTCGACGCCGGCCTTCTGCCGACTGAAAAGAATCCTGGCGCCCAGACCGTAGCCGCCGAGGAAGTCCCGCCCCATCTTCTCGTCAAGGACTTCTTCTTTAATCTGTTTTTTAGAAAGATCCACCCAGAGCATCTTTCCCATGAAACCATGTGCCATGTTTACCTCCTGAATTCATATTTGCGTATTTTTCAGTTAGAAGCTTACAATGCAAAATAAACGATTGTCAAACACGCTCTTTTTGTTCCTGACCAAAGACTCTGTTGCCTGAAATGCACTGGTGCAAATATTACCTGGTCAATCTTCATTGACATTGGTGTGGACGGGGTATTAACATAGCTTCAAGAGACCGAGGAGGCGAATATGTCACCTGTGTTGCGTGATAAAGTAGCCATTATTACCGGGGCAGGACGCGGCCTGGGTAAGGCCTTCGCTTTACGCTTCGCCGATGAAGGCGCCCGGCTTCTCCTCCCCGATATCAGCCTGGAGCGGGCACAGGCAACCGTTAAAGAAATCAAGGCCAGGGGCGGTGAAGCTACCGCCATGTTGACCGATATCTCATCGGAAAAAGACACGGAGAAAATGGCCGAGGAGGTAGTCAGGATTTACGGTCGGGTGGATATCCTCCTTAACAATGCCGCCCTTTATTACGGCGTCCGGAGACGGGCCTGGGACGCCTGGACGGTAGAGGACTGGGACCGGATGTTCGAAATCAACGTCCGGGGCACCTACCTCTGCTGCAAGGCCGTCGCACCCATTATGGTGAAAGCCGGAAAAGGCAAGATAATCAACATCGCCTCGGATGTCTTCAGGGTCACCGGGGCGTTTAACCTCCTGGCTTATGCCTGCAGCAAGTCGGCGGTATACACGCTGACGCAGTGCCTGGCCCGGGCGCTCGGCCCCTCGGGCATTAACGTCAACAGCATTGGCCCGGGGTTCACGGCCACCGAGGCCAGCCTGGGACAGAAGGGCAACGTGGAAGCCTTTGAAGCCACTATTGACGCCCAATGCCTGAAGCGCCGCGAAGAACCCGCCGACTTGCCCGGCGCAGCCGTGTTTCTCGCTTCGGCGGACTCGGATTTTGTCACCGGGCAGTTCATCGTCGTTAACGGCGGCAGTGTGCTGGTGTAAGGGAGTGTGGTATGCAACATCCAGTTGAATATGCGACAGCTTTAATAACAATATCAGTAGCTTTTATGGCTATTGCCGGAATATTCATTGGCATTATGGGGACAAGAGACACTAAACAATTGAGAGGAAAAGACAGGTTAATCGTTATTACCAGCGCTACATCTGTGATTTTGGGTGTTTTTACGACGATTAACGCAATGGGCTGGTTCGACCAACAAAACAACGGTATTGCGACAGCACGTAATTTTCTAGCTTTTCAGTTTGCATTAGTTTATCTCCCTCTTTTCTGGTATGTGCTCGATGTTATATCAGGCTGGTTGAAGAAAAACAAAAAATAAATTACATCGGTGAATCATAGGGTGTATGCTGATTATTACGCGCTGTCATTGCGAGCGTAGCGAAGCAATCCGTTGACTTATTGTTGTGTTTATATACAAGACTATGAAGTCGAATAAACAATATTATGTATACTTCATGGCTAATAAAACAAACGTTGCTGTATACATTGGGGTAACCGGTAACCTAAAGAGAAGGGTATTTGAGCATAAAAATAAATTGGTTAAAGGATTCACCGAGAAATATGACATCAATAAACTTGTCTACTACGAAATATATTACGACCCGGAGAACGCAATACTGAGAGAAAAGCGTTTAAAGGGTAGTTCTAGAACGAGGAAGAATAGGCTTGTAGCATCGTTAAATCCAGAATGGCTAGACTTGTATGACGAGATTTGATTGATATGCTTCGAAGGAACGGATTGCTTCGGGCTCTAGCCCTCGCAATGACATAATATTCTGAAATGGATTTAACTACAAAGGAGGAACTGCATGTATAAAGGTGGTTATGCAGGCAAAATACTCAGGGTGGATTTGACCACGAAGACGGCCAAAGAGGAGCCCGTTCCGGAGTCCCTGGCCAGGAATTACATGGGCGGCGCCGGGTTTGCCATCAAGACCCTTTATGATGAGCTGAAACCGGGCACATCAGCCCTGGGACCGGAGAATAAGCTCATCTTCGCCGTCGGTCCCCTCACGGCTACGGGCACGAGCTGCTCCAGTCGCATGGCCGTCGCCGCCAAGTCGCCCCTGACCGGGGCTATCGGCATGGCCCTGGCCGGAGGTCACTTCCCGGCCGAGATGAAGATGGCCGGGTACGACATGATAATTATCGAGGGAAAATCGGACAAACCCGTGTATATCACCATCAAGGACGGCGAAGTACGCTTCCGCGACGCCAAAAAGCTGAGCGGCATGATGACTACCGATACGCAGCTCTTCATCAAGGAGGAGCTCGGCGACCATAACTACCGGATAGCCTGCATCGGCCCGGCCGGGGAGCGGCAGGTGCCCATGGCCTGTATCGTCAACGAGCGCCGGGCGGCGGGGAGAAAAGGACTGGGAGCGGTCATGGGCTCCAAAAACCTCAAGGCCATCGCCGTGCGCGGTACCGGGCGTCCGGCCATCGCCAACCCGGAAGTATTCAAAACCGCCCGAGCGGCCATGAATAAAGCCATGAAGGACAGCCCCGTCCTTTATTCGCAGTTCTCCAAGGCGGGCACGCCCATGGTCGTCGACGCTATGACGGAGATGGGCATCTACTCCATCAAGAACTGGTCGGCTACCGGAGAAATCAACATGGTCAAGGGGCTCGGGCGTGCCACCCAGGACACGATGATTATCACCAAGAACCCCTGCCACGACTGCCCGGTGGCTTGCAGCCAGGTCAAGCTGGTGAAGTCCGGCCCCTATGCCGGCTACCTCAGCGAAGGCCCCGAGTTCGAGACGACGTATTCGCTGGGCAGCACCGTCGGGGTGGACTACCTCCCTGCCGTCATCGCCGCCGACCGCCTCTGCGATGAGTACGGCATCGACACCATTTCGGCCGGGGTCGCCATCGGCTTCGCTATGGAGCTTTATGAAAAAGGCATCATCACCAAGAAGGATACCGACGGCCTGGAGCTGAAATTCGGCAATCACGCCGCCATGATCGAGATGCTGCGGAAAATCGCTTACCAGGAAGGGCTCGGGGCGTTGCTGGGGCAGGGGACGAAGAAGGCCGCCGAGAAAATAGGCCACGGCTCGGCCGATTTCGCCATGCAGGTCAAGGGCCTGGAGCTACCCGCCTATGACGTCCGCGGGGCCAAGGCCCACGGCCTGAACTACGCCACCTCTTACACCGGCGCCGACCACAACCGCGGCTACGCCTTCCAGGAAATCTTCGATATTCCCATCCCGGAGAAAGTCGACCGGATTGCCACCAAAGGGAAAGGCAAATTGACCAAGTGGAACCAGGACACCCGGGCCGTCACCTGCGATTGCGCCACCATGTGCGCCTTCCTCCTCGATATGGCCGTGCCCGGTATCGCCTGCCAGAACACCGCCGACCTTGTCAACGCCGCCACTGGCCTGGACCTGACCGCGGCGGATGTCGAAAAAATAGGGGAGAGGATGAACAATGTCGCCCGTCTCTTCAACATCGGCGAGGGCTTTACCCGTAAAGATGATTCTTTCCCGAAACGCATCATGACCGAGCCCATCAAGGCGGGCGCTTCCAAAGGACAGCTTATCAGCCAGAAAGACCTCGATGAAATGCTGGACGAGTACTACGCGGAGAGGGGCTGGGACAAGAGCGGCACCCCCACGGCCGCCAGGCTCAAAGAGCTGGGGATAAAGAAACGGTAAAAGATAATGTGAGGCTGTCTGAAACCAAGTATAAACACAGAATTACGTCATTCCCGCGAAAGCGGGAATCCAGAGCATAAGTCGACAACCATCTTCCTGGATTCCCGGTCAGGTGGGGAATGACGTTATCGAACAGCTTCTCGGATGGGGGGACAACATAGTTATTGTCCCTCCTTATTCAAATTCTCTCCCACTTAGGTGAAAGAGGAGGGTGATTTTTCGCGGCGATAATGTTATTATTTCAACCCTTTAACAGGGAAACTAAAGAGGGAGTAAACTTATATGCCAGACTACGGCTACGCGGGAGAAATATTAAAGGTAGACTTATCAAACGGCAAAATACAAAGGCAGCCGAGTAGCAATTACACCGATAAATACATCGGGGGGCACGGCCTGGCCGCCCGGCTCTACTGGGAGATGGTCCCGCCGGAGGCTAAGGCCGCCGACCCGGAGAACTGCCTTATCTGCGCCAGCGGTCCCCTCGCCGGATTTTCCGGCTTCGCCGGCTCCCGCTGGAAAATCTGCGGTAAAACGCCCCTCGGCGATCCCGAGTCCTTCTCTTACTGCAACCTGGGGGAAAGGTGGGGGACCGTTCTCAAGTACGCTGGCTACGACGCCCTGGCGGTGCAGGGGAGGTCGGATAAGTTAGCTTATATCTACATCCACGATGGTCAAGTCGAAATCAGGGACGCCTCACACCTCCGGGGACTGACCACTCTTGATACGGGTGACAGTCTGAAATCGGAGCTCGGCAAGGGCGTCAGCGTCCTCTCCATCGGCCCGGCGGGCGAAAACATGGTCCCTTTCTCTATCGTCCTGGCCGAAGGCGGCGCCTCCGGCTCCGGCGGCGTCGGCGCCATCATGGGGTCGAAAAACCTCAAGGCCATCGTTGTCGCGGGTGATAAGAAGCCGTCGGCCGCCGACCCCGACCGCGTTAATAAGCTCGCGGAAGTCATCAGAGTGAACCGGCCCAGGATAGACATGCCGTCGATGTGGGGCGTGCCCGGCCTGACCCACCGCCATGCCTGCTACGGGTGTGGCATCGGCTGCTCCCGGGAGGTGTACAAAGACGAGAAGGGCCGGGAGAACAAAGCGCTCTGCCAGGCGTCCGCCGTATACGCGGCACCGTCCCAGCGATACACCGGTAAGAATGATGGCGCTCATCTGCTCGGTACCCGCCTCTGCGATGGTTACGGCCTCGATTCCTCCGTCATGCAGAGCATGATCGAGTTTCTCGAAGCCTGCTATGAAGAAGGCCTCGTCGACGAAAACAAAACGGGCTTGCCGTTATCAAAAATTGGCGGCCCGGAGTTCATCGAAACGCTTACCCGGAAGATAGCGTTCCGGGAGGGTTTCGGGGAGGTGTTGGCCCGGGGGATTGTCGCCTCCGCCGCGGCTCTCGGCCAGGCGGCCACGCAGATGCTGCACCGGTTCATCGCCACCCCGGGGAGCGAGAAGAAGGACTACGACCCCAGGCTGTTTATCACCACGGCGCTGTTTTACGCCACCGAGCCGAGGCGGCCGATACAGCAGCTCCACGAGGTCTGCTCGATGGTGATGATGTGGCTGGGCATGGGGCCGAACAGCCGGCCCGGGGCTATGTTTTCCACCGAAAATTTCCGGCGCTTCGCCGAGATGGCCTGGGGCGGCGCTGTCGCGGCCGATTTCTCCACCTACGAAGGTAAAGCCCTGGCCGCTAAAAAAATCCAGGACCGCGTCTTCGCCAAGGAAAGCCTGGTCATCTGCGACCTCCGCTGGACGATGACCGAGACCGCCCGCATCCTTGGCACTACAGGCGATAACGTCATGGAAAGCCAGGTCTATTCGGCCGTTACCGGAAAGGAGACCGACGACGCGGGGCTGTACCGGCTGGGGGAGAGAATCTTCAACCTCCAGCGCGCCATCCTGCTCCGTGAAGGCAGACCGGGACGCGACGGCGACAGGTTGCTCGACTATTTTTTTACTGAACCTCTAAAAAAAGGCGAGCTATTTTTCGACGTGGATGCGCTGGCGCCGGGCAGAGACGGAGAAATCATTTCTAAAGTCGGCGCGGTCCTCGACAGGGAAAAGTTCGAAAATATGAAGACAGAGTATTACCGGCACCGCGGCTGGGACGCCGCCAGCGGGTTCCCCACCCGCACCACGCTCCGCAGCCTCGAGCTGGAGGATGTCGCCGCCGACCTGCAGAACCGGGGACTCGTGCATTAGATGGACGGCCGCGGGCCACGCCGGGACAGCCGTCGGCCTGGTCCACGCCCT
>Ga0154808_122_pt10 | contig 16051 bp, 19 predicted proteins | sample Rifle2008BG16ft_FD_105816 | JGI IMG/M metagenome (GOLD analysis project Ga0154808, IMG submission 105816) | Chloroflexi bacterium RBG_16_56_11 | reverse complement strand
TCCTTTACACGCCGGCCTCTGGTTACACTGGCGGCGATAGTTTCACTTACCGGGCCTATGACGGCCAGGCCTATTCGGGCGAGGCCGTGGTGTCCATCACGGTCACCGGAACTTCTTTGGTCACCTTTGGCCTGAGCAGTATTGAAGGCTCGGCCGATGAGAGTCCGAACTACCTCAATGCCATGAGGTTCCAGAACACGGCGGGCACGGGTAACCTGGTCAAGCTTGAAATACTCATCGATGATATTTCACCCACAGGTAACGTGAGGATGGGAATATATGCGGATAACAACGGCTCGCCGGGAAGCCGGCTGCTGGATGCGGGAGAGGTTAACGTGAGTAACGGGTGGGTAGGCAGCAGTGGACTCAACCTGCCGGTGACGCAGGGTACTTACTACTGGCTGGTATTCGTCCTGCAGAGCACGAACCGGGTCAGCGGCAGGACGGGACAGCCGGCGAACTCGCATCACTGGTACTATTATGCCTACAATGCCTTGCCTAGCCCCTACAATGTCAATGGCACTGACCATGGCTCGAGCGATGCTCAGTGGGCGATGCGGGCTACCGTGAGCGTTGGTCCATAAAACTGATACGGGCAAGCGGTATCCGTTTTTGGAGGATAAGCTGATAGGGTCTTCCTTTGCTATCCAGGTAGGATCTCGCAAGAGCCACCGGCGATATCCGGTTCGGGGCTAAGAACTGCCCGCGGTAATCATAGCGAGTTATTATCAGGCGACCGACAGTCTATCCCGGTTAAATTTTTAACGAATTAAGCGATAAGTGTCAAGCGGGTGGTGATGTAAATTTTACTCCCGGATAAAAAAATCAGGGTGTCGGTAGACCGGTATTTCGACCACCTGATTTCGTAAAAAGTTGTTTAACAAAAACGCGAAACTAGATTTGGTGAGCCGCGGAGGACTCGAACCTCCAACCTGATGATTAAGAGTCATCTGCTCTGCCAGTTGAGCTAGCGGCCCGTGTTCTCATTGTATCATCACCGGTCATGCCGGGGCAAGGAAAACGAAGCTGAAACATACGGGTCCGGAATAAAAAGTAGCTCTCCGTTTCGGGAGAGCTTGATGATGGAGCGTTAGAACCTGGCGTGGCGAGTTTTAAATGCCAGCCATCAGTTTTGCACGTTTTCCGTGAGGGTCACCTTGACTACCGGGGCCAGCAAATTGCCGTCCGGCGTCAGGATGTCCTTGGGCCTGGTGGCGTCTACCTCGGGGTGCCGTCGCCGGAACTCTTTCATGGCTTCGTCATGTTTGTTGAATGGTCCGCCTTCATTTTCAGCGCGGTTGTCAGGTTTATTGGGCTGGCTTTTTCTAATCCAGAGAATTATCATTCTCGTTATTACCTCCACCGGTGATCGGTAAGAATCCTCACCTAATTATTACTCGTGTATATCGGGGAATAAGTCTGGACAGTATTGCCGGGCACCCGCCTCAGCGTGTCGTTTATCCGCTGTCTTAAAATATCTCCCCCGAAGGGCTCGGTAAGGTAGCTGTCCGCGCAAAGATTAAGTCCCCTTACCGTGACCCCGTCAGTGCCCCAGGTGCTGAGCATCATGATGGGAGTCTGCGTCCATTGCCGGAGCTGTAGGCATGTCCCGATGCCGTCAAGGGTCGGCATGACGATATCAAGGATGATGAAATCGGGATTTTCGGCATCAAGCACTTGTCTGAGCTGTACCCCGCTGTGACGGGTATTAATGACCTCATAGCCGTCGGCGCCGAGCTCTCTTTGAAGGAAATTCATCAGTGCCTGGTCGCGGCTGACGTTGAGTATTTTAGTCTTAACCAGCATGTTGGCCTCCTGACAGGCTGTATCGATACTGGAATAAGACTAACATCCCGCCGGTAAACAGGGCATAAACGGCCGTGTTTCCAAGATAAATATCTTATTAACGATAAGACGCGGGACCAGGCCCAAAGGAAGCAAGCGTTTCCAGCGTAAAGGAGTTTGACATAATGTTGCTATTTAAACCAATGCAGGAAGTGGCAAAAAACCCGGAAAAGCGATGACTCAAGCGCGGAATTCAAACTTCTTTTCCGGATGTCCGGGTATACATCGTACCGTTGCCCGCCGTCCACCAGAAAATGGGGTGGTCTATCCAGTGGATGTAAAGAGGCAGGTGTTTCATACCTCCGGGTACGAAAATAAGGCAGGATTTATTAAGGACGTACCTTTCATCCTCCAGCCAGAGCTCAATCTCTCCACCAAGCTCCCGCGGCTTACCCGGGACCGTCCCCACAAACCCCAGTGTCTCATCAAAATCGTGCGTATGGGCTATTTCCATCTCCAGGTTACCGGAACCTTTCTTCGACCATAGCCAGACGCAGTTGGTGTAAAAAGCGCCTCTCGCCACCGAATCGTCCAGGGCGAACATCCACGTCGACTCCACATAGTTTCCGGCCCTGCGCTGCTTTTCGATCATTTCCGGGACAGGCAGGGGTCTTTCCATGGGTTTGACATCGGTCAAGATATATTTCGCGTATTTATTTTCAGCCAATTTGTTCTCCTTCAGAAATCTCAAACGCATTTCGCCGCAGGCGAAGGCCTTAGGCGGACCTTTTTTCCGTAGTTTTTCTCTTGCGGGGACGGCGCCCGGGTTTATAGACCCTGGTGAGCGAGACCTCCAAAAACACGAGAGGCCTTTCGACCTTTCTAAAGATAATAGGGCAGTGCTTGAGTCCTGCCGGGATGGCGACTACGGCCGGGGAAGTGATGACATGTTTTTCGCCGCCGAGGGTGAACTCAATCTCCGCGCCGAAATCGGTTATGTCCAGCGGGTTCCCGCCGATGAAGCACAGCATCTCCGTAAAATCGTGGGAGTGTGAAAAATCGAAAGACATTGGTTTGGAGACGCAGTGATAGCCCAGGCTGCAGTCCGCATCCAGCTCGCCATCGTGAGCGACGATTGATTTTCCGGTGTAGTGCGGGATTTCTTTGATAAGGTTCGTTAAAAAGTGTTTATCATATCTGGATTCGTACATGAGTGCAACCTCCGATTTGGTATTATGGACTTGTCTCTGCGAGTACGAAGATTCAACTGATTCTACTCTTAATCCGGCATTTGAATCAACACTATTGTTTTAGTCTGTGATATAATACCTGAAAAGCAGCGAAAATAATCGAGTAGTCTCCTCAGGTAACGGAGGGTGTAAAACAGCATGGTAAAAAGCTTTACAGCAAAATATACGAAAATCAGCTCCGGTTACATGGGACAGCTAGTGGAATGGCCTGAAGTAATAACTGAAGGGAAAGACATTGAAGAATGTAGGGAGATGCTCAGGGACGCCCTGAAAGAAATGATAAAAGCCTACAAACAACAAGGAAAAGAGATCCCTGCCGGTGGAGACTTACTCGAGCAGGTACTTGTAGAGGCATAATCTTGACTGTTAAACGCAGGGATTTACTAAAATACCTGGAGACCAATGGGTTTTATCTACTGCGTGAAGGTAAAAGGCACTCAATTTATACCAATGATATAAAAACACTGCCGATAAAAAGGCATCGCGTTTTTAACAGGATTACCGCCAACGAACTGTGTAAACAGGCAGGGTTAAGACCGAACTTTTAACTGAAGGCTTTTTTATACAAACCCTACCTCACCGTTGACAGGTGGTAGCCCACTCCCGGAATGGTCTGTATATATTTAGGACTCTTGGGGTCGGGCTCAAGCTTGCGGCGCAGCCTGCCGACGAAGACACGCAGGTATTCTTTCTCCGAAGAGTATTCGTTGCCCCAGACGCTCTGTAGAAGCATGCTGTGGGTGAGGACCTTGTCCGAGTTCACGGCCAGGTGTTGGAGCAGGGAGTACTCCGTGGGCGTGAGGGTTACCTCGTGTCCGTCTACGGTAACACGCCTTTTGGCGAAGTTGATTTCCAGTCCGTCAAAATTGAAATTGGACTGGGCCGGGGCCACCGCGGGGTCGCCGCGGTGCCGGAAAGCCGTCTTTATCCTGGCTATCAGCTCAGCGATTCCGAAGGGCTTGGTCAGGTAATCGTCGGCCCCCAGCTCCAGGCATTTCACCTTGTCTTTTTCATCACCGCGTGCGCTGAGGATAATTATGGGCACGCTGGACCATTCACGGATACGACGGCAAACTTCGACGCCGTCAACCCGCGGCATCATGAGGTCCAGAATAATAAGGTCGACGAAGTCCCGCTGTACCGCCTCTAGTGATTCCTCTCCGTCGGTCGCCGTGATGACTTCGTAGCCACGGGCCTTGAGATTGGTGCTGAGTAGCCTGAGTATGGCCGGGTCGTCATCGACAATGAGTATTTGTTTTTTCTCCATGTTAGCCCCCTTTAGTGCAGTGGCAGGCTGAAGCTGAATTTAGCGCCCTTGCCCGGTTCGCTTTCCACCCAGATGCGGCCGCCGTGCGTTTCCACGATGCCGCGGCAGATGGCCAGCCCCAGCCCGGTCCCCTTCCTCCGCCCGTTCTTGCGACCGTCTCCCTGGAAAAAGCGTTCGAAGATTTTCTGGTGCACGTCGGCGGGGATGCCGAATCCTTGATCACTAACGCTGACTATCAGCTCCGCGTCGTTGCTCTCCACCTTGATGGTGATGTCGGTGTTATCTTCGGAAAACTTCACGGCGTTATCAACGAGGTTGGTCAGTACCTCGCTGATGCGGCCTTCGTCCATTTTTACCTGGGGAATGTCGTCAGGGATTTCCAGCCGTAGATGGTGCTTAATAGTAAGGCTTTCCAGTCGGTCTCTTAAGGAACCGATGACCATCTCGATATTATGCGGGAATTTTTTAATTTCCAGGGCGTCCGCTTCCAGGCGTGACATCATGAGCAGGTCGTCCACGAGGCGGGTAAGCGTATCGGCGTCCTTGTCTATAGAAACGAGAAAGTCCCGCCGCGTTTGTTCGTCGAAGATGACGTCCGGCTGCAGCAGGCTATTGGCCGAGCCCTTGATGACCGCCAGGGGGGTGCGTAGCTCGTGAGAGACGTTAGCCAGGAACTCGGTGCGCATGGCGTCTAGCTCTTTCAGAGATTTGGCGCTGGAGGCCGCTTCGTAAAGCTGGGCGTTGCGTACGGCGATGGCTATCTCGCGTCCTATCCTGGTCAGGAGGTCGACGTTACCCTGGCTGAAGCAGTGCGTGAAGCTGGTAGCCACCCCCATCACGCCGATGTTCTCCGAGGGAACGGTCGTCAGGGGCACCCCCGCGAAAGACTGGTACCCTCCGGCGCAAAGGAAACCGAGGTCTGGTTCCGTATACCTCGATAGCTTCTCGATGACGGCAGGCCGGGCCTGAGTAAAAATACGCCCGATGGTGCCGCTGTCTTTGGCGGTCTCTTTCAGCATCGACTGGGCCAGCTTGCGGGAAAGCCCGCGGTGTCCCCGGAGCACCAGCCGGTCGTTATCGTTCAGGTAGATGAAACCGACCTCCAGGCCGGTGGACTGGGCGACCCTCTCCAGGGCGGCGTCCACAATCTGCTGCAGGTCGAGGGACTGCGAAACCGCCTGCGAGACACTGAGCAGGGTGTTGGCAATGCGGTTATGGCGCTCCAGCTCGTCCATGAGCTGGCGGTTTTCCAGGACCAGTCGCTGCTTTTCCAGGCCGCGGTCTATCACCGACATGAGGTTGTCAGGATCGAGAGGTTTTTCCAGGTAGGCGAAAGCTCCCCGATTCAGCGATTCGATAGCGTTCTGCACCGAAGAGTGGCCGGTGAGCATGATGGCGATTATGTCCGGGTGGATTTCCAGTATCCGGGTCAGGAGCTCCGTGCCGTTAGCGTCCGGCAGGCTTATGTCCAGGATGGTAGCGTGATAGAAACGCTCTTTGAACCGCGTCATCGCCTCCTGGGCGGAAGAGCAGGTCTTTGCCTCGTAGCCCTTTTTCGCCAGAATAAGGCTGACTATTTCCAGGAAGTCACGGTCGTCATCGACTACCAGGATGCTCTCGCTAGCCATCATTTCTCCGGCGGTGACGCGATTTCTTGCCTATCTGTTTCACGAGCTCGGCGGCCTCGGCGGGGTCGAAAGGCTTGTACAGGCAGGTCACGGCAGAGGCCGCCTGGGCTTTATCCAGGGCGTCTTTTACCTCGTTGCGAAAACCGGTCATCATAATCGTCATGATATCGGGATTGATATCTTTCAGCCTGAGGAAAGTCTCCAGCCCGTCGATATTCGGCAGCTTGACGTCGATAAAGGCTATCTGGCAGGACTTGCCCCGGGCGATGGCGACGGCGTCTTCCCCGCTGTAGGCGGTGAGCACTTCGTGACCCTGCTGATTGAAGACGCGTGTCAGGGTTTCGCAGATATCCGGGTCGTCATCCACGATAAGGATGGGCTGACATGACGCCAGCTCGTTGATGAGCTCCATCAGCCGGTCGATTTGTATCGGCTTGTTGATGACCTGGCGGACGCCTTCCTCGCGGGCGGTTTTTAGCAGTTTCTCGTCGGAGTACGCCGTCATCAGGATAACGAGGGCCCCGGGCTGCATTTCCTTGATTTTCCGCAGGGCTTCCACACCGTTCATCTCCGGCATGACGATGTCCATCAGAGTAATATCGAAGTTCTGCTCTTTAAATTTGGCCACGGCGGAAGCCCCGTTTTCCGCGGTCGCGACGTAATAGCCGCGCCTCTTGAAAATCATGGCGAAAGTCTCGAGTAAATCTGCATTATCGTCAACGACAAGGATGGTTGGTTCGTCAATCATTTATCTCCTTTTCTCGAGTGGAAGTTTTACGGTGAAGGTAGCCCCCTTGCCCAGCTGGCTGATGACCTCTATCTTGCCGCCGTTTTGCTCGATGAGTCTCTTGGAAATAGCCAGACCCAGACCGATGCCTTTGGGCTTGGTGGTAAAGAGAGGTTCGAATATCTTTTCCAGGTTTTCCGCGGGTATACCGCAGCCGGTATCGCTGAAGCGTACCCAGGCTACCTCTTCCTGGGAGCCGGTTTCCACGCCCAGCTCACCGTCTTTTCCGGTCATAGCCTGGATGGCGTTGGAGATGATGTTCGTAAAGACCCGGCTTATCTGCTCGGCGTCTGTCCTCACCGGGATGACGTGACCGTTCAGATTGGTCTTGAGTGTGACATTTTCCGGCATGGTCACCCATGACAGGCTCTCCCTGACCAGGGCGTTAACGTCTACCCTGACCTGCGTCGGCGGTCTGATGCGGGTAAAGTCAAGCAGGTCGGTAACGATTTTGTTAGCGATATCGATTTGTTTATCCAGGACCTTCAGGGTGTTCACGGCTTCCTCGTCCCCTTTGGCGGCCAGGGACATATTGAGCAGGTAAGCGCAGTTCCTGATGACATTAAGGGGATTGCGCAGCTCGTGGCCCACTCCGGAAGCCAGTTCCCCCACGGCCGCCAGTCTTTCCGAGCGAATGAGCTTCTCCTGGACCTGCTCCAGGTCTTTCGTCCTGTTTTCCACTTCTGTTTCCAGTTGTTCGTAGTAGACCCGGAGAGACTGCTCCAGCTCAAGCTGATGGATAGCCCCGCCGATTCTTTCTACCAGCGTCTTGGCCAGGTGAGTACGCTTTTTCAGGAAAGGATTATCACGCGTGGAGTATATCTCCACCACGCCGACCGTCTCGCCGCTGATGACCAGGTTTTCCGTTATTTTGCTCAGTGATTTCTGGAAGTTGGGGCTTTTAAAGACCTGGTCGCGGAAAGTGATCCTGACCATGGTCTCCTCTGTGGACAACATCGACTGAGGCACCAGGGCGACCACTCTGGTGAGGAAATCTTCGACAGAGGGGCTTTCTTCGGTAGCCTTGCCGATGTCGTAAAGGCATTTCATCTCCCTCATCCGCTGTCGCAATTGGTGCTCGTTCTTCTGGAGCATGGCGATTACCGCTCCCACGGCGCCAAGAATGATGACGAAGGCGGTGGGTTTGAAAAGGACGTTGGGATAGGTGTCCATGATGATGGCGTTAGGCAGCAGTATCAGCATGGAAACGAGGGATGCCATGATGGCCGGAATGACACCCAGGATGTACGCGGTGTAAACCACGGGCGCGAAGAAAACCAGTCCGAGTAAATCGATGCCGTAGATGTTATGGAAAGTGTTTAAAGAGTCTTTTAAAGAAGTCCAGCCGGCCAGCCCGCTGATAACCGGAAGATAGTAGACAATCGAACACAGTATCGTCACGGCGATGATGAACCGCAGGTGTTTGTTTATCCGCAGCTGTTTTTTAACATTTTTGGTATTCATTTTCAGCCTCCCCGATGTCCAGGGTTGCCTGCCGCTCTCCGGGCTAAGCCCGCGGGTCTGACCGTTGCCGACGATTACGATTTTTAAGCACGTGACACTATGGGCGACGTGCAAATTGCCCCGCGATTTCAGGCTACTACTGCCGTACCTTGAGAGCAACCATGATAACCCCCTATTTTATCGGGGGATTCCCCTATTGGAGAAAAACCCCCGTAGATTCAGCTTTTTTGCCACTCCTTGATTATCTGCTGTATCTCGTTCAAATCGTCCATCAGCTCCCGGGCGGTCACGTCAGGTAACGAGTTGATGAGGTTTGCCAGAGGATTTACCTCGGTCTCCTCGCTACTGAAGAGATTGCTCAGAGATTCATCGGCCGCGGACTTCGCCTCTTTCGCCGCGGCTGGCGGGGCAGACGCTCCTGCGGCTGGCGGGGCCGGTGTCCCTGCGGCTACCGGGGCCGATGCCCCTGAGGCTGGTGTCTCTGCTTTTACCTGTTTAACGGCCGGCTGGGCGGCATCGGGCGCCAGCTTGCTCATATCAACTACCTTGAGCTCCGGTTTGTTTTCAATGGCTGCTGTCGCGGCAGCGTCGAGCTCATCTGGAACATCGGCCAGCTTATCTTCCGGTGTGACCGATAGCTCTTCGATGGGGCCGTGCGGCCTGACCGGCGGAGCCTCACCTTTTCCGTTAGACACGAGTCCGTTCAGTTTCTGCGCTGTTTGTTCCAGGCCTTTCGTCCGGCTGTTTATCGCCTCTTTTATCTCCTCTATCGGGACGGCGGCGGTGCTGTCAGTTGCCGTTTTAGCGTCGCTTTTTCCCCTGGACTTATGCAAAGTCAGACCTTTGAGACTTTTAAAATGCATTGGCTACCTCCTCGGTTATTCATCGGCACCTATCGGAAATACCCCTCACGATAAGCCTTGGAGAGGATGGAATACACATCGTAAAAATTTGTTTTACCCTGCTCTTGCATACGCTTGAGAACATCCGCCCTTTGCTTGAGAATTTTGTAAATTTGCCGTCTTTTTTCCTCGGGCAAGCCGCGCCGCGGGGCGATCTTGTTTTCCAGCAAGTAGGAGTTCTGGAATCCGCGGAAAGTAAATGTGTCATCGAGGGGATTCCAGTTGAAAGACTCGATAAAGGAAAACGAGTCGGCCACGGAGTCATAACTGACGATTTCATTGATGCTGGTGAGGCGGCGGGCGAGCGAGCCGCTGGCCAGCCTGACCTGCTGGCAGATAACGACCACATTGAGGTTGTCCACGTAGGTCTTGGGCACATTGATGGGATTGCCGGTGACACGCTGGATGAGCTTTGAGACTGACGCAGCGTGGAAAGTGCTCATGGTGGCGTGGCCCGTCTGCATGGCCTGGAAGGCGATGGCGCCTTCGGCGCCGCGGATTTCACCGACGATGATGAGGTTGGGTCTTTGCCGCAGGGCGGCCTTGAGCAGGTCAAACATGGAGACTTCGGAAGATTCCCCCGACTTGCCGGAGCCGCGGGTAACCCCGCGTATCCAGTTATGGTGCGGCACCTGGACTTCCGGCGTGTCTTCGATGCTAACTATCTTGGATTCCGGCGGGATGAAAGTGGTCAGCGCGTTCATGAGGGTGGTCTTGCCGGAGGCGGTTTCGCCGGATACCCAGACGTTCATGCCTTCCTGGAGGATGATGGAGAGATAGGCCGCCATATCGTAGTTGAGGGCGCCGAACTGGATGAGCTCCAGTATGCTTAACGGGGTATCGCTGAATTTCCTGATGGTGAAGTTGCTGCCTCTCTTGGAGACATCGGTGCCGTAGACGATATTGATACGCGAGCCGTCCGGTAGGGTAGCGTCGACAACCGGTTCGCGGAAGGTCACCGGGTGCTTGATGTTTTCCGCCAGCTCGATGACGAATTTGTCCAGCGCCTCGTTGGTCTCGAAGCCAATGCTGGCCCTGAGTCCCCCGAAAATCTTGTGCTCGACGAAGATGTTGCCCAGGCCCGAGCAGGAAATGTCTTCGATATTGGGGTCCAGTATCATTGGGTCCAGGGCGCCCATGCCTTCGAGTTTACGCCTCAGCAGGTAACGCAGGGCGTTATACTGAAAGGCGGTGATATGCAGTTTTCCCTTGCTGCCGCCCGACTTGGCAGACGCCGGTTTCTTCTTTTTTTTTGCGGCTTTTTTCTCCGCTTTTTTGGCGTCTTCCACCTCGCCCTCTTTTTTTATTGCCTCTTTGGGCGGCGGGGCGGCCTTATGATTACCCACGATAATAATCCTGTCGACAATGCCCATGATTATTTCCAGGCGTTTCTTGGCGTCGTAGACGCCTTCCAGCTCTTTGACGTATTCCGCCAATCGTAGCTCAATCTCGTCGAGGGTGCTATCCTGCGCATTGATGAGGCTCGGTTCCACGGCTACATAGTAGTCCCGGATGTCCTCCAGATTTGCCAGGACGTGGACAAACACCCCGTTTCCCACTTTGTATATAAGGTTGGGATTTTTGGTGCCTTTAAGACTCCGCGTGACTTTTTCATAGTATTGCGGGAGGCCTGTCTTTTCGGGAAGCATACGGAGGTATTGAAGCAGGTGGGGATTTTCCGGGCAAACTTTTTGCAGCTCCGGGGATAACCTGGTAAAAATGGGACACGCCGTAATCTCGCTCCCGCATTCCTTCCCGCAGTCCCCGGGACAGGCCTTTATTTCGAACGGAAGACGAAGCATCTCATCTCCTAGACCTTAGCCTTGGCCAGCGGGATAATCCGCATGCCGAGCTTGGGTTCGATATTGAAGCTGACGACGTCACCGGTAGGACGCTCGGCGCCGCGTACTTTGAGGACCTCCAGGATTTTTATCATGCTATCGCCTATTTGCTCGAGCCGTAGCTTGAAGCGGGCATCGCACAGCGAGCGGGTACGGGCGAGCATATCTTCTTCAAACGCGTAGGAATGAGCTACCACGATAATCGTCCGCCCCTCGTCAGCCAGCCCTTTGCACCGGGAAAAGAAGTCGATAATAGCCACGGGACTGCTGTGGGCGACGAGCAGGGTAATGGAGTCGATGATTACCAGTTTAAAATCCTGTGGCTGGCGCGAGAAATGGTGGGTGAGGACGTGGAAAGGCTTTTGGCCGCCCTGCATGCTATTATGGAAGGTCAGCGGGAAAATGCGCAGCCGGTCCGCCAGAAAATGGTCGAGAACGTTCATCGCCAGCGATTCCATCTGGCTTATCAGACTCCGGACGCTATTTTCCGTGGTGTAATATGCCACGGATATCTGGCCGTTGACCAGGGTGCCGTTGGTGAGGTGCTGGCACATCACGCTTTTACCGGCGTCCGAGTGTCCTTCAATAAGACATAAAGAACCGAGGGGAATGCCACCTCCCAGCTTTTCATCGACTTCCGGTACGCCGGTTACGATAAACTCTTTCTTTTTATCCTTGGCCATAGTCGGTCACCTTTCTGGTCGCGCCGTTGTTTACAGCGCCATTATGTCGGTACATTGCTATCGGTCTCGGGGGTAAGGTCGAGGCAAAACTCCTGGCTTTTACCGTCGCCGGTGGGTAGCACCAGCTTCAGCTTTATCTGTTTTTCCCTCGACTTGTCTACCTCGATAATATCGTCTTCAGCCGGCTGGGCCTTTTCGCCCGCTTCCGACAGATTCGGTATCCAGGGGAACCGGGGGGCATCGCCGCCCAAGAGGATGCCATGCAGGGACAGCATCGCCTGGCTCCAAATCTCGGCGTAGCTCGACGATTCGGACCGGTTCTCGGTCATCTCAGCCAGGTGAATGATGACCTCTTTCAGCTCCGGTGAAAGGTGCCCGCTGAGACCGTATACCTCCAGAAATACGGGTATCTGCTCCCGGCCGATGTCTTTCTTGACCGCGGCGACCCAGTTCAGCAGGTTCGCCAGCGTGTTAACTTTCGGGATTCCGGCGTTGACGTAGGGAGCGGTGTTATCGTAGTCCATAGGCTTATCCTCCATCTCAGGCGCGGCCGCGGCGCCTTCTTCCTCTTCGAACGCAGCGCCAGGTTCTTCTTCGTCGATGTCCTCAGGGACAAACGCTTCTTCCGGGGTGCTCTCGTTGACTTCTTCAAGATTTTGGGCTTCATCCTCTTGAGTGTCCCCGGTAGGCTGCTCTGTTTGGGAGACCGGCTCTCCGGCGTCTTCGACAGTCTGCTCTTCTTCCATCTCGGTCAGCTCGTCATGGGACTCATCGGCCGCCTGATTTTGGGGAGGCGCCGTGAGGTTACCTTTCAAGGTAATTTTCTGTTCACCGTCGCCCCCGAGGGCGGCCAGAATGGTGGAGAACTCTGACGAGGGCAATTCCATGTTAAGCAGATAGTCCCTGACGCTGGCGAGTGACTGCTTCAGCTCTCCCTTCAACAGCTTGATTTCTTCCTGGAGGGTCTCGAGCTTTTTGTCGCCTTCCATACCTGTTTACCCCCTTTCCGCCTTGAGCTCTTCACGCAGCCTCTCCTTGTCCAGGTCGTTCGGTATCGGCGACTGCGCTTCCATTAAATAAGTGCGTATGTCGTAAAGTATTTCTTTCAGCTCATCCCTGATTTCCTTGAACTCGGCCTCAATGGAATCCAGGTTTGTCTCTTTGTCCATGTTACCTCCTTAAATCTGGGAAACGGATGTAAAAAGGGTTGCGGCCATCTTCGGCAGGACAAGCAGGCAAATACCTGAAATTCCGGAGGTAATTGCCAGGTTATCCAGGATTTTATACTTGCTGCCTCCTGCTGCCAGCGCCGGGACGATGGCATTAGCCACGGTGAAAATCAGCACCAGGGGCAGGACCAAGGTGTGCATCATATCTAACCCGGTCAGGTTGAAGCTGGACAGAGAAGTTAAAGTGGGTGTCCCGGACACGCTTGGCATAGTGTCTTGCGCCTTGCCCAGCATGCCGCCGAAGGCCACGATTACCTCGGTGATAAAAATGAGGATGACAACTACGGCCGTGTGCATGGTCATACACAACCAGCGGAAAGGACCGGCAACCGTCCTTCGCCTAGCCCGGAGCAGGGCGACCTGGTTGGCGAAGGCCGCGGCGTGCTGGCCGGCCTGGCCGGCGGAGCCGCCCACTTCGATGGCGTCGTAAAACATGCCGACGCTGCGGTTAGCCAGCTCGCTGCCGGTCTCGTCAATGAATTTACGCCACGATAGCTTCGACTTGATGCCGGCCGTGAGCCTGGTGTGGAGGTTCTTGACCGAGATTCTCAGGACATTGATGGCATCGAGGTCGAGGCGGGACAGCGCGGAGTTCACCGTTGTCCCCAGGGCCGTGCAGACACCGCCAAGTGAACGTAAAAACGTCCCCACCTCGCTGTCTCGTTTAGCAATCTTGCGGTCGTCCCGGGCCATGATAAACCCGACCGGGAAGATAGTGACGGCGATAACCACCAGCGCCAGCCCCAGGTTCTGCCCGGTGAGAAGAAAGAACGCGCTGATGACTACGGCCGCCGGCAGGACGAATTTAAATAGCTTGGTGCCGAGCTTTTGCTCATCGGAGCCCGGCCAGCGCAGGACAGTCGGCTCTTTGGGGGAGACCAGCCATATCAGCCAGACGCCGACGGACGTGGTGGCGACGGCAATACCGGCCATGGCGATAATCAGTCTGGTCTCGATTTTCCATATCATGGTGGAGACGATGCCGATAACCACGACCAGCACCGCTGACAGGATGAGGGACACGTAAGCGTCGGTCCACATCTTGAGGGCTTCGAGGCTCCGGCCGTATTCGTTTTCAAAATCCTCGGCGCGCGCGCGCGCCTCCCTTGTCAAAAAGTCGGCCTCGGGCTCTCCCGATATAAGCGAGCTGGAGAAACGCAGGAGGAGTCCTTTCATCTCTTCTTCCTGGAGCGGTTCACCCACAGCGCGGCAGGCCCGGGCGTAGTCATACTTCAACCGCGTGCGGGCAAGCTCGACCCTTTTGAAATATTCCGCGGCCGAACATTGCAGTTCGGCGGCGTGCTGGAAAATCTGGTCCCGCGGGACACCGGATACAGCGATGGTAGACATGTAGGAGAGCTGGTAAAAAAGGTCGAAGTTCATCATGCGATTTTTACGGTTTTTCGGCGTTCCGTCTCGTTTGAACATCCTGGTTTTTATCGTGTCTAAAAGTTTAATAGGCATCAGGGTTCAATCCTCGTCTGTTCGTTAACGCTCAGGGCGATATCATCCGTTCTCAACTGCATATAGCCGGCGTCACCAGCGGGTCCCAGATCGGTAGCGCCGTAATAAACGATTTCAAGGTAGTCATTCACGTCGACCACCGTATAGCCGGGGAAAGCAAAGTTGGCACTTTTCGTTAACCAGGTACCTTCCTCGCTCTTATCGACATAGGCACTGGCGGCGCCGGTGGCGATAGTTGTCCTGATACTCCCATCGGCCTGGCGTACCAGGATATCGATATTGAAGTAAACGTCACCGTCTTTCCGGGGAAATTGGCCCCCGCCGGTTACCAGGCACCGGTAGTACACCGTCCAGGTGGCCGCCGGGATTTCATCGATACCGATTAGAGGGTAGAGATACCGCGCCGGACGGGACGGCTGGTTTTCGTTCAACAGGATTTTCCGGCCACCCTCATTTCTAATAAAATCTTCCCGGAAAGTAGTCCCGGCGCTATCCGCGGGCGTGTTCTCGACAAGCTCGTAATAGTTAGTACTGGCAATGGTCGTGTTTTCCGTGTGGGGAGTCAGCACTGCGTTACCGGGACTGGAAAAATCGATTGAGTCGAAGACCCCGTTCGGAGTGACGATAGTGATATTCCCGGGCCAGCCAGTCCCGGGAGATGGGTTCAGTCCTGCCAAGGCCACCAGCTCTTCCTGCGGATTCAGAATATCCGGCTCGAAGAAGTCTACCGGACCATTGAGGCCGATTCTCGCTTTCTGCCACTCGTTATCCCCCAGCGCCCCCGTGGTGTAAGGCAGCCATTCGGTGCGGCTTACACTGCCAGCATCGAAGTAATGGACAATAAAGTCCCACTTATCGAAGCCGGCCAGCCTGGTCTGGCCGGTATTCCTGACGGTCACGCGTAATAAGTCCGACCAGGCGAGATGCGTTGCCCGGACGGCTTCGAGATGAGTCCTGGTCATTTCACCCTCTCTGAGGCTGATTTGCTCTATGCTGAGGGAGGTGACATCCGCTGAGGTGATGATTCCCTGCGATAGTGTCATCCCTCCCACGACAATCATGGCCATACATATAATGGAGACAAGGATCGTCGCCATGTAAATAGCTCCTTAGTAACGGGTCAAAGGCCTTCCCTTTCCTTTCTTTCATTTGCCTGACCGGGTTCACGGCGAGAAATAAGTAGAGCAGGTAATCCCGCTGGGCGTCGCCACGACGGCCAGGTTGGTTGTGTTAGCGCCTACCGGGGGATTGAGTTGCGCTCTTATCATCATCTGCTCCCCCGGGTTGAGAACATTAGGCTCGAACAATTCGGCGCCGCCATTCAAATGTATCCAGGCAATCTCCCACTCATTGTCATCCAGCGTACCGTCGGTGTAGGGGAGCCACTTGATGTGGTAGGTGCCGGTTCCGTCGTAATAGTGGGCGATAAGGTCCCATTTATCGAAATCGGCCAGCTTCGTCTGGCCGTCATTATCCAGGATGATTTCGACTTTATCGGCCGAGGGCTGGGTAGCGCTGAACGGGGTCAGCAGCGTCCGTATCAGCGTCTCATCTCTCTGTCCCATTTCCTCCAGCCCGGTAGTGCTGGCATCGACCGAGGTCATGAATCCCTGGGCCATCGTCATCCCGCCGAATACGATCAACGCGATACAAATTAATGAGACAATCACCGTCTCCATGGTCTACCCTTTACATGCTGAAGTAGTATTCATCGTTTATCCCGTTCGGAATAATCAGCTTGACAAAATAGG
>Ga0154808_123_pt1 | contig 16066 bp, 15 predicted proteins | sample Rifle2008BG16ft_FD_105816 | JGI IMG/M metagenome (GOLD analysis project Ga0154808, IMG submission 105816) | Chloroflexi bacterium RBG_16_56_11 | reverse complement strand
GTCGCCGTGGACGCCGCCCGCGTCGCCGCCAGGTTGGGAGAAGCCGTCTATGCGCAACTGCCTTCCGGGGAGCTCGTGACCGCGACCGATGCCGCACGCTACGCCCTGCGCCTGGGGGTGAGGGAAGTGCACATGGTCTACCGGGGCACGCGTGAAGAGATGCGCGCCTCGCAGGAGGAGCTTGATGGGGCCCTGGAAGAAGGCACTATCCTCCATACCGGCACCGTCCCGAATCGGATTCTCGGCAAAGACGGGCGGGTCACCGGCCTGGAAATCATGGCCACGCGCTCCCGTTACGACGCCTCCGGACGGAGGTCTCTGGAGACGGTGCCTGGGACAGAATCCATAATAGACTGCACCTCCGTCATCATGGCTATCGGCCAGGAGAGCGATTTGAGCTTCATCCGTCCGGGAGACGGAATCGATATTTCGCCGCGAAGGACGATTGTGGCGGACGATGAGACACTGGCCACGACCCGGCCCGGCGTCTACGCCGGCGGCGACGTCGTCTTCGGACCGCGGACGCTTATCGAGGCGGTTGCCGACGGCCATAAGGCCGCCAGGGCCATGGACAGCTTCATCAAGAGGGAGCGACATCATGTAGTGGTGCGGGCGCAAATGACCCCGGTATCGTCCGGTGACCTGCCCGGGCCCGTGTCTCGCCAGGTCCAGCGGCAGGACCCCGGGAAAATCGCCCTCGACCGCCGGACCGGTATTGCCGAGGTGGAGATGGCCTATGATGCCGCTACCGCCCGGGAGCAGGCCGGGCGATGCCTCAAATGCCACATCCAGACGGTCTTCGACGGTGATAAGTGCATTTTATGCGGGGGCTGTGTCGATGTCTGCCCCTGGGATTGTTTAAAAATGGTCGGCCTGGGCAGCATCTCCGGCGACCGGAGAGTCGAAGAGGTGGTTCGTGCCCGTTACGGCCGGCCGCTTGATGAATTTCAGGAAAGTCCGGCCACACAGCAGGCGGGAACGGCCATGCTCAAGGATGAAACACGGTGTACGCGCTGCGGCCTCTGCGCCGCGCGTTGTCCTACCGGGGCCATTACCATGGAAGCCTTTTCATTTGAAGAATTGGTCGTCCGTGACTCGGGAGGTAATGAGACATGACGACCGGAAACGGCTCTATAGCTGACTTCATTACCCGCAACCGTATTTGGCGGTCGATTTTCCGCCAGGGTTACCCCGATAACGATGAAAACCGGGCCAAGGCCATCGTGAACAGCTGGTTCCTGCATATCCACCCGGTCAAGGTCAAGGTGCACTCCCTCAAGTTGACCTATACCTGGGGTCTTGGAATCATTTCTTTTGTTTTGTTTTTAATTCTGATAGTCACCGGGGCCTGGTTGATGTTCTTCTACGTCCCGTCCGTCCAGAGCGCCTATACCGATGTTCAAAACCTGGAAACGGCGGTGACCTTCGGCGCCCTGATGAGAAGCCTGCACCGCTGGTCGGCGCATTTGATGGTGGTGGTGGTCTTCTTGCACATGTGCCGCGTATTTTTTACCGGAGCCTATAAACACCCGCGGGAGTTCAACTGGGTCATCGGGGTTTTACTCTGGGTGGTGACGATGGTGCTGAGTTTTACCGGCTATCTGCTCCCCTGGGACCAGCTTTCCTACTGGGCCGTAACCGTCAGCACCAATATCGTCGGCTCGTTCCCGCTTATCGGCGAACCATTACGCCGGCTTTTGCTGGGGGCGGCGGAAGCCGGCCAGCCGGCGCTGGTACGCTTCTACGCTCTCCATATCATCGTCCTGCCGGCTATCATGGTAATTTTAATCGGCATCCATTTCTGGAGAATAAGAAAAGACGGCGGACTGTCCAGTCCCGCCGAAGCCTCGGAAAACGGTAATGACAAACAATAACGTTCCGGTTCAGGAGATATTTCCCCGCGACCCTTCCCGGACCTATGGGCTCATGGAGCTGGTCAAGGGGACCAGTCCCATGGTGGACAAGGGGCCGGAAGACACCGTGATGTCCTGGCCGAACCTGCTGGTGCTGGAGTTGCTGGCTGCGCTGGGGACCACCGTGGTTTTATTGCTCTGGTCGGCGTTTGTGAAGGCCCCGCTGCGGGAGCTGGCCAATCCTAACGTGACCGAGAACCCGGCCAAGGCAGCCTGGTACTTCCTCAGTCTCCAGGAGTTGCTCCTCCACATGCACCCGGTGCTGGCCGGACTGGTGATGCCGGGACTGGTAATCGTTCTCCTGATGGCGATTCCCTACATCGACCGTAGCAAAAAGGACGTGGGAAAATGGTTCGCCTCGAAGAAAGGGCGGAAAATCGCTTTCTGGTCAGGTGTCTACACCTTCGCCTGTCTCATTGGTCTAGTCCTCTTCGACGAGTTCATCCGGGTCAGGTCGATAGTCAGCCAACCGGAAGCGGTTCCGGGCTGGATTATCCCCGTTTTCGTCAACGCCGGGCTTATCCTGTTACTCTATCGCGCCATCCGCCGCTGGCGGCCGTCCCGGCGCGAGGTGCTCGTCGGTCTTTTCACGGCGTTTACGGTAACTTACTTTACGCTGACTATCGTGGGGGTTTTCTTCCGGGGCCTGGGTATGCATCTGGTCTGGCCGTGGGACCTGCCGCCGGGGGCGCTGCCTTTCTGATTGCGGATCAAAGTAAACTGACGGGGCTACAGGACGATAGATGGAAGACAATAATAGTCACGGGAACAGCGAAAACGATAGAGAAGAGGGCATCAGCCGCCGACGATTCATCAGCCGCCTCTGGTGGGCGGCGGCGGGCGTGGTGGGGATTGAAATTATCGGCGGACTGGTGGCGTCGCTGCAGCCCCGTGTCAGCGCCGGGAGTTTCGGGGGCAAGATAAAAGTCGCCACGGTGGCGGAAGCCAGGGCCATGCCGGTGGGCACGGTAACGTATTTCCCGGAGCAGCGTTTTTATCTCTCTCGCGTCGAGTCCGGTTTCCTCGCCCTTTACCGCAAGTGCACCCATGTCGGGTGCGTGGTACCTTGGCAGCCGGACGACCCGAGTGAGGATGGTCTGGCTCCGAAAGGACGGTTCAACTGCCCCTGTCACGGCGGCATCTTCGATCGCTACGGTATCGTTCACAGCGGTCCCCCGCCGCGGCCCCTGGATATTTTCCCTATTTCAATCGAAGACGCAGAACTGGTGGTCGATACCGGTAATACCATCGAGCGCACCGGCTTTGAACAGTCTCAGGTAACCGAGGTTTGAGAAATTGCAGACTAAATTAATCATCGGTCTCGCGTTAACACTGGTGGTCCTTATATTTATCCCCGTTTACTGGGCGACGGAGTCCGGGAGACAGGCAAGAGCGGCAGAGTGGATAAAAACCGAATCAGCCGGGCGGGGCGCCGGGACATATGCCCTCCAGTGTATCTCCTGCCACGGCCAGCGTGCTGCCGGCGGCATCGGGCCGGCCCTCAGAGGCAGCCAGTTGGATGACGCCGCCCTGGCCAGGATAATTTCACGCGGTATCGCCGGAACCATCATGCCGGCCTTCGGTGAAAATAACGGCGGTGTTTTGACAGAGCGTCAGATTACCGACCTGGTCACCTATTTAAAAAACGTGGACATCGTCCCGGGAGACGCGGAGACTCCGCAAAATTTTATTCCAGAGAACCGCGCTTCTCTCTCCGATGGCGCGGCTGACAGCAGCGTGGGGAAGACGATTTTTGAAAGCAAATGCAACGCCTGCCACAGCCTCGGCGGCGGCCGCCGCATCGGGCCCGACCTGAAAGATGTGACCCTGAAGCGGGACGAGGCGTGGCTGCTCCAGAAAATCGCCTCTCCCGATAAGCTTGACCCTGAAGAAGATGCCATTACGCGGGAGCTGGTTGCCGAATATGGTCTTTCGATGCCCGACCTGGGCCTCTCGGAACAGGAGGCAGCCGAGGTTATTGCATACATCAGGGGCGCTGAAGCCCCTCCGGCGAGCACTCCCCCATTAATTACGACTCCACCGCCTGTGGAGACATTACCGGCCATCACCGGCGATGCAGATATCGGGCGGGATATTTTCACCGGCAAGGTCCCTCTCGAGAACGGGGGCGGCGCCTGCATTTCCTGCCATAATATCGCCGGTGCCGGGGCCCTCGGCGGCGGGACCCTGGCCAAGGATATGACTGATGCCTACTCCAGGTTGGGGGAGGCAGGCCTCACCGCCATCATCAAGACGGCTCCTTTCCCCATCATGAAGGAGATATACGGCGAACAACCCCTGACCGACGCGGAGGTTGCCCACCTGGTTGTCTACCTGGGGGAAGTCGACCGGGCTGAAAAAAAGGCGGTGGGACCAGGTATCATGGTCACCGTGAGCATCGCCGGTTTTCTTGTTGTCCTTTTAGTCCTCCAGTTCGTCTGGAGGCAGCGGCTCGGGGGGGTACGCCGTAATCTGGTTAAAGGAGGCTCCAGATGAGTTGGATTCAGGATATTGTCAATCCCCGGCAACGCAGCTGGGAGGACTTTTACCGTAACCGCTGGGAGTATGATAAGGCCGTCCGCAGCAATCACGGAGTGAACTGCACGGGCAGTTGCTCCTGGATGGTGTACGTGAAAAACGGCATCGTCACCTGGGAGACGCAGGCGCTGGACTATCCCGACTTCGATAAAAACATGCCCCCCTACGAGCCGCGCGGCTGTCAGCGAGGTATTTCCTTTTCCTGGTATATCTACAGTCCCCTGAGGGTGAAATATCCCTACATCCGGGGTGTGCTGGCCGATCTCTGGCGCAACGCCAGGAAATACGCCATCGACCCCGTTGATGCCTGGGCGCGGGTAATGGAAGACGAAGCTGCCCGGGAGAAAATTCAAAAGGCCCGGGGTAAAGGTGGTTTCCGCCGCACTACCTGGGATGAGGTCCGTGAGATTATCGCGGCGTCTATGATTTACACCGCCAAAAAATACGGGCCTGACCGCGTCGTCGGTTTTTCCCCCATTCCCGCCATGTCTTACCTGAGCTATGCCGGCGGCTCACGGCTGTTGCAGCTCTTCGGCGGGGTTAACCTGAGCTTTTATGACTGGTACAGTGATCTCCCCCCGGCGTCTCCGGAGATGTGGGGGGAGCAGACTGATGTCCAGGAAAGCGCTGACTGGTATAACGCTAAATACATCGTGGCGATGGGCTCCAACCTGAACATGACCCGCACCCCGGATGTCCACTTCGTGGCGGAGGGCAGATATGCCGGGGCCAAATTCACCGTCCTGTCCCCTGATTTCAGCCAGGTTGCCAAGTACGCCGACTGGTGGCTGCCGGTAAAGGCCGGGCAGGACGGCGCTTTCTGGATGGCCGTCAACCATGTCATCTTAAAAGAGTTTTATGCCGACCGCCCGGTACCATTCTTTACCGATTATCTGAAGAAGTTTACCGATTCTCCTTTCCTGGTGGCCCTGGAGAAAACTGACCGGGGATACCGCGCCAGGCGTTTCGTGCGGGCCAACGCAACCGACCGCTACCGGGACGTGGAAAACGGCGACTGGAAATTCCTGGTCTGGGATGATAAGTCCGGCGCGGCCAGGATGCCCGGCGGCGCCATGGGTGACCGCTGGGCCAAGCAGGACCGGGGAAAATGGAACCTCCGGATGCTGGACGGACGCGATGGCGCCGAGCTGGACCCGGTACTTACCTTTATCAGCGAGCGGGACGATGTGGTGCCGGTCGAGTTCGAGGATTTTGAAAGCCGCTCCAGCTCTCTTCGCGGCGTACCGGTTAAATATCTGGAGACGGAGGCAGGACGGGTCCCTGTCACTACCGTCTTCGACCTGCTCATGGCACGGTTCGGGGTAGCCCGTGGTTTATCCGGGGACTATCCTGCCGACTATGAAGACAGCAAGTCCTATACCCCGGCCTGGCAGGAGAAATTGACCGGTATTGATCGCCAGACCCTGGTCAAGTTTGCCCGTGAGTTCGCCGGCACAGCGGAAAACACCGGAGGCAGGTGTACCGTTATCATCGGGGCCGGCGTCAATCACTGGTACCACAATAACCTCATGTACCGCGCGGCGATTACCGGCCTGATGCTCACCGGCAGTATCGGCAGGAACGGCGGCGGCCTGGCACATTACGTGGGCCAGGAAAAGCTGGCGGCCATCGCCCCCTGGGCGTCCATCGCCTTCGCTACCGATTGGGCCGGGCCGCCACGGCTGCAGAATAGCCCTTCATTCTACTACGTTCATACCGACCAGTGGCGTTACGAGGGGAGCTTCGGCGACTATAATCCCCCTTCTGGGGACGGTCTGGCACAAGGCCATACCATGGATATGCAAGCCCGGGCGGTGCACCTCGGGTGGCTGCCTTTCTTTCCCCAGTTCAACAAGAACCCCTTCGCCCTAGTCGAAGCGGCCAAAAAGGCCGGCGCCATCTCTGACGAAGAAATTATCCAATGGGTGGTGGCCCGGCTCAAAGATGGCAACGTCCGGTTCGCTATCGACGATCCGGATGGTCCCGAAAACTGGCCCCGGGTCTGGCTGGTCTGGCGCGGCAACGCCCTGATGTCCAGCGCCAAAGGACACGAATATTTCCTCCGGCATTTCCTGGGCACGGACAGCACCGTCAACGCTGAAGAGGTGGCCGCGGGGACGGTCAAGGACGTTAAGTGGCGGCCGGAGGCGCCTGTCGGGAAGCTCGACCTCGTCGTCGATGTCAATTTCCGCATGGACACCACCGCCCTATTTTCGGACATTGTCCTGCCCACCGCCACCTGGTACGAAAAAGATGATCTCTCCTCCACCGATCTCCACACCTATATCCACCCGCTTTCCCGGGCCGTGCCGCCCTGCTGGGAATCGAAAAGCGACTGGGATATCTTCAAGTCGATTGCCCGGAAGGTCAGCGAGCTGGCGCCCCCGCACTTCCCCGGGCCGGTCAAGGAAATCGTCTGCCAGCCTCTCCAGCACGATAGTGCCGATGAGATAGCCCAGGCGCATATCCGCGACTGGACCCGGGGGGAATATGAGCCGGTCCCCGGCAAGACCATGCCCCATCTGAGGCTCGTGGAAAGGAATTACCGCGACCTGTACCAGCGTTTCATCTCCTTCGGGCCGCTGGCCCGGCAAAACGGAATCGGGGCGCACGGCGTAAAATGGGACATCCAGGAGTTTTACGACCAGCTGCTGGAGAGCCATCCGCGTCAGTCCTGGAGCGGCCGGCAATATCCCTCGCTCGCCGAAGCCCGCGAGGCCGCTGATGTTATTCTTCACCTTGCCCCGGAGACCAATGGCGAAGTCGCCCGGAAGGCCTTCCAGGAGTATGAGAAGCTGGTGGGCGTGCCCCTGGCTGACCTGGCCGACGGCGGTCGTGGAATGACTTCAAAGTTCATGGACCTTCAGGCCCAGCCGGCCCGTTTGCTCACCAGCCCATGCTGGTCCGGCATCATCAATAACGGCCGGGCCTACTCGCCTTTCTGTATCAACACCGAGCGGCTGGTACCCTGGCGCACCCTTACCGGGCGCCAGCAGCTTTATCTCGACCACGAGCTTTATCTGGCTTTTGGTGAGAACCTGCCCGCTTACAAGCCCAATCCCGGACCGCAGGACTTCGGCGACTTTACCCGGACCAGACCGGAAGGCAAAAGTATCATGCTTAACTACCTGACGCCCCACGGCAAGTGGCATATTCATTCTACCTACGGGGACACCGAGCTGATGCAGACACTTTCCCGCGGCGGCGAACCTTTCTGGATAAGCGAGGAGGACGCCCGTAAAATAGGCGTCATCGATAACGACTGGGTGGAAGTCTATAACGACCACGGCGTCGTGGTGGCCCGGGCGGTGGTCAGCGTCCGTATTCCCACCGGGACATGTGTCTTTTACCATTCCCCGGAGCGGACCATTTCCGTCCCCCGCTCGCCCCTGCGCGGCAATCAGCGGGCTGGCGGCCACAACAGCCTGACCCGCGTGCGGCTCAAGCCGGTGCTGATGGCCGGCGGCTACGGGCAGTTTACGTATTCTTTTAACTACTGGGGGCCCACCGGGGTGAACCGGGATACTTATATCCTGGTGCGGAAACTGGAAGGCGAACCGGTCTGGTAAAGGAGTCTATCATGGATGTCAGAGCTCAACTAGCGTCCGTCTTTCACCTGGATAAGTGCATCGGCTGCCATACCTGCAGCCTGGCCTGTAATAACCTGTGGACATCCCGTGAAGGCACGGAATACATGTGGTGGAACAATGTCGAGACCAAGCCCGGGACGGGGTACCCGACCCTCTGGGAAGACCAGGGTAAATACCGGGGCGGCTGGGAGCTGAGGGGTAACTCCCTGGTGCCGCGTACCGGGCGCCGGCTGGGTATACTGAGCAATATGTTCTTCAACCCGGCTTTACCCACGATGGACGACTATTATGAGCCATGGACATATGACTACGAGCATCTTTTCACGGCGCCGCCCGGTGATACGCCACCGACCGCCCGACCGGTTTCCAAGATAACCGGTCACTACCTCGATGTCGAGGCCGGACCTAACTGGGACGATGACCTCAGCGGATCGCCCATCTACGCAAAAAACGACGTCAACCTGGCCAGCCTGACCCCCGCCGAGCAGGAGGCGATGTTCCGTATCGAGCAGATGGTATTTTTCTATATCCCTCGCATCTGTAACCACTGTCTGAACCCGGCCTGCCTGGCGGTCTGTCCCAGCGGTGCTATCTACAAGCGCGGCGAGGACGGCATCGTCCTGGTCAACCAGGAGAAATGCCGGGGCTGGCGCTTCTGCGTCAGCGGCTGCCCCTATAAAAAAACGTACTATAACTGGAAAACGGGCAAGGCGGAAAAATGCATCCTCTGCTACCCCCGGCTGGAGACCGGCCAGGCCCCCGCCTGCTTCCATACCTGCGTCGGTAGAATCCGCTACACCGGCCTGCTCCTGTATGACGCCGAACGCATCGAGGCGATGGCCAAGGCGCCCGACACGGAACTAGTCGAGGCGCAGCGACGCCTTATCCTTGATCCCGCTGACCCGGAGGTAGCCGCCGCCGCCCGCAGGAGCGGCATGAGTGATGAATGGCTGGCTGCCGCCGGGAGCTCACCGGTCTACCGGTTCGTCAAGGAATGGGGGCTGGCCCTGCCGCTCCACCCGGAGTTCCGTACCCTCCCCATGTTGTTCTACGTGCCCCCTCTCCTGCCGGTGGCCGCCTCGAACAAGACCGGGAGCTATGACCTGACCGAAAGCGGCTTCTTCGGGAATACCGGCAACACCCGCGCTCCGCTGCGTTATTTATCGGCTCTTTTTTCCGGCGGCAATACCGGTATTGTCACCGATGCCCTCGCCCGACTCTGGGCGGTACGCAGCTACGCACAGGCCCGCTCGGCGGGGAACATCAGCGAGAGCCAGGCCGGAGACCTCTTAAAAAAATCCGGCCTGACCGCCGAGACTGCCGGCCAGATCGCCGCTTTAACATCGCTGCCTCGCTTTAATGACAGGTTTGTGATTCCTCCGTACCGCCGCGAGGTTGATATCCAGGAGACGGTAAACCCCCAGAAACACCAGGGTCAGACCGGTTTCGGGTTCAGCCGCACGCCGGGGAGGGGACTATGATTTTCACAGAAGAAACGCGGCAAATCTGCCGGCTTTTTGGCGACCTCCTGGACTATCCGGGCGAAGGGTTAGCGGCAGCGGCGGAGGACTGCGCCGGAAGAATGAAGGCCCACTTCAACGGCGCTTCCGACCGGGTCCGGGCGTTCGCCGATTTCGTCGGAAGCCAGCCGCCGGGGACGATGGAAGAGCTCTATACCCGGACCTTCGACATGACGCCCGCGAATACTCTGTATATCGGCTATCACGTCTTTGGCGAGAGTCCCAGGCGGAGTGTTTTTCTGGTGAGGCTCCGGGAGGCCTTTCAGTCCCGTGGCTTTGAGGCCGGTACCGAATTACCCGACCACCTCGCGGTCTTGTTACGTTTCCTGAGCGTGACCGACGACCCGGAGTTCGTGTCCCCGCTGGTCCATGACGCCATCCTGCCGGTACTTGATAAGATGGTGAAATCCTTCCCCGGGGATAGCCGCGGCTACGGCCCGGTTGTGAAATCTTTGCGACAGTTTCTCGCCCGCAGCGAGGGCGGACCGGTAAAAAAGGGAGGTTCCTCCGATGATTGACCTCGTGCTCTACGGTATCTTACCGTATCTGACCGTAGCGGTAGCGGTGGTGGGGTTGATCTGGCGGTACGTTACCAACCAGTTCAGCTACTCCAGCGTTTCCTCCCAGTTCCTGGAAAACCGCCAGCTTTTCTGGGGGTCGGTGCCCTGGCATTACGGCATCATCCTGATATTGGCCGGGCACCTTATCGGCGTTTTTTTCCCCAGGAGCATCATGGCCTTCAACGGCGTCCCCGTCCGACTTTACATCCTGGAAGGCACGGCCCTGGCCCTGGGACTGCTGGTACTGGCCGGGATGGTCTTTCTGCTGCTGAGAAGGGGCACGAACGCCCGTGTTCGCGTGGTGACCACGCCGATGGATATCGTATTACTGGTCCTGTTGTTGCTCCAGGTGGTTTTTGGTATCGGCATCGCCATATTCTATCGCTGGGGTACGTCATGGTACGTTCAGACAGCCGCACCGTACTTCTGGTCGGTCGTCACCCTCTCGCCGAAGGTATCCTATATGTCATCATTGCCTTTACTGGTACAGCTCCACGCCGTTAACGCTTTTATCCTGGTCGGGCTTTTCCCGTTTACGAGGCTGGTGCACATGCTGTCGATACCGCTCGCCTATCTCTGGCGTCCTTACCAGGTCGTGATGTGGCACCGCCGCCAGCAGAGGGGTTTATGATGGACCATACGAAGACGGAAAATGTAAAAATGTCAGGCTCGCCCGCTCAGGGATTACTCGGGGCGACGCTGGGTTTTTTTATCGGTTTTGCCGCGGTCTCACTCTTCGGCCCGACGGCCAAGCTCCTCAAAGCGCCGCTGGAGCTATCTCCCGTTCAGGTAGGATTGTTGGTGGCCACGCCCATGTTGAGCGGCTCCCTGGCCAGGATACCGTTTGGCGCCTGGGTAGACACGACCGGTGGTAAAAAGCCTTTTCTCTGGCTTCTGGGCATATCGGCCGTGGGCATGGCCGGACTGCTGGTGCTGCTCCAAGTTGTTACCCCGGAAGGGCTGACCCCGGCCTACTTCCCGCTGGTGCTGGGACTGGGATTTCTGGCCGGATTTGGCATCGCCACGTTCTCCGTGGGTATCGCCCAGACTTCTTACTGGTTCCCGCAGAGAAGGCAGGGCTGGGCGCTCGGTGCCTATGCCGGCTTCGGCAACATGGCCCCCGGGCTGTTTGCCTGGCTGATACCCATCGTCATCGGCCTGTGGACGATAACGGGTGCCTATACCATCTGGCTTATCTTTTTAGTCGTTGGCACCATCGTCTACGCTATCATCGGCAGAAACGCCTACTACTTTCAGCTGTGCCGCGACAGAAAAGGGATGCCCGCCGAACAGGCCAGAAAGTTGTGCCGTGAGCGCGGGCAAGAGCTTTTCCCCGGGGGCGGCGTCTGGCACGGCCTGGCCACCGCCGCGAAACTCTGGCAGACGTGGTTCCTGGTGGCCCTCTATTTCACGACCTTCGGCGGTTTCCTGGCGCTCACCGCCTGGTTTCCCACTTTCTGGTCGGAGCTTTTCGGCCTCAGCCTGGGAGCCGCCGGTGCGCTGACGATGCTCTACTCTGTCCTCGCTTCACTTATCAGGGTCCCCGGTGGTCTCTTTTCCGACCGCGTGGGCGGTGAACTCACGGTCATCCTGGCGGTACTGGTGATGATGGCTGGCGCTCTGGTGATAGCTCTTACCCGTACTTTCGGGCCCGCCGTGACCGGGGCAGTAATCATGGCCCTGGGTATGGGCGTCGGGAACGCCGGCGTCTTCAAGCTTGTACCCAGGTACCTGCCGCGAGCCATGGGCGGCGCCTCGGGATGGGTGGGGGGTATCGGCGCTTTCGGAGGATTCGCCATCCCCCCGTTGCTGGGATTATTCATCCGAAACCAGGGAGACGCGGGCTACTCGCTTGGCTTCGTTACCTTTGTTGGCCTGGCGGCAGTCTCACTGGTGCTGGCCTATGTACTCAAGCGTACTTACCGGACCAGGGAAGCACAGGAGGAAGGGATATCTACCGAAGCTTCTACGGCATAGGTACGGGCTGATGCTCGCGAGAATAGAGACAAAGTTATTGGCGGAGATACGTAATGCCAACCTGGCTTAAAAAATGGCAGCCCGAAGACCCTAAATTCTGGCGGGAGACCGGCCGCCGGTTCGCCTGGCGGACGCTGACTATCACCACCATCGCCCTTATTTTTTCCTTCGCCATCTGGTTTTTAATGAGCGCCCTGGTGGTGCGTCTCCCGGGAATCGGTTTTAAATACACTGATATGCAGTTGTTCTGGCTGGCGGCGATGCCCGGGCTCGCCGGAGGGACGCTGCGGATGCTGCACACGTTTCTGATCCCTGTTTTCGGGACGCGGCATGTGGTCACCATCGCTACGCTGCTCAAGCTGTTCCCGGCGGTGGGGATAGGTCTAGCGGTACTGAACCCTCAGACACCATTCTGGCTTTTTCTGATACTGGCCTTTTCCGCAGGCCTCGGCGGAGGCGATTTTTCCTCCTTTATGCCCAGCACCAGCCTGGTATTCCCCAAGAGATTACAGGGGACGGCCCTCGGACTCCAGGCCGGCATCGGCAACTTCGGGGTGACCGTGGTCCAGTTCATCACCCCCTGGATTATCGGCTTTGCCGTTTTCGGTGCCGCAACCGGTGGTCCCCGGGTCTTTACCACCGCCACCGGTGCGACCAGGAATCTCTGGCTGCAGAATGCGGCTTTTATCTACGTTCCATTTCTGGTAATCATGGGTATCCTGGCCTGGGTATTCCTGAGAAGCGTGCCGGTCCGGGCGTCTTTCAGAGAACAGATGGATATTTTTAAAAACAAGCATACCTGGTTCTGTACCATCACCTATATGATGACCTTCGGCTCTTTTTCCGGGTTTTCCGCCACGTTTCCTCTGATGATAAAGTCAGTCTACGGCGGATTTGCCGATGCCCCTGACCCCTTGAAATTCGCTTTTCTAGGGCCGCTGGTCGGGTCTCTTTTCAGGATATTGATCGGGCCGGTCAGCGATAAAATCGGCGGGGCGGTCCTGACGACCGTCTCGGGGCTGATTATGATCGGCAGTGCCATCGCCATGGTATTTTCCGGTGTTTTCACCCCTGATTCGACCGGCCAGTTCCCCCTGTTCGTCATCCTGATGCTCGTTATTTTCCTGGCTTCCGGCACGGGCAACGCTTCGACTTTCCGCCAGTATCCTATCATCTTCGCCCATTCGCCGCGGCAGGGGGCCGGGGTTATCGGCTGGACGGCCGCCATCGCCGCTTACGGTCCGTTCATCTGGTCGACTTTCATCGGGCTGGCCATATCCCGGGCCGGTAGTCCGGCGCCGTTTTTCTACGGGCTAGCCGGATTTTACGTTATCGCCACCTTTGTTAATTGGTTCTATTACCAGCGGAAGGGATGTGAGCGACCGAGCTAAAAGCAATCTGGCTGGCCGTATATACTCTGCTGATTACTGGGGCTGATAGTCGCCTCCGGGTGCTCATGGACTGGACGCTATCTCTGATATTCGGCAGGGACACGACCTTAATCAGACTCAAAAAGCAACCGGACTTTTTTTGTATCGGCCGTTATCCAAACCACGATCTCTCAGCCATCCGGTTCTACTGAGAACCTCCGCCTTAAGTGAGACTGTTCACCGGGCCGGGAACCTCGACTCCAGTTTGCCCAAGGCGACCCGGGCGGCCACTTCTCCGGATAGTAACATCGCGCCGAAAGTCGGGCCCATCCGCGGCAGACCAAAGGTGGTGGACACCGCCATGCCGGCAACGATTAATCCGGGATGGACCTCTCCGGTATGCTCTATAATCAGGTCTTCCGACCTCTCCACCCACATGGCCCCGAATCCCTTTGTTTTGATTAGCCCTCGCTCTTCCAGCTTCTTGACGACCTGCGCGTCATGCCCGGTGGCATCGATAACGATTTCCGACTCCATGCCTACGGGGTCAACGCAGGTGATCTCGCGTGGTAATGACGCCACCGGCGTCCAGTTGATGACGACGCCGCTGACCTGCCCGTCTTCCCTCAGCACCAGGTCTTCGAATACCGTCATGTTGGCGAACTTAACCCCGGCATCGCATGCGGCAGCGATGAGTTTCGAGCAGGCGTGCGGGCCGTCAGCTACCATCAGTCCGTTGCTGACCTCCTCGTAAGGAATACCAAGTTCGTCCAGGACTCGCTCCGCCGGGTGCCTCACCGTCACTTTGTTCATGAGATAGCCGCCGATCCAGAAACCACCGCCAAGATAGTTGTTCCTTTCCACGATCAATACCTTCAACCCCCGCCGGGCCAGGTCGCGGCCGGCCATCAGTCCGCTAGGTCCCGCCCCGACAATCACGCAGTCGCTTTCCACGTACTCCTGGAACTGCTTGGCGAATCCGGAGACAATGGCACGGGTGATGTCCTTTTCTCCTACGGCACTGAATTTTTCCATCTGGTCCCTCCTGTTATTATTTTTTCTACCGTGAGGGGCATTTCCGGCCAACAAAAAAACCAGAAGCTGGAAGAAATCTTCTGGTTTCCTTGACTACTTCCCTACGCTCGCATTACCGAGATCAGGTTCTCAGGGTCGCCCCGATGTACTCGGGACTCTCAGCCTTCCAGCTCCCCCAGTAGATACCCCATTATAAAACGGGAAGGAACACCGTGTCAAATAACATCCGGCGCCACCGACGCTTTTCGATTTATCTCGACGGTTTACGACAAAAGTCATAGCCGATTATTTTATTTAGTGTTAGTCTGACAACAGTAAAGAATTTCCTAAAGGACATTTTAAATAAAACTTTAGGAGGGTTGAAATGCGCGAGAAAGTGGAAACTGTTCTGAACAAGGTCCGGCCAGCCCTGCTGGCCGATGGCGGGAACGTGGAACTGGTGGACGTTGAAGACGGCGTGGTTAAGGTGAGACTCACCGGCGCCTGTGGAAGTTGTCCTATGTCAACCAGGACACTGCACCTGGGTGTGGAGCGAGTCCTCCGGCAGGAAATCCCCGAGATAAAAGCGCTTGTCGCCGTGTAATCCAGGCCCTCCTTCAATATCGAGGCTCTGGCTCGATTCTTCAACATGACTGGTGTGACGACGGAGGTTCATGAATGGCTTATAAAATAAAAAATGATTGTAATGGTTGCGGCGCCTGCGAGCCGGAATGTCCTCATGCGGCTATCCGGGAAGGGGACGTCATCTATGTCATCGACACCGAGAAGTGCACCGAGTGTGTGGGTTCATACCCTTCATCAAAATGCGCCGAAGTATGCCCGGTAGGTGCTCCGGCCCCCGATCCCCGCCATAAGGAGACCAAGGAACAACTCCTCGAAAAGTGGTGCAGGATTCATCCTGGAGAAACGCCGAAGGTTTTTTAAAAGCAGGCACCAACAGGCCTGATATCACCATTATTCACCGAAATTACTTATGTCCAGATTGTACCGGATTTGTTAATGGATAAGACTGAAGGTCAGATCGAATTCAATTTACGGTCTTTCCTATTAATAGCTCAGTTCTATTTAGCTTTAAACCCCATCTCAGGTTATCAATAGGTAGCACTAATTTCATTTTGGCTAATATTTCTGTTTTATAAACTGATGGATGATTTGTCACGTTGGCACCCCGCGATGAGGCTCGTCTTGCGGTTACATATAAACTTCTTATCGAGACGATAGCTTCCGGTCGCATTGCCCGCTAGAGGCTTTTTCATTGTCGCCGCTGTAATTTTTTGGGGAATTTTACCCGTTCTTTTTAACAGCATCTGCACCGCTTTTTTGTTCGTACCACTTGCTATAATACTCTCGGGCGTAATTTGGTGAAATCTTACCATCCACCATGGAACTTAGAGACTCTTCAGAACCGCAGATGGAGGGTGCTTATATACACATGTATCGGGAACATAAACGACACCACCAAAAAGGCAGTTGCTTTTTTATCTGCGCCGCCGTCTCTCCAAGCAGCCTGTCCGAGTAATAGCTTCAGTCAAGCGTAATGGGTATAATGGGGGCAAGTCTTAG